>Ga0187783_10000125_pt1 | contig 57265 bp, 58 predicted proteins | sample 1015_SJ02_MP02_2_FD_132471 | JGI IMG/M metagenome (GOLD analysis project Ga0187783, IMG submission 132471) | Tropical peat soil microbial communities from peatlands in Department of Meta, Colombia - 1015_SJ02_MP02_20_MG | ecosystem: Environmental > Terrestrial > Soil > Wetlands > Peat | place... | reverse complement strand
GATCCCTCGGTCGCTGCGCTCCCTCCCTTCGACTCTCGTCTCAGGGCAAGCACGATGACGGCGTGAGCCGGGATGACGACGGACGACGTCTGGGGTGGGCCCGACGGATGAGCGGTGGTGTATAAAAGTGGCAGTAGGGATGAGCTATGCAGGCCGTTAAAGGAATGCAACGCTCCGAGAAACGCGGGGTGTTTCACGTGCCAGTGAAGCAACGTTTGGCAGCTGGAAAGAAGCTGCGCACAAAAGTGCCGCGATCGTCGCACGGCGAATGGCGCGCGGCTAAGAACCGGCGCGATCCGATTGAATTGCTGAAGGAATCCGATCGCGAGAGACTGCCGGAACTGCTGCCGATTCGTTACGCGCGGATGCGCGAATCGCCCTTCGGATTTCTCCGTGGCGCGGCCGCCGTGATGGCCGCCGATCTCGCCGCCACTCCCGTGACCGGAATTCGCGTGCAAGCCTGCGGCGATTGCCACGTGGCGAATTTTGGGGGATTCGGCACGCCGGAGCGGCAGTTGGTGTTCGACATCAACGACTTCGATGAGACGCTGCCGGCACCATGGGAATGGGACGTCAAACGATTGGCTGCGAGCGTTCTGGTTGCAACGCGAACGAGTGGGTTCGGCGAAACCCGATGCCGTGATGAGGCCCGCGCGTGCGTGGAGTCGTACCAGAGGAGAATGAACGAATACGCGGAGATGACCGCGCTCGAAGTCTGGTACTCGCATCTGGATTTGGAGATGTTGCCCGAAAAAGCGGAAACGGCATCCGCGCGAAAACAGTGGGTGAAGCTGATCGACAAAGCTGCGGAGCACGCGCCCGGGCGAGAATTCCCCAAGATCGCGGCGGTGCACAATGGCCGTCCTCGCATCGAGGACCGGCCGCCACTGATCTATCATCCGCGCGGGATGGCAGGCGGCAGCAGGCACGTCCAGAAGATGTTCAACCGATATCGCGGGACGTTGCCTTACGAACGTCGAATTGTTCTTGATCGCTATGAGCTCGTCGATGTGGCGCGTAAGGTGGTCGGCGTCGGGTCGGTCGGAACGCGCTGTGCGGTGGCTCTGCTGGTGGCAGGGCCGCACGACGCATTCGTGCTGCAATTCAAGGAAGCCTGCCGATCGGTGCTCGAGCCATACGCCGGTAAAAACAAATATCAAAACCAGGGCGAACGGGTGGTGGTCGGCCAGCGGCTGCTGCAGTCGGCTAGCGACGTTTTTCTCGGATGGACCCGCGATGACGACGGCCACGATTATTACTTCCGCCAGCTTCGCGATATGAAGTTGAAGATTGACGTGGAATCGATGTCGAGGGCGGAATGGCTCGAATATGTGGATCTCTGCGGCTGGGCGCTGGCGCGGGGCCACGCTCGGACGGGCGACCCGGCTCGCGTTGCCGGCTACCTTGGAAAAGGCGACGCGTTCGCCGACGCGATTGAGAAATTTGCGGTCGCCTACGGGGACCAGACGGAGCGCGATTACGAAGCGCTGCTAAAAGCGATTCGCACGGGCAAAATCCACGCCGCCTCTGGACGATTGGCGTGAGGCGGTGAAGCGGGCCTTTCGGGGCTAGCGACACCGCCCTCCTCCGACCTTCGAATTACCACGCGCTGCTAATCGCTGCACACTTACATGCGTCGCCGTGATTATTTACAGGATTGCTCGGATGTGCTGAGTCCACGCCGGCGTGGAGAATCGACCGTTGATTCACGCCGATGGACTTTGACGAACGTATACGCGAGCTGTGCGACCAGCTTTCGGCTTGCCGAGACGATGGGCAAGCCTTGAGGCTTGCGCGGGAGCTGAAGAAAGTCGTTCATTCGCGAGTCGAAGAGATCAGAGAGAGAGTGGCCGAGGTAGCGCTAGCTGGGCATCAACCGGTCCGGAAAGCACGGCGACGGAACGAGCCCTCAATCCGAAAAAGGACACGACCCTAGCACTTCAGAATCCGAAACGAAGGGGCCGCGCAAGTCACAGAAAATTCATCCGGGGGGACTCGAAAAAGAGCTATATTCCCTCCCGCGCTAGTCTGACGCAGCATCCGCCCGTGACAACTTACTCGAGCAACGCCGCTTTGGCGGCGATTCCTTCCCCGCGAAAGACCGCTCTCGTCGTCGCATCCGGCGATGACATCGACCGACTCATCGGCGAGGTGTTGGCTGAGGACGGCTGGGAAATTCAGCTCGTCGCCGATAACAATGAAGCGCTCGCGTTAGCAAAAAACAATCCTTTCGATCTGATCATCACCGGGCGCAAGACACGCGTTCCGGAAGACCTCGAGCTGCTGCACAAAATTCGCAGCTCGCGCCCGCACGTCCGGCTGATTATCCTCACCGATCAGTGGACGCCTGGGGACGTGATGGCGGCGATGCGCGACGGCGCCTTCAGCTACTTTTCCGCGCCCTTCGAAATGGGCGCGCTTGCGGCGACGATTCGCAGCGCCATGTCGCAGCCGTGTTGGGATGACGGGTTGGAAATCATTTCCGCCACTCCAAACTGGCTCATTTTGACGGCTCGTTGCGATTACGAAACCGCCCAGCGCCTGGCTCAGTTTCTGCGGGGGATCCGCGACCCGAGCATTCCGGAAGCCGACAAAGAGCAGTTCATTACGGCGCTGAGAGAAATTCTTCTGAATGCGATGGAGTATGGCGGAAGCTTCGATCCCAGCCAGCACGTCGTGATTTCCCTACTCCATGCGCGCCGGGCTATCGCTTGCCGCGTGAAGGATCCGGGCCAAGGGTTTTCCCTCGAAGAACTGCATCATGCCGCCAAGGATGGATCGCCGGACGAGATCTTCCGGCACACCTCGGTTCGGGAAGAAAAGGGACTGCGACCGGGCGGGTTCGGCATTCTGCTGGCGAAGAAGCTCGTCGACGAACTTATCTACAACGAGCAAGGGAATGAGGTTGTGCTGGTGAAGTATCTGGACGCACCGAGCGAGTAATCTCAATCAACTTTGGTGCGACGGCCTTGTCGCAAGCGCGTTCTGCCGGGTGCGTTTCTTTAGCTGGCTGCGTCTTTGCGCAGGATGTCGGCTGCCTGGGCGAGGGTCAGGCTGGCCGCCACGGGCTGGTAATGTGTGTAGATCTCTTGTTGGCGCACGGCAATGGTCTTGAAGAAAAGCGCTTTGCCGTCCATCTTCACGTTTAGCTGCGTCATTTCCCAGTGTCCGCCACCCATATCGGCTTGCTTCACGGAAAATGTGCCTCCTTGATCCAAGTGGCCCAGCAAGCCGGCGCCGAATTCCACCCTGGTCAGCAGGCGACCGTCTATCTCGGCGAGGCGCTTCTGGTGCGGATCGATCAGCATGACACCGGCCATGTGGTGGAAGACCTCAGACTCATGGCTGTGCGCGCGAAATGCGGGATTGGGCGAGAAGCGGAGCCGAACGAAACCACCGCTGCGGCCCGCATATTGATAGCGGAAGGCAGTCGGCAGCATTTCCATTAGTTTGCGCTCTTGCTCGGCGTCCTGATGGCGGTTCTGCTGCCGTTTTTGCCATTCGTCCTGGTCCGCCAGCAACTTTTGGATGCGCCGCTCTTCCTGCGCCTGCTGGGCGGGACTGAGAGGCTTTCCGTTGACGGCGATCAGCCGATGAACTTCGCCCGCGGGCGTCTCCACTACTTCTAAAAGCTCGCGCCGGCCGTCGCGAACGCGAAACTCACGAAATTTCCACTGACTTTTGTCCTGGATTTGGGCTTTCAGCTCGTTTTGGACCACCTGTTTCGTAAGAACTTCCGCGCTGACTCGCGAAATGGCATCGCTCTGACTTTGGCTTTGCTCGAGTTTCGAGGGGTGAGATTGGGCCAGCGCCGGCGGCATGACGCACAAGATGGTAAGCGAAAGTGCGGAGACAAATACGGGACGCAAACGCCTGGCGAAATCGATTGCGATATACACGGATGCCCCGTTTTCAAAAGTAAAACGCGATCGTCGGTCTCGCAATACGCTGGTTGTTGTATCTGAACGTTGCGGGCGAGCTCGGTTCTGAATCAGATAAAGTTGGTATTTACGGTCGCGGAGAATATTAGTTTTGCCCAGAAGATTCTGCATAACCGTCGCGGCACATTCGGGCGGGCGTAGCATCGTGATATGCGGCGCAACTATCAAATCGTGGTGGCCTGCGCTTACATCGCGCTGGTCGCCCTTATCATTTGGGTACTGAGGATGCCGCTCGCTTGGAGAATCGGGCTGTTGGTAGTCGCCAGCGCCTGCGTGGTGTATTCGATGTCAACCAGCAGTGAGAGTGCGTCCGGCAACACCTTTTTGTTAGGCGACGACTACAAAGAGAATCTCTGAGATTGCCGCGGGCTGTTCCAGACTCTACTCGCGACACCTGTTGCGAGCTTTGCCGTATTCTCGTGTGCGTGTTCGCGCCCGATCCCCTGCGATCTTTGCACCTCGGTTGCCAGGTGTTTCAGCTCTATCTCTCTATAAACCAGGTGAAACGCGAAGCGGTATACTGCGCACCATTCCGAAGCACGCAGCGCTCGGGTCGAGCGCCGCAAACCGAGGGACTCGATGCGCACTTGCTGCTTGATTTTATTTGCGCTGGCGGTCGCCAATACGACTACGGGCCAGGCAATGAATGACCTGCACAACCGCAGACTGAAGATGCAGGTCCTTTCCGACGCTCCACTCTCCGAAAAGCCCGAAATGTATTTCGAAACGGTCGTGGCGGCAGGTATTTGGGTTCCGCAGTCGACCGGCGAGGGTGGGCCACTGATACTGCCGACGCAGGTGAAAATTCTTTGCGCGAAGTCGGTAAACGAATGCAGCGAGTTGAGCGTTGTGCTGGGGCCTGTTCCCGACAAGGTCTCCGTCGCGGACCTGAAAATCGCCTACTACGTCATTCGGCAATGGGACGAGCACGGCTTGAGCGCGTCATATGGCGGCGACGAATCGAGCCGCTGCCAGCGTCACGTCTTGACCATGGATTTCGATTCCGGGGCCGTCGGATTGGCAGATGTTCCGACGCACAACGGTGGTTGTGAAAACGCGACCGCCACATATTCTTACAGCCTTGTAAATGGAACATATTACGTCGACACGACGCCCGGCAACGACGTCGACAAACGGGGCCGCGGCCGGAAGTGAGAACGATGCTTATGCATCCGCGGATCTCCTGGGAGCACAAACCGCGAACGCTTAGTCGCGCCTAAGCCTATCCTCCGATTGACCGGTTCCATCGGCATGCTAGGCTGCGGTGGTTGTTGCTGACCATGTTCTCCCTCTCAGGGGCCGTCATCGCGCAAAGGGATAACGGCCCCTTTGCTTTTGGCCAGCAGAAATGCAGCCAGTGCTCGGTCGTGGGTAAATTGGACGGTGAACCGGGTTTTCTGTATCCTCATTCTGGCGTTATTTGAATTTACTTTTGAACGACTGGGATTTGAAATTGAAAATCGAAGACGGGGCGTTGCAGCCAGTCGACCGTAAGAGACGCGAAGACGCGGTCCGCGAATTCCGGGCATGCACCGAACGAGTTGCCATGCTGACTCGGGCGATCGCGGAAGCGTCCCGCACTCACCGGTCGCACCTGCTCACTGACTTGTGGTCGCAAGCCCACGCAGCGCGCCTGGAATTCGATGCGGCACTCCAGCGGCTACTTCTTCCTGACATTCCTTAGATTCGAGGCACTCCACAAAGCGTGGCGAGCGCGCCGAACCTCCGCTAAAGCAATTTCAGTGGGTGACGATAAAGCATTCGGACGGGTATTGCTTTCCAAGAACAGCTCATGAACCAGCAGAAAGCTCTCGTCGAGCCGATACCTGGCTCCGGCGCCGACAGAAGAAAACTCCCGCGTTATCGCTGGGGCGCGCCGCTTCTGGTCCGCAAGGCTGAAGGCTCCGAGTCAAAGGCTCTGGCCCTCGAGATCAGTGAGGGCGGCGTCTCGATCGCCTTCTATCAGGGTCTGAAGATCGGTGACGTCATCGAACTGGGACCGATCGTCGACCGTAAACTCGTTGCCGTCGTTCGGCACAACCGCGGAACGATCTACGGCCTCGAATTTCTCGAACTAAGCGACGAGAGCAGAGCCAACATCAGAAAATTCTGCAAGAAACTCCCACCGTTTGATCCGGGAAACCTCAAGATATGAATGACTGCAGCTGTTGACGAGCTAGGACTTGATGGAATTCGCGCGAGCGCGCTTTACTTGAGGCTGAGATTCCAGTTTTTCGGCCGCTTGCGACAGCGCCTTAAGAGCGCTGTCAATGAAGCTAAGCGCTTCAGCGATGCTGGGCTTCACCCCAGTGTTCGCCGAGACGCCTAGTGAAGTCAGCTCGGACTTGATGTCTTTTAGATGCTGAACGCAAGTATTCAGCCGCGGTTCCATGCAGGTCCCACCCCGTTGGATCAAACGCGTGCCAAATGCTAGCCGATCTTCACGGCCTGTTCAAATGTATTATCGACAGGTCTGTATGATAACTGAATCGAGAGCTAACTGGCGCGCCGAAGCGGGCGGGAACCGAAGCGCTCGCCGATTTTCGTCAGGTCCGATTTGAGTTGCGCGAGCTTGGCGCTGATTTCTGCCTTGTCATCGACTGTGAGAACGGTCCAGCCGAGGAACTGGTTCACCATTTCATAGCCCTTGCGAGCCTGGCGTCGCAAACGATCGAATCTGTCGTCGTTACTGCTGCGCTGCGCGATGGCAACAAGCGTCAGGGCTACATCCAGAGTGGCCTTGATGAAATCGAGCCGCAGCGCGGTGAACTTGATCTCGGCGTGTGTCGCGTCTTCGTTGACATCTATGTGCGCCCGGTTGGCCCGTCGGCTTATCGCCCGGCGGGAGCGTCCCTTCGTGACTTCTTTTTTGTGATAAATCGCTTTCCGCAAAGCCTGGAGCCGGGCTAGATCGAGCGGGGTCCACAGTCTTACTTTGACGCCGCCGACGCGAGCGAGCTTTGGCGCCGGGAATTTGCCCTTCTTGATCCAGTCCTGCAAGGTAATACGGGTGATACCTGCTTTGCGCGCAATATCTGAGGTTGAGTAAAAGGCTGGCATTTGAAGCATTTTTAACACAATATGACCGACCCGTCAAAACATTACAATCAGCACCCGCGGCCCTCGGGTGATTCGCGTGAGCCACTGTATTTGTTGATGCTGCCGAAAGCTACCGGTAGGTGCGCCACATATCGTCGATGAAGGTGTATTGCGGGAAATTGCCGCGCAGCCACTCGCGGGTTTGCCGCTGGCGGCCGTAATCCTGGGTATAGGTAAATCCGGTCTGGGCTTTGATTTCAGCGATCGCTTGCGTGTCATCTTCATTCATCCAGCGATCGACGTAATCGAAAAACGCCGGATAGTTCCACACGTTCTCGGCATGCAACAGATGAATCGCGAGGGCCTCGCCGACCCAGGCGACCGAAGTGCAGCATCTCCGGTAAGATTCGCCCAGTTGCTGCTGGCCATTTATCAGCGGCCATTCCGTCGGTTGCAGTTGCTCGTACGGTCCGTACAGTCCCGGGCTTACGGGCGTGCCGTCCGGCTTCACGCCGTAGTGTCCTCCATAAATGACCGTCGCACCCTGCCAAGCCTTTTGATACTTGCCGGCCGGAGGAACCTTATCGACGTAGACCGTTTGCATGTCCTCGCCAAACCGGTTCGGATAATTTGCGGAGACGTTTTTCATCCCGGGGTCGTTCAGAAGAATTCCGGCAAAGAGAATGGGTAATTTCCTGCCGCTCCGGTGTCCGCCGAGCGCTGGCCAACCGTATCCGGCACGAAGGCAGCCGTAGAGGTCGATCCCGTACTGCACGAAATAGTTCGTGAGAGCCTGTTTTTGAGCAGTCGAGAAATTCAGCATCAATAGCAACGCGACGTACGAATTCGCAAATGCGACGTGCTGCCCGTAGCTAGGCATGTAGTCGGCTGGCGCGTCAAACAGGAATGGGTTCGTGTCGATCCACGGCCGCCGGTAAAGGGCTTCAAATTCCGCGAGCGTCGGTGTTCCCGCGCCTCGATCCGACGGTTTTGGCGGCGCAAGGGACGGCAGCAGATTCATCTGCAAGTCGCTCGCATGGTAGATCGTCTGGCTGCGGTCGCAATAGGATGGGCGGAACGCATCTGCTGAAGGTGGTGAAGCGAGCACGGTGAGAATCGAGACGGTCTCTACGGGGCTCATGGTCATGCTGCTGGCGCGCATTAGCTCTGGCCGGGTGTAAGTCTTCTCAAGGCTGATCGACGACACCAGCGCATCGCCCGGTTTCAGTGAGATGGGGGGATACGATCGCAAGCTGGCGTCGAACCAGCGAGATTGGTCCTCGCCGTCATTGAGCCGAGAATCGAAGCCCGTCTTGCGATTAGGCGCCGGCAGGTTCAGCACCGAGCCGTTCTTGTACGGCGGCGAAGTTTGCGGCGCTGGATCGATGGCGGTCACGGTGACCGGGCCGACCACGTAGTAGTCCCCGTTCACGAATTGCCCGGTCGGCACAGCTTTGCTAAACGTCCACGTGATTCCGTCCTTGTGAATGGAGGTTGCCATGCTCGTATTCGCTGGGCTTTGCGCCCGATGGTGAGCCGAAGACATAGTCGATTGTTGATTTGGCGCAGTCGATTTCGAACTGTCGCCATCATGCGGCGATCCTCCCACACTTGCTGGGCCGCACAAGATCAGTATTAGCGCCGCCAGGATTGGCCAAATCGAAAAGACAAATCCAGGCGTCCCTGGTCCTCGCATCGCCGTTCGATGATTCATTCAGTTTTCTCTTGAGCCGGCAATTATACGCGGATGCATCCGAACGCCGGCCGGCCTCGTACAATGAAAGTGTCCAGCGAATATGATCGTTCATTGGGCGAAAATCCGCTTTGAGCCTTCACTCAAATGACAACTGAATCTGACCTTGAGAAAACCCTAATCGAAGTTTGGCGGCAGGCGCTCGTCGAAAACGCGCGGATTCTCGAGCTGCGTGGCGAGAACTACCCGATTCGGACCATTTCGCGGCGCAAGCTGCGGCAGGTCGACTTCGTCTTCGACGGGCGCGAGATTCGAGGGCTCGAGCAAAACCCCGAAACGAAATCGCGCTGGGCGCAGCTGGCGCGAGCGGGGAAGAAAGTAATGCAATTTATTGGCGAGGGTGGCTACATCGCAGCTGTCGCAGATGGTAGGGTGACGCTTTACGGCGGGCATTCGCGTTCGAAACGCGTAAGAACAGAGAAGCAGGAAAGGGCACAATAGAATCTAGCGATGGGCGGACGAGAGTGCTATCACTGCAAGCAGTGGGTCGAGGAAGCGGAGGAGCACGACTGCTGGTCGACGACTGAAGAAGCGTTGACAGGCGATCTTTCTGAAGATTTGCGAGACGCCTGGGAGAGGTTGCGCGATACGGCCGCTTCATTTGGCGAGCAGCGAATCTATGCTTCGCACAAATCGATCATGTTTTCGCGGAAGTCGTGCTACTTCTTCGTGCGGCCGAAGAAAAGTTTTCTCGAGCTGTGCGTGTTTCTCGGGCGCGCGGTGAAGGCGCCGCAGGTGCGACGCATCTATCAATCGTCAAAAGCCAAGGCCGCGCATATGATTCATGTTCGGCACCGAGATGAAGTAGAGGAGCCGATCACAGGCTGGCTGCGCGAGGCGTACGAGTTTTCGAACGCGCCGGCGCGAAATTCCAAGCCGAAGCATCCCGCGAAAGTGAAGCGTCAGGCCAGCAAGAAAGCGCCCGCACGAAAAGCTAAGTCAGCCGCGAAGGCAAAACGACGGAAATCTGCTGCTTGAGCACCGCGATCCGCGACAACTACAAACCGGCTGCTTGGCACGGCTGACTCGATTGACAGTAGCGCGCGCAGTTGCCTAGACTCCCGGCACCGAACTGGATTCGAGGAAACAGATGCGAACGATGCTTCGCCTTCGGAAAGCACCCCGTAGTGCAAATCTCCTAAAGTTGCTCGTGCTCGTGTCGGTAGCCTTGAGTCTGAGCGCGGCTTTGGAATCGTCAGGGACGCGGCAGCAGCCCGTTTCGCGGGACAAGCTGTGTGTCACGGAGGGAACGATCGATGCTTCGCCAGGCGGCGGATTATCGGTAACGGTTCCAAAGATGCGCGCTTATGTGGAAGCGTCCACGCCGCAAGTGGTGGAGGCGCGCTTCACGTATCTTGGCTCGACGGGGAACGAAGCGCGGCTGGGCTCGGGCGAACTGCGTCGCCAGTTTGGGCTGAAACTGCGCGCCCAGGACCCGTGCAATCTCGTGTATGCGATGTGGCGTATAGAGCCCGAGTCGAAGCTGGTGGTTTCGGTGAAGAGCAATCCCGGACAGAATACGAGTGCGGAGTGCGGCAACCGCGGATACCGAAATATCAAGCCGCAGCGGAGCAAGCCGGTCCCGATGCTGCGTCCGGGAGAGGCGCACACGCTTCGCGGCGAGCTGCAGGGCGCAGAGATGCGGGTCTACGCCGATAACGCGCTCGTGTGGGAAGGCTCGATCAGTTCGGACGCACTGGCTTTCGATGGGCCTGTGGGAATTCGGTCGGATAACGCCCGGTTGCAGATTCAGCTATTCACGGCGCCCCCAGTTCAAGGGCAGAGTCCTAAGCTGCAGGTTTGCCGGTCCGGGCCGGAGGAATCGGAATAAGAAGAACCATCATCACACCAGGTACAGCGCGAACGCGCTGAGATCCCTGCCTTGTTACAGTCCCGAAAATCCCTATTTCCCTGTAGTGACACGCGGAGGGGGGCATGCCAGCGTGAGGGTATACCCTCGTCCCGCTAGAACTGCTCTAAGGAAAGGAAGAGCCAAATGCCTGAAGACAAGCGGGTATCGGACTCTATCCTTCGAGCCAATCAGGCGCGTGTCGATTTCATTCGAAGCGATCTCGATGCGGCCCTTACGTTCGCGCAAATCGCGAGAGAATCGCGCGACGCTGAGAAGACAACGCGGAACACGCGAAACGCCCGCCTTGGCTACGACACAGTGGTTCGATTCCTCCATCGCACCACGCTTTCGATGGACGAACAGGTTTACGTTGACGAAAAGCTCGACCAGCTTCGGTTGGCCCTAGTCGCTCTCGGCGAGAGTGTGGGCTGAGGTAGGACCGCCCTGGGCCCACTCCGAGTGCATCCTGCGGTGGATCGACCAGCCGTCTATCAGGCACAGCGCATGCTTCCCATGAGCCGTTATTTGCCTTGAACAGATGCGACCCGTGTCAGGCGATGGCGAGCGGGATAGCCTTCTTCCACCTGCCTTGAGATTTGAGGATCAGCTCAACGACTTCGCGGATGGCGCCTTCGCCGCCTTTCACGGTGGTGATGTAGTGGGCGGCGCGCTTCACTTCAACAGCAGCGTCGGCGACAGCGACGGCAAGGCCCACGCGCGTGAGGATAGGGAGATCGGGGAGATCGTCGCCAACGTAGGCGGTTTCTTCATCGGTGACGCCGGCGCGAATCAGGATCGCTTTGTAGGCTTCGAGTTTCTTCGGCTGGCCCTGGGCGATGAATTCCATGTCGGCCTCACGAGCGCGACGGGCCGTGGCGGGAGAATCGCGGCCGGTAATGAGACCGGTGCGAATGCCCATGATGCCAGCAAGTTTTATTCCTGCACCGTCGTGGGCGTTGAAGACTTTCATTTCGACGACGCTGCCGTCTGGAAAACCCTGGAGGCAGACGACACCCGGAGTCATCGTGCCGTCGACGTCCATTAGGAGGACGCGGATTTTGCGCGCGCGGCGGAGGGCTGGAGACGGGAACTTAATTTCGCGAATCGGCATTGTGAAAGGAAGTCCTCATTTGAGAGAGATTCTTCAGCCAGCTCAGAACGCTGGCTTCAGGATGACAGTCCTTATCGGATTGTCAAAAGAGTTGGAGCGTCCAGAGGTCGTGAATGTGGACGACGCCTTCGAGGCGACCGGCATCGTCGACGACCAGCACGGAGGTGATTTTCTTTTCTTCCATGCGGCGCAGCGCGGCAGCCGCGAGTTCGGTGCGAGCGAGCGTAACGGGATTCTTGGTCATACAATCGCGCGCGAAAAGCTCCAGGACATTTTGCTTGCCAGTCTGCATCATGCGGCGTAGGTCGCCGTCGGTGATGATGCCAAGAAGCCGGCCGTGCTGCTCGGTGACAGCCGTGAGGCCGAGACCCTTGCGACTCATCTCGTAGATCACGTCGGGCATTTTCGTGGTGGGGAGGACGCGCGGAATATTTTCGCCGACGTGCATCAGCGTTTCGACGCGGCTGAGTTTTTTGCCGAGGCGGCCGGCCGGATGAAGCGCGGCGAAGTCATCAGGGCGAAAGCCGCGGCGATCGAGAAGCGCAATCGCGAGCGCGTCACCCATGGCGAGAGCGGCGGCAGTAGACGCCGTGGGCGCGAGGTTGAGGACGCAGGCTTCCTCCTTGACCGCGATATCGAGAACGATGTCGCTGGCGAGGGCGAGCGTCGACTGGGGGTTGGCCGTGAGGCTGATGAGGCAAACGCCCAGACGCTTCACCGATTCGAGGAGCTCGAGGAGTTCGTCGGTTTCCCCGCTCGAAGAAATAGCGACGAGGATATCGCCACGCGCGAGCATCCCGAGGTCGCCGTGGAGGGCTTCCGCGGCGTGCAAAAAGAACGAAGGAGTGCCCGTACTGGAAAACGTGGCCGCGACCTTGCGGCCGATCAGGCCGGATTTGCCGAGGCCGGTTACGACGACGCGTCCTTGGCAGGCATACAGAAGCTCGACGGCCTTTTCGAAGCGCGCGTCAAGGCGATCGAGCAGGCTGGCGATGGCTTCGGCTTCGATGCGCAGGACGCGTTTCGCGGTGACCAGAGGCGAATCCTGTGCGACCGGCGCCGGCTGCACAGGTGATACGTGGCGGAGATCGGGTAGAGGCTTCGCGGGCTGCGAAGCACGCGAGCGGTTAAGCGGAGTGACACGTTTCATCGGTTTTCCCGGACGCGCGGACCCTTGCGGCGCTCAATGCGCGGCGCACCCGGGCGGCGCTGCAGGTTTCGCGCGGGCTCGGCGATGGGCTGCGCGGGCCGCTCCAAAGGGGTGGACCAGTTGCGCACGAGCGTGGCGATGCGCGTGATTTTTTCGAGAAGCGGACGAAGCTGGTCGAGCGGAAGCGCGTTCGCGCCGTCCGAGAGCGCTTTCGCGGGATTGTCGTGAACCTCCAGGAAAAGGCCGTCAACGCCAATCGCAGCACCGGCACGGGCGAGCGGTTCGATGAATTCAGGCTGGCCGCCGCTCATGTTGCCTTTGCCGCCGGGCAATTGGAGCGAGTGCGTGACATCGAAAACGACGGGGTAGCCCAGATCGCGCATGATCGGAAACGAACGCATGTCTACGACAAGATTCTGATAGCCGAAAGAGCTGCCGCGTTCCGTGAGGATGATCTTGCGATTGCCGGTGCTGGCGACTTTTTCGACGGCGTGAGCGATGTCCCAGGGCGAGAGGAACTGGCCCTTCTTGATATTGACGGTGCGGCCGGAGCGGCCCGCGGCGATCAGAAGATCAGTCTGGCGCGAGAGGAAGGCGGGAATCTGGAGAACGTCGCAGACCTCAGCAACCGGGCCGACCTGCGAAATATCATGGACGTCACTCAAGATTGGCAAGCCGGTGCGCTCTTTTATACGGGAGAGGATGGCGAGTCCTTCGTCGAGACCGGGGCCGCGATAGGAGGAGACGGAGGAGCGATTGGCCTTGTCGTAGGACGCTTTGAAAATGAGGGGAATACCGAGCTTGGAGGCGATCTGCCCGAGTTGCTCGGCGATGACGGTCGCGTGCTTCTCGGTCTCGATGACGCAGGGGCCAGCGATGAGGAACAAAGGCGCTCCCTGGCCAAGGCGGATGTTGCCAATCGTAAAATGTTCGACTTTGCGGATTTGCGATTGCCTCTATGCGGAACGATTCTACCCCATAAAGACTTGAGACGAGAGGCTATGCCACGTCAGCAGTGTCTTCAATGTCGAATTTCGCGAGTTGGCGATGAGAAAGCGAAAGGTGATGCTTGACCGGCGATCCCCCGGGGGTCTATACTCATCCGACATGACTGCATCCTATTGACCAGGTGGGGGTTACCGGCAGACCTGAGTGTAACGTAATTTTTACTGCATAACATAAACCCGAAATCGCGTCTCGTGCATCAAAATACTCATGACACAAAAGCGACAAGGAACCGGACGACTGGTGCCGACCCGTCCAACAGGGGTTGAGTACCGCGTAAAATACGGGATCCACGTGGTTTCCGACGGTAAGCCGCACGGCCGGGGCGTTCCTCCCGCCCGCTGGCAAAAGTGCGAGATTAGGGCGGCGGACAGCCACCGGATTCCAAGTGGGAACTATTTCCTTCACGCGGATGAGGGTGGCGTCTTCGAGCTGAAGTGCGAGGGGAACGTCTGGCAATATCTCGCAGCTCAAGCGGCCGCGTAATAAGCCACGCGCCATCCCGGCGCACAAGGCGCTCCAGCACCCTGCAACCGAACATCACATCCCGTCGTGGGGTCGCGCGCGGCCCGACGGTCGTGGTGTGTTTGAGCAGCAGCGAGGTTGGCGATCGAGAATGAACTCGGCTCAATCAGTCGAACCGTGGAGCAAGCCTTCGCGAATGCGGCGCTGGCGATTCGTAGGCTGCGGAATTTCGACGATGTTGGCCGTGACTGAATCGCGCGTTCCAGCCGCGAAGGAAATCTCGATGATTTGGCCGTCGCGGTTGACGCGCAGCTTCACGTTACCCCCGGCAGCGGTTGCGGCAAGCGATTGGGCCTCTTCCGACGAAGCGGGCTTACCGTTTACACTGACAAGAGCGTCGCCTTCCTGCAAACCAGCGGCTTCCGCGGGTCCCCCCGATTCGACCGAAGACACAACGGGCGCATTTTCAAACGGGGTGGATTCGTCGAAGCCGAGATCCGTCGCGGGGGTTGAGCTCAGTTTGAGTTCCAAACCGGCGACCGAAAGGAACTGATTGTAGGGAATGTCGTCGGTGCCGGAGACGTAGCGACTAAAAAACTCCGCAAAATTCTTACCTGATACTTCCTCGACGACGGCCCGAATGCCGTCGCTATCGTTGTAAAACTTCCCTGCTTTCGCGTATTCCTCATTCATGCGGCGCAACACGTCGTCGAGCGATTTGCGATTGTCGGTAGCATCGCGAATGGCGAGATCGAGCAGTACGCCCAGAATCTGGCCTTTGTCGTAATACGAGACGCTGCGAGTGGGAGCGTTGTAGGTTCCGTACTTTTCAAACCACGCATCGAGGCTAGACTGTTCGACGCTCTGCCAATGACGCGCGGGCCGCGACTCGAGATCGCTGATCTGCTCGGCAAGATCAGCATAGAACTGATCTTTGGACCACAGGCCACAGCGCTCGAGGGTGTAAGACGCGTAGGCGGACGTGACGCCCTCGGCAAACCAGAGGGCACGCGTGTACTGCTCTTTCGTGTAATCGACCGGTTGCAACGATTGCGGACGGATGCGCTTCACATTCCAGGCGTGAAAGAATTCGTGGGCTGCGATTGCGGCAGCGCCATCCACGGACGTCGCGGAAATGGCGGTGGAATTGGCGTGCTCCATTCCTCCGCCGCCGATAACGTCGTAAGGGCCCATATGGAAAATGAATGTGTATTCCTTAAAGGGTGGGCCGCCCATCAGATTCAGTTCGTAAGCGGTGATGCGCCGCAACTCCCCTTCGAGGCGATCCTTGTTCCAGCTTGGTGCGTCGACAACGACGCGGAAGTGCGCGCCGGCACTGTCGAATTCGAACTGATCGAAGGTTCCCGCTTCGACGGGCGCGTCGACGAGAGCGTCGTAGCTGCCGGCTGCGAAGGAGTTTGGGCCGTGGCCGATGGCAAGCTCGGCAGCAGCCCGCCAACCAGAGGGCAGATTCTCGAATTGCACTTCCGTGTCCTCGGCGCGACGGTCAGGCAAATACAGCAGGATTTCGGCGAGATTGATGAATGCGTGATGCACGTTTAGTTGCGAACTGAAGGGGCCAGGATCGTTCCACTCGATCACATATTGGAGAGTCAGGGTGCCGGCGTGATCGGGCGAGCAGGAGGCCGGGTTTACGATCCGCCAAGTCTGCTTGTCGAGCATGCGGATATCGCATGGGGGATCGCTTACCGCTGAGGCCCCGGTTGTGGTCGCGTGCAAGTCGACGAGGCGAACGGCGAAATCACGGACTTGATACAGCGCGTTCCAAGCGGGCATGGCGACGACCACATCATCGCCGTGAAGGGGAATCGCCATCGTGACGTGAAAGAGATGCTGCTCGGGATGATCGAGCGAGACTTCGTAGCGGATGGTGGCGGCAGTGGGGTGAGCAGCGGCAAGCGCGAAAAGCATCGCGAACGCGGCAAAGACGAGCTGCGAACGAGTCGGCGCGATCACGCACGGGTACCGGCGGGAGCTTTGAGTTTTTCGAGGAGCTTGCCCGTGAGCCCGTCGAAGCCGCCGTTGGACATGATGAGGATAAGGTCGCTCGCACTGGCGTTGGCAGCGAGATATTCGGCGATCGCTTCGGCGGAAGTAAACGCCCGCGCGTCGCGGCCTCGCGCGCGAATCGATTCGGCGATGGCCTCGGGTGAGAGGCGCGAGTCGTCGGAAAGCAACTGCGCGCGATTGACGGGACCAAAGAGAACGGTGTCGGCTCCGGCGAGCGAATCAGGCAGCGCGTCCTGAAAAACTTTACGGCGCATCGTGTTGGACCGTGGCTCGACAGCGGCCCAGATCTTGCGGCCGGGCCAGCGGGTGCGCGCGGCCTCAAGAGTGAGACGAATGGCCGTGGGATGATGCGCGAAATCCTCGACCACGAGAACGCCCCCTGGCTCACCCTTGATTTCCATGCGGCGCCGAACGCTTTGGAAGGTGGCGAGCGCGTGCTGGATTGCGTCAGCGGGAATGCCGCGGCCGTGGGCAAGCGCGAAGGCCGCGAGCGCGTCGAGAACACTGTGGCGCCCAGCGACAGGAATCTGAACGCGCGCCACTTCCCTACCCCGATGTGCGACGCGAAATGCGGTGGCGGAGTCTTGCCAAAGGATGTCTCCCGCGCACCAATCGCAATCAGCGGTGAAACCGAAAGTTTCGACGGCACAAAACGCTTTTCCGACGACTTCTTTCAATTCAGTGCTTTCGCCCCAAATTAGAATCCGACCGCGACGCGGCACAAGGTTGACGAGGCGTCGAAACTGAAGAGCTATGGAGGCGAGATCAGGGTAGATGTCGGCGTGATCGTATTCGAGCGAGGTGAGAATCAGGTCGTCTGGGTGGTAGTGAAGGAATTTTGGAGCCTTGTCGAAGAAGGCGGTGTCGTACTCATCTCCCTCCACGATGAATTCACCGCCACCGCCGAGACCGTAGCTGCGATCGCCGAAATTCGGGGCAACGCCGCCGATCAGGAAATCGGGGCGGCGCCCGGCAGAATGGAAAATCCAAGCGAGCATGGCGGTGGTGGTCGTCTTGCCGTGCGTGCCTGCGACGACTATGGAGTGATGGCCCGCGATGAAATATTCCTCAAGAAGCTGCGGCATCGAGCAGTAGGGAATCTTTTCGTCGAGGATGTATTCGAGTTCGGCGTTGCCGCGCGAGATCGCGTTGCCAATGACCGCGAGGTCCGGCGCGGGCCTGAGATTTTCTTCGCGATAGCCTTCGTTCCAGTGGATTCCGAGCGAATCGAGCTGAGTCGAAGCGGGCGGATAGACGTTCACGTCAGAGCCGGTGACGCGATAGCCGCGCTCTTTCAACATGCCAGCAACAGGAGACATCGCGGAGCCTGCGATCCCCAGCAGATGGATGTGCTCGATGGGTGATTTGTGAAGTGTGGTCATTCGTCAGCGAGTCGCTTTCGTATTCGGGATCATGGCAAACATGCGGGCTCGAGGATTTCGAGATGAGATGGCGCGCTCGGCGCGCCGGTTGCCACCAGCCGCGCACGGACTCCGAGCGGCAGAGTGAGAGCGGCGCGCGATGTGTGGCCGATTGGCGCGCCCCAGACGATGGGAATCTGACCGGGCTTGTGGCCGAGCGGCGCAAGGATCCGCCTCGCGACGTCGCGCACGGTTTCGCCTCCGGCTGGCGGCTCGCAGTCTGGAAAATCACCAAGGACGATTCCAGCGATCTCGTTGAATTTTCCCGCCTGTTTGAGATGCATGAGTGCTCGATCTACTTGATACGGCTTCATGCCTCGATCTTCAAGAACCAATATTGCTCCGCGTGTGTCGAGCTCCCAGGGTGTGCCGAGCGATGTCTCGACTAGCGTAAGGCAACCACCGAGAAGAATGCCTTCTCCGTATCCGGCGATAAGCGACTCACCTTCGAGATCGAGCTTCCAACCTTGATTTATTTCTGTGACGGCGCGCAAAAGGCTTTCGCGGTCATACCCGTGTGGAGCGCCCGCGCCGTGGTGGAAATTCGAGGCGACCATGGGGCCATAAAAAGTGACCCATTTGTGGCGCCGCCATAGAAACGTCTGAAGCGACGTGATGTCGCTCGAGCCAAGGAGAATTTTCGCGTCGGCAGCGTCGACAAATAAATTTTCGACGAGATAATTCGAGCCGTAGCCACCGCGCGAGCAGAAGATCGCTTTCGAATCAGGCTCGCTCAAAGCTTGTTTCAGCGCAGTGAGGCGAATCGCGGTCGACCCAGCGAAAAAGCTTTCGCGAGCGAGGACGCTTGTGCAGTCGACCTTGGGCACGAAGCCGAGGCGCGCGAGCTCTTCGCAGCCTTTCTTCAGGAGTTCCTCTTGCACCGGGCTGGCGAGCGAAAGGATGCGGACGGAGTCTCCTGGGAGCAGCGCGTGGGGCTTCTTTGCCTGGGACATGGGGTGCGATCGAGAATAAGGGGTTTGCGAAAGCGAGTCCAGACGAAGGCAGGGCGACGAGACGGTAAGAGTTACGAGTTGAAAGTGTCAATTGTGTGGGCTGGCGGAAGCCAACCCCGGCGTTACGCCGCAGAAGAGCGATCCTTCAGGCCGCAGGGCGGCCTTCAGAGTGATTAAACTCGTCTGTTGCGGGACACGGCTAGGACCCACTCACACTGAAGGTAAGCTGGCGCGATGTGCCGCCGCCGGGCGGAGGAGTGCTAACGGTGATATTTGCACTGCCAGCGGTAGCAAGATCGCTGGCGGGAATGATGGCGACGAGCTGGCCGGAGTTGATGAAAGCGGTTGCAAGAGGCGTGGCATTCCACTCGACAGTCGAGCTCGATGCGAAACCCGAGCCTTTTATGGTGACCTCGAGATCGCTCGATCCAGCAGGCGCGGAAGACGGAGTAATCGAGCCCAAGCTCGGCACGGGACTGCTTGGACCGGTCACGGGAAATGAAACGGCAGGCGAACCGATAACGAGGCCCGGCGTGCTAACTGAAACGCTCGCTGTGATTGCCTGGGAAATGTCGGATTGAGTGATCGCGCCGGAAACCTGTGATTGGCTCGTGAAGGTGGTTTGGCGCGGACCGCCGTTCCAGGTGACGACGTCTCCGGCAGCAAAATTGATGCCGGTTACGTTGAGCGTGAAGGCCTGGCCGTTGAGGCTGGCGCTGGTCGGCGAAACTGACGAGATTGCCGGTCCGTTCGGCTGGGTGGCAACGATCGTGAATGTCGAAGCAGAGGACGTGCCCCCGCCCGGCGGAGGATTCACCACGGTGATTTGCGCCAAGCCGATGCTCGCGACGTCGGACGCAAAAATCGAAACAGCGAGCTGGCCAGTGTTGATGTTGAGATTGCTCGAGCGCGGCAGGCCGTTCCAATACGCGAAGGACACTCCTTTTGAATTGGCGATCAAGCCGGTGCCCGTGATGAAGATCGTAAAATTCTGGCTGCCGACCGTGATGTTCGAGGGGAAAAGGCCAGTGATAATCGGGGTGGCGTTGAAAGGAGGAGTGCTGCTGCTGCAACCGGCGACGATGACGACGAATCCCCCGAGCAACACACGCGCGGCCCACCGCGAAAGCTTCAAACGCTTCCTCCTATCTATGAGTTTCAATGGGATTCCGCAACCGCTCGGCACAGGCAGCCCGAAGAACGAGGCGAGAGACACAGAGATCGCCTGCTAATTCTCTTGCGAGACAAACAGATTGATAGCATTGCCGCGCGCGGCCCGTCAACTCGGATTCGGGAATGAAGCCGGAGGTTGGCTGATCGTTTGCTGTGAGACCAAACTCACAAAGGCGTAACCGGAGGAACGAGGCGCGTCTCAACACGACCGTGGAGAGCGCCAAGACGCGTGGTGAGGTCGCGCTCCTGAGGCAGGGTGGCCTCGGCCTCAAATTCGATCAGGAAGCCGTCGTCGGTGCGGTGACTTTTCCAATCCCGGGTGCGTACTCCTGCTTGATCGACGATTTGCCGCACGCGTTCAACTGTATCGGGGGCGTTCGCGGTGATGCGGAAACTCATTAGTTCGGCGTGGAGCCCGAAGCGTTGCTCGAGGTTCCCCACAATTACGAGCGAGCCCAAGAGCATCAGTGTGGTGAACAAACCGGTGACGTAAAGCCCGGCGCCGACAGCCATTCCGATGCTGGCCACGACGAAAAGAGTGGCAGCGCTGGTGATGCCGATCACGGCGCCGCGCTCACGAATCACGACGCCGGCGCCGATAAAACCGATCCCGGGAATAATTTGCGCCGCAATGCGGGTGTGGTCGCCTGTGAAGGTGCTGGCCATTTGAAACGAGACAATGGTGAATAAGGCCGCGCCGAGAGCAATAAGCATGTTGGTGCGAATGCCGGCCGGGCGATGACCCAGTTCGCGCTCGAGTCCAACGATGCCGCCAAGAAGGGCAGCGAAGAGCAGGCGGCCGACCTCGTGGACGGTCAAATCGTGCAACATGATTTCCTCATGGGGATGCGGCGGCGTGATTCTACAACGATTCGCTCGCAACCGATCGAGCAATCCATGACCAGGGCGGAAAAAAACAGCCGGTCCGTTCGCGCCGAGCGCAGAGAGATTCTTCGCTCCGTGGCACGTGCTTCAGAACGATGAACGTTGCCCCTTCTTCCTAGCTAAAGCTTGAACGATGTGATGCGAACGAACTCTTTCGCGCGAGCAACAACCTCTCTGTGTTTGACGGAGGCGAGGCGTTCGACGCCGAACTGCTCAACCGTAAAGCTCGCGAGGACCGAACCGTAAACCATCGCGGAGCGCAGGGTCTGCTCCGTGATGCGGCCTTTGCTTGCGAGATAGCCCATGAAGCCGCCCGCGAACGTGTCGCCGGCACCGGTGGGGTCGCGCACTTCTTCGAGCGGAAACGCGGGAACGGAAAAAATGAAGTCTTTGTGAACCATTACGGCGCCGTTTTCGCCGCGCTTGATGATGAGGGTCTTCGGTCCCATCTTGAAAACGTGACGAGCGGCGCGGAAAAGATTGTGCTCGCCGGTAAGCTGGCGAGTTTCGTCGTCATTGATCGTGAGAATCTGAACGTGCTTAAGCGTCTCGCGCAATTCGGAGGGGGTTCGGTCGATCCAGAAGTTCATGGTGTCCAGGCCGACGGCTTTTGGTTTGCCGCGGACTTGCTTCAAAACGGAATGCTGAAGGGTTGGATCGATATTGCCGAGAAAGACGAATGACGAGTCGCGGTAGGAGCCGGGGAGCTTCGGGCGAAATTCTGCAAAAACGTTGAGTTCCGTGGCGAGCGTGGTGCGCTCGTTCATGTTCTGGCTATAACGGCCCGACCAGAAGAAAGATTTTCCGGGCACATGCTCCAGGCCGCTGAGATCGATTTTCCGGCCGCGAAATATGGCTTCGTCTCTTTCCGTAAAATCCTCACCGACGATTCCCACAAGACGAACAGGGACAAAATGACTGGCCGCGAGGGAAAAGTAGCTTGCGGCTCCGCCGACCGTACGGTCGACTTTGCCAAAAGGGGTTTCGATGGCGTCGAAGGCGACGGATCCAACTACGAGAAGTGACATGAGCGCTCCCTAGACTCAGCAGTTTTCAACCCGATGCATTCCTGGCGAATCTGAATTTCGGCGAATCTCCAGCATTTGCGTGAAAAGTGACATGAGTTTTGCGGCTATGAAATGTATTTGCCGAGGATGGGCGCGAGGCGCTTTTTCGTCGCTGCCGGAATTTTCCTTCGATCGGTGATAATGGCGTGCGCCAGGGCCGACCCGCATTTGCAGCGACGCTCGTCGTCCAGCGCGCGGACGGCTTCGCGGATGGCGCGCTGCACGTTTTCGACGTTCTTGTTGAGATTGTCGATGATTTGATTGACGGTCACCGAGTCATGATGAGGGTGCCAGCAGTCGTAGTCCGTGATCAAAGCGAACGTAGCGTAGCAGAGTTCGGCTTCGCGGGCGAGCTTGGCTTCGGTAAGGTTGGTCATGCCGATCACGTCAAAGCGAAGCTGCCGATAGGTGTGCGATTCAGCCTGGGTTGAAAACTGGGGACCCTCCATACATACATAGGTGCCGGTTTTGTGCACTTTGACGCCCGTGCGATCGCAAGCTGTGGCGAGCTGGGCAGATAGGTGCGGACAGGTGGGCTTGTCGAAACCGATGTGCGCGACGATACCGCCACCGAAAAAAGTCGAAATGCGGGAGCGCGTGCGATCGAAGTACTGGTCCGGAATCAGGAAATCGAGCGGAGGGAGGTCTTCGCGGAGTGAGCCGACTGCGCTCACCGAAATCACGCGTTCAGCGCCAAGCATTTTGAGAGCGCAAATATTGGCACGGTAGTTGATTTCGCTGGGCGCGAGGAGATGGCCGCGCCCGTGACGGGCAAGAAAGGCGACGCGCCGGCCTTCGAGCGTGCCGATAACGAACGCGTCTGAGGGATCGCCGAACGGGGTTTTCACGCGCACTTCGCGCGTTTCGGTGAGGCCCTGCATGGTGTAGAGCCCGCTGCCGCCGATGATGCCGAGCTTCACTTGATCGCGGCCAGATGCGGGCTTTCTTGTTTTCGGCATTCAGGCTCCTGAACTCACCTTGGTTACGCTACATGTTCTGTCGCAGCACATGTACTCAGATCAAGCAAGCTAGTATGGCTAATCGACGCCCACGGGCTCGGGGTCCCACTGGCCGTCGCGTTCGCGCAAATAGGCGGCGGGGATGCGTGCGTCGTGGGCAAACAGGGCGAGCCAGCCCTCGCGAACGGTTTCCGGAATCCAACGCTTTTTTTGCTCGAGCGTCGTCATGGGATAGAGATCGTAACTCATGATCCACGGAAGCGGCAGGTGCGCCGTGGTGGGAACGAGATCTGCGAAAAAGAACGCGGTCTTCCTTCCCCCAGTAAGTTTGACGCACTGCATATCCGCGGTGTGGCCGGGAACGCGAACGACTTCGACGCCAGGTGCAATGATTTTGTTACCGTCGAGAAGCTCCAGCGTTCTAGCGGCATCGAGCGGCGCGAAATTTTCCGGGAAGTAGCTGGCGCGGTCACGCTCGTTCGGTTTCATAGCGTGCTCGAATTCTCCGCGCTGAACCACGTAGCGCGCGTTGGGAAATGCAGGGACGACTCTGTCTTTTTCAATGCGCGTATTGCCACCACAGTGATCGAAGTGAAGATGGGTGTCGACGACGATGTTGATTTCGTCATTGCGCAAGCCGTAGGATCGAAGGCCCTCTTCCATTCGAGAATCTTCGAGGCCATAGATGTCGCGAAGCTTGGGACTCATCTTGTCCCCTGCGCCCGTCTCGACCAGGATGTGCTGCCCACCCGAGCGAATGAGCAGTGAATTCATCGCGAGCGTGATGCGATTGCGTGCATCAGCTGGCGTTTTCTTCTCCCACAGAGGCTTCGGAATGACGCCGAACATCGCGCCGCCGTCAAGTAGCAGGCGACCTGTGGAGAAAATGTGAAATTCGAGATCCCCTAATTTCAATCGTTTCTCCTAAATGCGGTCGACCGGCAGCCTCACGCGCCCCTAACAGAGCAGGCAAGTTTACAGTTGAGAGAGGCGAGATCAAAGGCGAAAAGGACGACGGGCGGCTACCTCTTTGTCGAAGCCGATCGAACTTCCATTCGAGGAAGGAATCAAATATTGTCCGGGCGCTCAGTCGTCCGAATCGGGCGGAGCCGGTTTTGGCGTCGTGAGCGCAAAATTGATCAGGATGTAGGAAACGAACGCGAGAACGGCGGTCAGAAGCAGGACGATCAGTGAACCGCCCAAGCCATTCGAAAAATCGAGCGGCTGGTTTGCCTGGACCGCGCGTGAATTCGAAAACAGCCTGCGGTAGAAGTCTATGGGAACCGAAACCGCGAGCAAACCTGCAAAAGCCCCGGCCAGGCCCGCGACGACGCGATTGAATAGGCGCACCATTCGAGTGTGCTTCAAAAGTTGATAACAGCGTAACAGACGTAAGCGCCGCGGGGTGACGCTTTCGAATTGCAGTTCGGATCGCACCAAGTTTTCCTGGGCGCTAAATTTGTAGCGCTAGTGGGTACTAGACCCAACTATTGGCTGTGTAGGAACGTGGGCAGGCTAAGCGTCTTCACCGGCTTGCTTGCGGCTTGAAAGGCATGGTACTTTGCAATTTAGGCATTCGCGTTTCGTTCGTCGAAACATGTCTGCGCCTAATTCCACTGAAATTCAATTGCCGAATCCCAGCAGCCAAAAGTCTCATTCTGCGCACTCCGGCGAACCCATTTTCTGGAGAGTCGAAGGCAGCTTGCTCGACCTTACCGCGGTGCGTCCGGTGGGCTTCTTTACGTGGAACGCGCAGAGCTTCCTCGAGCGTTGGACCCGCCGGGGAACGATGGGCATTCTGGCGATCGCAAGGCCCTTCCTTTACGTGACGAATCGCGTGGTTGCCACCCGATTGCTGCACACCGTCTTACGTGGAGAAAGCCGCGACCGACTTGACCTGCTCGGTGAAGAATTTTTCCATTACGTCTTGAGGCCACGACTGAAGCAGAAGGGCGTCGACAAACTCAGGCAGCTGCTTCGAGCGGGCGGTGATGTGGTGCTGGTGAGCCAAGGGCTCGATCACATCATGCGGCCGTTGGCGACCTATTTGGGCGTCGACAAAATTCTTTCGAACCGGCTGGACTTTCGCGGCGAATTGGCTACGGGCCGGCTGCTTGAGCCAGTGATCCGACCTCGCGGAATATTTGCGAAAGTGCGAGGGCACAAGCCGGATGGACGTGTCACCCGCGCGCAATTGGCACGCGATCTGGGCTTCGGGAGTGCACGAACGCTCGACGAAGCAATCCGACCCGCAAAGCGCACTCCGTCAAATGTCAAGGTACCTGTGGTGCATTTCGAATCGCGCAATGGGCGAGGACCGCTTTCGGTTCGGGATGCGCTTCGCGGAAAACACATTCTTTTGATTGGCGCGACGGGTTTTATTGGCAAGGTGTGGCTCGCAAGTTTGTTGACCGATCTGCCAGAAGTCGGGCGGGTGTATCTCCTGGTCCGGGGCAACCGGAACATGAGCGCGCTGCAACGCTTTAACCGCATTATCGAGGAGTCGGCGGTATTCGACGGGCTGGGCGAGCGACACGGCAGTGGATTCGCGGAGTTTCTGCGCGAAAAAGTAGAAGTGCTGAGTGGCGATGCGAGCAAGCCGTGCCTGGGCTTGCCGGCAGATACGGCACATGCGCTGGCGGGCAGGCTCGATCTGATTGTCAACAGCGCCGGGCTGACAGACTTCAATCCCGACCTGAGGGATGCACTGGCCATGAATGTCCGCTCGACAGCGTACATTCTGGGTTTTTTGGGCGAATGTCAGCATGCCGCCTTACTTCATCTCTCGAGCTGTTACGCGATCGGCCGGAAGAATGGGCGTATTAGCGAAGGGCTCGCAAAGAATTACACGCCGCGAAACATTCCGGGGTTCAGCGCGGAGAACGAGTGGCAGGCGCTTGAGGATCTGGTGCGCGAGGCCGAAGCTCATGCGAATTCGTCTGAAGTGAGCGAAGAACTTCGGCTGCAGGCCCTCAACAGCGAACGCGCGGCCAAGGGACTGCGGGGCGCGGCGCTGGAGAACCAGATACGCAAAAACCGAGTTCGGTGGCTGCGGCGAACACTTACAGAAGCGGGAACGAAGCGCGCCGATGAACTCGGCTGGCCGAATACATACACGTTTACAAAAAGCCTTTCCGAATCGCTGATTCGTAATTTCATCGACGCGAAGCCGAACACGGCGGTGGCGGTTGTGCGGCCATCCATCGTCGAGTCTTCGGTCGAAAAACCATTTCAGGGTTGGAACGAAGGAGTGAACACCTCGGCGTCGCTATCGTATCTGCTAGGCACTTTCTTCCGGCAACTGCCCACAAATGAGAGCAAGTGTCTGGATTTGATTCCGGTGGACTTGGTTTCACGCGGAATGACGCTGATTGCAGCCGCACTGTTAACCCGGCGGCACGAGCCAATGTATCAACTCGCGACTTCCGCCGCCAACCCGTGCGACATGCGGCGGTCGATCGAACTGACGGGACTCGGGCATCGCAAGTTTTATCGCGCGCAAAAAGACTTGCACCACCGGATCCGCCTAAAGTTTGACGCGATACCCGTGTCGAAGGCGCGCTATCAAAAGCTTTCGGCGCCGGCGCAGAAGATTATCGTGCAGGCGATCAACCGGAGCGTCGAACCGATTCCATTCGTCAAGCCACCACTGGCTCGGCAGGAACGCGAACTCGAGAAAGTGATCAAACTTATCGCGCTCTTCGAACCCTTCATACTCGATAACGACCACATCTTCGAAGCGACGAATGTCGAGCGATTGAGTGCAGCACTGCCTGCGAGTGAGCGCACAGCGTTTGGTTACGACGCGCGCTCGATTGATTGGTGGGATTACTGGATCAACGTGCACATCCCCGCGCTGCGCAAGTGGTGCTATCCTCTGATCGAGGGTCGTCCACCGGAGAGTCTCGCGCGGCGCAGTGTGCCTCTCACAGGGCGAAGTGAAGTGAACGCCGCGGGCGCTGCCGCGGCTCCGGCATTACGCCCCAACGCTTAACCGTGGCTATCCTTCTGACCGGCAGCACCGGATATATCGGCGCTCACATTGCGTCGAATCTGCTAGCGGGCCATTCCGAGTCGCTCAACCTGTTAGTGCGGGCGCGCGACGCACAAGAAGCAAACGTGCGGCTCTGGCACGCGCTGCAGTTGCACATGGACTTCCCACGTTTTGAGGAGTTCCTTCATTCGCGAATTCAGATTTTCCTAGGCGATATCACCCTGCCATCCTTTGGACTGACAGAAGAGGAGTACAGGGCGTTGGTGCGGTCGACAGATTCCGTGATCCACTGCGCCGCGTCATTGAACCGCAAATCGGAAAAGAGCTGTCTGAACGTCAATCTGCGCGGCACGCTTGAAGTGATCCAGTTGGCAATGCGCGCGCGTGACCAGCACGGGTTGCGGCGTTTCAGCCACGTGAGCACGGTTGCCGTCGCGGGTCAGCGATCGAACGAAGTGGTTGCTGAGGAAGCAGCGATTGATTGGAGCCGTTCCGACTACGACCCCTACGCACGCACAAAAAAATTCTGCGAGCACATGGTGCGACAGCTTTTGCCCGATGTTCCGCGGACAATTTTCCGCCCGAGTATCGTGCTAGGCGACAGCCGACGGCCCCAGACGAATCAGTTCGAGATGGTGCGGGCGTTCGTGTTTCTCGCGGGCTTACCGGCGCTTCCCTTCCGGCCGGATGCCAGGGTCGACATTGTGCCTGTAGACTACGTTGCGGACGCCATTGCCACACTGCACGAGAAACCGAAGCCGAACCATGAGATCTACCATCTGTCATCGGGTGTGCAGTCGGAGACGTTCATGGAGCTGACCGATGCTCTTGCGAGAGCGCAGGGCAAGCGTGGGCCAGTATTTGCGCCGAGCCTCGAGGGGCCATCGTCCAAGATGGTAAATGTGCTGGCCGGGCGCGCCGGGAAAATCGGCGGAATCGCGACACTTTTGAAGGTTTTCTTGCCCTATCTTGTCTGGAACACCGTGTTTGACAATCAGCGTGTTGTGGCGGAGATGGGCCGGCGGCCGGCGCGATTTTCGCAGTACTGTTATCCGCTGCTGGGTTACAGCCGGGAGAGCAATTTCAGCTACAAGTACCGGGATTGGCCGGCAGATGCTGCCGGAAGGGGTTCCGGGAATGCCCCCATTCCGGCAGCGTCCGCGGCACAGGATTTTCGCAGATGATGGACATGGACTTGGTGCTCGAGGCTTGGGTGAGCGGGCTGATCGAGCTGAACAAATTCGAGTGGATGCTTGGGGCGGGCGAGACATGGAGGCCCGGCGACAAATTGAAGCTGCTGTTCGCGGGCTACAACGGCACCCGCAATACGGGGTCAGATATCCGCGTCGAGGAAATCTTGCGTCAAGTCGGGCGCATTCTGGGGCCCGAAAATATTGAGGCAGCCGTCATGACGCAAGATTTCGATTTGACGCGAGGATATTTTGAGGGCGCGCGACAGGTTCACTTGCCCGACATCTTTCCTCCGTTTTTGCACTCCGAACTCAGGAAACACGATGGAGTCGTGACGTGCGAAGGTTCGATGTTCAAAAGCAAGTTCGCGAGCGCGCTGACGGCCATGATGATCGGTTGTTTGGGTATCGCGTCGGCGCAAAACAAGCTGAGCATCGCATATGGTGGCGAGGCCGGCGCGATGGATCCGATGCTCCAGAAGATGTGCAAACGCTACGTCCATGATTGTCTGGTGATCACACGCAACGCCGAATCGCAAGAAGTGCTCGGGAAGTTGGGCGTCTCCAGCGAACTGGGCACCGATACCGCGTGGACATTCGAACCGCTTCCTCCGGAATACGGCCAGAAAACTCTTTTGAAAGCGGGATGGGACGGCCAAACGGCAGTGCTCGCAGTTTGCCCGATAAATCCCTTCTGGTGGCCGGTGAAGCCATCCGTGACGAAATGGATGGCGCACTCGATGTTGGGCGCATACAAGGAAAGCTACTACCGGACGATTTACTTTCATCGGTCAGGCCGCGATGTGGATACGTCATACGAGAAGTATCTGACAGCGATGGCGAATGGGGTGGAACAGTATCGCAAGGAACGCTCCGTGTTTCCCGTCCTGGTCGCAATGGAAATGCTCGACCGCGATGCCTGCGAGCGGGTAGCGGCGAAAATAGGCGGCGCGCCAATCTTCGCTTCGGATCAGTACAACATGTACGAGCTTGTGAGCATTCTGCGCGCCTGCCATCGCATGCTTTCGTCGCGCTTCCATGCCATCGTTACGTCGATGCCCGCGGGAGTGCCGTCAGCCGGAGTCACAATGGACGAGCGCATTCGCAACTTGATGCGGGAGCGCGGGCACGAACATCTGCTGATGGCGGTGGATGATCGCGAGCTGAGCGACAGAATTGTGGCGGCGCTGCGCGCGCTGGATCGAGAGCCGGAAGAGATTCGCTGCGCCATGCGGACTACGGTTGCGCGGAATCTGCACTTGATGGCTCGGATGGGAGTCTACTTCGAGGAACGCGTAGCGCGGCGCTATCCGGAGTTTCCCGTGCGTACGGGCGTGCTTGGATGGGAGGAATACCTTCCCCCGTTAGGACCAACGCTGTGCGAATTGCTTGAAGAGCACAGTGGAGTTCTTGCGTCATGACTTTTCTCGAGAACATTTTCGCTCGGCTCGATCACGCCGCGCGCGCGCCCGTTTTGCGGGAGGTCCGCGAGGGCAAGGTTGTCTCCGCGACCGGTGATGAACTGCTCGCCATGGTCGGGCAGGCACGAGATTTCCTGAGGTCACGCGGGTTGAAAAAAGGGGATCGATGCGCTCTACACGCTGCCAACAGCATCCGCTGGGCAGCGATCGACCTCGCAATGATGGCCGAGGGGCTGATCGTCGTGCCGCTGTATGCGCGCCAGGCACCGCATGAGCTGGCGGTGGTGCTGAAGGACTCAACGCCGTCTCACATGATCTGTGCGGACAGCGAATCCGAGGCCGAAATACGGAGGCAGTGGCCTGAGGCGCCGGAAATAACGTTGCTCGAAAACGCGTTCGCCGGCCGCGACGCGCCGGTCTCGCTTCCGTATCATCATGCGGATAACGATCCGCTTGCGATTGTTTACACGTCGGGAACGTCCGGAGAGCCGAAAGGCGTGGTCTTGAACGCCGGGAACGTCGGGCATGCCTTGCGTTGCACGAATGCCCGACTCGACAAACTGATGTCGCGGATTGCCGTCAGCGCGACACATGGTCCCGGCTTTTCATCAACTGCGGGGTCACAGCCGAAGCGAGAGCCGGACCGCGTGTTTCACTACTTGCCCTTTTGCTTTGCCGCGTCCTGGATTTCCCTGCTCACATTTCTCTCGCGGAACAGCGTTACGACGCTGTCGACTGACTTGGGCAAGCTTTCCGACGAATTGAAGATTGCCGAGCCGAATTATTTCGTCAATGTCCCGACTCTGCTCGAGCGAATCCGGGGCAAAGTCGAGGAATCGATTCGCGCGCGCGGAGGATTGCCAGCGAGAATTTTCTTCCGAGCGCAGCAAGGGTGTTTGCGACGACAAAGAAAAAAGAGCCGAATGCTCGACTCACTGTACCTGTCAATCGCTGAGAGCATGATTTTCCCCACAATTCGCAAGAGCCTGGGGCCAAAGCTAAGGGCTCTGATCTGCGGATCGGCGCCGCTATCGGTGGAGACGCAGCTTTTCTTCGTTATGCTGGGCCTGCCCGTGCTTCAGGTTTATGGCCTGACGGAAACGACAGGTCCCTGCACCATGGACGACCCCGAAAATTACGAGGTTGGACGGGTTGGCTCGGCGATTCCCGGAGTGGAGATGCGTGTCGGCGAAGACGGAGAAATCCTCGCACGCGGGCCGAACATTTTTCCGGGCTACTGGCAGCGTCCCGCGGACACAGCACGAGCATTGGAAGGCGGGTGGTTTCATACCGGCGATCAAGGCGAGGTGAGCCCGAACGGAAATTGGCGCATTACCGGGCGCCTGAAGAATTTGATCATATTGAACTCGGGGCACAATATCGCGCCGGAGCCGATCGAAGAGGAACTCGCACGACTGCTACCCGACGCGAAGCAAGTGGTGCTGGTCGGTAATCAACGCAGCTTCCTCGCGGCACTGATAACCTTTGCGGGCTCGAACGGTTCGAGTAATGGCACCGATCGACAGCGCATTCAAGCAATCATCGACGACATCAACGAAGCTTCGCCTCATTACAAGCAAATTCGCGCGTTTCACATCGTTCCGGAACCATTTACGCTCGATAACGGATTACTGACCACGATGGGCAAGCTCAAGCGCGATGCAATCTCAGCGCGATTCGCCGCTGAAATTGAGCGTCTTTATCAGAAGAAGCCGGAATGAAGAACTTCCGGGGCAAGACCCTGTCGTGGGACATGTCAAATGGCGTAATCGAGCTGGGACTCGATAGCGCACCGTGTAATGAGATCGGCTCGGAGATGTTGGGAGACCTGGAGCGATTCGTAGATGCGCTCGAATCGCTCGAACAGAGCGCCCACGCCCTGATCATCTACAGCTCTCGCAACGAAGGATTTTGCGCGGGGGCCGATTTGCGCGAGCTGTTCCATCGCTCGCAGGCCATGGCGCCGGCCCAGCGGCTCGCCGGCGTGCGCGATTTCCTCGGACGCATCCACCGCGTGATGAACGCGATCGACGACGCGCCACTAACAACCATAGCAGCAGTCCATGGCGTTACTTTTGGCGGAGGATTTGAGCTTGCGCTCACGTGTGACTTGATCGTTGCGGACAAAATGGCGCGTTTTTGTTTTCCCGAGCTACGGCTCGGCCTGATTCCTGGTTTTGGCGGAATTCCACGGCTGAAACGCGACCTGGGCAATGCTGTTGTTCGAGACCTTCTTCTCACCGGGCGGAGTATCAGCGCGACCAAGGCGCAGGGCGTCGGATTGGTCAGCCAGCTTGCGGCCGAAGGGGACGCATTGCGCGTCGCTCGCGCGACAGCCGTGCAGATGGGCAAATTCGACCGCGAGACTGCAATCGCAGCGAAGCGTTTCATCAAGCCGATACCGCGCGACGAGTTGCGGCGCGAGATCGAAGTTTTTTGCGAGCTGTTTGCACGACCCGCAGTTGAAGCGGGGTTGCGCAAATTCGTGGAAAGCACCGATGCGCTTCCCTACTTGCCTTAGTGAGGAGAGAACCCCGGATGTTCATTACGCTGCTGGTCGTTGGTTTCGCGATTTCAGTATCCGTGTGCACGTTCATCGTGCGGATCTTTGCGATGCCGATCAACGACATCCTCAGACGCATCATCCCGGATGAAATCAGCACCGCCTGGGCAAAATACTTGCGGTTCGCCATGTACGTGGTGGGGATCTCGAGCGGCGTCCAGATATGGAATCTGGAAAGATACGTGAATCCGGGACCGGGCCAGCGTTCCGAGGCCATTCCGTTGACGGCAGACCGTTGGATTCTCGAGGTCTATCGAACGATAATTGATACCTTGCAGGGGTTGGCCTGGGTGCTGTTGATATTTTTCGTCATTGCGTTGATTGCTTACGTTGTAGTGCGCGCGTTTGAGTCGAAGAAGCCCAAAGTCGTCACTGAAACCGGGCAGATGGGCGAGGAACTTCCGAAGTGACCTCTTCTCGCGACACGCTGGACGAAATACTGAGCCTCGCGTCGGAGCATTTCAAAGTTCCCCGGGAACAACTCAACGCTGACGATGACTTTTTTGAGAAGCTGGGCCTCAACAGCTTGCAGGCGCTGGATCTGCTCACGCGAATCGAGCACCACTTCAGCATCGAGCTGCCGGACTACGAATTGCAGGGAGTCAGCGACTTTCGAACGCTCGCCGACCGAATCCGGTCAAGGCTTTGAACGTTTTGAATACTTCATTGAACGAAATCATCCGCAGCTGGGCTGCCGAGCGAGACCGCGGGGTTTATCTGACGTGAAGGCTCCAACGCTGGCCGAGCTCCCTCAATGCTGAATCTCCGCGAGTACAACTGCTTAGGCGAAGCGCTGCGTGTGGCGCTCGATCGCTGGCCCGACGAAGTTTGCTTGATCGAAGCTGATCGCGATCGCGAAAAGGCACGCTTGACATACCGCCAGTTCAAAGAGGCTGCACTACCGCTGGCACGCGCGCTCCAAGACGCAGGGTTCGTCAATGGAAGTCGCGCAGCAATCATAATGACCAACCAATCGAAATGGCTGATTTCCGCGTACGCCATTTTTTTCGCCGGCGGCGTGCTCGTGCCGCTCGACTATAAGCTGAGTCCAAACGAACAGATTCAGCTGTTGGCTCACTCGAAGGCAGAATTTCTCGTGGTGGAGTATCACCTTTGGCGCGCGATGACGCAGTCGGAGTGCTTCAAGAGCTTTACTCCGCGCATTGCGCTCGTGACCGAAGCTCCGCCGAATGCCGATTTGGCCGGCGCAAAACGGTGGGAGGAATTTCGCGATTCGCGCGAGCCAGCATTTGCAATGCGCGGACGCCAGGACGCTGCATGTATCGTGTATTCCTCCGGAACGGGCGGTCGACCGAAAGGCTGCGTGCTCACACACGAGAACTATCTCGAGCAATGCATTGCGCTCACTTCGCTTTATCCCTTTTGGCCCGGCGTGCGTTATCTCAGCATTCTGCCGACGAATCATGCGATCGATTTCATGGTCGGCTTCATCGGCCCGTTCACGTGTGGTGCAACCGTCGTGCATTTGCGCACACTGCGCCCCGAATACATCCGGGATGCGTTCACTCGGTATCGGATCACGTACATGACCCTGGTACCCATGGTGCTGAAAGTTCTCGAAAAGGGGCTGCGGCAGAAATTTGACGAGCTCCCGAAGGGCCGCCGTCGAATCCTGAATAAGTTGATCGGCGTGAATCGTGCGCTGACACAAGGGCGACCTCGCGCCAAAATCAGCCGCGCTCTGCTGGGACAAGTCCATGCGGCGTTTGGAGGCGAACTGCGAGCCCTTTTTGTTGGTGGGGCGTTTACCGAACCCGGCACACTGCAGTTCTTCTACGATCTGGGCATTCCTGTCGCGAACGCGTATGGATGCACGGAGGCCGGGACGGCGATTACCGTCAACGACCTGAAGCCGTTTCGCGCGGATACCGTCGGCAAGCCGCTGCCGGGCGTCGAACTCAAGATCGTAAATCCGGACGCAGATGGAATTGGCGAAGTCTGGGTGCGCAGCAAAACAATTATGTCCCACTATTTGGACGATCCTGAGCTAACGGCCGAAACGATCGCGCAAGGATGGCTGATCACCGGCGACCTCGGCCGGATCGATCCTCGGGGTCATCTGCAGCTCTTCGGAAGAAAAAAGAACATGATCGTTACGGAGGAAGGCAAAAACATCTATCCGGAAGATATCGAGGCGGCATTCGAGGGGATTCCGGTAAAAGAATTCTGCGTGTTCGCGGAGAATTTTCTGTGGCCGGCGCGGACCATGGTTGGAGAAAGATTGGCGCTCGTAATTCATCTGGATTCCGGAGCGTCGCTCGGATCCGATGTGGTTGCCAATCTGGTCGAGCGGAACCGTCGGTTGCTCAACTACAAGCGAGTGGCGGGTTACTTGGTATGGAATCGCGACTTTCCTCGTACTGCTTCCCTAAAAATCAAACGTAACGAACTCGCCGACCAGATCCGCGCGTCAGGTGGAAGAGAGGCGGTGGTGCCGCTGTGAGGAACCGAAGACGCGAATCGGAGGCAGCACGGAGGTGATCGAACGGTTTCTTGCGGTCATCAATCCAGCGGCCGGCGGAGGGCGCTGTGGCGAATTGGCCTCGGCAGCGCTGGATCGGGTGCGGCAAGTTGGTCTCGAAGTTGAGGCGATAGAAACGAGCCAGCCGCGGGAGGCCGTCGCGATAGTGCGCAAAGCTTACGCTCGCGGGGTTCGAAGTTTTCTTTCCGTCGGAGGCGACGGGACAGCGTTTGAAATCGTCAATGGCCTTTTCCCGGAGGCGGAAACGCGAGGAAGGCCCACATTAGGTTTCCTTCCGCTCGGCACCGGCAATTCGTTCTTGCGCGACTTCACCACGCGAGGCTTTGAACACACGATCGAGGCGTTGCGCGATCGCAGACGCCGACGCTGCGATATCATTCGCTTGCGTCACCATGGCGACGACATCTATTTCCTTAACCTGCTGAGCCTCGGTTTTGCCGCCGATGTGGGCGAGGTCACGAATCGGCGCTTCAAGCATCGCGGGGAGCTCGGTTATGTCTTGGGCGTGCTGGCGCGCCTTTTCGACCTGAATCATCAGAGTTTTCCGCACCGCCTCGGAGACGACGTGAACTGGGATCGCCGCGAGTCGCTCTTTTTGAGCTTCAGCAACAGCAAATTCACGGGCGGAAAAATGATGATCGCCCCGGATGCTAATCCTTGCGACGGGAAGATCGAATACGTCCGCTGGGGGCCAGTCGGGCGGCTGCGACTCCTGTGGACTTTCCCTCGGCTCTTCAGCGGGACGCACATACGGCATCCGAGGGCCAGCCGAAAATCCATCGAGCGCGTGGAATTTGACTTCGAATCGCCGGTCAATGCCATGGTCGACGGGGAAATCTTGAGCGTCCAGTGCCGCTCTCTGGAAGTGCTGTCGGGTGTGCTCGACGTCGTCGTATGAAGAAAGCCTGGCTTACGGTCCGCTCGCTCGTTCTGTGGGCCGCGAGCGGAATTCATTTCGGCGCTGTGTGCACGTTCCTTGTATTCCTGGCGATTTTCATCGATCCGCGAAAGAACGATCGGCCTCAACGTGCCTTTTTTCGGAATATCCTGCGTATCGCAGGTGTTCGATTTGAAGTGCGGCGCGCGCCAGGATTCGACCCTGGGCGCACGAGCATTTTCATCTGCAATCACGTAAATATTTTCGACCCGTTTGTTATCTATTCGGCGATTCCGCAGTTCGTTCGCGGCTTCGAGCTCGAGTCGCACTTCAAGATTCCGGTTTATGGCTGGATGATGGGAAGGTTCGGAAACGTACCGGTTCCGGACGATCCCAGCCGCGAGGGCCTGAAAATCATGACCGAGCGGGCAAAGGCGGCGCTCGCTTCAGGCGTCAGCCTGATCGGTTTTGCCGAGGGATCGCGGACGCGCGATGGCCACGTGCAGCCGTTCAAAAAGGGCATCTTCCGTATCGCACAGAAATTCGGCGCGCCAATCGTGCCCATGAGCATCGTTGGGTCTTATGACTTTTTTCGAACTGGCAACTGGATGCTCCATCCCGGAAAAATCGTCGTATACCTGCACGACACGATTGACTCCGAGCAAGTGGAGAAAGAAGACCCAGATCAACTGAGGCTGCGAGTCCAAGAGATTGTTTCGCGTCCGGTCGAGGAGTTCATCGCCACGAAGAACCGAACTCAGGGCTGAGTCGGGCTCGCCTCGGGCAGGGCGCGGCCGGCCCGCAGTTCCTGCCATGTGTACAGCACGCGGTGAACGACCGTAATCGTCGAAATCGTGGCAATCACCCAAAGAACTGGCGCCATGCGATTGAAAAACCCACCGATCAACAGCAGGACAAGCCTCTCGGGGCGCTCCATGAATCCGACCTTGCAGGAAGCGATCAGAGACTCGGCGCGCGCGCGAGAATAACTCACCATGAAAGAACTGGCCATCGCAACGGCCGCAAGGGCCATGTAGAAGGGGCGGCCGATCAGCGTGTAGTGAACGACGAGACCCATGTAAAGCGCGAGATCCGAATAGCGATCGAGAGTTGAATCGAGAAATGCACCGAAAGCAGTAACGCGGCCGACTCGGCGCGCAACTTGACCATCGGCCATGTCCAGAAAGCCGGCAAGGAAAAGCACGGCCGCTGCCTGCCAGAATTTTCCCATGGCGAAGTACGCTGCCGCCCAGGCGTTGACGAAAAGGCCGACGATCGTGAACATATTCGGGGTGAGCCCCGTGGCGGCGAGCCCGTCCACAATGTGACGCAGAAGCCAGCCGGCTCCTTCGCCGATCCAGTAGGTGACAGGCCGACTCAGATTTTTTTGGTCAGTATCCATCTAGGACAATAATACATCGCATGTAGTGGCGAGCCCCTCGGGTCTCTTGTTCACATTCGCCAGGCGCAGAAGTAACGCACCTGAAAATTCACTTCGCGCCTGCAGCCGAATTTCGAAGCTCGCCGATAATCGCGACGCCGCCACTCGTGCCTAGGCGATTTGCACCGGCGTGGATCATCCGTTTTGCATCGTCTGCCGTCCGAATTCCGCCGGATGCCTTCACCCCAACCTTGACGGATCGCCGCATCAGCTCGACATCCTCAACTGTCGCACCGCCCCCGAGAAATCCGGTAGAAGTTTTCACGAAGTCAGCACCCGCGCTCTCGCTGAGTTGACAGGCCAGCAGTTTCTCTTCCTGCGTCAGTAATCCCATCTCAAGGATCACCTTCAGCAGAGCGCTATCAGCGTGAACTACTTCGGCTAACGCGCGTATGTCGGAGCGCACTACATCGCTTTCGCCAGCTTTCACCGCGCCGATATTGATTACCATGTCGATTTCGCGAGCGCCGAGTTTCAGCACTTCTTTCGTCTCGAATACTTTCACACTTGTGAGAGTGGCGCCAAAAGGAAACCCTACGACCGCGCCCACTTTCACTGCGCTGCCCCGCAACTCTGAAGATGCCCGCGCAACGTGGCAGGCGTTGATCATCACTGTCACAAATCCGAATTCGCGCGCTTCTTCGCAGAGCCGTACGATCTGGGCTGGAGTTGCCTCCGGGCGCAGGTTGGTGTGATCGATTATGCTCGCCACTCCCTGCCAAGTCTCCGCCAGCGTCTTAGTATCGAAAACTGAGTTTCGGCTCGACATGAGCGGTAAATGTTACTACGCTAATTCGGATTTTCGCAGCAAACCCGACATGCCCAAGGCACGATTTGACCGGGAATTGCGCAACCGTCTCCTCGGTGCCGCGCGCACTGCGATGAAAAGAGCTCACGCGCCCTATTCGCATTTCAAGGTCGGTGCGGCGCTCGTAACTACCAGCGGCGAGGTCTTCACGGGCTGTAATGTTGAGAATGCTTCATATGGCATGACCAATTGCGCGGAGCGCACTGCGATTTTTTCGGCCGTGGCACAACTTGGTTCCAAAATGCAAATCGAGGCGATTGCGGTGGTCAACGATCACGGCGTTCCTTGCTCGCCGTGCGGAGCGTGCCGGCAAGTGATCTATGAGTTCGGACCGCGCGCATCGGTCTTTTTCCCCGGTGCCAAAGGTTGGAAGAAACTGTCAATCACGGAACTTCTGCCGGAGGGCTTTCGCCTAAAGTGAATCACATTGGGGAAAGGCCCGGTGCGGATCGTCCCGTCGATCTCATTCGCAAGAAACGAGACGGCCATGAACTTTCGCCCGCCGAGATCGAGCGATTGGTAAGCGGCTACACAAAGGGCGAGATTCCCGACTACCAAGTTTCGGCTTGGCTGATGGCGGCGCTGCTGCGGGGACTCAGTCGCGCGGAAACCGCTGCCCTTACTGATGCGATGCTGCGCTCGGGCGAGATTCTCGATTTGTCCGAATTTCCAGCGCAAAAAGTCGGCAAGCATTCGACGGGCGGAGTTGGCGACAAAACCTCGCTGGTGCTGGCTCCCTTGGTCGCCGCCGCGGGCCTTATCGTGCCTATGATCAGCGGCCGTGCCCTGGGACATACCGGTGGCACGCTCGACAAACTCGAATCGATCCCGGGCTTTCGGGCGAATCTGCCGATTTCGCGTTTCCTGGAGGTGCTCCGCGCGTGCGGCTGTGCCATGATCGGGCAAACCGATGAAATCGCGCCTGCTGACCGCAAGATGTATGCGCTTCGTGACGTAACTGGTACGGTCGAGAGTCCTTCACTGATTTGTTCCTCGATCATGAGCAAGAAATTAGCCGAAGGCGTCGATGCACTTGTGCTTGACGTGAAGACTGGTTCCGGCGCGTTCATGAAAACGCAGGAAGATTCCGCGTTTCTGGCTGAGCTGATGGTCGAAACGGGCGAGCGCATGGGAAAGAAAGTTGTCGCGCTCCTGACCGATATGGACCAGCCGCTCGGAGCCTGTGTCGGCAACTCGATCGAGGTCGAGGAGTGCCTTCAGACTCTGCGCGGCGAAGGTCCGGAAGATCTTCGGCATTTGTGTCTCGAACTGGCGGCCTGGATGATTCATCTCGGCGGGCGAGCCGAGACGATCGCGCACGGAAAGCAAATCGCAGATGAACTTCTCACGTCCGGTCAAGCTCTCGAGAAGTTTGGCCGAATGATCGAACTGCAGGGCGGAGACCCTCGCGTAATTGAAAACCCCGAACGATTCCCTCAAGCGGAACAATCATTGGACATTGTCAGTCCCAGGGCTGGCTACGTGACCGCGATTGAGTGCGAAAACGTCGGCACCGCCGGTCTCGTTCTTGGCGGAGGGCGCGAGAAGAAGGACGATTCGATTGATCCAGCGGTGGGAATCGTGCTGCACAAAAAAGTCGGCGATCCGATAGCATCCGGCGAGTCACTTTGCACCCTGCACTATAACTCAGAGGCTCGGGCCATTCGAGCGAAGCGCCTTCTCGAGGAAAGCTATTTCATTGGAGATGCGCCTCCGCCTCCCAGGCGACTGATCCACAGGGTTTTCTTTCCGGCGACGGAGGGATTGGCGCCTAAGCAGCAAGGCTGGCGAGAGTTTCCGCGAGTATGAGCGTTCCCCGCGCGATGTCCTCGATCGAGGCGTATTCATCCGGCCGGTGACTGTAGCCGTTGCGACATGGAATAAAAAGCATTCCAACCGGCGCAATTCGCGAAATAAAGAGCGAATCATGGTAGGCGCGGCTGATCATCGGCATGAATTGCTGTCCGTGCTTACGGCATGCGGCAGACAGAGCGTCCATGACAATCGGCGCGCAATCCGCGGGTGCGTCGGCGTTGAGCAGCTCGATCTTCAGCGATACTCCCCGGTGGGACGAAATCTCACTGCCGGCATTTTGTATTGCGCGCATGACGGCATCGCGCCGTGCGAGATCGGTGTCACGCGCGTCGACGCTGATGCGGACGCGGCTCGGAATGCTGTTCACTGCACCCGGAAACACCTCGCACATGCCGACCGTGGCAACCGTATCGACCGAGCCGCTTGTCCTAGCAGCCTTTTCGATTGCGAGTGTCAGTTCCGAGGCGGCGCAGAGCGCGTCATGGCGATCCGGCATCAGCACGCCCCCGGCATGTCCGCCCGAACCTTCAATCAAGATGCTCGCGCTCGCGGGGGCGGCGATCTTTTGCACGATTCCCAGGGGCACTCGCTCGCTTTCGAGCAGCGGGCCTTGCTCGATGTGTAATTCCACGAACGCTTTGTGGTAGCCGGCCGGCAATTTTACCTTTTCGAGTTCGCCCGTGAAGCCCGCGCTGCGGCGTACCTCTTCAAGAGTCTCGCCGTTTTTGTCTTTGAGAGTCCGAGCTGCTTCCGGAGACAACGTTCCGCCGAGCAAACGGCTGCCGATGCATCCAATTCCAAAGCGAGTGGGCTCCTCGGTCGAGAACAGCAAGAGTTCGATCGGGTTTTTAGGACGAAATCCGCCGCGCTGGAGAGCACGGATTGCCTCGAGTCCACCGAGCACGCCAACAACGCCGTCATATTTACCTGCGTTAGGAATCGCGTCGATGTGTGAGCCGGTACCGACCACGGGCGCGCCAGATTGAGTGCCCTGCCAACGCGCGAACGTGTTTCCAATTGCATCGCGGCGCACTGCGAGGCCCGCCGCTTCGCATTTTTCCATCAGCCATTTGCGGGCGCGCAAGTCGGCCGGCGTGAATACGATTCGCGTGACGACCGGAGGTTCTGCTTCCGAAATCAACGCAAGTTCTTCTATCTCGGAAAGCAGACGCGCGGAATCGATCTCCAGCTTCATATCTAGCGTGTTGCCAGGGGATGTCGATTCCAGTCTTTGTAGATGAGGTATTTCGCGGGCACTTTGCCGATCGCGCCAAACCATTGAGGGCACCAGGGCGCCATCCAGATGAAGTCGCCAGCAGTTACCGGGTACCAGGAATCGCCGAGCCGATAGATTCCGCCGCCTTCCAGCATCAGGAGGCCGTGCTCCATCACGTGCATCTCGACCATACTGAGCGCCGCCCCGGGCTGATAGACCATCGTGTTGACGGCAAAATCGAAGTTCGAGGTGTCTGGCAGCAGGCACTTCACTTGCAAATCGGGGTCGCCCGCCAGCGAATTCGACGGAACAGAGTCTTCCGAGGAGATGAGCAGTGCGGGAGGCTTCGCGGATTCGAGCGGCTGGTAATTTTTCTCGATGACTGCTACTCGGCTCGGACCGATGGCCACAACACCATGTGCGAGTCCTTGCGGCAAGAATGCATAACCGCGTGCTTCAAGCGAGGATTTCTTGCCCTGGGATTCGACCGTGACATTTCCTTCGACGACATATAGGAAACGCTGTCCGTCCGTTTCCCCCAACTGCCCGCCGGTTTCGAATTCGGCCGTGTACTGTGTGAATGCCGCGCCGATGGCAGGGCCCGCGTGAACGATCGCCGTGCACTTCTTCATTCCCGGCAGCGGTGCACGCACGAATGTGTCCGGTGTCAGCAGCAGATGGTCGGCGCCACGAGCGCTTCGCGTTTGGCCCAGGTTATGCACGTTTGTTGCTCCTGTGGGGTATGGGTGAGGAAGCGAGCTGGTGAAGCAAATGGAAGCCAGCTTCGAGCGCCTTGGCCACGTCTTCCAAACTCACGGTTTCGTCAGGATGATGACTCAGCCCGCCGGGCGTGCGCAAAAAAATCATTGCTGCTGGCACTTTCTCGGCGAGGATCATTGCGTCGTGGCCGGCTCCGCTTACCATGCGGTGAGGCTTGCAACCCGCTCTACGGAGCGCTTCGTCAATGTGATCGACAAGAGACGAATCCATCGCTATGGATTGCTGGCTTGACCGCGTATTCACGCGCACCGATAACCCACGGCGTTCCGCGATGTCTCGAGCGAGCTCAATCAATTTCTCGACGGCATCCTCTCGAGTGTGATCGTCGCGGTGGCGTAAGTCGAGCGTAAGCTGCGCTTCGCCTGCGATAACGTTCGTAACGCCTGGCTTTTGGTCAACCGCACCCACGGTCGCAAGGAGCCCTGGAATGCGACCCGCTTCGCGCTCGACTGTCGAAATCCATTCTGCCGCACCGGCAATCGCATCGCGGCGGAGGTGCATCGGTGTTGTCCCGGCGTGACCCGCGCGACCGAGAAACGTGAGGTCCATTTTCGTTTGCCCAGCCACTGCTTCAACCGCCGCGAGCGACAAACCAAGTTCTTCGAGCACCGGCCCTTGCTCGATGTGAAATTCCAGATAGCCCAGAACGTCACGCTCGATCTTTGCGTGCGGAATGTCGCCAGGATTCAGTCCAAAACATTCGATCGCGGCACGCACGGTCACACCTTCTTTATCCGCACGGTTCAGTAAGGCTTCATCCAACCGGCCCACGAGTGCGCGACTGCCGATGAATGGCGTCCCGAAGCGCACTCCTTCCTCTTCAGAGAAGCCTACGAGCTCGATTGCAAACGGAAGGCGCTCGCCGCCTAACTCCTCGATCAACGCGACGCCAAGTACCACGCCCAAGACGCCGTCGAACTGACCGGCGTCGGGCACCGTGTCGAGATGCGATCCGATCAACAATCGCGGAGCGCCCGGTTGCGCCGCGGGATAAAGAGCGCGCAGGTTACCGGCAGCGTCGATTTGGCCCCTGATCCCCAGCGGCTCCAACCACCGCATAATTTCCTGATGGCAATCTCGCATCGCTTGCGAGAGAAACGTGCGTGTGGTGACACCCTCGTGTTCGCTGAAGCGCGCCAATTTCCGGCAGCGCTCGATCACAGTTTTTGCTCGGGTAGCAGTGGTCTCGGCGGTAGGCAACGTATCTCAATCCTGACGTTGAATGCGAGCTTCAATATAGCCGTGGGGTTCGTCAGTCGGCACAAAGATCTCGTTGGGATTATCCTGGCCGAAACGGGAAAGGTCGACCAGCAGGCAGTGGATATTCGGCATTGCCAATTCGATTTCACTCACCTCCGGCGCGATTTTCAGCGCCGCCTCGCCCATCGCATACAACGTATGCTGGACGGACTTGCTGTCGTGATCCGCGAAGACGCCGACCAGCGTTTCGCGAATTTTCTTCCTCAGGCCATTGAAATCACACTCAGCGCGTTTGTATTTCCACATTGCGCGTAGCGCCGTGCCGAGCAGGCGATCGTCCGTCGGCGACAAAGTCGTCAAAGAATCCTGAATATATCCTTCGAACCCGGACTTAGTCGTCTTCATGATGATCAGGTTTTCCAATCCGGACGAGACTGACGTTTCGCCGTCCCGTGCGCGCGACACCTTTGTCGTTTGCCGCTCGCCGCTGGACTGCACAAAGGCTGTCGGATGCGGCTTTCCGCCGTTCGTCAAATGCTCCCAAGCCTTCGACGAAATTGACACGTCCGCCTGCGACACTTGCGGATTTCCGCGCAAGAGAAAGTCGAGCAGTTCTTTTGCGAACTCTTCCATCGATTCCGAGGAGGATTTGCGCGCCAGCGAGTACACCGTATTTTTCATCGTGTCGGTCGGCAGAATTTTGCTGTTGTCGCCATCCGTGAAACACGTTTCAAAGTCGCCTCGCAGCAGTATCTCAACCGCCCACTCGCGCAAGTCGTTGCTGTTGACACCGCGCTTTACACGCACCACGCGAACGCGCGACTTTCCGTAGCAATTCTCGCCCAGCGTTATCACGCTTCAGCTTCCCCGGTACGTCGTGTAGCCGTTCGGACTTAACAGCAGCGGAATATGGAAATGCGAATCGCCTTGCCGCGCCTCAAAGGTGATCTGCACCACCGGATACAGGCCTTTGCTCCCCTGGCCTTTGAAATACGCGCCGGTATCAAACGCCAGCCGATAAATGCCCGGCGCGAGCGCTTCACCATCTCGCAGCAATTGGGAGCAGCGACCCTCCGAATCGGTCTGGGCTGATCCGACGGCGCGCCACTGTGACGAGCTTTCCTGCCGCTCTAGCCGTACTGAAACGCCTTCCGCGGGAATACCGCGAGCTGTATCCAGCACGTGAGTCGAAATCCGTGTCATCCGCCGAGCCACTTCTTCAATCGGATTTGAGTAATCTGGCGCTGCTGCTCCGCTGCCTCTGGCAGTTCTGTCGCGCTGTCATTTTCCAGGCGGCGCTCGAGAATTTCGAGAATCTCTGGGCCACTCTTGCCGGTGGCACAGACGATGAAGATATAGCCGAACTGTCGCTCATATTCGCGATTCCGTTCGGCGAGCACAGCTTTAATGGCATCGCCCCCCGCTGCCACCTTACTTTGCTCCTGCGATGACCAGGCCGCCGATCTAGGCTGTACCTGCTGCGCTGCGCAGGACTCACCGATTCGCGGATGGCTCCGAAACGCCTCCATCCAGTCAGTCTCGCTCAAGCCTCGCCAGATTTCCTCAGCTGCCTTAAAAAGCGCAGCGCAATTCGCGAATGGCCTGCTTCGCGCCATCTGGTGCGCCCACTCGCGCGAGCCGCAGCAGGCCAGAATTTCACTCTCGGCTTCCACAGGTGACGCGTCATTCCACCTCGAGAGCGTTTCAACAAGGGCCGATTCCGCCGCCAGCGTTCGCAGGAACTCGGCCACTACGTTGCCGACGACGGCCGCGCGATATCGCGCAGTCGAGCGAATGTCATCGATTGGCCGCGTTTCACCGATTGCGGTTTTCCGCGCGAGCGACTCGGTTTCCGGATCGGCAAGCTGCCTGCCAACGAGAATTCGCTCAGTTTCGATCAGTCGAATGGGAATGGGTGCGACGCTGCCGAGCGCGATGCGCACGTCGGTTATCGCGCCCTTCTGGACACGGCCCAGAGCGGCGATGCACGCTTTCGAAATTGCTTGCGCATTGCGCGCCCCAACCTTGCGCCCATACTGAACGTAACCTGAGTAGCGGCGCGGAAGGCAGATCGCCCGGATTAATTCCCCCGGCGCGCGATCCATCTTTTTGTAGTCCTTATGAAAATTCTTGTACGCGATGCGGCGCTCGCCGCGCGTCGCGATTAGAATCAATTCTGCTTCGTACACGAGCAGGGCCGGCAAGGAATCCGCCGCCGGAGAAGCATTGACGATGTTGCCTCCCAGGGTGCCCCGATTCTGATTGGCAATTCCGCCCGTCCAGCTCGCGGCTTGCGAGAGCAAAGGAAATTCGCGCGAGATCGTGGGATCACGCCGCAAATCCGTATACGTGCAGCCCGCGCCGATCTGGATTTCAGCGGGCAGAACCTCGATCCGCCGCAGCTCTGGAAGATTCCAGATGCTGATTAGCTTGCGGGCCGCGAGCGTTCCTGCCGCGAACTGCACCATTACGTCGGTCCCGCCAGCAATCGGCAACCATGATGGGTTCTCGGCGAGCATGGTTATCGCCATTTGCAGGTTTGCTGGCGCGACCAAATCGAATTCCGATGGATCCGATTTCATGCGATCGCGCAGCGCCGCGCCGCGTCGGCAACGGCTTCCAGGATTTGGATGTAACCGGTACAGCGACAGAGATTGCCCGATAGCCCTTCACGAATTTCGTCCAGCGACGGTGTTCGAGTTTTCTCGAGCAGATGAATCGCTGCCAACATCATGCCCGGGGTGCAAATACCGCACTGCGCCCCGCCGTTCAGTAGAAACGCCTCGCTCAACGCGCGAAACCGCGCATCCTGCTGTACTCCTTCAATCGTTACGACGCTCGCACCCGCTGCCTGTGCCACCGGGACCAGGCAGCTATCGACCAGAGCGCCGTCCATTAGCACCGAGCAGGCGCCGCACTCGCCTTCCCCGCATCCCTCTTTCGTCCCGGTAAGCCCCAGATCCTGACGCAATACGTCCAGTAACCGCGCCATCGGATACGCGCAAACTTTCTTTGCCTCACCATTGACGATCAAAGAAATCTCGCGCTTTGCGCCAGGTCTCTTTGTCATCGCACCCCGGCCGGCTGGCGTTTTTCTTCTTCGTGCGAAATCGCGCGCATGACGCCGTCCAAAATGTCCTCAGGAAGCAGCGGAACCTTGTCAAACTGGACTTTGAGCGCGTCCACTGCTGCGTTCACCACCGCCGGCGCGGGTCCGTCCATGGGCAGCTCGCCGATTCCCTTCGCGCCAAAAGCCCCATGCTTGTTGCCCAATTCTTCGAAGTAAACACGGATCGAGCGCACGTCCGCGGACGTAGGAATGATGTAGTTGGTCATCTGGCTGTTCTGCATCCGCCCGTGGCGCCATTCTACTTTTTCATACAGAGCGAATCCAATCCCCTGTGCCACGCCGCCGATGATCTGTCCACGCGCCAGAACCGGATTCAGCACGCGGCCCACTTCCTGAAGCGCGACGAAATCGTCGACGGTCACGCTGTAGGTCGCTAGGTCGGCTGTAACTTCCGCTACGTAGATGGCCCATGAATACGTCGCATAGGCTTCACCCTGGAATTTCTGGTCGTCCCAGTAGATTCCTTCCGGCTCCTCGTACTTTGCGAGCGAGCGGAATTTTCCATGCGCACTGACGTATTGTTTGCACGCGCGGCGGAATTCCTCTGGGCTGCCGGTTTCCCCAAGCAGCCCCTCCGCGATGAGCGTCTTTTTCAATCCGAGTGCCGCGGACGCGACCAACTTGCCGACAACCATGGCGGTCCGTGATGCTACCGTCGGTCCGCTGTTCGGAACCTCCGCTGTATCTGGTTGTGCGATCTCCACATCCTCGTAGCGCAATCCCAGGGTTTCCGCCGCGATCTGGCAAAGTATGGTATTTGTGCCCTGACCCATTTCCGTGCTCGACACCAACACGCGCACGCGTCCGTCCGGCAGGCCGTCGACGCCCACAACCGAGCCGAACTTCCTCTCCCCTGAACCCGTGAATCCTGCGCCGTGAAAAAAAGCGGCAACGCCAATTCCCTTCTTTCGCTGGTTGTTTTCGTCTGCGTTCGCGATTTTGAAGCGACTTCGCTTCTCTTCGTAATCGGCATGGTCGAGTGCACGATCAAGCAGCCTTGTTAAGTCGATCGGCTCGCGTATTTCCTGTTCGGTGGCGGTTGTTTGTCCTGGCTTAAGAAAATTTCGGCGCCGAATCTCAACCGGAGACAGATTCACAGCGCCGGCAATACGGTCCATGTGCCTTTCGATCGCGAACAAACACTGTGGCGCGCCGAAACCGCGAAAGGCCCCGTGGGGCGGCGCATTCGTTGCGACAGCGGTGCCTTGAACGCGTATGCTCGGCCAGTAATAGGGTCCGCTCGCGTGAATTGTCCCGCGCGAGAGCACCACCGGAGTCAACGTCAGATATGCGCCACCATCGACCACAAATTCGATTTCCCCGCCGAGAATCTTCCCGTCCTTGCTCACGGCAGTACGATGACGCGTGCGCGAAGGATGGCGCTTCGTGGTCGCTGCCATGTCCTCGCCTCGATCGTAAATAATTTTCACCGGCCGCCCGGACTTCATCGCCAGGAGAGCCGCATGGCCGGAGATCATCGACGGATACTCTTCCTTGCCGCCAAAAGCGCCGCCCGTTTCCATCTGCACAACTCGGATCTTGTCCTCGGGAAGCCCGAACAACACCATCAGCGCCTTGTGCACGTAATAGGGACACTGCAGCGAACCCCAAACCGTTACGCCTCGAATCGGGTCATATTCGGCAATCACGCCGTTTGGCTCGATATAGAGCTGCTCTTGCGCACCCGTGAAATACTCTCCCTCGACGATGTAGTCCGCCTTGGCCCAGACGCTGTCAACATCACCTTTTTCGATATGGAAGGATTTCAAGATGTTGTCCGCGCCCCAGATGATTTGTTCTCGGCGTAAGCTTTCGTCAATCGTGAACACGGCGGGGACTGCCTCATACTCGATGGAGACGGCCGCGACTGCTTTGGCCAATGCATGTCGACCCGGATGCGCCAACAGCAGGATCGGCTCCTCTGGATGATTCACGATTCCATCCGCCAGGCAGGGCTGATCCTTCTCGATTAGCGCGATGCAGTTTTCGCCTGGAATGTCTTTTGCGGACGCCTTGACATACTCGTCCCACGCGATTCCGGGTCCGAATTTGACGTTTTTGATTTTCCCGCGTGGAATCCGGCTGCGCACCGTGGCGCCGTAGAGCATGTTCGGGAGGGCAATATCGTCGATGTACCGCGCGCGGCCGTTGACCTTGTCGCGCCCTTCTTTGCGCGGCGTTGGGGTTCCGACGATGGGGTCAGGTGTCAAAGCCCTTCCCTATTGTCGCCGAAAACGCCCGATTTTCACTAAGTTTTGTAAATCTTGCCGTTCCTGACTTCTCGTGCGAACCTCTCGGGCACTCCTCAGCCCTTACTCTCCGGACTTGCCCGGTGCCCGCCCTTTCATTATTTCGAAAACTCACGGCCGGCCGGCGTGCCCGGAAAGCCGCCGTTCGCGAAAACCTGCTTGCCCCGCACGTAGGTCGCTTTCACCACACCCTTGAGCTCCTCCCCCGCATATGGTGAGACCGCATGACGATGGTGCAACCGTTCCTCGATCACCAGAAATTTCGACTCCGGCTCAAACACGACGAAGTCCGCATCGAAATCTGGGGCAATCCGTCCTTTTCGCTTATCGATTCCCGCAAGCCGCGCTGGACCTTCCGCCATCCAACGCGCGATATCGCAAAGTGAAAAGCCTCGTGCACTTGCCTCGCTCCAGATCGCAGGAAGCGCGACAGACAAGCTCACAATTCCACCCCACGCTTTTCTGAAATCCCCTCCTTCGATTTTCTTCATGGCCGGCGGACAGGGCGAATGGTCTGTGGCAATCAGGTCGATGATTCCATCGCGCAGCCCCTGCCACAATTTCTCGCGATTGGACGCAGCGCGAATTGGCGGGGCGCATTTAAACAGCGTCGCGCCGTTGACAATCGTCTCGCTGGCAAAATGGAGATAGTGCGGACATGTCTCGACACTTATTGGCAGGCCCTCCACGCGTGCTTCGCGTACTAGCTCGAGGCCCCTCCACGTAGACAGATGAACGATGTGGAGTCGGAAACCGAATTCCCGACAAAGCGAAATCAGCAATCGAATCGCTGACAATTCCGCTTCATCTGGTCGCGATCCCATATATGTCGCATGTGCTCTCCAGTCCGCGTCGGCCAATGCGGTGGTAGCTTCATCCACCGGACCACTCAGCTCGGCGTGGACAAGCAGCGGCAAGCCTGTTCGCGCCACGTGCGGGAGCGCCGCCCGCAATTGCGGCTCGGTCACCATCGTAAATCCGTCGATGCCCGGATGAATCAGGAAGCACTTAAAACCCAACACTCCCGCATCGGCCAGCGGCTCGATGTCGCTATGGTTGCCTGCTACTACGCCACCCCACGCGGCCCAATCAACGCGGCACTTTCCTCGCGCCGCTTGGCGTTTCGCCTCGAGCGCCGCTACCGTGGTCGTGGCCGGCAAGCAATTCAGCGGCATGTCGACAAGCATCGTGTAGCCGCCCGCCGCGGCCGCGCGTGTCGCCGTCTCGAATCCCTCCCATTCCGTTCTTCCGGGTTCGTTTATATGCACGTGCGAGTCGACAAGTCCGGGCAAAATCGCCGCCTCGCCAAAATCATGAATTGCCGTGCCCTCCGACACGTCACTCACGGGCGCCACACCGCGGATCCGTCCGTCCTCGACGAGCACAGCCGCATAGCGGAGCCCGTCAGGGGTGACGACGCGCTTCGAAATGTATGCCTCGATTGGCATGAAATTCAGCGGTACCTCGCACAGGGTCGTCTGCGATCGCGTCCTAGTTTAGCCCATGGCGGTCTTAGCGTTTACAACTCGAAAGCTCCCGCTCGCGATCTGTTCAAAGCGCGTGGACATTCAGCTTATACTCGCTGCGTGAACAATCCATTCATGACCCGAGCAATCGAGCTCGCCGTTGAAAATGTACGCTCGGGAAACGGCGGGCCGTTTGGGGCAGTGGTTGTCAAAGAAAACAGGATCATCGCCGAAGGTGCGAATCGCGTCACATCGACAAATGATCCCACCGCACATGCTGAGATCATCGCTATCCGCACAGCTTGCGAAAAGCTGCGCGCGTTCGAGTTGCGTGACTGCGAGCTCTATACTTCCTGCGAGCCATGCCCCATGTGTCTGGGCGCGATCTATTGGGCCCGTCCGGCGCGAGTCTTCTTCGGCTGCTTCGCCGATGACGCCGCGAAAGCCGGCTTCGACGACTCGCTGATCTATCAGGAGATTTTGCAGCCGCACGCTGAACGCAAAATTCCTATGCGTCAGCTGATGCGCGATGAAGCGCTTGAGACGCTCCGAGCCTGGGAACGCCAACCCCACAAGCTCCCCTACTAACACTACATTCGCATCGCCATAGATGAGTGCCGTAGATATATACTGAAGCACCCAAAAGCGCGCTCGTAGGGAGTCTTGTGACACCCAGCAACTTCGATCCTGATTTCGGCTCCGCCACCGATGCGGCTGCTGCCATTCGAGCCAAAACGATTTCTGCTCTCGAGCTGACGCAGCATACGTTTCGCCGCATCGACGCGTACCAACCCAAACTGAATGCCTATGTTTATCAGCTCCGAGACCAAGCCTTGGCTGCCGCGAAGCAAGCCGACGATTTCATCGCGCGCGGTGCTGCTGTTGGCCCGCTTCATGGCGTCCCAATCAACGTCAAAGAAAGCTTCGCGGTCGCTGGACAGCCGTGCACCTGGGGCATCCCTGGGCTGAAAGAAGCCAAGGCGCATCGCAATTCCGTCGCCGTGCGCCGCCTGCTCGAAGCTGGTGCCATATTACTCGGCGCGACCAATGTTCCGCTGTTTCTGATGGACGGCCAGTCGTACAACGATATCTACGGCACCACCAATAACCCCTGGGACGTTTCTCGCACCCCCGGAGGATCGTCGGGTGGATCTGCAGCTTCACTCGCCGCGGGCCTAACTTTCTTCAGCATCGGCTCCGATATTGGAGGCAGCATTCGCACGCCCTCTTCGCTTTGCGGCATCTACGGGCACAAGCCCACGATCGATATCGTCAGCCAAAGCGGGCACGCAGCCGGAGGAGTTCACAATAACCCGGGGTTTTCGACTTTGCTGGCGGTCGCGGGCCCGATGGCACGCAGCGCCGAGGATCTCGAGCTTGGCCTGCGAATTCTCGCCGGCCCGGAGCCGCCCGACGCGCGCGCTTTCAGTTGCACTCTGCCTGGCCCGCGCCACAACCGCCTGGGAAATTGTCGCATCGGCTATGTTTTGGAAGATTCCGCTGTGCCTGTCTCAGGGGAGACGAAAGCGGTCGTTGAGTCCGTAATTCGTGCCTGCGAAAAAGCCGGCGCTGTCGTAAAACAGGGATGGCCTGAAAACTTCGTGTTTTCAGAAATGCTCGAGACCTATTTGTTCCTGCTGGGCGCCTTCGATTTCAGCATGATGCCTCCGGAACGGCAGCATCAACTACGCGAGAATATGGCGAGGCGGACGGACCCGATGGCAAAGGGTTCACTCAGCAGCTTCGCCGAGTGGCAAACCAAAAATCTCAAGCGTCTCGGATACCGTGCGCTTTGGCAAAAGTATTTTGAATCCTTCGATGTCTTTCTCTCGCCTACCGTAATGACCACAGCTTTTCCTCACGATCACAGTCCCATCAACGAGCGCAAGATTCCCTTGCCGGATGGACCTGCACAGCCGCAATTAAACATGCTCGCGTACATTTCACCTGCCACGCTTACGGGCTGCCCAGCGACCACGGTTCCAGCCGGACTCAGCAAGAGTGGTCTGCCTGTGGGATTGCAGATCATGGGACCGTACCTTGAGGATGCAACGGCGATTCATTTCGGAGCGCTGCTCGCACGCGAAATCGGCGGGTTCCAGTCACCTCCTGCGTTTAGACGAGCCGCAGAAGCGCGAACATGATTAACTGCTGATCGGTTCTGATCTCCAGCTATTCAGCGGCGAGAAAAGCGTAACGCAGGAAAAACAAGAGACTGAGCACCCAGATCAATCCACTGATCTCGCGGTGCCGGCCGGTGCAGAGTTTTAAGAAAGTGTACGAAAGCAATCCCATACTAAGCCCCGTAGCGATGCTGAACGTCAACGGCGTCGCAATCAGGGTCAAAAACGCGGGAACCGCATCGGTGAAATCGCTCCAGTTCACTCTTGCAACTGATCCGCACATTAGCGCGCCCACGAGAATCAACGCTGGTGAGGTCGCATATGACGGGATCGCCGCCACTATAGGCGCGCAGAACATCGCCGCGAAAAACAACCCCGCAATCAGCAGGTTCCCTAGACCGGTCCTTGCGCCCGCCGCCACACCAGCCGCGCTCTCGATGTAGCTTGTCACCGTCGATGTCCCTGTAAGCGCCCCGGCAATCGTGCCGAACGCGTCCGCCAGGAGCGCGCGGCTCGCCCGCGGCAATTTGCCGTCGCGCATGAAGCCGCCTTCCTCACAAACGCCCACTAACGTGCCGACGTTGTCGAACAAATCCACGAAGAAAAACACGAAAACCAGTTCGCCCAGTCCGAGCTTCGTCGCCGAGCGCAGATCGAGCTTGAGGAACGTGCCGGAAGGATGCGGCCAGGAAAACAGGTGCGCCGGCCAGTGGCTGACGCCAAGCGGTATGCCGGCGATGGTGATTGCAAATATGCCAATCAAGATTGCGCTGCCAACTTTACGCGCCACCAAAATGGCGATCAGCAACACACCCAGCAGCGCCAATACGACTTCCCGATCCGACAGCTTCCCCAACCCGACGAAGGTCGATGCATTGGCGACGATGATGTTCGCATTTCGAAATCCGATGAATGCGATGAAAAGCCCGATGCCCGCAGCGGTTCCATGTTTCAGGCAGTCTGGAATGCCGTTGACGATCTGTTCGCGTACGTTCGTTAGCGTAAGCACAAGAAATAGGATCCCCGAAAGGAGAACCACGCCAAGGGCAGTCTGCCAGGGCACGCCTCGCCCGATGACGATCGAGTAGGTGAAGTACGCGTTGAGGGACATCCCTGGCGCGAGTGCAATCGGATAGTTTGCCCACAAGCCCATCACCAGCGTCGCCAGCCCCGCCGAAATACAAGTTGCGAACAGCACGCCGTCAACCGGCATGCCTGCTTCTGAAAGGATGCGCGGGTTCACCACAACCACGTACGCCATCGTCATGAACGTGGTCAGGCCGGCCAGCAGTTCGCGGCGAACCGTCGTTTGATTCTCAGAAAGATGAAAGATTCGCTCCAGCAATCGCGTTCCCCCTAAATTCACTCAGCAGTTGATTCGCGAAGTGACTATCCTGCGAGAAACGAGGCCTCCTCGGCCTCAATAGCCCTGCGGTGCGCGGCATAAAAATGAAAGCCGACCAGGAAAATTGCCGCAGCGAAATAACTCAGCACGAAAGCCGGGGCTGCGAAGATCCCGATCACCGTTTCGACACCGCGGCTAGTGATGCGAAACGCATGAATGAATCCCCCGCACGAAAGCACCGCCGCTCCGCCAAGCCATGCGGCGGCATATAAGAACTGCCGGTCCAGCAAGTAGGCGATAACGGCGGCCCAGATCATGGACACGAGCAGCGCGCCTTGACTCAAAGCAATCAGGCCATAGATGTACAACTGATCGCCGAACAGCGGTGCGCCGCGCAAAAAGCTCGACCCACTCGCACGCAACGCCACATCGACCAAGCCAACCGCCCACGACGCAATCATCGGTATCAATCCAAAGGCGACGGCGATCGCATGCGCCTTCGGAATCTCCGTGAAAGCCTGCGCCACCATCAGCAGCCCAAACCAGACGACGATCATTGCCACAACTTCCAACGGCACAATGCGAAGAACGGGTACCACCAAGCCCGTGAGACACACAACCATCGTCGCCGTGCCGCTTAGAATCGAATAGCCTGCGCGCGCGCCCAAGTCCTTGTGCGCCATGTGTCCGAAATAGAGCGCCGTCGGAAAGGGACTCCCAAAAAACGCAGCCGCCAGCGTCGCGATCCCATTCATGAGCAGCGAAGGCCGCGTCGGGTAATCGTCGCCCGCCACCTGCACGCTCTCCAGCACTTGAAGCGCGACGATCGTGTCTAGCAAACTCATCGGCAGGATCACCGACAGGAATTTCCACCCTTCGCCGTGCACGATGAACGCGAAGAGGTTCAGCGGATGGGGCAGATAGATTCCCGGCTGCATCGAAACCTGTGGCTGGGGCAAATGAAAGAGGTGAGCCCATTTCAGTATTGCCGTCAGCGCTGCTCCCACCGCGAGGCACACGAGTCCTCCCGGCAAGCGAAACGGCAATCGAATACGCGCGCAAAAAATCGCCAACACGATGATCGCCGGTAGCAGGCCCAGCTCCGGCGTCTGGAAGACCCGCAGAATGAAATCGAGGCAGAGAAAAGCCATCGCCGTTCCCGCGAGCGGGCTGAGCAGCGCCGCGCGCGGCGTCGTGCGCCGCAGCCAATCGGTGCAGAATGCACCCGCGCTCTGGATCACCCCGCTCAGAAACGAGGCGAACACCCCAGCCTGCCATGCCAGATTCGCATCGTGCGTGCGTTCGTACACTGGCTGCATGATCAACGCGACGTAGACGAAAATCGTCGGCGCGTTCACGCCGAACGGGATCGCTGTCACGTCCGTTCGGCCAGTGCGCTCCGCTAATCGGTGCGCCTGCCACGCGTAGAAGATATTTCCAGCGAAAATAGAGAGGGCGACGCCCGGCAAGATTCGTGTCGTCACCATGCTTGCGGAAAAGCCGCACAGCGGCGCGAGCCCGGCGATCAATAGCAAGTCAGGAAAACCGCTGAAGAAGAGGGCGAAGAAACCATCCCAATCGCCCGGCACGAACCAACGCGCCCGGGCCGGAGCGGATACAATCGCCGTCGTCATCTCGTTTCAGGCCGTTCCGTATCGCAGGCCAATGTTCTTCAGCCATTGGCGATAAGCGATTGCCGCGCGATCCGACCGCAAGTGCAGCTCGGCTTGCAGATCGAGAGGAAGCAGCTCCGGCCGCTGTGCCTCGACGATCGGAATGTCCTGCGCGGTCACGGCATCCTGGTATCGTCGCAACTCATCCGCGGGCGCCTCGTGTGCGTAATTCAGCGCGATGATCAGCCACGCAAGGCTCTCGCATTCGCCCACCGGCGCGATGGATGCAAAAATCGAAAATCGCTGCGCCCCGTGTGTTTTTACAAATGACGCCGTCAACGGCCGTAGCACGCGATAGGAGTAATGCACCTCGGCGGCGCGCCCCGTGCCGTCCGGGTCCGGCTGCCACACCGGAATGTCCTTCGCGACCACCCCTTCCGCGCACGACTCGACTTGATAATCGCCGATCTCCGTTCTCGACGGATCTCCGAGGTAGCCTGCATGGACGAATGGAAAGTGTGCCACGTCCAGAAAATTTTCGATCACACGCGGGCCGTGTGCACGATAGAGATACGGTCCGGCGCTGACCTTCTTGAACGACGGGTCCTCCCACTCGGGAAACGCGGGCACATCCCGCTTGGGATCTCCCAAACAAACCCACACCAAATCGAACGCTTCTTTCACTCGATAAGCTGTCGCACGAGCCCGCGCTGGGGGTGGCTGATCAGGATGCGCGGGAATGCGCACGCACCGGCCGCTGGAGTCGTATTCCCAACCGTGATAAGGGCACGCGAGGCACCCGTTCGTAACGCGCCCCGCCGAAAGCCGCGATCCGCGATGCACGCACAGGTCTCGCCATACATGCGTGCCGTCGACGTTGCGCCACAGCACTAGATCCGTTTCGAGCAGGCGGATTGCCGTCGGCTCGGTGTCACGGATCTGAGACGCCCAAGCGACGGGATGCCAATCATCCAGCAATACGGGGTCGTCGATCATATCTCAGGTACACAAACCTGCTTCGCCCCAGAGTTCCTGCGGCCCGCCCGCAGCGGGGCGACTATAGCACGAACATTCCGGCGGCTCGGCGGCGCGCCGATACATATTTTGAGGCGTTCGGATTCGTGTTTTGAATCTCGGCGAACAGGCGCGCCCAGCGGAGAGGCGGATAGTACTCCGCGCCCAAATGCGGTATACAATTCACGGCTCCGATTCCCAAACAGACTAACCGGGACCGCTTCAAGCCTGGAGCCAGCGATGCCCTTCCAAGTCCACACTCGCCAAATTGGTCCTCTGGTGGTTATCGAAGGTGTAGGCAGGTTGACGCTCACCGACGGCCACACTCGATTGCGGGATCAGCTTCACGTTTCGACGGGAAGCGGCGCAAAAAGGTTCATCCTCAATCTCGACCGCGTCGAATTCATCGACAGCTACGGCATCGGAGAACTGGTGCGCTGCTATTCGGTGGTCCGTCAAGCAGGTGGAGAAATGAAAATCGCCGGCGTGCAGAAGAAAATCCTCGAGATTCTGGAAATCTCCCACCTCACGACCGTTTTCGAGATTTTTCCTGAGGAACAAGCGGCTGTTCGAGCCTTTGGTCAACGTGCTTAGCGCTGGTTTGTCGCAGCTCGATTGCGCTGAACGACTATAGGTACAGGCGGCGAGATTCCATATTTCCGCGAAAAGTCGCCCTGGTTCAAGGCGATCGCCACACGCCCGCGCGAGTCAATGTAGACAAGCGGCTGGCCGATCGGCACTCCACCGAAACTTTTCTCGTAGGGAAATCTGTATTGCGTGGCGCCGATCTTCAGCGCCACCCCATTTCCGATCGCATAGCCCAGACTTCTGAACTGTGCTTCGCTGATATCCGTTATCAAATTGCCGAACGGATCATCAAGCGCGATCACCTCACCTTCGATTCCGTTGGCATCCAGTTTTGCCACACGTGGGGTCAAACTAACCAACTGGCTTACTTCCGGCCCGGCCCGCGTCCAATCCGCGCCCGACGCAAGATGGGCGGCCGCCGGCGAGAAAATATCGCGCCCGTGGAACGTGGACGAGATTTTGTCGCCAATCATCCAAGCTGGATTGGTGATCTCGTGGACGCCTTCAAGTCCATCGCGGTCGACCACAGGTGTGATCAGACCGTTGTCCGGCAAGACAAAATACTGCCCTTTCTTTGTTTTCACGATGACGGCTTTTCGCGCCGTCCCCACACCGGGGTCGATCACCACCAGAAACACCGTCCCCGGCGGATAGTACGGCGTGACACCGGCGAGAAATCGCGCGCCCTCTTCGATTGAAAATGGCGTCACCTGATGCGTGATATCCATAACGCGTGCGCCGGGGGCAATGCCAACAATCACCGCCTTGCAAATGGCGACTGCGTCGTTGGCCGTTCCGAAGTCCGTCATGAACACGATCGTTGCCGCTGGCTTCGGAGCGTAGGGCCCATGCAAACTCGCGCCACAGCCAACCAGGCAGGCAAGTGCGCACGTCAGACTGAAGCTTTTCGCCAGCCCAATATGCCTTCCACGCCGCCAAATTCTCCTGCCCATCACGCGTCCACTTGCGCGTCCGGTTGCCCTACCAGCAACAAGACGATCCCGACCACGGCGAACATTCGAAATGCCGCCTCCTGACCGTTCCATCTCTGTGACTGCCACATCAAATACCATTCGCCCCCGATGGCCAGAAAGGCCACCAACCACATCATCAATCCCAACGTT
>Ga0187783_10000124_pt1 | contig 57839 bp, 55 predicted proteins | sample 1015_SJ02_MP02_2_FD_132471 | JGI IMG/M metagenome (GOLD analysis project Ga0187783, IMG submission 132471) | Tropical peat soil microbial communities from peatlands in Department of Meta, Colombia - 1015_SJ02_MP02_20_MG | ecosystem: Environmental > Terrestrial > Soil > Wetlands > Peat | place... | reverse complement strand
CGTCCAGCCCTGCCACATTGCTTGGAATGACCGGTACATTCGGGTCCTCACAACGCCCATCGGCGCCGTGAAGTAGAGCCCGTAGCCGGATTGCTTGACTCGCCGAGCCAGCGCCACGTCCTCCAGAATCTGACAGGCCACGGCCGCGTGTCCGCCCACGCGTTCATACGCGTCTCGCAGAATTAAGATAAACTGACCGTTTGCCGCTGCATCGGGCTGTCTCGGATCGTTCACGCGGGCAAACGCGAATTTTGCAGCGAGCCTGCAATACACAAACGGAACGAGCGCCTTCTCCCAGAACATCTTGAGCTCTTGTTCGGGAGAATAGGAGACCAGCACGGCCTCGTGATCCACCGCATCGGCCAGTCCCCGCGCCACCGAACCCGTCCCATGGTAGGTGTCGGCGTCGGTGAAAAGCAGCCAGTCCCCGCTGGCCACCGCCGCTCCGAGTGACACGGCGTAATTCTTGCCCACCCATCGATCGGGAAGCTCCACTGTTTGAAGCACTTTCAACTTCGGAATCCGCTTGGCCAATTGCGCGAGGATATCGCCGGTTCGGTCAGAGGACTGGTCATTGACGACGACGATCTCCCCCACTTCGTTTTGCACGGCCACCGATTCGACGGCACGCGCGATCGAAAACTGTTCATTGCGAGCGGGAATGATCACCGATACCAAGGCTTTGCGATCCAATCTGCGGGGCTGCTAAACTGCTCTCTTGGGATCAGGAATACTCCTATTATAGTTCCCCAGGATCGCGGATTGAAACGAAAACTGAGAACGGGCCTTGTTTTGGCCTTCATGGTGGGACTCCTCTATCTTTTTGCGCGGCCCGATTACCGGCAAGGCGAGGCCAGCCTTCGGGGACGTTCGGCCAAGGATTTTCCGCTCACCTTCGATGGTAAGCCAGCGCATCTTTCTGACCTTCGCGGCAAAGTTGTGCTATTGAATTTCTGGGCCTCTTGGTGCCCACCCTGCGTGGATGAAGCTCCCGCCCTCGACCAACTGCAGCAACGCATCGCCGCCCAGGGCGGGACCATACTGGGCGTGAGTATTGACGACGACCCGAACGCCTACGAGGAATTTCTGCGCACCTACAACGTGAACTTCCCTACCTTTCGCGACCCGTCGCGTCAGATTTCGCTCGGCTACGGCACGGTCATGATTCCGGAAACCTACGTCATCGACCGCAACGGCCGCATCGATCGCAAAATCGTCGGCCCGCAGGATTGGACCAGTCCCGCCATGCTCGCCTATATCGACTCGGAGTTGCACTATAAGTAGTCGCGTCACTCGTAGCGCAGGGCCTCGACCGGGTCCAACCGTGCGGCCCGCATGGCAGGCACGAGTCCACTGAGCACGCCGACAAGCACGAGCACCCCCATCGAAGCCGCAAGAACCTCCCCTGACACGCGCATATGGATGTCCACGGCCCCGGATGTGTCCTCATAAGCCGGTCCGAGAAATGGCAGCGTCCCGATCCCGGCACCGATTGCAACCGAGAGCAGCGCGCCGATCGAGCCCCCTGCCAGCGTCAGCACGAGCGCTTCGGTCAGAAACTGAACGCGGATGTGCCGCCGACGAGCACCCAAGGCGCGGCGCAGTCCGATCTCGCGGGTACGCTCATTCACCGTTACCAGCATGATGTTCATTACGCCAATTCCACCGATTCCAAGCGTCAATAGCCCTACAAACAGGAGCAAGCCTTCCAAACCATAGGTGATGGCCTCGTAAATCGGTCGGAATGCCGCCATGCTGATCATGCGCACCGCGCGTTTGTCGCTAGGTGAGAAGTGTTGACGCTCCGCAAGCATGCCCAGAACCTGTTGCTGGGCCTTGGCGCCGAGTTCCGGCGCCATAGGAGCGACCACGAGCACGCTCGCCGACGTGGTGTCCCACAGGTCTCCCGCCGTCGCATACGGGATCCAGGCTGACTGGTCGTCACTCTGAAAGTAGCTACTGTCTTGAAACTTCCGGTCCATCGTGCCAATCACGGTGAAAGGAGCGCCGTCGATTCGCACCGTTTCGCCGACCGCCGCCATCCCGCCAAACAGCTTCTTCTTCATCATCGCGCCAAGAAACACGACGCGGCGCCTATTCACCTCATCTTCGGCGCTGAGCCAGCGTCCCTCGGAGGCAATTTCGTTTCTCATCGCGCCGTACTCCGGACAGACCCCGCGGACGGCCGTGGTCGCAAACCTGTCTTCGTGTGACAATCCGAGAAACTTCACCGTCTCCGGGCAAACCTGCTTCACCGCGCTTGCTCCGGCGCGAATATTTTCGACGTCCTCGTGCTCGAGTCGCACGATCCGGCCCGCCCGTTCGCCACCCGCCTGCTCGCTGGTCGTGCCAGGCCAGCAGACGATCACGTCATGTCCAAAGGCTTCAAACGTGTGCATCAGCACACGCCGAAAACCCGCGCCGTAGGCAAGCAGCAGGGTAACGGCCACGATTCCCCAGACGATCCCGGCCATCGTCAGACAGCTTCTCACCGGCTGCCTGACGAGCGACGTCCACGCTTGCCTAACGATCTCTTCCCACACGCGCTAGCCTCCCGCCTCATAGCGTAGAGCCTCGATGGGATCGACGGCGGCAGCCCGGCTGGCCGGATAGAGCGCTGAACCCACGGCAATCGCCGAGAGCAAGGCGAACGACAACAGGCCCGATTCCCACGTCGGTAGCAGTCCGGCGAACACGTCTGGCATCGGCAGCAAATCCACGAGCACACACATGCCATAGGCGATGCTCATACCCACGGCACCGCTTAGAAACGCAAGGATGAGTGTCTCAATAAAAAACTGACTGACGATGGCTCGGCGCGTCGCGCCCAGCGCCTTGCGCACGCCGATCTCCCGCGTTCGCTCACGAACAGCGACCAGCATCACGTTCATCACACCGAGCCCTCCCAGGCAGAGCGTAATGATGCCTATGGCACCCATGAAGTATTCCATCCCATCCATAATGAGGGCGTTCGCTTGCGCGTTCTTGATCGTGTCCCAGACGAACGCTGCCTCCTCGTCCTTCGGATCGAATCGGTGAGTCGTCGCCAACGCCGCCAAGGCTTCGCGTTTGCAGTCCATGTGCTCGGCGAGCGATTTCGGTACGACGATCATGTGGTCGATCGTGTGAGCCGGCACAGGCGGCTTATTCGGGAAGTCGCGGACCATGGCGCTATAGGGAACGAATATTTTACGAATGTCCTCACCGTCGTAGTCCGAGTTCTGATTCTTTGCGCGCATGACTCCGATGACAATGTATGGAATATCCTGCAACCAGATCGTCTCTCCGGTTGCGTCGCGAGCGCCGTACAGCTGCTTCTTGGCGTCGCTTCCCAAAAAGGCGACGCGGCTAGCGCTCGCCTGGTCCTCGTCGTTGTAAAACCTACCTTGCGCGATGTCGATGCTGCGCTGGGTCGCAAAAGGTGGAAGTGACCCGACGACGAGCAGGGTTGCGCTGTTGTAGCGGCTGCGCAGCGGCACCTGATTGCCGATTTCTGGCAAAACATATCGACACGCCGGCGACTGAGTGAGTACGTCGATGTAGTCGTCCTCCCGCCAATGGATATCTCTTCCGGCGCGCATGCCTCCGGCTTGCATACTGGTACGGCCATTAAAAAAGATCATGATGTCCCGGCCGAATGTTTCCTGGTTGCGTTTCAGACCGATGCGGAGGCCCTCGGTTGCTGCGACCATCAAGGTGATCGAAATGATTCCCCAGGTAATGCCGAACATCGTCAGAAAGGTTCGGAGCTTGTGGCTCCAAAGCGTGTGGAGGGTGTCTTTCAGGAGATCACCGAATTGCATGGGAGCCGTCTCGCAGCCGCGGAATGCTACTGCACAATCACCTTCTGCCCTTCGCTGAGGCCGGAGAGAATTTCCGCTTTGACGCCATTGGAGATTCCCACCTTCACAGCAACCTCTCGACGTCCCGTGTCCGCTTTCGGATCAGGAACTTCAACCGACGTGTTCTTGTTCTTGTCGAAGACCAGCGCGCCTTCGGGTGCGACCAGCACACCCTTCTTTTCCTCCAGAATGATCTCGGCATTGGCGCTCATGTTGGCGCGTAACTCGCCGGTGGAATTCTGAATCGAAACGCGCACCTCAAACGTTGTCACGTTGTCTTTCTCGACGCCAAGCGGTGAAATCTTCGTCACCGTACCTTGAAAAGCCCTGTCCTTGAACGACTCGACGACGATCCGTGCCCTCTGTCCCAGATAGACCTTGCCGATGTCGGACTCGTCCACTTTGCCTCGCACGTACACTTCGCTCGTATCGCCCAGCGTCATCACCAGCGTCGCCTGCGATCCCAGCACAAGAATCGAGCTGACGGCGTCTCCCACTTCCACATCCCGCGACAACACCTCGCCATTGATCGGGCTGGTGATCGTTGCGTATCGAAGATTCTCTTTCGCGTTTTCAAGCGCCGCCTGGGCCTGCGAGATTTGTGCTTTCGCTTGCGCCACCTGCGCCCTGGACATCTCGGCGTTTCGCTCGGAGGAGAGCTGCCGGTTCAGCGCGAGCTGATAGTTCTTCTCCGCGTCCTGCATCACACTGAGCGCAATCAGCCCCTGCTTGTAAAGGTCGTGCGCCCGGTCCATGTCCTTCTTCAGGAACGGAACGTCCGGCCCTTCCGCTTCGACCAGATTCTTCTGATAGGACGCCTGGGCAGCCTCGAGCGCGGCCTCGGCCGCTTCAAGGTTGGCACTCTGCTCGGCAACGGCAGCGCTCAGCTGCACTTTGTCCAGTTCGGCGAGCACTTCCCCCTGCTTCACGTGCTGTCCCGCATCCACCAAGATCTTCTCGACGATCCCGCTGGCCTTCGATTTCACCTCCACTTTTGTTAGGGGTTCGATTTTCCCCGTGGCAACAACTGATCGCGCTATATCGCTGCGCTCGACGGCGGCCAGTTTGTCGGGGTCGATCGTACGGTTGGGACGCAGCGCTGCCGCAACCCCGACGATGACAAGTGCCAGCGCTGCTGCCAGACTCGCAAAGAGAATGAGCCTGTTTCGTTTCTTCCGCTTGCCCTTGCCGTTGCCGGCGTTGGTGTTCAAGGACACCCCCCAACTAGCCATTTCGACTTCCCACGGCTCGCATTCGTTAGCTAGATACGCGGGCCGGAAACCAAAAGTTCCCCGAAAGACCTCCGGCCATCTCCGCCCTAGCCCACCGCAGGGGGTCATAATCTCTTGCCTTTTGACAACCGCGCCGTCATTCTGACGAAGTGGAGCGAGATCCGGTTTGTGCCATGGCTGTCGACCCGGCGGGGGCTGTTGCCCGGGTCGAGCACAACGGAAAGGTCTACTATTTCTGTTGTTCGAGCTGCGCCGACACTTTCCGCGTCGCACCCGAAAAATATTTGAACGCCGCGCACCCGCAGCTCCCTATTGCCGAGCCCGCTCCTGCTCGATCGCAGCAACCCCCGCTCTCGACCGACTACACCTGTCCCATGCATCCTGAGGTCGTGCGGTCCGGCCCCGGTTTCTGCCCTCTGTGCGGCATGGCGCTCGAGCCAGGTGCCGCCTCTGCCGAAGCCGAGAATCCCGAGTACCGCGACATGCTCAGCCGACTCTGGGTCAGCGCGCTTCTGACGGCTCCTGTTTTCGCCATTGCCATGTCCGACCTCATTCCGGGAAACCCTGTTGAAAATCGATTCTCGATGCACACCTGGATCTGGATCGAAATGATCCTAGCCACACCGGTGGTTCTCTGGGGCGGCTGGCCCTTTTTCCTGCGGGCCTGGCAATCGGTCGTTCATCGCAGCCCCAATATGTTCACGTTAATTGGCCTCGGCACCGGAGTTGCCTACGTTTACAGCGTTATCAACACGGTTGCGTCGCGCCTGTTCCCTGGGTCGTTTCGCGGAGCTCCGTATTTCGAAGCCGCCGCGGTGATCACCGTCCTTGTGCTTCTGGGCCAGGTGCTCGAACTGAAGGCCCGCAGTGCGACAAGTGCAGCGATCCGGGCACTTCTCGGACTCGCCCCTAAAACCGCACGCCTGGTTCGCGGGGACGGCACCGAAATCGATATTCCGCTGGATCAGGTGGCAGTCGGCGATCGATTGCGCGTCCGTCCCGGAGAGAAAATTCCCGTCGATGGCGTTGTTCTGGATGGTTCGACCAGCGTCGATGAATCCATGATCACGGGGGAGCCGGTAGCTGCAGAAAAACAGGCTGGTGCACGCGTCACCGGGGCAACCATCAACGGCACAGGCACCATCGTCATGCGCGCACAACATGTCGGATCGCAGACGCTGCTTGCGCAAATCGTGCACATGGTGAGCGAAGCGCAACGCAGCCGCGCCCCGATTCAGAAATTGGCCGATGTCGTCGCGGGCTATTTTGTTCCGATCGTTGTGGCCGTTGCTGGGGTCACATTTACAATCTGGGCGTTCTGGGGTCCTGTTCCTCGCATGACGCACGCCCTCGTCAATGCCGTCGCGGTCCTCATCATCGCCTGCCCCTGTGCGCTGGGCCTGGCGACGCCAACGTCGGTCATGGTCGCGACCGGCAAGGGGGCGTCCGTAGGGGTCCTATTTCGGCACGCCGAGGCGATTGAATTGCTCCGAAGGGTCGATACGTTGGTCATTGACAAGACGGGAACCCTCACCGAGGGCAGACCGAAGCTGGTTGCCGTCGAGCCCCTGCGAGGATACAGCGAGGAGGAATTGCTTGGATTCGCCGCCTCGCTCGAGCGCGGCAGCGAGCATCCACTAGCCACGGCCATCGTAAGAGGCGTTGAGGAGCGCGGCATCGCCTTCGCCTCCGCCACAGAGTTTGAATCGTTGGCCGGCCGCGGTGTTCGCGGCCGCGTCGATTCGGTCCAAATAGCCCTTGGCAATCGCCGGCTTCTCGAGGAACTCCACGTTGACTTTGCCAACGCCGTGGAAAAAGCCGAGGCGATGCGTGCCGGCGGCCAAACCATTCTGTTCATCGTCGCCGATGGACGTGTCGTGGGCCTGCTGGAAGTTGCCGACCCTATCAAGCAAACGACCCCCGAAGCAATTCGCAAGCTTCACCAAGACGGCGTCCGCATCATCATGCTCACGGGCGACAGCAGCACCACCGCCCGCGCTGTTGCCCACACCCTAGGCATCGACGATGTCTTTGCGGAAGTATTGCCTCAGGAGAAAGCAAGAATTGTAAAGGAGCTCCAATCCGAAGGCCACTGTGTGGCGATGGCGGGCGATGGAATCAACGATGCGCCGGCTCTCGCGCAAGCTCACGTCGGGATTGCCATGGGGAACGGCTCTGACATCGCGATGGAAAGTGCGGGGGTCACCCTGGTCAAAGGTGACCTTCTCGGCATTGTCCGCGCGCGCCTGCTCAGCCGCGCTACGATGAATAACATTCGCCAGAATCTTTTCTTCGCCTTTCTCTACAACTCGCTGGGCGTCCCCATCGCCGCCGGAGCGCTCTACCCACGGCTGGGCCTGTTGCTGAACCCCATGATCGCCGCAGCGGCGATGAGCTTCAGCTCGGTCTCGGTGATAGGGAACGCGCTCCGATTGCGTTACTTGAAGTTGTAACCTGCGAACCAGCACAAGCTGGCCGCACTCGAGGCCGATGCTATACTGTTTCCATGACATTCATGACTGTGACCTACGAATTGCAGACCAAACTCAGGCCCGAACAGTTTCAGGCGCTCGGACGCTTCGCCAATACGTACGGTTTGCACCGATTCCGATTCGATGAAAAGCTCAACCGGCTCCATTTCGACTACGATGCGTCGCGCTTGCGGGAAACCGTTGTCGAGCACGTCTTACGCCAAGCAAGGATTCCCGTGCTGCGGCGCGTCGAATAGCACGGATCGGCGCCTTCGTAGCCGTAGGCTCAGGGGAGGATCGACGTTGCCGCTGTACGAATACGAGTGCGTCAAATGCGGACATCGTTTCGAGAAAATCGAAAGTGCCTCCGCTTCGGCCACAAAAAAATGTCCCCGGTGTGGCTCGAAAGCCGAGCGCCTGCTGACCGCACCCGCCATTCAGTTCAAGGGATCGGGTTGGTACGTCACTGACTATGCCGGACGGAGTTCCGAATCGAGCTCGGCTGAAAGTGCCACCGATGGCTCGACGAAATCCGACAAGCCTGCCGAGAAACCCGCCGAGGCGAAAGCGGAGACGAAAACCCAAAAGGCTGATAAACCTTCGGAACGAAAAAAGAAGTGAGATCCCACAGAGTTCTCGAAGCCGAGCTGCCTACCTCCGCAGACGCCTTGGCCCACTAACGTAGTGATTACCGCGCTCATAAAAACGGAGCTTGCGATGGGCTTCGCGGGAAAGCCCGATCCGCGTGCTGACGCCAATCGTGCCGGTGGGCCGCGCCGCCGTACCCAACCAAAGGGGGCTGCTCGAATCGCACAGGTCAACGCCATCGAAATGCTTGTTGATCTGGAGCGCTTCCGAAAGCCTGCCGGGCCCCCGGGCTAGATCCACCACTCGCGAAACACGACGAAGACGCATCATTTGCCCGATCCCCTCGAGCGGTTCGATCGCGCGGATCAGGACCCCCGCTCCCATTCCGCGAGTTTCACTCGACACATTAAAAATCCAGCACGAACCATACGTGAGACGGACATAGGCATGGCCACGCGGGAGGAAAAGCGAGCGGTTGGCAGCGCTCAATCCCGAGAAAGCGTGCCCGGCCGCATCACCAACCGGATACGCCTCGGTTTCAACGATCCGCCCGGCGAGCCTCCCGTGCGCTCGATCATGCACGACCGTTTTGCCGATGAGGTAGCGCGCTAGTTTAGTGGTTTCCGACGGCAGCTGGGAGCGTCTGAGCCTCCGGATCGATTTTTCTGCCTGGGTAGATCCCTTCCGAGTAGGCGCCGACCGGCCGGTCACGCGTTTGCCTGGATTTGCCGCACGCATGGAGTTAGAGTGGGCAGCTTACGTCGCACCTCGGTTCGTTCTACCATACCTTTTCGGGGTACGCGGCGATAGCTCAGCATTCCGCTGAGAGAGGCAATCACAGGCACCATGTCCGTTAGGCCTCAAACCCGGGGACTGGCTGACTACCAACCGTGGCCCGCTCTCCCCCTTGCCGATTGGGCCGAGACGCGTGACACACTGCACATGTGGACGCAGATCGTGGGCAAGTTGCGCTTGGCACTGAGCCCGCGCGTGAACCACTGGTGGGAGGTCCCTTTTTACGTCACCCCCCGCGGGCTCACGACATCCGCCATTCCCTACCTGAGGGGACTGTTTGAGGCTGAGTTCGATTTCCTCGCGCACGTCTTGCGGTTCACCACCAGCTTCGGCGAAATCAGAACCATAGCTTTGGCTCCCCGCACAGTCGCCGACTTTTACGCCGAGTTCCGCGGCACGCTGGCGACGCTGGGCATTGATGCCAGAATCTGGCCCATGCCCGTCGAAATCGCCAACCCCATTCGCTTCGATCTCGACACACAGAACAGCTCGTACGACGCCGAGCAAGCGCATCGCTTCTGGCAGGTCCTGGTGTCGGTGGACACGGTCCTCAAGGAATTCCGAGCAAGCTTCATCGGAAAGGCAAGTCCCGTACATTTCTTTTGGGGCAGCTTTGATTTGGCGGTGACCCGTTTTTCCGGCCGGCGCGCGCCCGAACGCCCCAACGCCGACGCCGTCACGCGCGAAGCTTATTCGCACGAAGTATCGAGCGCGGGATGGTGGCCCGGAGGCGGTGAGATTACGTCCGCGATGTTTTACGCCTATGCCGCTCCGGAGCCGGCGGGATTCCGCGATGCTCTTGTTCGCCCCGCCGTAGCGTCTTACCACTCGCAGCTCGGCGAATTCCTGCTTCCCTATGACGAGGTCCGCGGTGCAAGCAACCCGCGCAGTACCTTGATGGAATTCCTGGAAAGCACCTACGAAGCCGCCGCCCGGCTCGGCCATTGGGATCGCGCCGCCCTTGAGAGACAACCCTAGCCAACGCTGCGAAGCGGGTCAGACGGTCGAACTCGCAGCCAACAGGCGCGCACCGGACGGATTGGCGACGCGCGGGAAGCCGTGCCGATGGATGACGGCCAGATGTCGCGCCAGGAAGTGCTTCTGTGCTCGGTGTCCCCAGGTGCGCACGAAATGATAGTTGATCAAACCTGCCGCACCAGCACTCACCACCGGAACGATTCGTCCAGCCCACTTCTCAGCAACGTCGGCGCCTACTTTCACCGCCATCCGATCGATGATCCGAGGCACGAGTCTTTCGACCGCCTGCTTCTCCAAAAAGCTGCGGCCGATGTCCACGCCCGCCGCACTGGCCGCAGCCAGCCACAACGAGATGTTCTCTTCCTCGGTCCGAAATTCAAATCCGTGCAGCAGGCTAAGTTTCTGTAGCATGCGCAGTGTGATGGCGGCGAGAATGCCCATATCCGGCACCACAGTTAAGAAGCCGCCGATTCCGAGCCCCATGCCCTCGAGCGCGGCCAGTTTCGACGCCGCGCGAATAGTATCCCGCGCGATGGGATTCACAACCTCCGGTCCGAGCAGAAACATGTCCGACCAGGAATCGATGGGCAGATGGTGTGCTCGTTTCACCTGTCGTAGGTAGCGGCGCTCATCGATTCGAATCTGATCGTAGGCGCGCTGGAAACCGACTTGCGCGGCCCGGCCGAGTATTTGGGCAAGCATTCCTCTGTGGCGTTGGCCTTTCATGACGACCCCGAACCGACCGTCCCGCTCCGGTCGGTGATTCCTTTCGTCCACATTGTACACCGTTCTAGGCGGGGCGCTCCCAGCGACCCTCGGCTGTGCTTCAACACCAGAAGGTTTGCGGGAATCGGTTTGCAAAACCAGTCCCGATACCGCATCATGCTGTCTTTTGCTTTCTTCCGCGCTCGGCTTCGGGGTAAAGCGAGCCAAATCGATCGCTCGACGACAGAGGGGAACGAACCGGATGCGCAGGCCCGCAAGCATTGCGCCGCCAAAGGGAAAACTCGGTGTTTTGACACCCGGCATCGGTGCGGTCAGCACCACACTGATGGCCGGCGTCGAGCTGGTCCGCCAAGGCGCGTCGATCCCCGTCGGCTCGCTCACGCAGATGGGCACGGTTCGCCTGGGTAAACGCACAGAAGGCCGTGTGCCGAAGATCAAGGACTTCGTGCCGCTCGCCGAACTAGACGATCTTGTCTTTGGGGGCTGGGACATTTATCCCGACGACGCCTATGAGGCCGCAGCGAAGGCAGGCGTGCTCGATGCGGAAGACCTCGCCAAGGCGCAGAGGTTTCTGAAGAACATCCGCCCTATGCGAGCGGCCTTTGACCAGAACTACGTGAAAAATCTACAAGGCCCGCATATCAAGAAAGGCAAAACGAAATTCGAGCTCGCCGAGCAGATTCGCGACGACATCCGTGAGTTCAAAAAGAAACATAAGGTCGATCGGCTGGTGATGATCTGGTGCGCTTCCACAGAGGTATTTCTCAAGCCCGAAGCTGCTCACCAGGATTTACCGTCCTTCGAAAGGGCCATGAAGTCAAACCATCCGGCCATCGCTCCCTCCATGCTGTATGCCTACGCCGCGATCAGCGAAGGCGTGCCGTTTGCGAACGGGGCGCCCAACCTCACGGTCGATATTCCGGCGCTCGAGGACTACGCCAAATCGAGAAATGTCCCGATCGGCGGTAAGGATTTCAAAACCGGTCAGACACTGATGAAGACGGTCCTCGCGCCGGCATTCAAGGCCCGCATGCTCGGATTAAACGGCTGGTTCTCGACCAATATTCTCGGCAATCGCGACGGCGAAGTCCTGGACGATCCCGGTTCGTTCAAAACCAAGGAAGAATCGAAGCTCGGCGCGCTCGAGTACATCTTGCAGCCGAAAATCTATCCCGAGCTGTACGATCACTTTTATCATAAGGTGCGCATCAACTATTACCCGCCGCGTGGCGATAACAAGGAAGGTTGGGACAACATCGACATCTTCGGATGGCTCGGCTATCCGATGCAGATCAAAGTTGATTTCCTGTGCCGCGACTCGATCCTGGCCGCGCCGATCGTTCTCGATCTGGCGTTGTTGATTGACCTCGCTCAGCGCGCGGGCCTCCGAGGCATTCAGGAGTGGCTCAGCTTCTATTTTAAATCGCCCATGTGCGCGCGGGAGCTGTATCCCGAACATGATCTCTTTATTCAGTTGATGAAACTCAAAAACACCCTTCGCTGGATGATGGGCGAAGAGCTCATCACTCACCTCGGTGCCGAATACTACGACTAGGATTGACCCTCGAGGGGGTCTTGCACCCTGCGAATCGCGCACCGCTTATTCCTTTGCCACAACGGCCCACAGGCAGGTAACGTAAATCAGGTGCCTTTGGTGGCAACTCGGTGCGCTTCTGGTTTTGTTCGGTTGCCCGTCAAGCGCAGGCCCTAAGAAAATCCAAAATTGACCCTGAACCTGTAGACGAACCATGAGCCGCTATACGCCCATGCCGCCTGAAAACTTCGGCGGCATCCCCGAGGAGCACTCGCGTTACGAGTCGTCTCGCGCCGTCATTTTTCCGATCCCGCTCGAGCGCACGACACCGCACCCCGGAACGCGCAACGGCCCGTCGGCGATTCTCGCGGCCAGCCGCCACCTAGAGCTCTACGACCACGAGCTTCAAGTTGAGCCTTATAAAGAAATCGGGATTCATACGCTGCCCCCGATCGACACCATGGACGGCACGCTGGACGAAGTCATGACCGAGTTGTTCACGGCCGAATGCGCGCTACTGGACGATGGCAAGTTCCCCGTCGCCCTGGGCGGCGAGCACTGTCTGACGCCGCCGCTTGTCTCGGCGCTGTCGAAAAAATACAGAAACCTCAGCGTGCTGCATATCGGCGCTCACGCCGCGCTCCGCCGGGAATATCACGGCAGCCCTGCCAACCAGGCATGCGCAATGCGGCGCGTTATCGAAGTCTGCCACGCTGTGCAGGTTGGCATTCGCTCGCTTTCCGCCGAAGAGGCCCGGGAACTTGCCCATCTCCCCACGAAGATCTACTGGGCCCACGATATCTCCCGAGTTCCACTGAAAAGCTGGATCGCCACGGTGCTTTCCGATATCAGCGCCAGCGTCTATCTGACCGTCAGCGTCGATGCGTTCGATCCTGCGATCGTTCCCGCCACCAGCAGGCCCGAGCCTGGCGGTCTCGACTGGTATCAAGTAACCTCCCTCTTGCGTGCGGTTGCTGGACATAAGAAGATTGTTGGGATGGACGTGGTCGATCTGGTTCCGCAGGTGGGACACCACGCCTCGGATGCCCTGGCGGCGAAGCTCGTCTATAAGTGCCTGGGTTATATCTTCTGCCAGGGATGAGTTGGGAGGCGCTCTCTCATGCTCCTGGCGCTATCACTGCTTTTCTGGGATTCCCGTATCTACTTTGTGGGCGTGCAGACCAATAGCCTGATCGCCTGGCTCATCGTCGGGCTCATTGCGGGTTGGATTGCGGGTACAGTTACCCGTGGGCGCGGATTTGGCTGCCTTGTGAACGTCATTCTTGGGCTGGTTGGCGCCGTGATCGGCGGCTGGATTTTCACCAAGCTAGGCATACCTACTTGGGGGTTTTGGGGGAGCCTCGCGGCGGCCATTGTTGGCGCCGTGTTGCTTGTTGCCATTGCTCGCTTGTTCGCGGGCAGCCGCGACTAACACCTTCTAGCGGGCTAAGAACCATCGCCAGGTCGCCCATACGACGGGGCAAGCCAAAATCAGGCTGTCGATGCGGTCCAGCACGCCTCCATGCCCGGGCAGCAGCGAACCCGAATCCTTCGTGGCGGCCCCTCGCTTGTACGCTGACTCGATCAGATCGCCCATCTGTCCGGCGATGTTGCCGAATGCCGCTATCATCAGAAGCGCCGTCGTATCGACCTGCATCCATCGCGCAAACAGGAGACCGACCAGGAGCGATCCGATCAGGTTGGCGAACGCGCCTTCCCACGTTTTCTTGGGGCTGAGTTCCGGAGCCATCGGTATGTGCCCAAGCGCCTTGCCTACAAAATAGGCCAGCGTGTCGCCCGCCCACATCAGAAAGAGCGTGAACAGCACCAGCAGCCGCCCGGAGTGTTCGATTTCATCGATTCGCACGATGTAGCTAAACGGCAGCGCCACGAAAAGTAGTCCCGCTGCACTCGCCGCAATCCCTGGAAGCACTTCATAAATAGGGCGCCGTGTGCCGATCCCGATCGCGGCCATCCCGAAAACGAAAATCAGCATGACGGCTTCCAGTGAAATCGTCCGTCCCGCCTCGCGAACGATCGATACGCCGAGAAAGGAATGCGTCTCGACGAGTCCGGCCGTATACTGCGCATAGATAATTCCACCCGCACACGCAAGCGTCCAGTCGCGAAACGCTCGCAAACCCATGCGCCCTGTGAGGTTAAAAAACTCAACGAGCGCCAGGATCGCAACCCCTGCCGCAATCGCGGCCAGCAGCGCAGGCGGCCCCCACCACACCAGAGCAAGGACCAAAGGGATCAGCACGGTAGCGGTCAGAATGCGGGCCAGCATTCGTCGGTCAGCCTCGCTCCGAACGAGCCGACCGCACGGACACGCCGTTATCTAACGGTGGCGTTGAGGTGCGCCCTGCTGCCAATCCGCCATAACGTCGCTCGCGCTTCTGGTAATCGAGCAAAGCCTCCAGCAGGCACGCGCGTGAAAAATCAGGCCAGAGCGTTTCAGTCACGTAGATTTCAGAATAGGCGATCTGCCACAGCAAGAAATTGCTCACACGCATTTCGCCGCTGGTGCGGATCAGGAGATCGGGATCAGGCAGGCCCGCGGTGTAAAGATGGTCGGAGATGGTCTGCTCATCGACGCGAAAGGCCGAAAGGCCGTTCTCGCGAACATGATCGAGGACCGCGTTGAAGGCATCAGTCAATTCGGCGCGACCACCGTAGTTCAGAGCGACCACAAGCTTCATTCCCGTGTTCTGTGCCGTCCGCTCGATGGCCTCTCCGATGTCCTTCCGAACATCTCTGGGCAGCTGCTCCGAGCGCCCGATCACAAGCAGCCGGATATTGTTTCTTTGGATGGCGGGCAGCTCGCGCTTCAGGTATTCGCGCAGCAACCGCATTAGAAAATCGACCTCTGTTTCAGGCCGCCTCCAGTTCTCGAGCGAAAAAGCGTAGAGAGTCAAGCAGAACAGTTTCAACCGCGCGCACGTCTCGATTACGTCGCGCACTCTCTTCATGCCAGCGCGGTGCCCGGCGATCCGCGGCAGATGACGCCGTTCAGCCCAGCGCCCATTGCCATCCATGATGACGGCGAGGTGGTGCGGGAGGCGCTTCGGGTCGAGCTTTTCGATCAGTTCCGCTTCCTCGTGGTCGACGGGCTTCACAAGTTCGGCGGCCTTCACAGGAAATCGCTCAAGGAATGTGGCCCTGCTGGTGGACGACTCGGCCGGACCTCGTCCGGTGTCAAAACATCGCCCGCGCCGACGGTAGCACAGCGACCCTTGATCCGCAACCCGCTGCTCGACTTCTGTCGTTAGCACACGATATGTCCGGTCGAATTAGCGAGTGAAATGTCCGCTTTGGGGGCGCGGCTCGAGGTAGATCTGCCTGCTGGAGCCAGGCATGCTTTCTACCCAGAGCCCGCCGTGGAGCGGGCCATGAAGACTCAGGAAGTCATTTTGCGAGCGATGGCAAATCTTCCCATCGATCGCACCGGATAGGTCGGGCTGGTTGAGCCGATGAACGCCGGCAGCTAGGGGAAGCGCACGGGCCGCATCCAAAGAAGACCGGAAAAGCCGGCAGGGGACGACTGGAAGATGGCCGTGTACATCAAAATGAGCGTCAGGATAATCATGATGATGCTCGAGGCCCACGCAATCACATTGAAGCCCCAGGTGTTGGTGTGCTCGCCCATCAGGTCGCGCCGGTTGATGAGCAAAAGGATGAAGATCAGCACGATGGGCAGCCAGATACCGTTGCCGACCTGCGAATAGAGCAGGATTTTCCAGAGCGGCGCACGCGGAATCAGCACGATGCCGGCACCTACGATGATCAACAACGTGTAAAGCGAATAAAATGCGGGCGCTTCTCTGAACTTGTTGTCAAGTCCCGCTTCAAAACCGAGACCTTCGCAAATCACATGTGCGGTCGAAAGGGGCAGAATCGAAGCGGCAAAGAGCGAGGCATTTAGCAATCCGAATGCGAATAGCTCTCCGGCAAACTTTCCCGCCAGCGGCTGCAGTGCCTCGGCGGCTTCTTTGGCGCTTGAAATATTCGTCAGGCCATGGAGGTTGAGTGTGGCCGCACACGCAACGATGATGAAAAACACGATCACCATGCAAGAAATGCTGCCGACCAAAACATCGAGCCGAGCATGTTTGTACTGGCGCGACCCGACACGCTTTTCAACAAATCCAGCCTGCAAATAAAAAAATTGCCAGGGGGCGATCGTCGTACCCACTAGACCGATGAGCATCAGGACGTAGGGGGAGCTGAACTGGACCGATGGGAGAACAATCTGTCGCGCGGCGAAGATCCAGTTCGGCTTGGCGAGAAACGCCGAAATCACGTACGAAAGATAGAAGGCGCAGGCGAGGAGGAAAATCTTCTCAACCGCGCGGTAGGTGCCGTACACGACAAGAATCCAGACAACAATCGCTGCCAGGGGAACCGAGATATAGCGGCTCACGTGTAGGACTTCCCCGCCCTCAGCAATGCCGGAAAACTCCGCCACGGTGTTGAAGAGATCCACGCCCAGCGCGGCCAGCATGACGAAGAATGTCGAACGAAACCCAAATTCTTCTCGAATCAGATCCGAGAGACCCTTGCCCGTTACAACTCCCATGCGCGCGCACATCTCTTCACTGACATAGAGCGCGATGGTCATCGGAATCAGCGACCATAACAGCGCATAACCGAACTGTGCACCGGCCGCGGAGTACGTACTGATCCCGCCCGCGTCGTTATCGACATTCGATGTGATTAATCCGGGCCCCACCACGGCCAGGAAAATGGCAAGGCGCCTGCGGAACAAACGGGTGCGACGGTTCAGTTCCCGGCGGCGCTTGGCCAGCCGCGAGAAGGTGTCGGTGAGCGTCACCCAGCTGTTCATCGCAATCGCGTGACGTCGGCTTCAGCTTTCCGTCTAGAGTTTGGCGCAGAGTCGACTGACCACGTCATCGACGGTAATCGAGCCGATGGGCACATTGGTTTCGTTGACGACGGTCAGACTGCGCAGATTGTATTTGTCGAACACTTCGAATACTTCCCGTTCACTGGCGTCGGGTGGAACCGAAAGCAGCGGCTCGAAGACGAGTTCGGCCATGCGCTGGTCCGTAGCAGCGAGAATCAAACGTGCGACGGGCACAGTCCCAGCGAGCTGGGCGTCTTTGTTGATGAGTACGATGTTATCAAGCTGATCGAGAGCGATTTCATGGAAGCGGATGTAGTCCACCACTTCGCCACGCGTGGCGTCTTCGCCGACCGTGACGAGCTCGGTGTTCATCATCCCGCCCGCTGTATTCTCGTCATAGCGCAGCAACTGCTGAACCTCATTGGCATCCTGCCGGTCCATCTCCTCCAGAACTTCTTTGGAGGTCTCCGGCTCGAGGCTCTGAATCAGGTCGGCGGCTTCATCCGGATTCATCTCCTCGATGATGTCGGCCGCCTTTTCCGGATCGAGCTTTTCGACGACCTGGGTCTGGAGCCGCTTGTCGAGCTCGGCGATCGCCTCCGCCGCGGTTTCCTCATCCAACGAATCGATGATGGACTGACGCTCGGCTGGGGAGATCTCCTCCATAATCTCGGCCAAGTCGGCGGGGTGCAGGGTGGCCAGCTTATCTCCGGAAAGGCGCAGCTTGACCCGTCGAAGCGGGTCCGGTTCCAGCAAGTTGACGAACTCCCAGAGGATGGTCCGTCTCGGAAGCTTTTCCTGAATGCGCCGGATTCCGTTCGGGGGAACGATGCCCTGCAGCAGGCGGCGAACAGCGCCCGGTAGGCCGACATCCACCTCCGCGATGCGAAGCTCCGTGTTGCCGTTGGTGCGCTGATCAGCGAGTTCCACATCGTTCACCCGCACGACCTTGCGGCCGCGGGTGTCGATGATCTGCTGATCGAGCAGATCCTTCCTGACGGCCAGCCAGGATTCGGTCGGCTGGTATAGCTCAAGGGCGGATTCGTCGGTGGCAAGCCCGATCCGCCCGGGTTCGACCGACTGGATCTGATCGGCCCGTGCCACCAGAGCACGATATTTTCCACGGCCAATCAGCAGGCGCGAAACACGGTTTGGCTGCTCGTCCGGGACGATGAACAGCTCCTTCACGCGACCCACAAAATTGCCGACCGAATCATAGGTCTCGGCTCCCAGAACCTCTGTGGCGTGCACCATGCAACTCCTCCAGACAAAAAAAATGCCCGGGACCGGCGAACGACCCGGCCACGGGCTGATGAAAAACCGCCCTCCGACTAGATCAGGCCGGGCCGCGTCTCCCTGCCCCCGCGTGCCCAATCGACGCACCGGCCGTGCCGATCCCCCTGAGCACAGGACCGGTGACCGAAAACGAACCTCGCGATGGCCGCTCGCCGTCGGACTATCCTCACCGGCCCGGCTAGGCGGCTACCCCCAGGCTCCGAATTGGACGAACGCTCTCCCATACCGATGCGTTGGTCGTCGGCTCGACTATTCAATGCGCAGGAAGGATTGTCAAGGCAAGAGTGCGGGCTGGCGAAATTTTTTTCGAAGAAACCGCATATTCTTCGCAGAAAGGCGGCGACGGCGACGTTCGGCCTGAAAAAGGTCCCCATACGTGCTCTGTAGGTAGTCCCGAGGCGAAAATCCGAGAGCCCGGGCGGCCCGGTCGATCGCCCGTGGGACTCCCTCTAACTCCAGAAACGTACCGATGGGCGTTTGATCAACCTCGAGGTGGAGGCCGGGGAGCCGGAAGGTCGTCCGGTATCTCTCATAACAGAAACCCTGGCGGAATCCCAGCGAGACAAATCGGGCAGGCCATCGGCGAGGCGCAGAAACGACGAGCTCTCTTTCGAGCCGCTCTTTGTAGCGCGACCCGGAAGCCGGAGCGGGAGCCTTCGAGGTGATCACCGCCTGCTGCCTGCCTCCCGCAAGGTGGTCGATCGGAGCCGGCCTCTTGATGCGGAGACGGAGAAGGCGCCCTCGGCGGCGATAGTCGTCGCCGGGTGTGTCATACAGTGAGTTCTGTTCAAAGACCCTGCCCTCGCAGGTCGCATTCATCTGACCCAACTTGGCGATCAAACCAGAGGTGTCGACGATGGGGATTTTGACCTCGATCTCTCGCAGGGTGCGGGTCATGGCTAAGTATAGCGGCCCGATCGGAGAAGCGGCAACGAACCATGTTGCCAAAGGACCGGGCGGGACACATAATCGCTCGACCGCAGGCTCCAAGCGTATCCATGGCAGAACCCACCACACCGCTGATGCAGCAGTACCACACCGTCAAGAAGCAGCATCCAGAGGCGCTGCTGTTGTTTCGACTCGGTGACTTCTACGAGCTTTTTTACGAGGACGCGGTCGCCGCTTCGCGCCTCCTGCAGATTACTCTGACGGCACGCAATAAGGAGAAGGGCGAGCCGATACCGATGTGCGGCGTTCCCTACCATGCTGCCGATAGCTACATCGCCCGGCTGATCCGCGCTGGACACAAGGTGGCAATCTGCGAGCAGATGGAGGAGCCGGGACCCGGCAAAAAGCTCGTGCGGCGCGAGGTGATCCGCGTACTGACTCCGGGAACGGCTGTCGGCGGGGCGTTCGCCGATCCTAAAGAGAACAACTTTCTTGCTGCCGTCGTTCGGAGCGCTGCTGTGAGCGCCGCGGCGGCCTCACCGCGCGGCAGTGCGAACAGCCCCCTTTCCCCGGCCCGGATTGGGCTGGCGTATGTTGATCTATCGACCGGCGAATTCCGCGCCACCGAATTCACAGGCGAGGCGGCTGAGGCCAGACTGCGAGATGAGGTCGAGCTGTTGCGGCCACGGGAGATTCTAATCTCCCGGACCGCAGGCTTGTTTCCAGACGCTCGGTCGACTGAGGCAAAGGGTCTAGCCGTCGAGACCCGCTTGGATGACTGGGTTTTCGAGCCGGGCTACGCGACGCGACAGCTCGAAAATCACTTCCACGTGGTGGCTTTAGAGGGCTTCGGGCTTGCCAACCATCCCCAAGCCACTGCTGCGGCGGGTGCGATCGTTCACTATCTGGGTGAGACATCGGCGATCACGGCCAGCAAGCCGGACGACGCGACCACACCGCTGGGACTTCGTCCTGCAGGAGCGGGGTTGGAACACTTGGATCGCGTCGCCTATTACGAGCAGCAAAACGCTCTGGTGCTCGATCCGGTAACAGCGCGAAACCTAGAACTCGTCGAGCCCGCCATGGGGGACGACCGGTCGGCTACGCTATTTGCTGCCATCGACGAGACGGCGACCGGTATGGGGGCGCGGCTGCTGCGTGCGTGGGTTCTGCGGCCGGAGGTTTCGCGAGCGGAAATTGAGGAGCGGCTTGACGTTGTCCTAGCGTTGAAATCTCAAACCATCGCGCGGGAGGAGATCGGTAGGCAGCTGGAAGGCATTCTCGATCTGGAGCGATTGGCGAGCCGTGTAACCCTGGGGATCGCCACGCCGCGAGATTTGCTCGCTCTGGCGGCGTCGCTTGAAAGGATCCCTCGTGTGCGGTCCCTGGTCGAGGGCCTCTGCATGATCGAATCGGGACGGACAGTCCCGTCGAGGTTACTCGCACTCAACCAGCAAATGGACGAGATGGGGGACATGCGCGATCTGATCAAGCGAGCGATCGCCGACGATCCTCCGCCACTGGCGAACGAACCCGGGGTGATTCGACGCGGATTCCGGCCCGAACTTGATGAGTTGCGTGACACGCTCCAGCAGGGTCGGCAACTCATCGCTCAGATGGAGGGGCGGGAGCGAAAGCGCACAAACATTGGGTCACTCAAGATTCGGTACAACCAGGTGTTCGGCTACTACATTGAGGTTTCGAAGCCTAACTTAGCGCTTGTTCCGGCCGATTACGAACGCAAGCAAACGCTCGCCAATGCAGAACGTTTTACATCGGATGAGCTGAAGAATTACGAACACAAAGTGCTCACAGCGGAAGACTCCTCCCTCGCGATCGAGAGGCGGCTGTATGCCGAAATCCGCGAGTCCCTAGCCCAGCAAGCGGGTCGGTTGCGGCAAGCCGCGGCTGCCATCGCCCAACTCGACGTATTTGTAAATTTCGCAAGGATCGCTTCGGCACGAAACTATGTGCGGCCGGAATTCACCGAAAGCCAGGTCGCCAAACAAGGTCCTCGAGGTGTGCTCCTGGTCGCCGGCGGACGCCATCCGGTGGTTGAAAGACTGCTAGAACAGCGGGGTGAGCGATTCGTGCCCAACGATCTGTACCTCGACGGCGAAGCGCCGTTTCTGCTTGTTATTACGGGACCCAACATGGGCGGCAAATCGACCTATCTGCGCCAGGCGGCGCTGATTTCCATCCTGGCGCAGATGGGCTCGTTTGTTCCCGCGAAGCGGGCACAACTGCCGCTTCTTGACCGGATTTTTACACGTATCGGTGCCTCTGACAGCCTGGCGCGGGGCCGATCGACCTTCCTGGTGGAGATGAGCGAGGTAGCGGCGATATTAAACACCGCGACGCGAGCAAGTCTTGTGCTGCTTGACGAGGTGGGCCGCGGGACCGCTACGTTCGATGGCTTATCGATTGCCTGGGCGGTAGCGGAGGCACTCCACGCCGGTGCGCGGCCGCGCACGCTTTTCGCCACGCACTACCACGAGCTGACCGAGCTCGAGTCATTGCTGCCCGGAGTGAAAAATGTCCACGTCTCGGTGGAGGAGGTGGGACACGAAATCGTCTTCCTGCGACGGGTTGAGCCGGGAAGCGCGGATCGAAGCTACGGCATCGAGGTCGCGCGGCTGGCCGGCCTCCCCAACAGCGTCATCGTGCGCGCCCGGGAGATCCTCGATCGACACGAGCGGCGCGAGCAAAAGCTCACGCAGGAACTTTCTCCCGGATCGGCGCGGTCCCCGGCCCAGCAAACCAGCTTTGCGGCCATCGACCAATCGGTGGTGAATGCGGTGCGGGAGGCGGATTTGAACCGCCTGACGCCGCTCGAAGCACTGAACCTCCTTGCGGAGCTGCAGAAACAGTTAGAGTGATTTGAGATGACAAGGCTGACGCGGGGCCATCCTAAACGGATTCAAAGCATGCGGTCGTGCGTTTGATATTTCCATCGATGGCTTAAGCTGTCAGCGGCCAGCCGCTTTTGGCAAACCTACGGCTTCCGGCGGTAACTTGGGTGTCGCGAATGCACGTGCTAGGTATGATGTCAGGTACGTCGGCAGACGGCATCGACGTGGCTCTTGTCGAGGTCACGGGCGCTGCGCCAAAGCTCGTCACGCGCCTTGAAGGACACTACCAAGTTCCCTTCCCCGACTACATGCGGCAAAGGATCCTGCGTCTGGCGAACGGCGCGGAAACGACCACTGCGGAAATCAGTGAGCTAAACTTCCTCGTGGGTGAGGCGTTTGCCGGCGCTGCGATGCGCGCGTGCAAGCACTGGAGAGTGGCTCTGGGGACGATCTCGCTGATCGGCTCGCATGGCCAGACGGTCTTCCACCTTGGCTCGTCAGCCCGTGTCCAAGGGAAAGTACGAGCGGCTTCCACGCTCCAAATCGGCGAAACAAGCGTGATTGCCGAGCGCACGGGAATCACCACCATTGGCGACTTTCGCACGGCGGATATGGCCGCGGGAGGACAGGGAGCACCTCTGATTCCCTTTGTCGATTACCTGTTGTACCGCGATCGGTTGCGCGGGCGCGTCGCCTTGAACATCGGCGGAATCGCCAACCTAACCGTCATACCGCCGGACCCACGGCTTGCGGATGTCTTTGCCTTTGATACAGGGCCTGGCAACATGGTCATCGATGCGCTCATCGAGAGGATCACGCGAGGTAAAGCGTCGTACGATCGCAATGCCCGCTTTGCCTTAGGCGGACGTACGATTCCAGAGCTGCTGGTGCGCATGATGCGCGAGCCCTACCTCCGCAAGAAACCTCCCAAGTCGACCGGCCGAGAGCTTTTCGGAGCGCCGTACGCCGAGATGCTGCTGGCTTGGGGCCACCATCACCATGCGGGAAACCCAGATGTGGTGAGGACGGCAACAGTCTTCACGCCCCTGTCGATCGCGGACGCATTCCGAAGATTCATTCTTTCGCGGGTGCCGATTCATGAGTTAATTGTGGCCGGGGGCGGAGCGCGCAATCCACTCATCATGGCACAGCTGGCGGCTTCCCTGCCGGGAATTGACGTCGTGCCCGCGAGCCGGTTTGGCGTGCCGGTCGAGGCCAAGGAAGCGTTCGGATTTGCATTGCTGGCCTACGAGACCTACCACGGACGGCCGAGCAATGTGCCGTCGGCCACGGGAGCAAAGCACGCGGCGGTGTTGGGCAAGATCGTACACGGCCGCCGAGACCGCAGGTAGGACAGCTCGGAAGTCGTCACGGACCTAAATTGCGGGGAAAAACAGAGCCTCAACCTAAGGGGTTTTCAGCGCGGCTCGCGCTCGCCTGCACGCTGACGATGGTGACCGTGGCGCCGGGGTGCGGAAAGTCGCCTCGTCCAAGCGGCAGCGACACGGTCAATTTCTTGATCGAGTTTATGCCCACCAATCTTGACCCCCGTATTGGGATCGATGCGCAGTCGGAGGATCTGGACGGCCTGATCTTTGACGGTCTCGTTCAACGTGATCAGCAAATGAACGTTGTTCCCGACCTCGCCGAGACTTGGGAAATGCCCAATCCGGTAACGTACGTGTTCCATCTCCGGCACGGTGTGAAGTTTCACGACGGTCGATCGCTCACCTCCGCCGACGTGAAGTTCACTATTGATTCCATTCTTTCTGGTAGCGTGCTAACACCCAAGCGGGGAGCATTTAAACGCATCGCCTCGGTGGAGGCTCCCGATGAACAAACCGTGATCGTCCACCTGAGCGAGCCGTACGCTTCGTTCCTGCTGAACCTCTCGCGGCTGGCGATTGGCATTGTGCCGCGCGCGGCACAGGAGCAGCCAGCGCGCCATCCAATTGGCACCGGGCCGTTTCGTTTTGTGAGCATGGCACCGGATGAAGAGATTGTCCTGCAGCGCAATGCCAATTACTTTGGGCGGGTGCCAAAAGTCGACCGCGTAGTTTTTCGGATTGTGCCGGAGGCCATCGTGCGGGCCCTCGAATTACGCAAAGGCACGGCCGACATCGGCGGGGTCAATTCCCTGACGCCCGACATGGTTGTGACTCTCGAAAAGCAGCGGGGCATCGCTGTGGAAGAGCAACCGGGTACCGAGCTCGCCTATGTTGCCTTCAATTGCGACGATCCCATTCTGGCTAGGCGAGAGGTGCGGCAGGCCCTTGCTTACGCAACCGATCGCGACGCCATCATCCGGTATCTCTTACGCGGGAAGGCGCGTGCGGCGGCCAGCTTGCTGCCTCCCAACCATTGGGCCTACGAACCTAATGTGAAGCGGTACGGATACGATCCGGGACGAGCCGAGCAGCTTCTCGATGCCGCAGGTTTTCGGAGGGATGCCGGCGGGCTGCGCTTTCATCTGACGCTGAAAACGTCGACAGAGGAATCGACGCGCCTGCTCGCAGAGACTTTGGCGGACCAGTGGAAGCGCATTGGTGTCGATCTGGCGCTCAGACCGCTTGAAAGCGCTACCTTTTTCTCCGACATCGGCCGCGGCAGCTTTCAGCTTTATACACTTCGCTGGACGGGCTTAACCAACGACGATCCCGACATTTTCGACTATGTTTTCAACTCACAACGCACCCCGCCAGAGGGAGCGAATCGAGGCCACTACCGCAACCCAGAACTCGATGCACTGATCCACCAGCAAAGCGTAGAAATGGACCAGGACAAGCGCAAGGTGATCCTTTCAGAAATCCAGAAAATCGTCGCCGAGGACGAACCCTACATCGATCTGTGGTATTCGGACAACGTCTGCGTGCATAGCGAGCGAATCACGGCGATCAACATTCCGCCCGGCGGCGATTACGATTTTCTCGACAGCATCGAGATGAGAACCGAGCCGGCATCTGCAGCGGCTTACGCTCCGAAGGCGCGGTGAATTTCGGTGTCAGGAAGGGCACCTTGGCGAGCAATCGACCACGTGTCACCTTCGATTCGCACGATCGTAGATCCCAGAGTGCCTCCCGTGTCACCGGCATCGAGGATCAGCGGCAGACGCTCCCCGAGCTGCTCAACGAGCTGGTTGACGTTTGTGCACGAAGGACGCCCGGAAAGATTGGCACTTGTGCCTGTGACCGGACCGCCGACCGCCTCGATCAGCGCGCTCACAATGCGCGAGTCCGCCCAGCGCAGAGCAACGCAGCCAGTGTTTCCCGTAACTTTGAGCGGAAGACGGTGTGTGGCCTCAACCACCAGTGTCAGGGCACCGGGCCAGAATCGGTTCGCGAGAGTCAGGAAGGCATCCGGCACCTCACGCGCCAGCATCAAAGCCTGTTCGATGGAATTGACGAGAATGGGAAGGGCTCGTGTTTCCGGGCGCGCTTTCAATTGGAAGACGCGTTCGACCGCGTAAAGGTTAAAGGGATCGGCGCACAGGCCATAGAAGGTGTCGGTGGGCGCAGCTATGACACGTCCGCGCTCGATGAAGGTCGCGGCATAACGGATGACATGCCGCTCGGGCGCTTCGGCGGATACGTTTAGAATTTCAGCAGGCAATTTCTTAACGGGGATGCTCCCGGTCGGGGACAGATTACAGCAGCCTCACGCGAGAAAGCAAGCAACACGAACAAACGCAAGACGTTAGCAGGCCTGCCGACGATCACTCCAGCCGACCCGGGTTTGCGGGGCTAGAGGCGTTTTGCTAGGCTTGCGACATGGCACATTCGGCGTCGCCGGTTAAACAGCGACGAGCAGCGACCCCGCGATCGATGGGGGGCGAGCATGGCCATTTCATCACCAGCCGCGAAAATAAGTGGCTCAAGACCTTTCGTGCTGCGTTGCAGGGCAAAGGGCCGCAGGCGGGCGAAGCGATCGGAGTCGAGGGGCCGAAGATGGTCGGCGACGCCTTGCGCTCGGGACTCCAACCCGAGGCGCTTTTGCTCAGCCAGTCCGGAGAACGCGATGGCGAGCAAGTTGCGCGTGCGGCAAGGCAGGGAGGCATGGAGGCAGAACGCATCCTCCGGACGACCGACAAGCTTTTCCAGACGGTCACGGCCACCGATCGCCCCCAAGGTGTGGCGGCGCTATTTCGGCAGCCCGCATGGCGAATCGAGGACGTTTTGCGCGGGGCTGGAGACATGCGAGACAGATCGCCGCTGCTCATCGCACTGGCAGCGGTCCAGGATCCGGGTAACGTAGGGACGGTGGTGCGATCGGCAGAGGCGTTCGCTGCCACCGGAGTGGCAGTGACGCGTGGCTCGGCCGATCCCTGGTCTCCCAAGGCGCTCCGCGCGTCGGCGGGTTCGGCCCTGCGCCTTCCGCTGCTGCGGGGTATGGCCATCCCGATTCTGATCGCTCAGTTGAAAGTCGGAGGCCTTACCCTTTACGCTGCCACTTCGAAGAACGCGGCTCGAGGCGATGGGCCAGGCATTTCATTCGAATCGGACCTGACCGGTCCCGTTGCCATCTTCATAGGGAATGAGGGAGGGGGCTTGCCGGCCGAGGTCATGCACTCGGTAGACAGGGTGATTTCGATCCCAATCGGCGGCGACGTGGAGTCGCTCAATGCGGGGATTGCCGCATCGATTCTGCTCTATGAGGCAGCACGGCAACGCAAGCTCGTCAGCCCCTAAAGGGACAAGAGGCTGTAAGCATGGACCTGTTTCGCACGCTTGAACCGGATCAGAAGCCACAAGCGGGCCGCCCGCTTGCCGACCGGATGCGTCCGGAGACGCTCGATGAGTTTGTCGGACAGCAAGACCTGCTCGGACCCGGAAAGCCTCTGCGCATTCAGATTGAGAAGGACGAACTGGGCTCGATGCTGTTTTGGGGTCCGCCGGGATGCGGGAAAACGACGCTGGCCAGGATCATTGCCAAGCGCACACGCGCACAGTTCGTGCCCTTCAGCGCGGTTCTCTCGGGAATCAAAGAGATCAAGGAGGTAATGAATCAAGCCGACGCGGGGCGCCGCTACGGACAACGCACAATCGTATTTGTCGACGAAGTTCACCGATTTAATCGCGCGCAACAGGATGCATTTCTTCCACATGTCGAAGCCGGGAATGTCTTATTGATCGGTGCGACAACCGAAAACCCATCGTTTGAAGTGATCGCGCCGCTGCTCTCCCGCATGAAGGTGTACGTACTCAAATCGCTTTCCGAGCTTCAGATTTCGGAGCTGGTGCGGCGCGCCCTCACCGATCCGTCTCATGGGCTTGGCAGCGAAAACATCGAGGCGAGTCAGAAGATCCTCGAGCGGATCGCCATCCTGGCCAACGGTGACGCGCGGGCAGCCTACAACACGCTTGAGGCGCTCGTACAAGGGACGAATCCCGATGCCCGGGGGGTCAAAGTACTATCCGAGGAGCGTCTGGCCGAGGTGCTGCAGAAGAAGCTCCTGCCCTACGATCGGGCTGGCGAGGAGCACTACAACTTGATTTCCGCGCTGCACAAGTCGGTGCGGAATTCCGATCCGGATGCTGCCCTGTACTGGTTGGCCCGCATGCTCGAATCCGGCGAAGATCCCTTGTACCTCGCGCGCCGTATGGTGCGCATGGCGAGTGAGGACATCGGCCTGGCAGAACCGGGCGCGCTGGCCGTAGCGATAGCCGCGAAGGAGGCATTCGATTTCATGGGTGCGCCGGAGGGATATCTTGCGCTGGCACAGGCGGCTGTCTATTTGTCGCTGGCGCCGAAATCAAATGCTCTCTACACGGCGTATGGGGCTGTCCAGGAAGATCTGGCGAAAACCATCGCCGAGCCGGTGCCGCTGCACCTTCGAAATGCAGTCACTGGCCTGATGGGGCATCTCGGGTATGGCAAAGGCTATCAGTACGCGCACAACGCGCAGGAGAAGGTAACGGACATGACGTGTCTGCCCCAAGGCCTGCTGGGCCGCTGCTACTACCAGCCCACGGACCAGGGGTTTGAAGCTCGAATCAGCCAGCGGCTCGAACAGATTCGTCGCCTTCAGAAAAAAGCGCCGGGGACGAGGAACGACGGGTGAAGCGAAACCGGGATGAAGGGAGAACGGGTCTGCGACGGCTATCGATGCTGGCTCTCGCGACGCTCGGGACAGTCATCGGTTTTCAGCCGCCGTCGGTGCGCGCCCAGAACAATCCCAAGTTGGTGATCGATGAAGATTGCCAGGCCTTTGATATCTCGGCCGATAATGCGATCGTCTTCGCCGTCCCCCGCTTGAAGCGTGTCCGGCAGCTGATCATCGAGCGCGACGACATTTCGATTGCCACCGGGCCTGGCAAAACCAAGCGCATTGTCGACGGGGAAAAGTTCATGCCATTCCCACCGCCGGCAGGATACGTCGTGGACTCCCTGGTCTGGTCTCCGAATGGCCGTCGCATCGTGGTCAATATGAGCCTGCAGAAGGCCCCGCCCGGCTTCACCGACAAAGACGCGAAAAAAAGAGGCGACCTCGGTGAGGACAATGATCAACAGCCACTTGCCAGCGTTACCGGGGGCAAGGCGATCGCGTTGCTCGATGAGGAAGGCCGCGAAATTAAGGTCGCGAACTCGAAGACCCGCTTTATCCAGGATGCTGTCCGTGGGACGTGGCTTCGGGACGATGCGAACGTTGTGTATCAGACAGGCGGCGGGCCGTCTGCGATTGCGCGGGTTCGCCCCGAAGACGGCAAGGTGGACACGCTGTTCGAAGGCCACACGTTCAACGCCATCGTCTGGGACGCCAAAAGGAATCGGGCATTTGCCATTGGAGAAAACCTTGGGCTGCGACGGGGCTTGACGCTAGTCGCGCTCGACCTACTGCGGGAGGTCGTCACCGAGGTCGCACATATTGAAAACTATCAGGGTGCGCTGAGCCTTTCGCCCTCCGGCACCAAGATTGCCTTCTTTGAGGACGGCGATTTCATCGACGTCATCGATACCGAGCATCCATCGAAGAGCGCTCGTGTGCGGGCCGGTTACGGACGATTCGAATGGGGCCGCGACGAGCAGCGCGTCCTGCTGAAACGGGGACCGATTGACCGATCCAACATTCTGCTGTGGGTTGGCTTGTACGACGAATCGTTTTCGTCGATTCTGCACGGTCTGCAATTTCACGATTTCCAGATCGCACCGAGCGAGGATTCGATCGCGGTCACCGACCCCGGGAAACGCGTATTGAGGTTGTATTCGCTCCCCTAAAACTTGCGTGGCCACCCGACGGGAGTCACCGTGGCGTTTCTTCCCTGTGCAACCGAAACCGCTTGATGTGCTCCTTTAGAATACAGGAGTTCATCACGACGAAAAGGCCGGCCCGGCGCGCCCGCTCCGCTGCCTCCGGGTGCATCACACCCTCCTGCATCCAGACGCCCCGAGCCCCAATGCAAATGGCGGACTCGACGATATCGGGCACGAATTCGGACCGGCGGAATACGTCCACAATGTCCACGCGGTCGGGAATGTCTTCCAGGCGCGCGTAGGACTTTTGTCCGAGAACCTCCGTCTCTGCTGGGTTCACCGGAATCACCCGGTAACCGACCGATTGGAGGTACTCGGCCACGCCGTAGCTCGGCCGATGTCGCCGACTCGAGAGGCCGACGACGGCAATCGTGTGGCTCGTTTTCAGAAGCTCGCTGGCGGGATCTCCGGCCGACGTCATCGACGCCTGGATTGGGACGGAGTTCGGTTCCCCACCAAGTTTGTTCATTCTGGCCCTTTCCTGGCCGTTGCGGGTCTCGCCACGACCACACACACCCAAGGAGTGATCGCGGCTGCGTCGGACCACACTCCGGGCGCGGATCGATACTCCTTCTTAGCAGGCCCCTGGGAAGGCTTCCCCCACAGTAACTTCATGATACATGAATCTAGCGGAAAGGAAAATTGGACGGGCGGCTGTCGCGGCGGCTTCGCCCGGTGCCAGCTTCGAGACTACGAACTAGCGAGGAAACTTCCGCAGGGGAAAGGGCGCGGTATCGACCGGGCGCCAGCGAGCCAAGTTCGATGGTTCCGATTTGCACACGCTTCATTTTTTCGACGGCATGCCCCGTTTGGAAAAGCTTATTGCGCAGTGTGTCCCGGCGGACCCCTGCGAGCGTGACCTCATACCACGGCGAATTCGTTCCGCGAAGTCTCCCGATCCGCGCGCCGGTCGCGCGAGACAGACTTTCGATCTCAGGTGAAGGAACAGGAGTCCGCAACTTTACATAATAGGTCTGCGGCAATTGGTGCGCCTGCAGCAGCCGATTTGCGAGTTCACCGTCGTTGGTAAGAAAAACTAGGCCCGATGAATGATACTCCAGGCGGCCCACGGGAAAAACGCGCTCCGGTATCCCTTCGAGAAAATCACGTAGAGAGCGGCGACCTTCGGGATCGCTGAGTGTCGAGACCACTTCAGCTGGCTTGTGTAGAACAAGATACAGGCGTCTGGCCACAGGCCGAAGCAGTTTTCCCGCAACTTTGATGTGGTCTCGAGATTCGTCGGCCTTCGTGCCCAGTTCGGTAACCCGTTGACCGTTCACCGTAACCAGGCCTGACCGGATCATCTCCTCAGCGTGCCGGCGGGAGGCTAGGCCCGCGCGCGCGATAATTTTCTGCAAGCGCTCCTGCATGGCAGAACAAACTACCTCAACAGCTGACCTAGAAGTTGGAAGGTCAAGTATCGGATCGGGTGGCTGAAGAACCGACCGAGGCGGAGCGGGATTGCTGGGATCTTTCTGAGAGCCCTTCGGCCAGCCCGCCTAGCTCGGTGTCCTCAGACGAGGCTTCTTTCCCCGCTTCCCCCGACGTCGCTGGCGCCGGGACAGGCTCGACTTCGGCGGGTGCGAGGCCGGAATCGGAACCGAGCGCGGCCTGCGCCAGCTGCTCGAATTCCTTGAGGCTTGGGAGCTCGTCCAAGTCCGATAGGCCGAAGCGCATCAGGAACTGCTTGGACGTCCGGTAAAGGATCGGTCGACCGATCACTTCCTTGCGTCCAGCCGTAGTAATCAGCCGTTTTTCAAGCAACGTCTTAATCACGCCACCGACGTGAACGCCGCGAATCTCATTGATCTCCGGTACCGTGATAGGTTGCTTATAGGAGATGACGGCGAGCGTTTCCAGTGCCGGCATTGTCAAGCGCAGCGGAGGCTGAAGGCTTTTGATAAATTTCCTCACGACTTCGTGATGCTGCGGCTTGGTATAAAATTTCCAGCCGCCGGCGACTTGGCGAACCTCGATTCCACGCTCATCGGTGGCATACGACGCCACGAGGAGGTCGAGCGCGGCACGCGTCTGGGTTTTCTCGACGCCGAGCGCGTGGGCAATCTGATCGAGCGTTGCGGGCTCGTCCGCGGCATAGATGATGGCCTCGAGCGCCGCCTGCATTTCTTCTGTCGTCATGTTTTGCTTCCCTCAAACCCGCGGTTGTGTTGGGTGCGCCGAATCACAAATACTGCTCCTCGATTTTCGTCATGGCTTCGGGGCCCGCAAAGACGGCATCGAACATCTTGTGCTTGCGCAGCGAAATATCCGCAAAAAGCTCGGATTGTACCAGTATCACCCCCTGCATGCGCACCATTTCGAGTACAGCCAAAAGCGCCACGATCATCGCGTTGCGCGTCTCGCAGGAGTTGAAGAATTCGATCAGCGAAACCGGCGCCTCGCTCGCCATCAGGCGCTGGCGGAGGCGGTCCATCATCTGGGCGATCGTCACCGACTCGTGGCGCAGCTCAAACCTCGTCACCTCCTTGCGACGTTCGAGCACCTGCTGAAACGTCTTGATGAGGTCCACAGGCGAGACGACCAACTCCCCTTCGATGGCATCGCCCGTGTACAGCGAACGGTCGGGTCGCGACCACACATGTGCCTCGACCTGCTGCTTCTGGTAAAGAAGCTGTGCTGCGTTTTTGAACTTCTCGTGCTCCAGCAGCCGATGGACAAGCTCCTCGCGAGGATCCCCGGGTAGCTCGGGGTCAGCGAGCGGGTCAGCGGGAAGGAGCATTTTCGATTTGATGTGGATTAGCGTGGCTGCCATATAAATAAAATCGGCCGAGACGTCGATGTCCAGTTTTTCGAGCTGGTGCAGGTAATCCAGATATTGTTCGGTGATTTTGGCTATGGGAATGTTGTGGATGTCCATCTCCTGCTTGCGTATCAGATCGAGCAGGAGATCGAGCGGACCTTCGTATGCCGGCAAATGGATACGATAGGTCTGTGATGGCGACGACATTTCAGTTGCCTCCGGCCTTGCGGACCTCCTCCCAGTGAAACAGGGCGCTGCGGACGCGTCTCATGGTACGCCGCGCGGTCTTTTGCGCCTTCTTGCTGCCGGCGTTGAGGATACTCCAGACTTCCTCCGGCCGCGCCTCCAATTCTTTGCGGCGTGCCTGAATAGGCTCGATCCATTTGACGAGGTGATCGGCCATCGCGGCCTTACACTCGATGCAGCCGATCCCGGCGGTGCGGCAACCCTGATCGGACCATGCGACGGTGGCCGGCGGCGAGAACAGCTTGTGCCAGGCAAATACCGGGCACACCTCCGGCCGACCCGGATCGGTGCGGCGCTGGCGCTGCGGGTCCGTCATCATATTACGAACTTTAACGCGAATCTCGTCGGGCCCCTCCGAGAGCCAGATCGCGTTGCCATAGGACTTGGCCATGCGGCGGCCGTCGGTCCCCGGCAATCGCGGAGTCTCGGTTAACAGGAATCCCGGCTCACGCAAAACCGTGGCGATCCGAAAATATTTCCAGTTCTCACGGCCGATTCGCTTTTTAAAGTTCTGTGCCCCTTCTTCCAGTATCTGCTTGCGAAGAACCGCGCTATTGATCTCCTTGGCCTGCGCGCGAAAGGGGTCACCAGACCCCGCCCCAGTTTTCGAATCAGCCGGATAGATCGCCGCGACGAGGCCAGGCAGGTTTTCAGTCTTGAAGTGGTCGTAGTCCACACGAAAACCGTATTGGGCATTGAACTTCTTCACAATCTCGCGCGTGAGCTCGACATGGGGAACCTGGTCTTCGCCAACCGGCACGATATCGGCGTCGTAGATGACGATGTCGGCCGACTGTAACAGGGGGTAGCCAAGGAAGCCGTATGTTCCAAGGTCCCGATCCGTCAGATTCTCGACTTGCTCCTTATAGGTCGGGACGCGCTCAAGCCAGGAAAGCGGAGTGATCATCGACAGGAGCACGTACAGCTCGGCGTGTTCAAGTACCCTTGATTGGACGAACAGCACCGACTTTGCCGGATCGAGTCCGACCGCCAGCCAGTCCATCGCCACTTGGAGGGTGTTTTCGGCGACCGAAGATGTGTCCTCGTAGTGAGTCGTCAGCGCATGCCAATCGGCCACGAAAAAGAAGCAGTCGTACTCCTCCTGGAGCTTGAGCCAATTCTGGAGGGCGCCGAAGTAGTGGCCGAGATGAAGGCGGCCGGTGGGCCTCATGCCGCTGAGAACTCGTTTGCGTTTCGCCACTCTAGCGAAAATCCCCTTCGACGGAAAGTTCAGAAAACGAGGTGTAAGCAAGATGCTAGCACAGAAGGGGAATGTTTCCGATTCGGAGTTAAGCCGCGTTAAACCCCGAACCGGCCCTACAGCTTCAGGAGTTCGCGTAGGCGTTTGGTTTGGGTACGCGAGACGGGAATCTCGCTGGCGCGCTTGTCGTTCATCTTGAGCATAAAGCTCGATTTGAACCAAGGCACGACTTCCTTAATGTGATTAATGTTGACCAAGTAGGAGCGATGGGGACGCCAAAAAATCTCGCCATCGAGCGCTTCCATCAGGTCTTCGACCGTGCGGTAATTGGAAACGCCTTCGATCTCTCGAGCGTAAATCGTGATCGCACCATCCTGGATCGAGGCAAAGATCATGTCGTCGGCATCAATCAGAATCATGCGCTCCTGTGATTTGACCAATAGCTTCACCGGCGCCATCGAACGTCGCTTCATCTCGCCCGCACCGATTTGATCGACAAGGGTCTCGAGGCGTTGGACGGGCGAGGTATTGGCTTCCACCATTTTCTTCGCGCGCTGGACGGCCTGCACGATGCGCATCTTATCGAACGGCTTCAAAACGTAGTCCACCGCGTTGACTTCAAATGCCTGAACCGCGTACTGGTCGTACGCCGTGGCGAAAACGATCTGGGGAATCGGCAGCTTGCGCTCGACCAGCTTCTGAATCACACCGAAACCGTCGAGACCGGGCATCTGCACGTCAAGAAATACCAGATCGGGACTGAACTCCTTGATCAGTTGAATGGCCTCCAGACCGTTTTTCCCTTGCGCAACGATGTTGACGTCGGGCAAGCCCTTGAGCAGATACACCAATTCGTCCCGTGCGGGGCGTTCGTCGTCCACAATGACCGTGTTCATAGCCATGGATTCCTGAAAATAGTATAGGAGTCCCTCCAGGCGGGTGACAACAACTTAGGCGGCGCTGGGGTAGAATTCCGAAAGCCAAGCGAAGGAGTTCGAGTGTCCAAACAGCGGCGCAAGGCGGTCCGGCCGGCAAAGGTTCTAGCGAGCGAATTGCTCTTCCAAGGACGCGTCTTTGCGCTCAAGCGCGAACGGGTGGTCGAACCAAGCGGTGTCGTTACGACACGCGAGATCGTCGTGCATCCAGGTTCGTCGGTCGTGCTGCCCGTCCTGCCCGACGGCCGCATCGTATTGATCCGCCAGTATCGCCACGCCGCGGGGCAATCCTTATGGGAGTTGGTGGCGGGCCACAAGGATCGGAGGGAAAGTTTTGCCCAAGGCGCGCGCCGCGAACTCAAGGAGGAAACAGGCTACGTGGCACGCAAGGTCAGGAAGCTGCTTGAAATCTTCCCTTCCCCGGGCTTGCTCGGGGAGAAAATGGAAATCTTCCTGGCGCAAGGACTCACCAAAGGCAGGGCGCGGCCCGAACCGGATGAGAAAATCACGCAGCAAACCGTGACTCTCGCCCAAGCAAAGGCGTGGATACGCACCGGTAAGATTTGTGATGCCAAGTCGATCGCCGCGATCCTGTACTACGCATCTTTCATCGCGGCGAAGAGGTAGGTTTACATGGAAAATAAGCAAGTTGCGAAAATCCTGCGCGACACAGCGCAACTGCTAGAAATCGACGGAGCCATCATAGGTCGCTACCGCAGCTACGAAAAAGTGGCCGAACTGCTCTATACCATTCCGGAGCGAATCGAGGACATCGCCGAGGACGACAACAAACTGCGGGAACTTCCGGGCATCGGCGAGAAGATGGCCGAACATATCCGCGAAATTCTGAAGACCGGCGATTACAGTCTCCGACGAAAGCTGCTCAAGAAATATCCCACGACTCTGCTCGACCTCCTCGATTTGCAATCGCTTGGACCAAAAAAAGTTGCGTTTCTCTGGAGCCATTTTAAGGTCGCCACGGTTGAGGGCGTGGAGAAACTCGCGCGCGAGGGCAAACTGCGTGACTTGCCAGGTTTCGGCGAGAAGAGTGAGCAGAATATTCTGAAGGCATGTAGCCAGTTCAAGAACTTGGGCGGCTCGGGCCGCGTGCAGCTGAGCGTGGCCGATGACGAGGCCCAGAAGCTGATGACCTACATCCTCAAGGCGGGCTCAGCCGTGGAGGCGGTGACACCGGCCGGTTCGCTTCGGCGCGGCCGCGAGACGGTGGGTGATCTGGACCTGTTGGTAACCATGCGGCCTGGCAATGACAAGCAGAAGGACGTTGATGCCATCGCCGAATACATTTTGAAATATCCCGGCATCGACGAAAAGTTGGCACATGGTGAAAACAAAGTCAGCGTGCGGCTGGCCAACCACCTTCAGGTTGACGTTCGGCTGCTCGAGAAGAAAAGTTTCGGCGCAGCGCTCCTGTATTTCACGGGCTCGAAGGCACACAACGTGGCGCTGCGCGGACGCGCCAATCAGATGGGCTGGACACTAAACGAGTACGCGCTGACGACAATCAAAGGCGCGAAAATCGTCGCCAGCAAGACCGAAGAGGAAATTTACTCGAAGCTTAAGCTCGACTACATTGAGCCAGAACTGCGGGAAATGGGAGGTGAAATCGAAGCCGCAGAGAGTGGCCGACTCCCCCATTTGGTCACGCTCGCCGATATGCGCGGTGACTTGCAAATGCACACCACCGCTTCCGATGGCCGTAACTCGATTGAGGAGATGGGTGAGGCAGCGCGAGCCCTTGGGTATGAATACATCGCGCTCACCGATCACTCGCAGGCTGTGACCGTGGCGAACGGCATGGACGAAAAGCGCACGCTCCAACAAATCAAGAAAATCCGAACCGCGCAGACCCGCGTGCCGGGCATTCGCCTGCTCGCGGGCATCGAAGTCGATATCAAGAAAAACGGCTCACTCGATCTCGACGACGAGGTGCTCGCCCAGCTCGATGTAGTGGTCGCCTCGGTGCACTCTTATATGAGCCTGGAGCGTTCCGAGATGACCGAAAGACTTCTCGCGGCAATCGAAAATCCCTACACTCAGATTATCGCGCATCCAACGGGCCGGCTTTTGCTCCGACGCGAACCCTTCGTCTTCGAAATCGAAAAGGTCCTGGCCGCAGCTGCCCGGGCAGGCGTGGCGATGGAATGTAACGCCTACCCGGATCGGCTCGACCTATGTGACGTTCACCTCAGACTGGCCAAGCAAAGCGGCGTGAAAATCGTGATTTCGACCGATTCGCACTCGACCGGCAATCTGAAGTTCATGAACTATGGGGTCCTAACGGCCCGCCGCGGTTGGATCGAGAAGAAGGACGTGCTCAACACATTACCGCTCGGAGACCTTCTTGCCGCGCTGCGTCCCAAGCCACAGGCGGACAGGGTCACAGTGACAAAGCGCCAGTCCGCATAACCCAGGCCGCGCCACTACACCGAATGCGAAACGGTGTCATCTTCGGCAGTGGCCGCCAGCGTCTTTGAAGTCAGTGACGGCGATTTTGTGCCCCGCCGCATGGCCACGATACCGGTACGCACCATTTCCATCAATCCGTAGGGTGCGAGCAACTCAAGGAACCGGTCGACCTTTTCCTCCCCGCCCGTCAACTCGAGCGTGATCGACTCCGAGGCGATGTCCAGGACGCGCGCGCGAAAGACCTCGGCCAGTCGCAACACCTGCTCGCGCGTCTGTTGCGTGGCGCCGACCTTGACAAGGGACAGATCGCGCAGCAGCGCTGGCTGACCGGTGACGTCGTCTACCAGCAGCACGTTCACGAGCTTGTAAATGTTGGCGACGATGCGGCGCGCCTGATCGGTGTCCGCTTCCGTAACAATCGTCATCCTAGAAACTTCGGGGTTTTCCGTGCGCCCGACCGTCAGCGAATCGATGTTGAACGCGCGTCGCCGGAACAGCGACACCACGCGCGAGAGAACTCCCGGCTTATTTTCGACGTAGACTACAAATGTATGGAGCATGGCGCCTATTCGTCCTCTGCCGTTTCGACCAACGGATTAGGCCGGCGGATCATGTCGTGCAAGGCTGATCCGGCGGCGACCATCGGATAAACCGTGTCCTCCTGCTCGACTTTGAAGTCGATCAGTACTGGCCCCTCGTGTGCTTCGGCCGCTTCGACCACCGGAATCACGTCCGCTCGGCGATCTACCACGAACGATCGTATCCCATAGGCCGCCGCCAACTTTGCGAAATCAGGATTTAACAGGGGCGTCGCTTCATAGTTGCGGTCGTAGAAGAATTCTTGCCACTGTCGCACCATGCCGAGATAGCCGTTGTTGATGATCGCGATATTCACCTTCAGGTTCTCCTGGACGATCGTGGCCAGCTCGGCCATCGTCATCTGGAAGCCGCCGTCACCGACAACGACCCAGACATCGGCATCCGGCCGAGCCACCTTCGCGCCGACACCGGCCGGAAGGGCGAAACCCATCGTCCCTAAGCCGCCCGAGGTAATCAGCGAGCGCGGCCGCTCGTGCTTGTAGTACTGCGCCTCCCACATCTGGTGTTGCCCGACATCGGTAACCACGATCGAATCGCGGCTGCGTGTCTGGTGCCACAGATCGTTGATCACGTGTGCGGCGTACAGATGTCCGTTGTCGGGAAGATTCTGAATGTCGCGGACAGCCGTATCTCCCTTGAGTTGACCGATATGCTCAATCCATTCGTTGTGAGTTAGCGGATCGATGCGCGCATTCAGTTCCAGAAGGATCTTGCGCAGATCGCCAACCAGCGCTACATCCACCTTCACATTCTTATTGATCTCGGCCGGATCGATGTCGATGTGAACTTTTTTGGCTTGAGGCGCGTAGGTCTTCAAATTGCCGGTCACGCGGTCGTCGAAACGCATGCCAAACGCCAGCAGCAGGTCAGCCTCCTGAATGGTGTTGTTCACCCAAGCCTCGCCATGCATCCCCATCATGCCCATATTGAGCACATGGGAGGCGGGAAGATGTCCAAGGCCCAACAGCGTCATGGCCACCGGGATACAGGTGCGCTCGGCAAAGGCTCGCACTTCATTTTCGGCCCCGGACACCGCAATTCCATGGCCGGCCAGAATCACCGGCCGCTTCGCTAGGCGGATCAGTGCGAGCGCGCGATCGTATTCTCGATCAGCGGGCGAAAGATCCGGGCGGTACCCTCGCAAGCGCGGGGCGGCCGCCTCAAAATCGAACTCACACGACCCTTGCTGGGCGTCCTTGGTGATGTCGATTAGGACCGGTCCGGGCCGTCCCGATTTGGCGACATATATGGCCTCGCGAACCGCAGGAGCAATTTCGTCGGGCCGCGTGATGAGATAATTGTGTTTCGTAATGGGCAGCGTCACGCCGGTAATGTCTGTCTCCTGAAAGGCGTCGGAACCAAGCAGCTTGCTGCCGACCTGGCCCGTGATGCAGACGATCGGCGATGAATCCATCATCGCCGTTGCGATGCCAGTGACCATGTTGGTAGCTCCCGGCCCCGAAGTCGCAACCGCAACGCCGACTTGGCCGGTCGCACGCGCATAGCCGTCTGCCATGTGCGTCGCGCCCTGCTCGTGCCGCACCAAAATGTGACGAATCGAACTGTGCCGCAGCGCGTCGTACGCCGGCAGAATCGCACCACCTGGATACCCGAAGACGGTCCGCACACCTTCGCGCTCTAAACACTTCCAAAGAGCGGTCGCACCGGTCATCGCTTTCTCATGAGTGCCCATGATTGTCTCCCCTCAGTGCCCACAAACAGTAAAACCCACCTTGCCAGCGTCTCTGGCGGGTGGGTTTTTTGAGCTCTTCCGATTTCCTATTGCCTCAGCTCAGTCATGCCCTCCGGGCAGAGACGCGCAATCGATCCCTACCTACTACGTCCGCGAGTTGAAATCGAACTAAGACCTTGATCTTCACGTCGTCGCGTCCCAAAAGGTTCGCGCCCGCCATCCGCAGGGGCGCTGCTCGAGTTTACGGTAACCCTGTCCTGCCGGTGCTGTCAAGCGAGTCGTTGGGCGGTTGCTACGAACCAATCGACTCCTTGCGGCCAGTCGAGATGCTGGCCATTGTGTCAATCCCTAGGTCGATTTGACGTCTATTTCTGACACATGGAATCCACAGTTCTAACGCCTGATAGGCCCTTCTATCACAAAGATACGACGAAATGGGCTTTGGCATCGCTCGTGCATGCCTAGTTTCGGTTCTAAGCAGAGGGGGGGCCGGAAATGATCACCTTTGTCATGATCGGAATCATGGCATTGCTCGGATTCTTGTGCGTATCTCACTCCATCCCGGGTATCGTCGAGCCGCGCAATACCCCCAGAACGACCCGGCACCGCGCCCGCACCATGCAGCGAGCTCGTAGGCGTCAGCTCCGGCGCGAAACAGGTCTGGAGTCGACCTTCTCAGGCTAGAAACCGTAGTACCCCCGTTCTATAGCGGAACGCGAAATCCGTCGATAGCCTACCATTTAAGCTCTTCAGCGCGAAGCGTAGCACTTCCAGGAGCACTGGCATGGGCACGGCGGCATGGCCAAGGTCCAGGGCGATCGAACGGTGGGCAGAGAAATCGCCTCAAGATGCCCGGAGCAGGAAGAGGTTGAAACTGTCTCTGCCCGTGCACCTGCGGCCCTTCGATCCCCGATTCTCTGAGATCGAAGACATCGGCCAGGTTGTCGATTTCACCCGCGATGGCCTTTATTTCATCACATGCATGCCCCACTACTTCATCGGCATGCGGCTGATTGTTACCTTCCCGTACGGCGATAAGATCTCCGCGCATCGGAAATTTCTGGCTTCGATAGTGCGTCTGGAGCCTCGGGATGAACAAAAGCGGGGGATCGCGCTGCGTTTTCTTCTGTGAAGCCAACCTCGTGGCTCAGGATTGGTTTTTGGGCAAGGCCTTCGGCAATTGGCCTTGTCACTCGGCTTGGCGGACGGAGAGAATAGCCTGACGGCAAGACCGCGGTACGGCGGTTCGGCCGAAGAAACCATATGCATTCACACGACGTCAAGAAACATCCACACGATGCCGCCCCATCAGGCACCGCCACGGCCGATCGCAGGAATGCCGACCGCCACATGGTCACCGCATCGGCCGAAGTGGTAGAGCTAAGTTCGGGCGCACGTTTTTCGGCGCGCACGACCGACCTTGGACCCGGCGGCTGCTTTGTCGATACTCTCCTTCCTTTCCCAGTCGGTGCGAACGTCCGTGTGACGGTCAAGAAAGGCACGACGCACTTCGAAACCGAGGGTCTGGTGGTCTACTCCCAGACCGGGCTCGGGATGGGCATTGCCTTTCATACCTTAGAAACTGATCAGCGTCAGGCTTTAAACGATTGGCTCATGGAGCTGACCGGAAGCAAGCAGGGCTCTGCGGCAGCGCACGCTACGCAGGGCTCCATCTCGTTCAAGAAGCCTGAAACCTCTGCGGCGGTAGTGAGATTTGTGCGGCTGCTGATCAGCAAAGGCATCATCACCGAGGCAGAGGGCGCTTCAGTCCTCCACGACCCCGTTTTGTGATCTTCCCGTTCTTTTCCTGGTGGGGCAAACGGGAACGGTTATAGAACCCCTCTGGTCGCCGTGCATCTATTTCCCAGTCGGGGAACTTTTTCATGGTCGTCGGCCATCTGTGCGCGATCCTGGCAGCCTAAGTCCCATGCAATCAATAGATGCCCTTCGGCTCCTGTGGCACAGCTCTTGCAACGCCTGATGACAGGGGGCTCTATGGGTGAACGGAGAAAAGCGCGCAGGTACGAGGTCTATCTACCGCTTCAGGTTTCGATGTCCCGCCGGCGACCAGCTGAATACTACACCGCGCAACTTCGTGATATTTCAAGGACGGGCCTTTATTTCCACTCAACGGTGGCTCTGCAAGCGGGTGCCGGCTTGGAGCTGACGTTCGCGCTACCGACGGACAAAGATCGGGGGACCTCCGTTCTGGTACGCGCCAGCGCCAAGGCTCTGCGTGTCACTCCCCTTGCAGGGGAGACCACGCCCATGTACGGTGTCGCCGCCATCATTGACCGAATCGATTTCGTACGGCCGATGGCCAACGCAGCCGCTTGATGCAGTTTCGGCCAATCGCTCGATCAACTTGCTCGAGTGCTGTGCTCCTTGATCCCTCACAACTCGCGTTCACCACACGAACCAGTACATAGAATAACCTCGGTGTGTTGTGGCTTAAATCACTATGACCGATAGAACCGAGGTCGTTAAGGCCGAGCGTCGTATTCTGCGCGCTCTCTCGGCCGGCCGGATGGAACCAACTGAGTGGATCGAGATTCATCGCAAGCTTGCCAGCTACTCGTGGCGCGAGCCTGACCATGCAGTCATCTACGAGGCGATGGTGAAGGCCCGAAGCCGTGATCCCAAGCATTGGCAAGAGCAGCTCCCGGCACAGACGACACGAATGGGATTCCCCGATCTGGACTGGAAATCGTTTCTCGGACTGTCACCAATCGAGGCGCCCGAACCGGATGTCCACCAGCTGATTCGGGCCTTGGAACTCGCAACGGGCCGGACGGGCTGACGCTTCAGCGTTACCTTTTCTCCGCCGCAAGTTCGAAGTCGACGTATTGAGATAACGTCGTTACATCCCCGCCGACCAAAGGGCGTCCGTTGATGTAGACGGTGGGTGTGCTATTCACGCCGAGAGCGACTCCCTCGGCATGGCTTGCGTCGATATCTTTTTGCGTGTCGGGAGCCGCTAGACAGCTCTTAAAGGCATCGGCGTTGAGGCCGGCCGCTATGGCGAACTGCACAAGCTTGTCCCACACGTTCTCGGGCGAAATCAGGTCTTGATTGTCGAAGATGGCGTCATGGACCTTCCAGAATGCCGTCGGCGACTGCCGAAAAGCACAGCGTCCACCCAACGCGGCGGTGTTAGCCCATGGGTGAATCTGGGTGAGCGGGAAATCCTTGTACACCACCCTGACCTGGGGATACTTTCCTTCGACGGTAGTCAACGCTTCCCACAGTTCCCGACAGTGGGGGCACTCGAAATCCGCAAATTCCACGACCGTAACGCGCGCATCCGCCGGCCCTTTTGTAGGGCTGCCATCGAGGTGGATTTTGGCCCGATTCGCGGCGAACGGATCAGCCGCCATGTCGTAGAGTTCGCCGCGCAGCAGCGTTTTTCCGTCTTTGCTGACGTACACCTGGCCCGTCTCCTTTTGCTCGTTGAATAAGACCTCGATCGGCACGGTATAAAAATCGGCTGCGGGCGAGGGCCCGAACGGGCCCAGCGTTACCTTGATGTTGGGCCCCCACCCGAAGAGTTGTCGAACGAACTCCTCCGTGGCCTTGGTAAGTTGCGCTGGATCGGCAGAAACCGAAGGTCCCGTTACGGCCGATGGTGGGTCCGTCTTTTTCGAGGACTGAGCGATCGACGGGAGTGCCGCGAGAACCACCGCCATCGCACCCGCCGTCGCTCGCATACTCCTCATGCGGTTCAATCTCCGGGTAAGCTCTCAGAAGCCCTCCAGCAGCATAGAGAAAAACAAGCAGAAGAGCAAAACGGAAACGCAGAACGTGCACTTGCCGGGTCAGGCGACGACCACCTTGTTCGCGAGCCAATCACCGGCCTCGCGCGTACCGAGCGAGCCACCCAGGTCGGCGGTGGTCTTGTTCTCGCGAATGGCTGCGCGAACGGCGCCTTCCATTGCGCGTGCCTCGTCGGTCCAGCCGATGTAATCGCACAGCATCGCGGCGGCCAGCACGGCGCCCATCGGGTTCGCGACGTCTTTTCCCGCGATGTCCGGCGCTGATCCGTGTACCGGTTCGAACAGCGATACGCGGCCCGGATGAATATTTCCCGAGGGCGCAAGCCCGAGGCCTCCGATCAGCCCTGCGCCCACGTCACTTGCAATGTCGCCAAACAGGTTGCAGGTGACGATCACGTCGAATTGGTTCGGGGCCCGCACCATTTGCATCAACAAATTGTCTATGTACATGTGACTTGCTTCAATCTCTGGGTACTCGTCGCGCGTTTCTTTGAATACGCGCTGCCAGAGATCATGCCCGTAGGTGAGCGCGTTCGACTTGTCGCTCATGCACACGCGACGGCGGCTCTGACGGCGGGCCAAATCGAACGCGTAGCGAATGATCCGCTCGACTCCCTTACGCGTGTTGACATCTTCCTGCGTCGCGATTTCGTCAGCAGTTCCCTTTTTGAAGAATCCACCGACGCCGGCATAGAGCCCTTCGGTGTTTTCGCGAATCACCCAGAAATTGATGTCTCGTTCCGTGCGGCCCTTGAGTGGCGTGAGTCGCTCATCGAAAAGCACGCAAGGGCGCGCATTGACGTATAGATCGAGCTTAAAGCGAAGACCCAACAGGATGTCGGCACCCTGCTGATTCGAGGGCACCCTCGGATCGCCGAGAGCGCCCAGCAGAATCGCATCATAATCGCGCCCAAACATCCCGACCGCGTCCGGCGGTAGCGTCGTGCCGTCGCGCAGGAAACGGTCTGCACCCCAGTCAAAGTCGGTGATCACAATCTCGCGGCCACCCGCCCGAGCGGCCGCCTTCAGAACTTTCACCGCCTCCGGAACGACCTCTTTTCCGATGCCATCTCCGGGAATGACCGCGATGCGTTTGGATGAGGACGAACCTGTCTGCGCCATCCCGTCGCGGAACGTAGCACGCGACCCACGGCCTGTCAACGCGCGAGGGCTCGAACGGAGGCTAGGGGGCACAACCAATTTGCGGTAAAATCCCGCGAAATGCGATGCTTGAGGCTTCCAAAAACCAGCTTCTGACCCAAGTGGGCCGTGGCACACCGATGGGCGAATTGCTGCGCCGCTATTGGATGCCCATCGCCGCGGTGAGCGAATTCGACAGCCAGAGCGTGAAACCGGTCCGATTGCTGGGCGAGGACCTCACCCTCTACAAGGATCTGGCAGGAACCTTCGGCGTCGTGGACCGCCACTGTCCGCATCGCAGCGCCGACATGTCTTATGGATTCGTCGAGCAGTGCGGGCTGCGCTGCAACTACCACGGGTGGCTGTTCGATCACGACGGCCGCTGCATCGAACAGCCCTATGAAGACGTCGCGCAGCCGGACGCACGATTCCGCGACAAGATTCGAATCAAAGCCTACCCTGTCGAGGCTCATGCGGGATTGCTGTGGACATATCTGGGTCCCCAGCCGGCGCCGCTCGTTCCCAACTGGGAACCTTTCAGTTGGAGAAATGGTTTCGTTCAGATTGTCTTTGCGGATGTTCCCTGCAACTGGTTTCAGTGCCAGGAGAATTCGGTCGATCCGCTGCATTTCGAATGGATGCACATGAATTGGAGCGTGCGGCTCGCGGACAAGGGCGGATCGTATTCCCCGCGCCACCTCAAGCTCGCTTTCGAAGAGTTCGATTACGGCATCGTTTATCGGCGCATTCGCGAGGGGATGAGCGAAGAAGATCCGCTTTGGAAGGTGGGTCGCGTCTGCCTCTGGCCGAACGCGCTGTTTACGGGCGACCACTTCGAGTGGCGCGTGCCGATCGATGACCAGAACACGCTCAGTGTCACCTGGTGCTTTAGCCGCGTCCCGAAGGGTCGCGAGCCTTATGTCCAGCAACGTATTCCCGCCTGGCGCGGACCGGTACTCGACGCCCAAACAGGCCGCTGGATTTCGAGCCACGTGATGAACCAGGATTTCATCGCTTGGATTGGTCAGGGCACGATCACCGACCGCACGCGCGAACACCTTGCCACCAGTGACACCGGAATCATCCTGCTGCGGCAGCGATTCTTGAAGGATATCGAGGCCATTGGCCTGGGCCAAGACCCGAAAGCGACGATCCGCGATCCGGAAGTCAATCGGTGCATCACGCTGCCGGTCGCCGACCGCAAGCGGCTGGTGGAGGGTGTAGCTCGCGAAGAAGCGACACGCGGTCCTCTCGGCGCGGGCCGCCTCGCGGCAGACTATATTTTCCAGGCAGGGCAGCCTAGTGAAGTTCGTAAGGCCTACGCCGAGGCGATGGGACTTGCCGAATGACGGCTCGATCTGTCAGCCAGTGAGCCGGGTTGACCGCGTGGGAATCAGGTATATACTTCGGCACGGCCAAAGCCTCTTGGGCGGGTGGGGCGGCGTGCCGCTACATTCAATCGAAAATTCAAGCGTCATCTGAGGAGGCAACAAATGAAGAAGTTTCTCGCGGCTGCCGGTCTGGCGGCTGTTATGACAATGCCAGCGTTTGCGGCGACGAGCACCTGGAATCTCGATCCAGCTCACTCGAACGCGCAATTCTTCGTCAAGCACTTGGGCATTTCAACCGTGCAGGGCGACTTCACCAAGGTCTCGGGCACGGTCATGTTGGACGATCAGGACATCACGAAATCCAGTGTGAACGTCACGATCGACGTCAACTCCGTCGATACGCGCGTGCAGCGCCGCGATGACGACCTTAGGAGCGAGCACTTCTTCAACGTCGCGCAATTTCCTACGATTGCCTTCCAGTCGACCAAGGTCACCAAAACCGGCGACAACACGCTGAAGGTGACGGGCAACCTCACGATCCGCGGGGTCACGAAGGAAACGACGCTCGACGTGACCGGTCCGACCGCGCCGATCTCTGCCATGGGCAATCAGCGCCGCGGCGTTTCGGCTACGACGAAAATCAACCGCCAGGACTTCGGCGTCAGCGCCGATCCCGGCATGGTCGGCGACGAGATCACGATTCTTATTGACTGTGAAATGACTCTGGCAAAGTAGTTCCTGAACCTTCGATAAGCAGCGCCGGCCCTTTCCTCCCGGAGCGAACAGCCGACCCTCCCGCGCGTCACGCCGGCACGCGCTCGGTCAGGTACACCCCCAACAACACGAGTGCGGCGCTCACCACCAGTCGCGGCGCGGGCCGTTCGCCCAATAGCGGAATCGACAGGAGCACCACCACGACCGGTTGAAAATAGTTCACGGCCACCACCCGGGAGGCATCCATGTGCCGCAGCAGCCAGTAAAACAGCAGATACCCCATCACCGCGCTCAAAAACGCCATGTACAGCAACCCCATCCAGCCCACCCATCCTACGCTTCCCCATTTCAGTCGCATACCCTGCCGCACCGCCAGCGGCATCAGCAGGATCGCTGCGGTGGCTGCGTTGAATGTATTCATCGAGACCGTATCGTAGACGCGCGCCACCTTCTTCCCTAGCACGGCGTAGGCCGAAAAGCCCATCACTCCGGCCAGCGTGATCAGGTCCCCCGCCAGCAACGGCGAGTGGACCGGCGACCCGCGTTCGGTCTCGAGAATCACGACCCCGACAAAGCAGATTGCCATACCCAGAAGTTTCAACAGAGTGAGGCTTTCGAGTCTGATGGCGCTGGCCAACAGCAGGATCATCATTGGTGAGGAGGCAATCAGCACGGCCGAGTGACTCGACGTCGTGGCCCCCAAACCTACGATGAAGCAGCCTTGGTTCACGACGTAACCGAAAAAGCCCAAATACGTGAATACCCAGAGGTCGCCCCGGCGTAAGGGTGTACGCTCGCGCTGCGCCAGATAGATCACGAACAGCAGCACCGCGACGAGTTCGGCGCGCAGGACGGCAAGCGTAAGGGCATCTATATGTACCAGCGTGATCTTGCCGACGATATAGTTTACTGACCAAAGCAGAAGGACGGCTCCCAACCCGAGCGCCAGCACAAAAGAGCTCGGCCGCCGCTGATGGGCGTCTGAATCCATCGGATGTTCGTTGTCGGTACGGGCCGGAGGAGTCAAGTCCTAGTCGAGGACCTCGCGGCGTTTGGTGAGAGAGTCGATGCGATCGATCCGGACCGCAAAACCGATTCCCGGCGCAGAGGGAACGCGAATCGTCCCCTGTTTTGAAACTTCCACTTCTGGTTCAATGATGTCCTCCGCCCAATATCGGCGGCTTGCCGAGACATCTCCCGGGAGTGAAAAGTTTGCGAGCGACGACAGGGCGATATTGTGTGCGCGCCCGATACCCGATTCGAGCATTCCTCCGCACCACACCGGAATAGCCTTCCTTTGGCATAGATCATGGATTCGCCGCGCTGCCGTGTGCCCGCCCACACGCCCGAGCTTAATGTTGAGGATGCGGCACGCGCCCGCTTCGATGGCGGCGCGGGCGTGCTCCACGCTATGAATGCACTCATCGAGGCAAATGGGAGTTGCAAGCTGGCGTTGAAGCTGCGCGTGTGAATAAATGTCATCCCAGCCAAGCGGCTGCTCGATCATCATCAAATGAAACGGGTCGAGCTGCTTCAACCGTGCCGCATCTTCAAGGCTGTACGCCGAGTTGGCATCCACCATCAGCTGCATCGTAGGAAATCGTTCGCGCAGAGTGCGAACCGGATCGATGTCGAGTCCTGGCTTGATTTTAATCTTGACTCGCTGATAGCCGGCGGCGAGAGCGTCATCAACCCTTCGCATGAGCTCCGCCATCGTCGGCTGGATGCCGATCGAAACGCCGCACGGTATCTCGCGGCGCGTTCCGCCAAGCAGCGCTGCGAGCGCCACCCCTTCTTGCTTTGCCTCGGCGTCCCAAATGGCGGATTCCAGCGCGGCTTTGGCCATGTTGTGGCCGCGGACGCCAGCAAGTAGGTCCCATACCTCGCTGGCATCGATCGCCCTGTTGCGCACCATCGGCCAGAGGTAATCGTGCAGGATCAGCCAGGCGGTCTCCACGGTCTCGTAGGAATAAAACGGGTTCTCACCCGCCGTCGATTCGCCCCAGCCAGTTACGTTGTCTGCTTCAACCTGGGTGATCAGAATGCGGCGGAGATCGGAGGTGCCGAAGCTGGTCTGGAACGGCGACAGTAGCCTCAGATGAATTTCGCGGAGCGTGATCGTTCGGATCTTCATCTGTTTTCGTCAATCGTGGGGACACCGAGGCATGTGATCGCGGTACTGGATGCCAGAAAATAATCCATGGTGTCGGCGGTCGGCTCGACCGCCACAACTACGTAGCCTTCGCCAAACCATCGCAAAAACTGGCTCCGAGCCTTTGCTTGTACGCGGAGGGCCGTTTCACGATCGTAGGCCCGAATCTGGTCCACGTTCGAGGGAAGCGAAATCCGCGCGACCCTGTCCTGGACTGGGACCGCATGGTCGGCAAGAATCGATTTTACTCGCTCCGAGTCGAGCCACCACTCGGCCACCAATCGGTCGGTTGGCAAACCTGCATGCAACGGGCTTGCAGTCACGCCGTAGCAGTCCGGAATGTATCGGCGCGCCACAGCCCCGAGCCTTTGGAAATTGAAATGCGCGTTTTTGAAATCCAGCGGATCGAACGTCCACTCGATCACCTCGATGCCGCGCTGGAGCGCATCCTGCCGCTGAAAAAGCTTCAATCGTCTCCCGATGCCGCGGTCGCGATAGGCAGGCAAGACGGCTGTCATGTGCGAATGCAGAAAGGGCTTCCCACGCCGGGCACCCGCGATTGCCAGCGTGAAACCGATCATTTTCTCGCGATCGAAAGCTCCAAGTACCTGTCCGCCCGTGTGATGCGCCACGACGAAAATCGCAGAGGGAACGGAGATACCCTCGCCCCACGTGACCTGTTCGACCCGCACACATTCCTCAAATTCAAGGATACTTGCGCAGTGACGAACTTCGATCTGGTCCATGAGAGGGTGGCGCCGGCAGATGCCAGGAGAGTATACGGGAAACTCCGGTCAGAATGTGGTCGGGCCGAAAAACGAGGGCTGCGGCCAATCGCCGCTAGAAGCCAACGCCCGCGGGGGGTCGACTGCGCGAACGATCCAAGCCTACCCCGTCGGTGGCGCGACGCGATCGAACTCCGGTAGAATGCCGCGGGAGATAGGGATGCCCTCATTTTCCGGCGTGGATTTCCTCGAATTTGATTCTTTGCTTAGCGATGAAGAGAAACTGGCGCGAAAGACCGCCCGGCAATTCGTCGACGAGAAGGTGCTGCCCATCATTGTCGAGCACGATCGCGCAGGTTGCTTTCCGATGCAGCTCGTGCCGGAAATGGCCGAGCTTGGTTTTTTTGGTGCGAACCTGCAGGGCTACGGCTGCGCGGAAATGTCGAATGTCGAGTACGGTCTTGTCACCCAGGAGCTCGAGCGAGGCGATTCGGGTGTACGGAGCTTCGTTTCGGTGCAATCGGCACTGGTGATGTATCCGATTCACGCATTCGGCACCGACGCGCAAAAGGAAAGATGGCTGCCGCGACTGCAGCAAGGCCTGGCGATTGGCTGCTTCGGGTTAACCGAGCCACAGTTCGGCTCCAATCCCGGCGGAATGTTGACGCGAGCAGTGAAGCAAGGCGACAGCTACATCCTCGATGGCGAAAAGATGTGGATTACGAATGGAACGATTGCCGACGTGGCCGTGATCTGGGCCAAAGGCGAAGACGAAAAGATTCGAGGTTTCCTCGTTGAAAAAGACACGCCAGGGCTGAAGGCCTGGACGATTCACGGAAAGCAGTCGCTGCGCGCTTCGATGACATCGGGCCTGGCGATGACGAACTGCAAAATTCCGGCTGAGAACCTGCTCCCGGGAGTCGAAGGATTGCGTGGACCACTTTCCTGCTTAAACCAGGCACGTTACGGCATCGGCTGGGGAGCCATCGGCGCGGCGATGGCCTGCTACGACGCTGCGCTCAGCTACGCAAAACAGCGGAAACAATTTGATAACCGACCCATCGCATCGCATCAACTGGTGCAGGAGAAGCTCGTGTGGATGGTCACGGAAATCACCAAGGCGCAGTTCCTAGCGCTGCAGATCGGACGGCTGAAGGATCAGGGGCGCGTACATCCATCGCACGTCTCCATGCTGAAAATGAATAATGTCTGGATGGCGCGCGAAACCGCGCGGATGGCAAGAGAAATCTTGGGCGCGAATGGGATTGTCGACGATGCCTGCGTGATGCGACACATGAACAACCTAGAATCGGTCTATACCTACGAAGGCACACATGACATTCACAAGCTCGTGATTGGCGAGCGCATCACGGGGATTTCGGCATTCCTTTGAGCTTGGCGCATCGATGATGCAGATGCGTCGCTGATCGGCCTGGTTTCGGATCGCCCGGCGCGTTCTGAACAGAATCGAGCGCACACCTCCAGGAGGTGGATCGATGGAACAGGAGTTAAGCCTTGAATATTTGCGCGTCGTCGAGCGCGCGGCTATCGCCTCGGCGCGCACCATGGGACTCGGCGATCGTCACAGGTCCGACCAAGTGGCCGTCGAAGCCATGCGCGAGGAAATGGACACGGTCGGCATGGACGGCACGATCGTCATCGGCGAAGGCGAACGCGATAAGGCCCCGATGCTCTATATAGGGGAAAAGGTCGGCTTGGCCTCTCACGACCGGCACCATCAATATCCCGCCGTGGACATTGCCGTCGATCCGCTGGAGGGCACAAATCTTTGCGCTACGGGGGAGCCGAACGCCATCACCGTCCTGGCAGCCAGCGAGCATGGTGGTCTGCTGCACGCTCCCGACCTCTACATGGAGAAAATTATCGTGGGCCCGCTCTGCCGGGGTGCTGTCGATCTCGACGCGCCTCCCGAGAAAAATCTCAAGGCGATCGCCAAGCGCCTCGACCGCAAAGTAAAGGACCTGGTGGTTACCGTGCTCGACAGGCCACGGCACGAAAAGTTGATTACCGATATACGCAAGACCGGGGCGCGCATTCGACTGATTTCCGACGGCGATTTATCGGCGGGAATCAGCGCGGCCGTCTCCGACATGGGAGTTCACGCTGTGATGGGCACCGGCGGCGCACCCGAAGGCGTGTTAACCGCGGCAGCGTTGCGTTGCTTAAACGGCCAGATTCTCGGCCGGCTCGTGATCTCCAAAGCGGACGAGAGGGAACGCACCGCGAAAATGGGCATCAAGGACCCCAAGCGCATTTACGACACAGTCGACTTAGCGCCGGGAAAGAAGATTATTTTTGCGTGCACGGGGGTCACTCCGGGCGGCTTGCTGCGCGGCGTTCGCTTTTTCGGCGGAGGCACACGGACTCAGTCGCTCATCATGACCTACGACGATCGGCAGATTCGCTTCATCGATTCGGTGCATCTTGAGAAGGGATCGAACGACGTGCGCCTAAGGTTCTACTAACAGGTTGGCAAGGCTGGCCGCGGCGGCACGCCCGGCTCACCGCAACGTCGTCTGTTCCCAACGCCCAGTCGAACCAAGGGCGCTTCGGCGATAGGCGGTACGGCGGGCCGGCCCGTCCTCCAGGGCTGACCCGGCGTTATCCGGTTTCGGAGATCAGACGCAATTGCCGCCGTAAGCTAGCGGTGGACGGACGCAGCGGCGTGACCTCCGGTTTGGGTGTGTCGACGCGGCACGTTATGTGGTATCCGCTGAGCTGTCTGGGGTGCGAGCGGACGCACAGGCTGGCTGGTACTGACGTGCTCGCTAATGGCTTGCAGTCGCTTGAGAATGCCCTGCCACTGCGCCCAATCGAGCTGGCGCAAAAACGGCCGTAGTCCCTGGATGAACGGGTCCTCAAGAACCGTCTCCCCGTTCGATTCTGGCACAAAGAAACGGTTCAGGCCGACGCCCAATGCTTCGGCAATCTTCTCCAGAGTGCCAAGGCTGGGGGTCATCTGACCGCTTTCGATGCGGGAGAGATAGGAACGGGACACCCGAGACCGCGCTTGCAACTGGCTTTGCGTCATGCCGCGTGATTCGCGCAACTGGCGGATGCGCTGACCGATGTTCTCGACGGTCTCGCGGTTGGGCCAATTCTCAAATAGTTGGCGGTCATCGCCCGGCAAATCCTGGGGCGACGGAGTCGGAATGACGAAGGTCACCTTCGGCGGCAACAGACGCAGACAGCGTCGGCAGTTGCCTGTGCGTGTACGATATTGAACTAATCCGCAAACCTGACAGCGGATTACTTCGCGTTCGAGTTCCATATTTGCTGCTAAGCCATCTTTTTCCGCCACCGGTCTCCTCGCAGACTATTCCCGGCGATGCGAAAGGGGAGGAACCATCAACACATTCAGGGAAGGCAGGAACTGGCGCGCGCACATTTTCCACAGGGTGCCAATTGTTGTCAAGCCTTATTTGATTCGCAATCGAGGAAGTGAATTCGAGCGCGCCGGGATCGCCAAGATCAAATCAAGCCTCTTCCTTGGGAAGTTGCTGCACCGTTTGTTTCTCCTGCGCTTGCACGGCGTGCCGATGGATTTCCGCTCCGGAATTCCCCCCCGTCCGGTATGCTAGCAATGGCGCTGATCGGAACTTATCAGCGTGTTGGGGGAAATCGTTATTGATGCGGGCTCGAAAAGCAGCCATTTCTGTGGTGTGCGCAGCTGCGTGCATGTCAGTCTCAACTTGCTCGGCGGCAAGCGGCCAGAATAAGCCAACCTGGACAGCGCAAACTGTGCTACGCCAATTGGACGAACAAGCCAAAAATTTCCACAGTCTTTCAGCGGAAATCGAACGCACGAAAGTGACGGTGGTTGTCAATGACCGCTCGACCGAGAATGGGACGATCTTAGTTCGCGGCGATAAAATGCTGCTCGATTTGACGACGCCTGACGCGCGCACGGTTTTGCGAACCGGCGACAATCTTTACATCTACACGCCAGGTCTGAAACGAGTCGAGGAGTACAATCTAGGCAAGAATCGCACGCTGGTGGACCAGTTTCTGCTACTCGGCTTCGGAACATCCGGCAAGGAGCTGGAAAAAGGTTACCTGATTGCAGTGATCAAGGAAGAAAAACTGGATGACAGGAAAACCGTTGAACTCGAATTGACGCCGAAGTCGCAGGCCGTGCGTAATCAAATCGCCAAGGTTGAAATCTGGCTCGATGAATCATCCTGGATTGCGGTACAGCAACAGTTCTACGAAGCGGGTTCTGGGGATTATTCCATCGTCCACTACTCGAAAGTGGTCCGGAACCCTTCGATTTCCGAATCCAAGTTCAAGCCGCACTGGCCCAAGGGCACCGAAAAAGTGAAGCCGCAAGGCTGAGTCGCAGATCAAACCTTTCGCTTTTGGGCTTCGCGATCGAGCAAAGTGCGTTTGCGTTGGATCCCCCAGCGATAGCCTGCCAGATTTCCATCCCCGCGAATGACACGATGGCACGGAACCACGACGGATGTCGGATTGGTGGCGCAGGCACGGGCCACGGCGCGGACCGCCGTGGGGCGGCCGATGGCGCGAGCCACTTCACTATAGGTTCGGGTAGCACCGTAGGGAATACGCCGGAGCTCCTCCCAGACGCGACGCTGGAAAGCCGTCGCCTGCACGTCGGTGGGCAGATCCAGGTGAGGCTCCTGACCGCGCAGGTGTGCAACAATCTTCTCGGTCCATGCGGCGAGACCGTGCTTGCCAGCGCTTTCCTCAGCCAAAAGTGTCGCGAGCGGATACTCCTTGCGCAGCTCCGACCGGAGCGTGGCGTCGGATTCGCCGAGGTAGACCGCACTGATGCCCCGCCGGGTCGCCCCGGTCAACAAGCGCCCCAGTGGCGAGTTGACGATCGCGTAGTGAATCTGCATTCCCTGGCCCCCGCGGCCATAGGCAGCGGGCGTCATGCCCAAATGACCTGGAGCGCGTTCGTACAGACGGCTCGAGGAACCATAGCCTGCTTCATAAAGTGCGGTTGTCACGTTGTCTCCTTTTTTCAGGCGCGATTTCAAATGGCGCATCCGCTGCGCGTCGGCATATTGTCGCGGCGTGATTCCCAGAACGAAGCGGAAGGCGCGCTCCAGTTGATGTGGACTCATCCCCGCCGATGCGCTGAGCGACGCAAGAGTCAACCGTTCGTCCGTGGCGTCATCAGCCAACTGGGCAACAATGCGTCGATCGATTTCGCGACAGACGCAAGCCACCTTCTCGATCCTCGGGTCTCGCGCACGCGCCGCGCGTGGCCGACAGCGCTGGCAGGCACGAAATCCTTCGCGTTCAGCCAGCTCCGGCCGTGAGAAAAACAGAACTTGCTCGCGATGGGGCTTACGAGAGGGGCACGACGGCCGGCAGTAGATGCCGGTAGATCGAACGGCGTAGACAAACAGTCCGTCGGCTCGCGGGTCGCGGGACTGGACAGCGTTCCACTGGGCCCCGACCTCGAGGCTTCCTATTCCTTGCAGTACCCGTCGAGCATTTCCCAGCCTCACTTGGTCCTGCCTCCTGGCCGCCTTACGCGTGAGAATACGCTAGGTTGACAGGCGCGCCTATCCGATTCTAGCGGCCAAATTCGGCGTGCTCGCCGACACGGACAGCGCGAAATGCCCACCGCGGGGTCACACCGAACTCACCGGCAGCGGGTTACATGATACGGCACGCATGTAGGTTCCCGCGTTGACGTGTTTCCCGGCCTAACGCATATTCGGACCACCAGCTTGGGCTGTCTGTCGTTCGGCATGACTTGGGGGCAATGTCATGGGAGCTATTCCAGAGCGTGATGGCCGTGCCGTTGTTACACCGATCCGAAAGCCTGAAAGCCGCACCGAAACAATCACAGCCATATCAGGAAAGCCGGGGCCGCGAAGATTCACACGCGTACCCACGCACGCGGTTGGCGTGGCCAGGGAACGGCGCCGGTATCCCCGCGCGTCGCTGTGTCTCCCTCTGCGACTGACGAAGATTGCCGGCGTCGAAGAGGTGATTCCGATCACTCTGGTCACGCGCAACATCAGTTCCAGCGGTGTTTACTTCCTCGCGCCGCGGGTGATCGAGCCTGGTACAGCGATCGAGTTAGAAGTGGCACTCATTGAACGGCCACTCGGCTTTGGCAGCGTACAGATGTGCACCGCAGCGCATATCGTGCGCGCCGAGGAGACCAGCACACCCGGATGGCGGGCCTACGCGGCAAGTTTTGACGATTTCGCACTACAGCGCGACGATCGTGTCCCGCAGCGTTTCGTCGCACTCTAGTCAGCCTCGCGGCTCCTACCCAGGCACGCCGCCCCAAGAAAGCAGGCCGAACGCTCGATAACCAACTGTCCTAGCCGAACTTGCCGCACAGACCGTTTCGTTTTGGTACAGTGTCTGCCGTGGCTCCGGATCGGGTTCCAGCGCGTGTCGTACTGCTCGATTGGGATGGAACGCTACTGAATTCCTACGCGGCGGACGTCCGCGCGTACCTCACGATGTTTCGCGCACTAGAAATCGCATGGGGGCTGGAAGAGCTCGAGCACTTTTACAGTCCCGATTGGTACCAGGTGTATCGTGCGGCGCGAATTCCGCGATCGAAATGGGGGCGCGCCAACCAGCTGTGGCGGCGGGCCTACAGCGCGGAGCGCCCGCGGCTGCTGCCCGGGGCGAGGAGGGTCATTTGCCAACTTGGCCGCAGCTTCACCCTCGGCATCGTGACCAGCGGGAGCTGCGGGCGGGTCCGGCGGCAATTGCGCGAGCTCGCACTCAAGAGGTATTTTGCTACTTGCGTTTACAGTGAAGACGTCTCGCGCCGGAAGCCTCATCCTGCCGCTCTCGAACTCGCGCTTACCCGGTTGCGCACCGAGCCGGGAGATGCCGTTTATGTCGGCGATACGGCCGAAGACATTGAAATGGCACGGCGTGCGGGCGTGTGCGCGATCGGCGTTTTTGGCCCCTTCCCTACTGCTGCCAGCGTCCGTCGAGCGCGGCCGGATCGGTTGCTGCGCTCGATCCGCGACTTACCCCAGCACCTGCGGCCCTTGCTATGAACCAACCCCTCTGGGTCCTCTATTTCGGCGCGACCGGCGCGTTGGAAGGGGTCGGCTGGTTGAGCTTGAAATCGGTTTCTCGGACGACCAGGCGCAGGTGCAGCTCCTCATCGCCGCTTCTGGTGTAGTCATCCGAACTGGTATAGGTGGGAAGCCAATACTTATCCTCAAAATTTTCACGATAGGTCTCGAACATCGAAAATGGTACTTCTAACCCGTTCCCTGCGATCTCGCTCACGAACTTACCATAGGTTTCAACAATAGCGAGGTCGTGATCGTCCACATAGATCACTCCCTCAAAGAGCCGTTGGGAGCGCTTCAACACCTTCGGCTTCACCTGAAAAATGTACGTGTTCAGCTCATCGAGCTTCTGCTGGCCAGCGTAAAGAAAATCATAATTGGCGATCTGATCCGAGGTAAGAAAGAAGACGGGCAGGCTGATCACTGGGCGCACGTCTTCAAGCGTATAGCTGGTCAGCTTCAGTGTGGATTGCAGGGGCTTCGCGACGCGCCAGTATCGCTGCCCATCGGGTTTGATATACGACTCGCCGACCGCTGTGAATTTCCCGCCAGCGTCGGCCAGCTCCTCGATGCGAATGGTTTGCGTAAAGCTGTACAGGTCGTACGCTTTTCTGGCTGCATCCTCATTTTGGGCAAACTTCTGGATGATCTGCTGCACGGGGATGGGTGGGGGACCAGGGTGCGGCACCGAGGGCATGCGATGCACCTCAAACTTCGGCGGAGGCGCCATGGGGCCCTGATTGTTATCCTGCGCACGACCGAAACCTGGGGCGAACCCCACGAGCAGCGCAAGGGAGGCAAGGCCTGTCGGTCCGACTCTAGTCCGATTCATACGCAGCAATTGAGATGCCTCTACCATCCACGGCGTCGAATCCCATGCCGATCCATCCACTGCCCGCGAAAAATAGCACAACTGCGCTGGACAGGCACAAAAACACAGCTTCCGGGACCCGGCCGCTCTGGTAAGATCGCAGGTTTGTGGTCTCGGCAGAAGTCAGCGTGCGTGACCTACTCCAGAGCAGGCGGTATTACATCAGCGGGACGGTGCAGGGTGTCGGATTTCGCTACTTCGTCGAGCACGCGGCACACCAGTTGAACCTGAGCGGTTATGTGAGAAATCGGAGGGATGGCCGCGTTGAAGTCTACGCGATCGGCCCCGGGGCGTCGCTTCCGCTTCTGCGGCGAGAACTCGAGCGCGGGCCGCGTGGGTCGTTCGTCTCGCGTGTTGATGAGGAAGATGCGGCCTTGGAATCCCAGTTTTCCAAATCCTTTTCGATCGAATGCGACGCGTGAGGCAGGGAAAGGAAACGAATGGACGAACTTAAGAAGCTAATTCGTGAAATTCCCGATTACCCGAAGCCCGGAGTTCTTTTTTATGACGTGACGACGCTTTTAAAGGACGCCGAGGGATTTCACTTGCTTGTCGATAGGCTTTGCGAACATTACGATGGCCGGAAAATTGACATCGTCGTCGGCATTGAGGCGCGCGGATTTATTTTTGCGCCGGCGCTCGCCTATCGGCTGGGAGCAGGATTTGTCCCGGTACGCAAGCCGAAGAAACTGCCATGGAAAACCGCCAGCCTCAGCTATCAGCTGGAGTACGGCACCGACACTCTTGAAATTCACGAGGATGGCGTGAGCCCCGGCCAGCATGCGCTGATCTGTGACGACCTTCTGGCGACGGGCGGCACGGCCTCGGCAGCGGTCGCTTTGGTGCGCAAACTGGGCGGCACTGTCGTCGGGGCGGCCTTCGCGGTCGAGTTGAGTTTTCT
>Ga0187783_10000123_pt1 | contig 57948 bp, 47 predicted proteins | sample 1015_SJ02_MP02_2_FD_132471 | JGI IMG/M metagenome (GOLD analysis project Ga0187783, IMG submission 132471) | Tropical peat soil microbial communities from peatlands in Department of Meta, Colombia - 1015_SJ02_MP02_20_MG | ecosystem: Environmental > Terrestrial > Soil > Wetlands > Peat | place... | reverse complement strand
CTCAAGCGGAGGCCAACAATCCTAAACGATAGAAAGCGTCAGCTATGTTGAGTCACCTGAGACTCTTTCTTCTACTTCTGCCGGCAGGCGGTTCCGTCCTAGCTCAGGCTCCCGCTCTCAACGTCCCGAGGCCGGGGGTAAAGGAAGTTCAAATTCCGTTTGCTTCGTTACGGCCTACCGCCACGTTCAAAATCGGCGAAAACGCAGACTGGGTGCTTGTCACGGAAAATGCTGTCTGGGTCGCAGGCACGAAGCCCTACTCAGTGCAGCGAATAGACCCAGGAACTAACAGAATCATCGCAAAAGTCCGTTTGTCAGGGGAGGCATGTTCGGGCCTTGAATTCGGATTCGAAGACATCTGGGTCCCACTCTGCGGGGAGCATCCTGCGCTCGTTCGGGTAAGCAGCCTCACAAACAGAATCACTGCTACATTGCCCATCGCGCCAGCAGGCGCAGAAGGTGGGATTGCTGCCAGCGGCGATAGCGTCTGGATGGTAACGGACAAGAACGGCACACTCAGTCGAATCGACCCAAAAGCCAACAGTGTGCGACAGACGATTTCAGTTCCACCGGGTTCGTTCAACCCGGTCTTTGCGGACGGCATAATCTGGGTCACTGGATTCGAGAGCAGCGTCGTAACTGCCGTTGATGCTTCGAGCGGTGGGGTCCTGGCGTCGATAGTTGTCGGGCCGAAGCCCCGATTCCTGACCTCGGGTGCCGGTTCTATCTGGACTTTGAACCAAGGGGACGGAACCGTCAGCCGAATTGATGAAAAAAGCAGGAAGGTTACGGCCACCATTCAAGCGGGATTACCCGGCACCGGTGGCGACATCTGCTTTGGCGAAGATTCTGTTTGGGCGAGCGTGTTCGACGTACCTCTAACACGTATCGACGCCAGAACCGACAAAGTATCACGCCAATGGATTGGTCGGGGCGGTGATTCACTTCGCATCGGGCACGGCTCGGTCTGGCTCACGGATTACCTTCGCGGGCTGCTCTGGCGAATTCCTGACAGTCAACTTTCGGGGCGCTAGACGGCTCCCGTCCGGCCGCTACGAGGGGCTCGGAGCAGATGGGTCATGTAGGGCACTTGCATCTTTTTACGGGTACCAACGTGAATTTGACGTGCGTAGTCCACAGCCTGAGTAAAACGCGGCGTAAGGGCAAACGCTCCCCGCTCTTCCTTGGTTTCCATGAACTCTATCCTCCCTGCTGCGACCGGCACGGTCACGTACGCAACACAGACTGGCAGCAGCGCGAACAGAAGTTCGCGGTCGGGGAACCACGTGACCGTTCACGCAGCCTCCGAAACGCCCCCGCCGCCCCGATCCCCTCTAAGCAGCCTGTGTTGCCAATTTTGTTGCCACTCGATCATCAAAATGATAGGCAGTACGGTGCATCACAGGGTAGCCAAGGGAAAGAAGGGAAAGGCACCCAAACGACTTAGCGTTTTTTTCTAAGGTTTTCGAGCTTACAGGGCGAATCTCTTATCCCGCTCCAAGTTTTTCTGTCACTCTGTTCCTGCAGCGAGAAACCATTTTCCTTATGGAGAAATAAAAAGCTAGATCGGTCTATGGAAACCCTTATTGTCGCCGTCGGCAGTACGCGCCAGCCAAAGCTGGATGCCGTTCGCGATGCACTCGAGGCGCTGGTTCCGCGCTTCCATGGTGGCGCGCCGTTCGATATTGTCGCTGTTGATGTTCGAAGCGGCGTCCACCACACGCCGCTTTCCCGCGAAGAAACCATGGCAGGAGCACGTCGCCGCGCTGAAGTGCTCGCCGGCATCGCCCGCCAACGGCACGAGCCCTGGAACTACTTCCTGGGACTGGAAGGCGGGGTAGACATTGTGAACGGGCCAAGCACGCGCTGGGCCTTTCTCGAGAACTGGGCCTACGTGGCGGACGTTTCCGGCAGGGGATCGTTCGGCCAATCCGGTGCCGTGCTACTACCGGAGGTGATTGTGCGGAGTGTCGTGGATTGCGGCGTCGAGTTGGCCGACGCCATCGACGCGTTTGCCGAAGGTCACGGCATCCGCGACGCGCAAGGTGCTTGGGGTGTGCTGACGCGAGGTATCATCACGCGCCGTGACGCCGTCCGCATTTCGGTGGTCAGCGCCTTCGCTTCCTTTTTTGCTTCGGCACCGTCACCTGCGTAGCTCGACGCACCCGTGATATCTTGCCGGGTTGTTCACTTAACGAAGAAAAGGCCATACAATAATAGGCGCAGCGATGAACGCCGTACCCACCGTCGCGCTCCTACTTCTGCTTGCGGTAGGAACGGATCAGCAGGGCGTTCTGCAATTCCATTCCGAGCCTTTCAGCGCGCCTACCCTCGGTTCCGCATCACTCGAGCGTACCTCCCAGCAGTCGGGAAACCCAGATGCTTCGTCGCAGGACGCCTCGCCGGCTCAACCACCCCGTTCTTCTGAACCCCTAAAGCCGGAATCGCGGATTCTGCTCATCCGATACGTCGATGGCGAATTCGCGAAACTTGTGCAGTCGCTTCCCGCCGGCAAACAGGGTTTCAAAATTCTGGCAGGCAAGCCACTCAACAAGCAAAAGTTGAGCGATGCCCTCAGACTCTACGGCACAGCCGCAAGCCAGGGAGACACCGTGCAGATTACCGGCCTGGAGTTTCGGTCGCAGGAGGTCATTCTTCAAATCAATGGCGGTGGGAAGAAGCATTTCAATTGGCGCCAGCACGTTCAAGTCGGGGTCGGGAACGTGGGAACCCCTCCGCCAGAGACCTCCGCTCCGGCCCAAGTGGCCGGCGGGACGTTGATTCTCGACTACGGCCGTTCGGTTCCCGACATGAGCGCGGAGGATCTGAAAAGTGATCTTTCCACGTTCCTCGATTTTTCCAAACAACACTCCGCAGCCGTTAACTGGATTGACACGCTTCCGTCGCAATTTCAAGATGCCATTAAGGATCATCGGGCTGTCGTCGGAATGGATCAAGAGATGGTGATCGCGGCGATGGGACGTCCAGAGCACAAGGTCCGCGAGAAAAGCCCGGAAGGCAACGAAACGGAGGACTGGATTTACGGTAGCCCACCGGCGCGCACCACCTTCGTCACCTTTGCGGGCGACACGGTCATCCGAGTCAAGGAATTCAACTAGCACCTGCACGATGGCGCGTTGACTTTTTCCCCCTCGCGCCCTAGCATCGTTCCTTGTAACTTCTGTAGACCCTTTCCGCAGGCCGAATTCCTTTACGATTTTCTGGAGGCTCCATGGCGGTTAAGGTTGGCATCAACGGATTCGGACGGATCGGTCGCAATATCTTTCGCGCAGCCCTCGGCGATCCTTCCATCGAGATCGTGGCGGCCAACGACATCACAGATTCCAAGACGCTCGCGCATCTGCTCAAATACGATTCAATTCTTGGGAATCTACCGAATCAGGTGGCTTACTCCGACAACTCGATTTCCGTCGACGGTAAGAGCTTCCAGGTTTTCCGCGTCAAGGATCCCGCCCAGCTCGACTGGGCTTCGGTGGACGCTTCGATCGTGGTCGAATCCACCGGCCTGTTTACGAAAGCTGAGGACGCACGAAAGCATATTCGCGGCCCCGTCAAGAAGGTTATCATTTCCGCACCGGCGACGGACCCTGACGCCACCTTCGTCATCGGCGTGAACGACAAAACCTACGATCCCGCGAAGCACCACGTCGTCTCCAATGCCTCTTGCACAACGAACTGTCTTGCGCCCGTTGCAAAAGTGGTTCACGACAGCTTCGGCATCCATATCGGGACAATGACGACGATCCACTCCTATACGAATGATCAGCGCCTCCTCGATCTACCGCATAAAGATCTTCGCCGCTCCCGCGCTGCTGCGCTCTCGATGATTCCTACGACGACGGGCGCTGCCAAGGCTCTGCACCTCGTTATTCCCGCGCTGAAAGGCAAGCTCGACGGCTACTCATTGCGGGTGCCGACTCCTAACGTCAGCGTTGTCGATCTGACCGTGATGACCGAAAAGCCCGCTACTGTCGAGAGTGTCAATGCTGCCCTCCAATGTGCCGCCGAGGGGCCGATGAAGGGAATACTCGCTTATACCGAGGAGGAATTGGTCTCGGTCGATTTCCGCGGCAACCCCCACTCCTCGATCGTCGACGCTGGCTACACGCGGGTCGTCGGCAACAACTGCGTCAAGGTCCTCGCCTGGTATGACAATGAATGGGGCTATTCGTGTCGCTGCGTCGACCTAATCAAAATGTTTGCCGCTCGGCTCTAGCTGCGCGCACAGGCCGGAGATCAACGGGCTCGACCACAATGAAGAAGCTCTCGATCCGAGATCTTGACCTTAAAGGCCGCCGCGTCTTCACGCGCGTTGATTTCAATGTCCCTCTTGACGGCGCAAAGGTCACCGAGGACACACGCATCCGTGAGACTCTGCCGACCCTGCGCTTCGCCATCGAGCGCGGTGCGCGCTTAGTCCTGGCTTCCCATCTCGGCCGGCCCAAAGGCAAGGTCGATCCGAAGTTTAGCCTTGCACCGGTCGCTGACCGCCTCCGCGAACTCCTTGGCAGGCCCGTTGAGTTCGCCTCGGACTGCGTCGGAGCCGAGCCGGTCGCGAAAAGCAAGGCTTTAGCCGATGGCGGCGTGCTGCTGCTTGAAAACGTCCGTTACCACCCAGAGGAGGAGGCCAACGATGCCGAATTTTCTAAACAGCTGGCCGCGCTGTCGGACCAACTCTTCGTCTCGGACGCTTTTGGCTCGGCGCATCGCGCCCACGCCTCGGTGGTCGGCATCACGAAGTTCGTTAGACAGTCGGCCACCGGGCTCCTGATGGAAAAGGAGCTCGACTATCTCGGCAAGGCGATATCGAATCCGGATCGTCCATTCGTTGCCGTGCTTGGCGGCGCGAAAGTCTCTGACAAAATCGAAGTCGTGCAAAATCTGATGAAGCTCGCCGACGCCATGCTGGTTGGCGGCGCGATGGCGTACACGTTCCTGAAATCGCAGGGACAGTCGGTCGGGAAGTCGCTCGTCGAAGAGGACAAGCTCCACCTCGCCCGTAAGCTTCTCGAGGAGGCCCGCCAGCGAAACTTTCGCCTCCTCCTCCCAATTGACCATGTCCTCGCTGAATCACCCAATTCTCTCTCGACCCGAATCGCAGATATCGCCAACACGCCCGACGGCTGGATGGGGCTCGACATTGGCCCCCAAACTGTCAGTGTCTTTGGTAAGGAGGTTTCCTCGGCCCGCACGATCGTCTGGAACGGCCCGCTCGGCATGTTTGAGCGCCCGGCATTTGCGCAGGGGACCCTTGCGATGGCTCGGGCCATCGCAGCGGCCACAAAGTCGGGTGCCACTTCCATCGTTGGTGGCGGTGATTCTGTCGCAGCAGTGGAGCAGTCCGGGGTTGCTAGGCAGATTTCTCATATCTCTACGGGGGGCGGCGCCTCGCTCGAATTTCTCGCCGGTGAGAAACTGCCCGGTGTGGAAGCCCTCACCAACGTCGCAGCCGGCCCACAGTAGGAGAGGAATCGATTGCGCCGCCCGGTCATCGCCGGCAATTGGAAAATGTATAAGACGGTGCCCGAGGCACGCGCCTTTTTCCAGGTGTTTCGGCCGCTGGTCTCTTCCTGTCAGCATTGTGACATCGTCGTCGCACCTCCGTTTACTGCGCTGGTCGCGGCAGTTGAATGCGCGCGCGATTCTTCCATCGCCATCGCGGCACAGAATCTGTATTGGGAGCGTGACGGCGCCTTTACCGGCGAAATCTCCGCGCGCATGTTGGCCGACGCGGGCTGCCGCAGCGTGATCATTGGTCATTCCGAGCGTCGCCAATGGTTCGGCGAAACTGACCAATCCGTGCACCGTAAGGTCAAAGCCGCCCTGGGGGTGGGACTCACGCCGATTGTGTGCGTCGGCGAATTGCTCGCCGAGCGCGAGAACAATCTCACGCAAGCTGTACTAAGGCGCCAGTTCGAAGGAGGTCTTGCCGCGTTGACCCCCGCCGAGTTCTCGCGTATTCTGGTTGCGTACGAGCCGGTTTGGGCGATTGGTACCGGCCGAACAGCAACTCCGGAAATCGCTGCAGCCGCTCATGGCTATCTTCGGGAGCTGGTTGCCGGGCGGTTCACCCCTGCTCTGGCTTCTGCACTCCGAATCCTCTACGGTGGCAGCGTTAAACCCGAAAATATCCACGGGTTGATGGCGCAGGATGAGATCGACGGTGCTCTGGTCGGGGGAGCGAGCCTCGAGCCGGAATCGTTTGCCGCAATCGTCAATTTCTAGAGTTTTTGAACCAAACCGAGCTTTACCGCTCGCTGCAAACGGCGTTTAACCAAGGATGGGCAAGGTAGGAGCAAGAGATGGAAATGCCTTCGTGGGCCAAATGGGCTGTATCGTTCCTCGCCGCTGGCGGTGTGATCTGGATCGGCTGGCATGTCTCGGCTGTGCTGGTGGCGTTGCACATCCTGGTCTGCTTCGTTCTCGTGGTCGTCATTATGCTGCAAAGCGGTAATGCAGCCGATCTGGCTGGCGCGTTCGGCGGCTCAGGAAGCCAGACGGCATTTGGGCCGCGCGGCGCAGCCACGTTTCTGTCTCGCGCCACCACTTGGTGCGCCATCGTATTTATGGCGACATCCCTGGCGCTTTCGTTCAAACGCGCCACCCCGTCCACTAGCACTGGTTCCATTCTCGAGCAAACCCAGCGTCCGGGCACCCCTGCCGCTCCTGCGCGATCGCCCCTACCTTCTCCGTCGGTGCCAGCGCCACCGGTGCCGCCTCCACAGGGTCCTGCGAAGAAATAGATAGCTAGCTGTCGGGGAATATCCTGGTTCGAGGTATCGTTTTGTAGGCCTTCTGCTACAATCTTGGTGCTACCTGTGATTGCGGTCGTGGCGGAACTGGCAGACGCACCAGCTTGAGGGGCTGGCGGTAGCAATACCGTGGTGGTTCGAATCCACTCGACCGCACCAACGCTTTGACTCGCCTGCGCTTGAATTCTTGGCTGCGTTTTGTTTGTATGATTGCGTGCCGAGCCTACGGTGGCGTTTATCCGATGAAATGATGTGCTGTCAACCTTCCCGCACCCGGAACCGCGCCTGCGGTTCTGCGTTGCCAGCGCTCCTTCTCGCGTTCTTTCTGGTCCTTGTGGTTGCCACCACCGTCTTGATCTTCGCCCTACACCTCTATCCAGCCCCGCCCCCCATCTCGCACGATGCGGTTCTCGTCGATCGTCAGTACGACCTCACTTTGTACGCCACCGGTGTGGCGTTCCTGGTCGCGCAGCTTGGCCTGGCTTACACGGTTGTTCGTTTTTGCGACCGCGGCCAGAACGCGCGCTTCATCGGCGGAAATGTCGTCTTGGAAATCCTCTGGACTTCCCTTACCCTGCTCGTTTTTGTCAGCCTGGGGGTGCTCGGTCAGAGAGCTTGGGCGGACATGCGATTCACCCCTCCCGCCTCGGGGGCCCTGCAAGTCGAAGTGACAACCTATCAGTTTGTCTACGCCTTTCGTTATCCGGGCGCGGACGGAAAGTTCGGCCGGCTCAATCCCAACCTTGTCAACGCGCCCGCCGGCAATCCGCTCGGAATCGATCCAAACGATCCCGCCGGTGGCGACGACATCGTCGTTCCCGAATTGACGATTCCGGTAAACCGGCCGGTCGAGCTGCTGCTGCGTTCGCAGGACGTCGTCCATAATTTTTTCGTCCGCGAATTACGCTTCCAGCAGGACGCTGTACCCGGCATGGTGATTCCCGTGCATTTCACGGCGGATGAGATCGGCACATACGAAATCGTGTGCACGCAGTTGTGCGGCCTCGGGCATTCCAAAATGCACAGCCTGCTCCACGTCGTTTCGCAATCCGAGTTTGAAGCGTTTCTCGGCCGTCGGGCGATCTCCCCGTGAGTTCTGAACCTCACCGAGGGAGTCCCACCGTCTATGCTCGTGCCGGCGAGCCCGAGGGCATTTTTCGTCACTATATCTTCAGTACGAACCATAAGATCATCGGTCTACAATACTTTTTCCTCTCACTCGCTGCCGTCACCATCGGCATGACACTCGCGGTGTTGATGCGGTTTCACCTAGCCTGGCCCGCGGCACACCTTCCGTTTTTGACGGGCGGCATCATGACACCCGAGCAGTACCTGGCTCTCGTGACCATGCACGGCACGATCATGGTTTTTTTCGTGCTCACGACCGCCCCGCAGAGCGCGTTCGGCAACTATCTTCTTCCCCTACAGATCGGCGCGACCGATATGGCCTTTCCGCGTCTCAACATGCTTTCCTTCTGGCTCACCCTGGCCGCATTTCTCCTGGTGCTGTCTGCCTTTGTCGTCCCCGGTGGCGCACCCATCAGCGGCTGGACGGCCTATCCGCCGCTGAGCGGCATGGGTGAAATCACGGGTCCCGGCGAAGGAGTGGGCCAGTCCCTTTGGATCGCCAGCATTCTGATTTTTTGTGTCGGCTCGCTATTGGGCTCGATCAATTTCATCTCAACCGTCATCGATCTGCGCGCCACGGGGATGACGCTGACCCGTCTCCCACTGACCGTCTGGGCTTGGTTCGTCACGGCCATTTTGAGCCTGCTGGCGTTCGCGGTTCTTTTTGCAGCAGGAATCCTGCTCTTGCTTGACCGTGTAGCGGGTACGAGCTTTTTTTTGCCGAGCGGCCTCGTGGTGAGCGGCGAGCTACAAACACGCGCCGGCGGCTCTCCGCTCCTGTGGCAGCACCTGTTCTGGTTCTTCGGCCATCCGGAGGTTTACATCGCGATTTTGCCTGGGATGGGCGTTGTCTCGCACATCCTGGCGAACTTCTCACGCAAGCCCGTCTTCGGCTACCGCGCCATGGTGTTCGCGCTTTGCACCATCGGTTTGCTTGGATTCCTCATCTGGGGCCACCACATGTTTGTGAGCGGCATGAGCCCCTATGCGAGCCTCACCTTTTCGTTGCTGACGCTGTCGATCGGAGTTCCTTCGGCGGTTAAGACATTCAACTGGCTCGGCACGCTTTGGGGCGGAAAAGTTCAGTTTCAGACACCCATGCTTTTTGCCCTTGGCTTCGTTTCCTTCTTTATCACCGGCGGGCTTTCCGGTATTTTTCTGGCCCAGCCAGCCCTGGACACGACGCTCCATGCCACCTATTACGTGGTCGCGCATTTCCACATCGTCATGGGCGTAGCTGCCATCTTCGGAATTTTTGCGGCGACCTACTACTGGTTCCCCAAAATGTTTGGGCGGCAGATGAACAAAGCACTCGGACAAATCCATTTCTGGCTGACTTTCGCGGGTGCTTACGCGATCTTCATGCCTATGCACTTTGTCGGTATCGCGGGGGGAATCAGGCGTTACGCCGATTCGACCGGGGCTCACTATCTTGTGGCGCTCCAGCCTCTGCAGCGTTTCATGACCATCGCCGCCATCCTCACCGTCTCCGCACAGCTCCTTTTTTTCTATAACTTCGTCTGGAGCATGAGAAAAGGAGAGCGAGCCTCGGCCAATCCGTGGAGCGCGACCAGCCTTGAGTGGGCAACCGCCTCGCCGCCTCCCTCGGACAATTTCGCCGGCCTGCCCCCGACCGTGTACCGCGCGCCATACGAATACAGCGTTCCGGGCGCTGCGCAGGATTTCTTGCCGCAACACCTGCCCCCGGGGCACGCTCGACCCTCCCGTCAGGAGCCCGGTCATGCTGGCTAGCGCCGCCGTCGAATCCATCCAGACAAGCGCCGGAGCGAATAAAGGCGCTGGCGGCCGTTCCGGCGGCGGTGGCGAGGGAAGCCACGGCGCTCGAGGCCCGGGGCGCGTACACATCACCGGAATGCTCATCGCACTGGGCGGGATCCTCATGTTCTTTTCGGCACTCATCAGCGCTTGGGTCGTGCGCCGAGAATTGCCGGACGCGGACTGGCAGCCCCTGGCGCTCCCGCATATTCTCTGGCTCAACACGCTGGTTTTGGCCCTCAGCGGCGTCACGCTTGCGTATTCGCGGCGCTGCTTGGCGGCAGGCCGCGAGGCCGATTATCGGTATTGGTGGGGCATTACAACGATTCTCGGCGCAGGCTTTCTGGCCGGACAGCTGGTGGCATGGCGGCGGATGTCTGCCGCAGGCCTGCTTCTGGCGACCAGTCCGAGCAGCAGCTTCTTTTACGTATTCACCGCGGCCCATGCGTTGCACGTTCTCGGGGGAATAGCCGCCCTTCTCGCCATGGCCTTCCGCTCCCCTCGCCAACTAACGCCACCCGTCGCCACTCAGGTTGTCGCGCTGTATTGGCATTTTCTCGCCGCGCTGTGGTTCCTCATTTTCGCCGTGCTTTGGCTGGGAGGATGAAGATGCGCCTCTCGCAGTGCAAATTGGCCGTTCCGTCTTTGCTTCTTGTGGTTTTTATCGTGGCCCGCACGGCCGCGCAGGGCTGCGCCATGTGCTACCAGAACGCCGCTGCCTCCGGCGCCGTGGGCCGCGCCGCCCTCCGCCACGGCGTTTTGATCCTGCTCGTACCGGCGATCGGCCTGTTCTGCGGCATCCTCGCGCTCCTCTATCGTCGGGGGCATCCCGCTCGCCGCCAAACGGCCAGCAGGCTCCCGCACTCAACGACGGGCACGTAGGCTGTTCGATGTATGGTCGACAGGATACCGCCAGACAGGGTTCGTCTTAGACGTGTTCGAGTTGGGTCAGCCGGAACGGGTCGCCGGTCTTTTCGTGCAGCTCGCGCCAGACTCTCTCTGGCTGTGCGAGAAACGTCTGAACAACGCGCGGATCAAATTGCGTCCCGGAGAACCGCTTGATCTCTTCGCGGGCGGCAGAAATCGGAAGCGCCTTGCGATACGGCCGGTCCGAGATCATAGCGTCGAGCGTGTCGGCGACCGCAAATATCCTGGCGCCGAGCGGAATTTGATCGCCCCTCAATCCACGAGGATAACCTGTCCCGTCGTAAAACTCCTGGTGCGAAAGAACAATCTCTGCGGCTTCTTTCAGAAATGGAATTCGCTCCAGAACCGCATATCCGATCTCGCAGTGCTTTCGCATGATGTCGCGTTCCTCCGAAGTGAGCGGCCCGGGTTTGCGCAGAATATGATCGGGAACGCCCATTTTTCCAATATCATGCAAGAAAGCGCCGCGAGCGATGTGGCGCAACATGGCCTTGTCCACACCCATGGCCCGCGCGATGGTGATGGTAAAGGCGGTGACGCGCTGGCAGTGACCCTCGGTTTCGGCGTCCTTGGCGTCCAGCGCTCCACCCAGCGCTTCGAGCGTGTAGTCATAGGACTGCTCCAGGTCCTGCAGCGCGATCGAGAGCTGTTGGGTCCGCTCGGCCACCAGTTGCTCCAGGTCGCTTTGATAAACCCGATTTTCCAGAACCAGCCTGCGATGCTCCAGCGCATGGCTTACGCTTAGATAAAGCTGATCCTTCTCGAACGGCTTCAGCACGTAGTCGTATGCGCCAGTGCGGATGGCCTCGAGCGCAATCGAGATGTCGTGCATGGCGGTGACCATGATCACCGGCACATCGGGATCGTCCAGACGCAGTTCGGCCAGGAGCTTCAGTCCGTCCATTTCCGGCATAACGATGTCGCTGAGGACCAGGTCAAAGGTGTCTTGTCGAAAAGCTTCCAAACCCTTGCGGCCGTTTACACAGGTGGTACAGCGGAACCCCTGGGCACTCAGTAAGGTCGAAATGACCTCACGAATGGCCTCCTCATCATCCACGATCAGTATCTTTTCCGGTTCCACAGAAGCGCCGCCTCAAGCGTCATTATAAAGCACGGCACATAACCAAATCGGCTTCATTGCCCGATTTTCCGGCCGTGTGCTAGGTTTGCAATGGCTTCCCAGTCTCCCCGAAACGTGCTTGGGTTAGTAAGCAGAAACGCTTCAAGCCAGCCTCAATAGGGCGGATGAGCTTCACCTCCAACCCGGGGTTTCTCGCCGTCGCCTTCATGGAAGGATCTGCCGCCTTTATCCTTCTCGTTTTGTATTGGCTGCTGTCGACGAGCTTTTCGGCGCGGTTCTTTCGCTATTGGATGGGGGGTTGGACCGTCTACACGGCCCTGGAAGGACTGCGCATCTACTCGTTTTGGCGTCACGGTTACAGCGAGTCCTCCCTGCTTTCTGCGCTTTCGATCGTGGCAACGGTTCTATTCTTTGGAGCGGTATTGGAAGCCCTGGGGCCGGCACGAACACTCGCACAGCTGTGGCCACTGGGCATCATCGCCGCAGGCGCATTTCTAGCGCTCGGCTCGGTGGCACACCTTCCGGCGGTCGAACAATGGGCGGAGTCGTTGTTTGAAAGCGTGCTGTACGTGTCGGCGGGATGGATTTTCTGGCGCGCGGATTGGCGTCACCGAGGGGCGGGCTGGAAGCTGCTTGCCGGAGCCTTGCTGCTCCGAGGTCTCCACGGACTGGACCGGCCCGACTGGGCGGCACATTCGGTGGAGCTGTTCCGCGTTTCGTTTCAAGGCTTGTTCGGAATCATGATGGGCATCGCGATGACGGTGCTTGTGCTGGAGGTTGGTCGGAGCCGCACCGAAGACCTGGGCGACAAACTGCGGCGGCTCGCCCTGATTACGGCCGAGGCCACACACTCCCTTCGTGTCGACGACGCCCTGCAGGGAGTCCTGAATCACCTTGTGGAGAGCCTCGGCGCCAGCCATGGCGTCGTGCTTCTGTTTGACGATCCCGCGAAGTCGTCCTCCCTGACGGTTCGGGCATCGGTCGGCTTCAGCGAGCGGATTCGGAAGCAAGGCCGGGAAATCTCTGCGGTCGAGCCTTGGGTGGACAAAGTGCTCGGTCAGCCGTCGCCGGTCGTCTTCCCAGCCGACACCGATGAAGCGACCCTGCCTGCGTGGCTCGACGGAGAAAAACTCTCGGTGGTCGTTTTCGTGCGCATACCAGGGAAGGACGCCCCGCTGGGCTTATTGGGAATTGGTTCCTCGGCTGCGCGCTCGTTTGAAGAGCCAGGACAACATTTTCTCGGCAATGTTGCGAACCTCGTGGGCCTCACGGCTCAAAACGTGGCTCTGTTTGAGAGCGCCACGACGGCCCGGCGTCAATGGCTCGACACATTCGATTCGATCGATGACTTGATCCTTGTCCACTCACCCGAAGGCCAAATCTTGAGCGTCAACCGAGCTTTGGCCGCGCGCCTGAATATCGAAGCGACCATGCTCGTGGGCCGCGCGGTACGGGAGGTGCTTCGGCAGGGAGACACTCCCTGGTCGCGTTGCCCTTACTGCGAAGGCGCTGCCGGGAAGGATGAGGCTGTCGATGCCTCGTTTGGCGGCTATTTTCTCGTCACCGATTCAGCTTTTCACGACTCCAACGGCGGCCGCCTCGGCACGATTCATGTTCTCACCGACGTTACCGTCCGGCGGCAGGCTGAAAATAAATACCGAACGCTTTTTGAGAAGGTGCAGGAAGGCGTGTTCATCGCGACGCCCGAAGGGCAGTTTCTAGATTTCAATGACGCCTTCATGCGCATTCTTGGATATGAAAACCACGACGAGCTGCTTCGAGGCGACGTTTACGCGAATTTCTACGTGAATCCGGCCGACCGCGACCGCAGGCAACGCCTGCTGAATGATTATGGCGAAGTCGTGGATTTCGAATTTCAGTTTCGCAGACGAGATGGTGAGATTCGTACGGCGCACGAATCCAGTTTTGCGACGCGGGACGAAACCGGGGGGATCGTTGCTTACCAGGGATTCTTGCTCGATATCACAGAGCAGAAGCAGGCGGAGTGGGACATCCGTCGACGCAACCGCGCGCTTCTGGCGCTCAACGCGATCGGGGAGCTGCTCAGCCAATCCTCGGCGCTCGAGGACGGGCTGACAGCGGCGCTGCTCAAAGTCACCGAGCTCTTCTCGGCAGATGTTGCTTCGGTGTACTTTCTCGAGGAAAGCTCTGTTGCTTTGCGGCAAGCAGCGGCAGTCGGGTACCGCTCGGAGTGGCCCGGACCAACAGAGCTTGTACCGCTTCCGGCGTCTCTGATCGAGCAGATCCGCCAAGCGCATGCGACGGTGCTGGCGGGCGCGCTGCCCGGCTTGCCGGAAGCGATTCGCGCCCTGCACCGGCAGGAAGGAGTGGAAGCCTCTCAGGTCGTCGTACTGTGGGCCAAGGATCGCATCATCGGCGTGCTGCTGGTCGGGTGCCGCGATAAGCGTGTTTTCTCGACGGCTGATTTGAATCTGCTGTTTGCGGTCGGAAATCAAATTGCAACCACCATCGATAAATCTCTGCTGCTGGAAAAAACGCGGGAGGCCTATGATTCGTTGCGGCAGGCTCAGGAGCAGCTCCTGCAGAGTGAAAAGATGGCGGCTGTGGGGCAGCTGATTTCCGGCGTCGCGCATGAGCTGAATAATCCGCTCACTGCCATTTTGGGCTACAGCCAACTGCTGAAATCGGAAGACTGCGTTCAATCGCGCGGTGCGGACTATCTCGAGAAACTCTATAAGCAAGCGCAGCGCACGCATCACATCGTGCAAAACCTTCTGAGCTTTGCACGCCAGCACAAGCCCCAGCGTGCCCTCGTGCAGCTCAACCAGATTGTTGAGGAGACGCTGGCGCTGCGCGAGTATGACATGAAGCTCAACAACATCGTGGTGCATCGCGAATTCGACCCCAGCATGCCCCTAACGCAGGGTGATTTTCATCAGCTCGAGCAGGTTTTCTTGAATATTCTCAACAACGCCGTGGACGCCATGCGCGACAAAGGTGGACCCGGTGAACTGTGGATCCGTACAGAGTTCGTCGGGGATCGACTGAGAGTCGAATTTACCGATAATGGCCCGGGTGTAACGAATTCGCATCGGATTTTCGATCCGTTTTATACAACGAAGCCAGTGGGCAAAGGCACCGGCCTCGGTCTGAGCATCTGCTACGGGATCGTGAAAGAGCATGGGGGCGAGATTCAGGTCCGAAATGCGCCGCCGCTCGGCGCTACCTTCGTGGTTACCCTGCCATGGCTGCCCGTGCCTCGAGCGGCACCGACGAGGCCGGCTCCGTCCCCCGCGCCGTTTTCTGGAACTGTCCTGCTGGTCGAATCCGAAGAAAGCGTGCTTCAGGTTGAGCGTGAAGTGCTAGCTGCTGCGGGCGGAACGATGCGAATCGCGCGCAGCGCCGAGGAAGCGATCGACATTCTCCAGCGGGATGGCATTGACGTGGTCGTAGCGGACCTCGACATGACGCACGGATCAGGCGGGAGGAGTCTCTGCGGTTGGATCGACGTCCATCGACCCGAGCTAGCCGGGCGCATCATTTTCACTACGTCACAGCCAATCGATCAACGTACCGAACGGTTCCTCAAGTCCGGTTCGGCGGTGCTCCGGAAACCGTTCCCGTTGGAGAGACTCTCCGAACTCCTGCGGGCCATCATGGCCATACCGGTTCCCAGCGCGTCGAAGGTCTGAAGCCTCCCTGACGGCACACCGAGAAGGGGACGGCTGGGCGTCGCGCTTGCCGGTAGAGCTGCGTGAAACCTGCTATGCTGTTTTTGTCGATCACGGAGGCAAGAATGAAGCGGGCTCTGGTACTGCTGGTTCTTCTCGTCGGACTGGCCGCTGCGGGACGGGAGCTGAGGTCGGCCCCGATGAAACATGCTCCGCCATGGCAGGTCCGGGGCCAGACCAATCCTGAGTTTTTGAAGGCGGCGGACGAAGTGCTGGGCGAAATGAGCACGATTCTCCATCTTCCGATCAAGGAGCCGCTCAAAAAAAGCTTGCGATCGAAACAGGAGATTCGGGACTACCTGGTGCGCGAGGAGACCGAGGATCGTACCGACGCACAGCGCTACGCGGATGAGAAATCTCTTGAGGCCTTCGGTCTCATCCCCAAGAATTTTCCGCTGGATCAATTCATGCTCGACGTGCTCACCGAACAGGTCGCGGGCCTGTATGATCCGAAAACAAAGGAATTTTACATTGCCGACTGGATTCCCGTCGACGAACAAAAGGATGTGATGTCACATGAACTGACCCATGCCCTCGAGGATCAGTCTTTCAATGTTGATCCCTGGATCAAAGCGGCGCGCCCGAACGACGACGCGGAACTGGCCCGCGACGCCGTCAGCGAAGGCACGGCGCTCGCGGCGATGGTCGACTACGCGCTGCGCGATTCGAAAATGAGCGTGCGCGATCTGGCCGATGTTTCCATGGTGATTCGCGCCGGCGCCGTCGCGCAAATGAATGAGGATCCGAAGCTGGCAAAGGCTCCCCTCTACATCCGAGATGGGTTACTGTTTCCTTATTTGGCGGGCACAACGTTTTCACAGCAATTTCTAAAGGCGCACACAGGCTGGTCGGACCTGCACCTGCTTTTCGAGCGGCCTCCCGTTTCAACGCAGCAGATCATGCAGCCGGATTTTTATCTCAAGAATGTGGGCCCTGCCAAGGTCACCTTTCTTGCCTGGAACGGAGTGGTACCCCGCGACTGGAAACTGCTCGAAGAAAATGTGCTGGGTGAATTCGGCCTCCAGGAAGTGCTGAAGCAACTTCTCGATGGCGAGCGGGCCGAGAATCTCGCCTACGCTTGGGACGGTGACCGTTACGCGCTTTTCGAAGATCAGACGTCGAAGAACCTGGGGCTCGTTTTCCTTCTGGCACTGGAAACGCAGGACGATGCGTTTCGCTATTTTGGGCAGTATAGCGAGGCCCTGGAGACGAAATACCCCAACCGAAGTCACCTGTACCGTCGCCCCAATTTTTTTCAATTTCAGACCAGCGGCGGTGGCGTATACCTCTACTGCGTTGGTCAACGATGCCTGACGGTCGAGGGGGCAACGCGTGAGACATTTGACGCGATTAACCACCAATTGGGCTGGCCATCGGCTCCCGCTCCTGCCGATACGGTCCTTCCGTCCCTAGCTCAGATTTCGCTGCGGTCCCATCCGCCTCGGCAGTAAGATTTCCGCGATGGTGCTTTTGGATCTGCCACGGATTCCCGAACCTGAGGCGATGGATGATTCGGCGGAGGTGGAGGCCTATGCATCGGCCGCCGAGCAAACCCATCTCGATGCGATCGACGACACCTTCGTCGAGCACGCCATCGGCCTGCTCGGTGCGAGACCACGCGGGCGCGCGCTCGACATCGGAACCGGACCGGGTCAGATCGTCATCAAGCTAGCGCGTCAGCTGACGCTCTGGAAATTCACCGGCGTGGACCGCTCGCAGGCCATGATCGCGCAGGCCAGCCGAAATCTTGCCGCCGTAGGGGACACGCTTGTCGGACGCGTCGAATTTCAAGCGGCCGACGGAACCTGCCTCCCTTTTCCCAATGGCAGTTTCGACTTTGTCATGTGCAATTCGGTGCTGCACCATCTTGCGGAGCCGCAGAAACTTTTGGGAGCCATGGCGCGCCTCGCCAAGCCGGAAGGAGCGATCCTACTGCGTGACCTGCGCCGGCCGGGACGGCTGGCCTACCCCCTGCACGTTTGGCGGCATGGTCGGCATTACTCCGGCACAATGCGAAAGCTCTTTCGCGACTCGGTGCGATCCGCGTACACGGTGGATGAATTACGGAAGCTTGTGGATGGTTCGCCACTGCGCGGTGTGCGCGTGTTCGCCCACGGTTCGACGCATATCGGAATCGAACGCGGCTGGATGCTTTAGTCGTTGAACGAGGCCGCGGCGGCTGCGGACCGTTGAATCGCCATCAGGGTTTGGTCGTCGGCCTGCCGCGCGCCGGCGCAGTGCTGCTCGACATCGCTCAGGCAGCCCGCGACGAGCTCCTGCGGCGTCCAGCCATACCGTTTGCCGGCGGCAACCGACAACGCGCTAATTCCGTACTCGCTGCCGGAGACGCCGTTCGCTTCCGAAATGCCATCGGTGTACAGTAGGAGGCTCTCGTTCAGATCGAGACGGGCGCGAGAAACCGTGTAGCGGCTCGTCGTGAACAACCCGAGCGGCAGCCCCGTGGCGCCGATCTGCTTTACGCCGTCCTTGGACACGAGCAAGGCGGGGTTGTGGCCGGCGCTGACGATTTCGAGTTCGCCGTCGCGGCCGATGCCGCCGCAGATCAGCGTGGCGTATTGTCCCGCGATGGTGCTTTCGCAGAACAGGCGGTTGGCCATCTCCAGAAGTTTGTCGAGCTCGAGGCCGAGGCTCGCCAGGCTGCGGAACATCGCATGAAGGTGAGTCATCAGCAGGGACGCGGCAACACCCTTCCCGGCTACATCGCCAAGGAGGAAGATGAGTTTGCCGTCTGAAGCCGACGGCACAATGAGATCGCAGTAATCGCCACTCACCACTCCGGCCGGCTTGTAGCGATAGTGAATGCGCCAATCACGGAAGCGTAGATCGGTCTGAGGTAGCAGGCCACGCTGGATCCGAGAAGCCAGTTCGAGGTCGCGTTCAAGGGCACGCTGCTCTTCGACACTGAGGCAGTCCAGGCAAAGTTGCACGAGTGGATCCGCAATGAGCCGCTCCTTCTCCAAGGTCCCCTGGCAGTTCTCGCAAATTCCGTAGGTGCCTTCGTCCATACGCTCCACGGCTTGATCCACCTTGTGCAGTAGATCGACAAAAGACACCGCCGTGGCGGCTCGCTCGTCCGTAGGGGTGAGCGAGAGGGCGGTTTTCAGTTCACGACGACGCTTTTCGAGTTGCTCGCGGAGGTAAGGATCGGTGACTCCAGCCATGGTTTTCTCCTGCCCTGAGTATCTCTCACTGCGTAGTGTCGTGCTATCCGATTCTGACATGTGTGTACCCCTAATTGGATTCGGCTGCAGCCGGTTTCGATTCCATTTCCGTGCCTTCCGACAACAGTGCAGTCCTTTTGTGCGCAAGACGCGCGAGGCGCTTTTGGAAGCGTAAGCGCCAGGTCCGCTGCGCGCTCGGGGCGATTGCGCCAGGGCGGCTGGCCCGGCGCAACTCGGCCAGGGCTTTCCGTGCGAGTGTCGCAGCCCGACCGGGCTCCCGCAAGCGATGCTCGTAGTGAATCGCCAGCTGCTCGTACGCCTCCAGGCCTTCTGGTGAATTGTCGAGCAGCTCCTCCCAGAGTCGGCAGGCCAGATCGTGATCGCCGTCTCGTTTGGCCAGGCGCGCCAGCGCTCGGCGCGCTTGGCGGCCCGTGGCAGCAGGTAAGGCGCTCGCAATCGATCGCTCGTAGAGTTTGCGTGCCCGGGCTGCTTCGCCTCGGCGTTCGCAGATGCGCGAAAGGCCGAAGATTTCCAATGGATCGCGGCTGTGAGCTTCCGGATTGTCCAGCAGGCCGAGAACGCGCGACGCCAGGCCGGCCAAGCCGCGCAGGTCCATCTGATTGTGAAGGAAGACAGGAACCAGTGGTTCGGGCGAACCGCCACGCAGGTACTCGAAATAGATTTGCGGAATCAGCTGGGAGATCACGTCTGCGCCTCGATTCCATCCGAGGATGTGTTTTTCAAGTTCTCGCAGTTGCACCGAGCCAAGGCGCAGCCGCCACAGATGGCGCGCCGGATGTAGAAAATCGATATGGGCGCGCGGCACGGGAGGCTGGATGACGCGCGTCATGCGATAACGCGTCACCAGAAGCGGCCAATCGAACGATTTCCCATTGAACGAGACAATCACGGGGCGCTCGGCGATGCGCTCAGCCAACGTCACTAGCACTGCATGCTCTTCGCTTTGTTCGCGCATAAAGAACTGCTCGACCTCGAGGCCGCCCGCGTCCCACCAAGCGACGCCGATAAGAAACGGATAGGTTCCGGTGCCGCCCGCGAGGCCGGTCGTTTCCGCGTCGATAAAGAGCCAATTCTCGGCATCGTTCGCGCAGCTGGGCAGGTCGGGCGCGAGAAGGTGCATCAAAGCGGCGTCCAGCGTACGTTCCGGTACACCGTCGACGGATGTCGCTCCGATTGGTTCGGAAAACCATCGACGCAAGGCCAAATGTTCGCCGAAGGAGGTGCGCTTCGGTTGAGCACCAAGAATTTCGCTGAGACGCTGCGCGCCCGCGGGCAAATCGGAAAAGCCGCGAGGCGCGTGCAACTGCCCGAAGGGGGCGGTGATGGGGTGACGAGAGGTGGGTTGGAGCGCTTTGATAGTCGCAAGCGAATCGGCTGTGGTCATGGCTACGATTCCATTCGGTCAGCGCAAAGTTGATCCAGAATGGCGAGCGCGGCATCCTTGGCGCGTTCGCTCCTTCCTTCGGCGGGTCCGACACAGGAGGGGCAGCCATGCGCGCAGGCGCATCCAGCGACCAGTTCGCGCGTGCGGCGCACCAGGAGATCGTGGACATGATAGAGCGGCTCGCTGAACCCGATGCCGCCGGGATAGGCGTCATACAGATACAAGTTCGGCTCGAAGAATTCCCTCCTTGGGGTGGGATCGTCTGTCGTCGTGATGTATTCCCCCCCATCGCTTCCGACACCAGGGCTGGGTGGGCGTTCCCCGACGGCTGTTCCGAGATCGCGTTTGTCGCACATCAGCAGCAAGGTGGCCATCGATTCCAGGGCGTACAGGAGTCCGAAAACGCCGCTCTGACGGTCGGAAAGCGCAAAAGGCAGCGATCGGAGCAGGCTGTGGTGGAGGGTGATCCAAAACGCCGTGGTATGCATTTCGTTTTCGGGCAGCTCGAGTGGGCCGTCGCCCACTGTTTCGTTGGTCGCAAATTTGATTTTCTTGAAACCGACGACCTGTGAACGGACAAGGACGTCGCCGTGAGAGCGGGAGGCATGTGACGCGGGGCCTCGAGTTACCGACTCTTCTCTCGAGATTGCGAGAACGCGCACCTGCGTGTAGCGAATGGCATCGGTGTAGTATTCGACGCTCACCGGCTGGACGTAGGCCTTGCGTTGATCAAAATCGAGTTGCTCCACGTAGTAGGGCTGTCCTTGGTGGAGATAGATGGCTTTCGGGTGTACGGTGGTGAGGGCGGAAGAGAAGTCGACTTCCCCGATGACTTCGGGAGCCCCTTTGATCGCACCGGATGAATTGCCGTCATCTTCCGCACGGGCCTGAACGATAACGAAATTGTCCGAGGTCACTGAACGCAGGCTAATGGTGTCAGCCGGATAGGCCTCCTGTACCCAGTGCCAGCGGCCGCCGCTGCGATGCAAGAAGCCAGCCTCGACCAGGCGGCCGCAAAGCTCCGGAAGATCCACTCGGCCAAATTGCTCCTCGGAAGTGATCGGAAGCTCGAACGCTGCGCACTTCAAATGATTGACGAGGATTTCGAGATTGTCCGGTTGAATGTAGGCGTGCTCGGGAGAGCGTCCGAAGAAGTATTCCGGGTGCTGAACGATGAACTGGTCGAGCGGCGCCGACGATGCCACCATCACGGCACAGGAGGTCCCGCTACGGCGGCCGGCACGGCCGGCGCGCTGCCATGTCGATGCGACCGAGCCCGCGTAGCCTGCCATGACACAGGTATCAAGAGAGCCGATGTCGATGCCCAATTCAAGTGCGCTGGTCGAAACCACTCCACGAACGCGTCCTTCGCGCAATCCCCGTTCAATCTCGCGCCGCTCGTTGGGCAGATAGCCGCCACGGTAGCCACGAATCGTTTCCGACTGACCCGGCTTGGCCGGAAAGGCCTGCTGGAGGCGGGTGAGGAGCACTTCGGTATGCAGTCGGCTATTGGCGAAAACGATCGTCTGCAGATGGCGATGGAGGAGTTCTTTCGCGACACGAGTCGCCTCGTTTAGATAGCTGCGGCGGATGCCGAGATTGCGGTTAATCATGGGTGGGTTGTAGAAAACGAAGAGTTTTTCGCCTGCGGGTGCGCCATTTTCGTCGACGATTTCCATCGAACGCTCGGTGAGCTGGGAGGCGAGTTCGCCGGGATTGGCAATCGTGGCAGAGCAGCAGATAAATTGTGGGCGCGAGCCATAGAACCGCGCGATGCGTGCTAAACGCCGCAACACATTGGCCAGATGACTGCCGAAGACGCCGCGATAGGTGTGGAGCTCATCGAGGATGATGAAGCGCAGATTTTCGAACACGCGCATCCACTTCGTGTGGTGCGGCAGAATGCCCGTGTGCAGCATGTCTGGATTCGAGAGAACGATGTGGCCGCGCTCGCGAATCGTCTTGCGCGCGTCAGAGGGCGTGTCGCCATCGTAGGTGAAGACGCCGAACGAGTCCTCGAGACGCGTGGCGAGGTCTTGAAGCTCGGCGAGCTGGTCCTGCGCCAGGGCCTTGGTGGGAAACAGATAGAGCGCGCGCGTGTCGGTGTTCTCCGTAATGGCGTTGAGGACCGGCAAGTTGTAGCAGAGCGTTTTCCCCGAAGCGGTGGGCGTCACAACCACAAAATCTCTTCCGTCGTGAGCCAGTTGGCAGGCAGCGGCCTGATGAGAATAGAGCCGGTCGATTCCTCGCGCTCGGTAGACAGCGGCGACTTCCTGGTGCACCCAGGCCGGCAGGGGACGGAAATGCGCCTCGCGCGCCGGAAGATGTTTGACGGTGAGCACCGCCTCGGAACGACTGCGCGGGGCCAGCGAGCTCAGGACGTCGTGAAACGTATCGAGCGTGGACGCCGGTCTCGCCGCCAAGCCCGGTTTAAGCGACGCCATTCGAACCCCTCCTCTATCGAGCTTCGGTGTTCGCCTTTTGTTCGCTTAAACTAGCACAGCGGATTTGGTTGCGCAAGTCTTGCCGTATCTTTGGCAGAATCAATACGTTGTGTGGCATCTCTCTTCCGCGGTCGGCTTTTGGTGGGGACACAACCTTCCTCATCGTTTCGGTGAACCCAGCAGGCCGCAGCGACCGGCCTAGCCATCGTTGGCAGCCATGCCGGCGCCCTGCTAGAGGCGCGCGGTGCTAGGATCGTGAAGGCGAAAGTGAGCTACGCGGATGTGCTTAAACTTTTCATTTTCAACCGTGTAGATGCACCAATTCGTGGTGATGTAGATATCGCCGGCTTTCATGCTTCGGCCGGAAAAGTTTGGGTAGTCCTTGAAGAAATGGAATTCGGTGTACATCTCGGCTGCCATCCTATTGCCGTCCTGCAACACAGCCTGGACTTCGAGGGCTTCCCGGCAATGTTGGTGTAGGACAACGTATTGTTCGAGAAAGCCCGCTCGGCCGCGGCGCGTAACCGGCTGCGCCTGCGGATTAGAAAGCATCGTGGGGTATTCGATCACCACATCGGGGTCGTAGAACGCCATTACCTCTTCATAGCGTTTGTGATTGAAGTGATCGATGTACTCGAAAAGCCTTTGCTTGTTCATTCCTCAGCTCCTTGCTCTCGATTTTCTTGTCTTGGTGGGAACGGTACAGGATTAGGCGCACTTTTGCGAGTGTTACAACGTTCCCCCTCAGTGCCGTGACTGCCCTGTCGTGGCTGCCCTTGACACATCCGGTCTGGGTCGCTATAGAGGGTGCATGCCAGAATCGATTTTTGTTTTTGACTTCGGCAGCAACGAAGCAGCGGCCCAACAGGCACGGCACAAGGTGGAGGCCTGGAAGCAGGGTTTCCGTCTCGGTAACAAGATGTTGCTGAAGTTTGAACGTATAGATTCCATTGAGGGAGGGGACAGCGAAAGCGCGGAGGAAGGGGCGCGCGGAAAGTCTGGCAAGAAGAAATCGGCGAAGGAGAAGAACCAAGCGAAAGATTCTGGCAGAGTTCGGGTGCTCGTGCGTCTGAATTTTTCAGACCATGAGAAGCTTTCACACCAGCGGTGGCTCGATCGGATTCCCGTTGAAGAGGTCTTCAAACCGGCGAAGTCGCAGACGGTCCGCAGCGGCGATCCAGAATTTTCCAAGACCGCCGAACTGTTCGACTCACTCGATTAGGCCGAATACCAAGCGGTCACTCACCCGCGTTGGTTGTGTGGAAACAGCTCGATTTGGCTATAATGGGCCGAAGGTTGGGCGTCACGGCGAACTCCCCAGCGGAGGCGGGCAGGGTGGCCTCGCAAACCAAAATCAAAACCCCCATTCTTGATTCCTCGAAATACCACGGGCTTGATCGGGAAGCCCTCCTGCGCATCTACCGCACCATGTTCCTTTCTCGGCGCCTGGACGACCGGGAGATCCAGCTCAAGCGCCAGAACCGGATTTTTTTTCAAATCAGCGGAGCCGGACATGAAGGCGTCTCGGCTGTTGCCGGCCTGGTTTTGAAGCCCAGCCATGACTGGTTTTTCCCTTATTATCGCGACCGCGCTCTCATGCTGATGCTGGGAGTCACGCCGCTCGACATGCTGCTGCAAGCCGTGGGAGCGAGGGACGACCTCTCTTCCGGGGGCCGACAGATGCCCTCGCATTGGGGAAGCAAGAAGCTCAACATCGTCCCAAGTGCTTCCGCAACCGGAATGCAATGGCTTCATGCCGTGGGCGCGGCCGAAGCGTCCCTGTATTACGACCGATTCCCCAAAGCGCTCGAGCAGGCGCGTCAGGCCCCCCTGGGTGACGGTTTGACCCATTACCCCGACGAAGTCGCCTATGTTTCCGGTGGAGATGGCTCGACCAGTGAAGGTGAGTTCTTTGAGGCAATCAACGCGGCCTGTTTACGGAAGGTTCCGGTTCTGTTTCTGGTTCAGGACAACGGCTATGCGATTTCTGTGCCGATCGAGGCCCAAACCGCCGGCGGAAGCATTTCGAAGGTCGTCTCCAATTTTGCAGGGTTGATGGTGGAAGAATGCGACGGGTCGGACCCGCTGGAATGCTATGCCGTGCTGAGCCGGGCGGCCTCTTATTGCCGAAGGCAGCGGCAACCGGCGCTCGTACACGCACACGTGACGCGGCCGTATTCACATTCTTTGTCGGACGACGAAAATCTTTACAAGACTCCGGAAGATCGCGAATCTGAGGCGCACCGCGATCCGATCCCGAGCTTTGGTCTGTTTCTGGTGCGCGAGGGAATCCTCGACGAGCGCCAGATGGAAGAGCTCGAAGCAGAGGTCGAGCGCGACGTTCTGGATGCGACAGACCGCGCGCTCGCGGCGGACGTCGCTTCGCCAGATTCGGTCTATACGGCGGTGTACTCGCCTGACATCGATCCAACCGGTCCGCAATTTGAAGCGGCGCCGGGTTCGGACGCGCCCAGCAAGTCGAAGACGATGGTGGAAATAGTTTCCGCGACGCTGACCGACGAAATGGAACGTGATGAGCGGATCGTTGTCTTTGGCGAAGATGTGGCGGATTGCACGCGCGAACAGAATCTGTCGCGTTTGAAAGGGAAGGGAGGCGTGTTCAAGGCGACAGCGGGCTTGCAGCGGCGGTTCGGCTCCGCGCGGGCGTTCAACACCCCGATCGCGGAGGCGGCTATCGTCGGACGCGCGTTCGGCATGGCGGTGCGCGGCTTAAAGCCGGTGCCAGAGATTCAGTTTTTTGACTACATTTGGCCGGCCATGATGCAGCTTCGTAATGAGCTCTCTAACATCCGGTGGCGCTCGGCGGGGCACTTCAAGGCGCCGGTGGTGCTGCGCGTAGCCATCGGCGGCTACCTCACCGGCGGCGCGATCTACCACAGCCAGTGCGGCGAAGTGATCTTCACACATATTCCCGGGCTCCGCGTGGTGATGCCCTCGACGGCGCTCGATCTGTGCGGCCTGTTGCGCACGGCGCTTCGGTCCGACGATCCCGTCATGATCCTCGAGCACAAGCATCTTTACCGGCAACCGTACAGTCGATCGCCCTATCCGGGACCCGCCTTTACCATCCCTTTCGGGAAGGCTCGGGTGGTGCGCGAGGGGACTGGCGTGAGCATCATCACCTACGGCGCGGTCGTGCATCGAGCCGAAGTCGCCGCAGCCGAGCTGGCACGAGAGGGAATTTCCGTTGAAATCGTCGATCTGCGATCGCTCAACCCGTACGACTGGGAGGCGATTCGGACGACCGTAGGGAAAACCAACCGTGTCATGGTTGCCTATGAGGATATGCGATCCTGGGGCTACGGCGCGGAGATCGCCGCGCGCATCGCCGACGAGCTGTTCGATGAATTGGATGCGCCCGTTCGGCGCGTGGCGGCCACCGATACGTTCTGCGCCTACCAACCCCAGCTGGAACGCGTGATCTTGCCGCAGACCGAGGATATTGTGCGTGCCGTGCGGGAGCTAGCTGCGTACTGAGTTCGGAAGGAAACTTTTCGTGGCCGCCGATCGTATCTAGATGTGAAGCGGAGATGTGTCGGAGCCAGGAGGTTCGGCCCATGCTATGTGGGAACTGCCAGCGGGACATTGCCGACTACTCAAATTTCTGCTATTTCTGCGGCGCGCGGCAGCATTTAGCGCCGAGCGATCCGCCCCGTGCATCACGCAGGCTCATGCGCTCGGTCGTCGACTCGAAGATCGCAGGTGTCTGCGGCGGCATCGCTGAGTACCTGGAAATCGATTCCACGCTCGTGCGGCTGATCTGGTTGCTGCTCATTCTGATGCCAGTGCCCGTTGTGCCGGCGATCGTTGGATATCTTGTGGCGTGGATCGTGATGCCGCTGGCACCTTACCCGGTCCGACAACCCGAGCCGCCAGCAGCGGCCACTCCGCACTCAACGCCTGCGACCTAAATCCGGCACCGCCATGGCTGCTTCCACCGGCCAGGCCACTGGCAAGCTATTTAATCCCTATTTTTGGCCTTCCTAGAGCGTGAAGGACCGAAGAATGCCTGATCGAGCGAAATGAACCCTGCGCCCAGCGTGGCAAGGGCGAATGCACTGGCGGCGAGCACCAGAGGCGATTCGTAGGCGCGCACGGCCATCGGATCGGCGACCAGGTGGCCGACCTTCCAGATTCCGACGGCCAACTCGATCGTCAACAGCAATCCCGCCAGCCGCGTAAACAAGCCGGCGATCAGCATGCACCCGCCGAAGAATTCCACAAGTCCTGAAACATACGCGAGATATCCTGGCAATCCCATGCGAGTGAAACGGTCGATGGTCTCGCCCGTGTGCCCGAAGAGCTTCGGAGAGCCGTGATAGATGAAAACCACGCCCAAAGCAATGCGAAGAAACAGCAGCCCAAGCGGCCTCACCCTTTCAAGGAGCTGCATGAGGAGGATTGTAGCAGAAGGCCGAAGCCCCACACCCTTTGCGACACAGGCATGGATTTTTTGTGAGCGCAGAACCGAGTGGTGCTCCTGGCTTGGGTGTAGAATTTTGGCTTTCACGATGACATCCAGCCCGCGCACAATCGGTGTGATTACAGGGGGTGGGGATTGCCCCGGCTTGAACGCTGCCATTCGTGCCGTGGTGCACGCGGCCAAGAGGCAGCATGGTTGGAAGGTGGTCGGTGTTGGAGATGCCTTTGGCGGCCTGATCTGGCCCGAGCAGTGTCGCGAGCTTACTTTCGAGTCCACGCGCGGAATTCTGCCGCAAGGGGGAACCATACTCGGAACCACGAACGCGAAAGATCCGTTCGCATTTCCGGTGGCGGAGAACGGGCAAATCGTGAAACGCGACTTTTCCGGGCGCTGCTTCGAAGGAATGCACAAGCTTGGAATCGAAGCGTTGATCGTCGTCGGGGGCAACGGAACCCTAACGATTGCCGAGCGCTTCACGCGGCTGGGAATGAAGATCGTGGCGATACCGAAAACGATCGATAACGATCTGCAATGCACCGACGTGACGCTCGGGTTCGATAGCGCGCTCCACATCGCGACCGAAGCCGTGGACCGGCTGCACAGCACGGCGGAAAGCCATCACCGGGTCATGATTGTGGAGACGATGGGACGCGATGCGGGCTGGATTGCGTTGCATGCGGGGGTGGCCGGCGGCGCCGATGTGATCCTTCTCCCAGAGATTCGGTTCACGATTGAAAACGTATGCGAGGCGATTTGCGAGCGCGAGGCGTTGGGCCGAACCTTTTCTGTGATTGCGATTGCGGAGGGCGCCAAACTGCCCGAGCATGACAGAGAGCCCCTGCCGAAGACGCAGCCGGGTGGCGTGGCGAACTCACTTGGGCGGACGATTCGCGAACACATCGATAAGGAAGTTCGCGTGACTGTTCTTGGGCATCTGCAGCGAGGGGGAACCCCGAGTCCTTTCGACCGCACTCTGGCTGCGCGTTTTGGAGCAGGCGCGGTCGGGCTGGTCGAGCGAAACGCCTGGGGACGGATGATTGCGCTGCGTGGGGCGAAAATCAGTTCGGCGCCTCTGGCGGAGGCGATTAATCCGATCCGGCTCGTAAGTCCCCAGGACGAAGTGCTGCTGGCGGCGCGAGCCATGGGAATCCGCTTCGGGGATAGGGCCTGATGCGCAAGATTCTGATTGGATTCATGGTTTTGCTAGTAATCGGTGCGACACTCTATTTTCGGTTTCATCGCCGGTCGAGCCCCCGAGAGGTAGCCTACGCAGGTAATCGCGAAGTGACTTTGTGGAGTACTACCGCGCAGGTTCGTGAACCGGTAGCCACGGCGAAGTACGGAGACCGTCTCGACATTCTGGGGCGGTCGGAGGATCAAGTGCAGGTCGAGACGATAGGCGGCTCGGTGGGCTGGATCAGCGAAGCCGACTTGCTTTCGGCCGATCTGTGGCAGAGGGCGAAGGATCTGGAAGCCGTGGCCGCGAAGTCGCCCGTTCAAGCACGGGGTCATACGCATGCGATCAGTAATTTGCATGTGGAAGCCGGCCGCGAGTCGCCACGCATCCGTCAGCTCAATAAAGCAATCCCCCTGGAGCTGTTCGAGCGCAAGGTTGTCGATGTGCCGGCGCCGCCTTCGGCAGCTGTAACGGACGGGAAAAATGCTCCTAGCGGTTCGTCAGCTCTGACAGCCGCTCCGGCCAAAAAGGAAGATTGGTGGCTCGTGCGGGCTCAATTCCCCGATCACACCTCCGCGGCTGGATGGATTTTGGGGAGGTTTGTCGATCTGGATGTGCCCCCGCCTCTGCCTGACTACGCAAGCGCTGCCGCGATGCATATCGTGGCTTGGTTCGAATTGAATCGCGTCGAGGATCGATCGGCGGGATCAAAGCCTCAATACCTTCTCGTGGGCAATCGAGGTCCTGAAGGGCAGGCCTGCGATTTCACCATGATACGCGTGTTCACCTGGGGCTCACAGAAACAACGATATGAAACGGCTTTTGTCGAAAGCAACGTGTGCGGCAAACTGCCAATGAACCTTCACAAGCCGTCTGCGCCCGGCGGAGACGTTCTTTTCTCGTTTGAAGACTTCCGTAACGGAGCCGCCCAAGAGCGCAAGTATCGGATGGAGCGCACCGTGGTAAGGCGGGTGAGCGAGGGCGGGTCTGAACCCGGGAAACGCAAACATGGTCGTGGATAAAGCAAGCAGGAAATCACCTTCGGTGCCACCCAGGCCGACACTTGGCTGTATGGCGCTCGCCGTCCTGACAGTGACTACTTGGTTTGCTGGATGCTGGCGCGTTCAAACCCAGGCGCAGTCGGAAACGGCTCGGCAAGCGTCGGTCTCCTATATCGGCGCTTGGGGCGCGAAAGGCGACGGCCCGGGACAATTAAGTGGGCCGGTTGATATCGCCACCGATTCTGTGGGCGACGCATACATCGTGAATGCAGAAAGCCACTTCATCGAAAAGTTTGATCGCCGCGGGACACCGCTTTTGGCGTTTGAAGAGGATGGCTTGAGGCACCCGCAAGCAATCACCGTGGATAGCGGCGGTGCGATCTACGTCACCGATTCACAGCGAGGTGGTGCAACCGTCTTTCTACCCAGCGGCGACCGCTACCGCGAGATCCGGGTAAGAACGCACCCAAGCCTGGAAGACGTGCTCGGCATTGCGGTGGAAGACGACGGGACGGTCCATATCCTGGACCCGAACGCTGGGAAAGTCTTTACCTACAGCTCACGCTTCAGTCTGCTCCGCGCCTGGGTGCCGACGGCCGACGGTCCGAGCATCAAGGTCCGACCCAAGGCTGTCGCCAATGGGTTCGATGGGTTTCTCTATGTGGCGGATCCGGAGGCAAACCGCATCTTGCGTTTTACCAGCGATGGGCGTTTCTTCGCGGCGCTAAATGCGGGTGCGGATGGGTCGAACCGGAGGCTGGGCGATCGAATCGCGGTCGGTCGCGGCTACGTTTTCGCGATGGATATCGACGGGCGCATGCTCCACGTGTTCTCAACCGACGGCCGGCCGGTGCTCGATGCCGACCTCGCCTCCGAGCTTGGACAGGCAAAGAGGTTGCCGCCTGCACTGGCGGTCAGTCCCCAGAAAGAGCTACTGGTACTGGATGCCCCTGCGGCGCGAGTTCTTCGTTACCGACTGAACTTCTGATATTTTCTTCTTTCTTCCGAGGAGAACTCCCATGCCGCTGTTGCTTACAGAAGCCGACGTGAAGGCGATTTTGACCATGCCGCTCGCGCTGGAGTTGGTCGAGACATCTTTTCGTCGGCTGGCGGACGGCACGGCGGTCTGCCACCCGCGAGCAAGGCTTCGCATGCCAGGGAAAGGGCTTCTGAATTATATGGCTGCATCGGATGCGGCCGGCGGCTACATGGGATTGAAGATCTATACAGTGTCTCCGAACGGAGTGCGGTTTGTGGTGCCACTGTTCTCAGCGCGCTCGGGTGAGATGTGCGCCCTGATTGAGGCGGACTACCTCGGGCAAATGCGAACCGCCGCGGCCAGCGGCGTCGCAACGCGCGTGATGGCGCGGCCCGATGCATCGCGCGTGGGAATCGTTGGGACGGGACTGCAGGCGCGAACACAATTGCAAGCCGTGGCGCTTGTGAGAAAACTCGAGTCCATCCGGGTCTTTGGCCGCGACCCCACGAGGAGAGAACATTTTGCAAAAGAGATGACGGCACGTTTGGCAATGCCCGTGGCCGCTGCTTCCTCGGCGGAACAGGCTGTGCGGAGCTCGGATATCGTGATTACGGCGACGACCGCTGGCCGGCCCGTGGCCGAGGGCCGGTGGCTCGAGCCCGGCATGCACCTCAACGCCATCGGCTCCAATTTCGCCGACAAGCAAGAGCTGGATGCCCAGGCCGTGGGGCGCGCCGACGTGATCGCTGCGGACTCAGTCGAGCAGTCGAAGATCGAGGCTGGAGACTTAATTCAGGCCTTCGGCACCGACGCGTCGCGATGGGCAAGCGTGCGCGAACTTGCCGACATCGTGGCGGATAAGGTGCCCGGCCGAACCAATCCAAGTCAGATCACGCTTTTCAAGTCGAATGGAATCGCCATTGAGGATGTCGTGGTTGGGGGCCGAATCTACGAAATCGCCCGCGAACGGGGGATGGGGCGCGAAGTTCCAATGTGGAGGGAATTCGCTTCAACTCAGGCTTGAGGTGTGTTGCTGGCACGCGAGCGGCGGAGGCGCTTGACAAGCGCATCGTGCAATCGCTCGCGGGTCGTGGGAGGAAGCGGAGCTGGCTCGGAGTTGCAAAAAATCTCGATCGTTTGTTTGGTCGTGTCCACCACAACGCGACAGTCCTTGCACCGGCCTAAGTGCTCTTCGATCGATGTGCGCAGGCACGGATCAAGCGCTTCGTCCAAATAATCCGCCAATTCCTTTACGATATCTTTGCACTTCACGAATTTGTCCCTCGCCGAAAGTACTGATTCAACTTCTGACGCAACTTCAACCGGGCCCTCAAAAGCCGCGATTTGACGGCCGGTACCGATAGCCCCAGAGCCTCGGCGGTTTCTTCCGTCGATAGTTGTTCGATGTCGCGCAGCTGGAAAACGATTCGAAACGGTGGGTCGAGCTCGCTGATAACCTTGGAGAGAATCCCGGAGAGCTCGGTCTGCTCGTACCGCTCGACCGGTGAAGGGCCCCAGTCCTCTACGTCGCGAGGCATCATGTCTTCGCCGGTATCAATCTCGTCGTCCAGCGACACGACATTGGGACGCCGCCTGCGGAGTTTCATCAACGCCTGGTTGACGGCAATACGTACAAGCCAGGTGTAAAAGCGGGAGTTGCCCTCAAATTCGCCCAGATGCTCGAAGGCCTTCAAAAATGCCTCCTGCATGGCATCTTCGGCATCCTCGCGATTCTGCGTGATGTTTTGGGTCAACCGGAAGATCTTGCGCTCGTAACGGTTGACCAGAGTCTCAAACGCCGAAATATCTCCGGCCTTCGCCCGAGCGACCAGAATCGGCTCATCGGCCTTTACGACCTGCGAAGGTAACGCGTGGGTCTGAACCGGGTCAAGCTTGGGCGAATTCATAAGGGATATTTTCCTGCAGGAAAGGGTAGCACAGCTTTCAAGGCTCTGCTGGCGGGAATGTATTATGATAGCGGACGCACACGACCAGGGCGCGGGCTTCGGGCGTGCGAAGGGGAGCCTTCGAGATCTCTCAGTCCAGCCCTCCCAGCTTGCGCGGTCACCTGCTGGCGACGCAATGAAAACACTGCCAGATTATTTGCGCAAAGGGATGAAGATGATCCTTGTCGGCGCCAATCCGGGCGACCGCTCGGCGCGTGTGGGGCACTACTACGCCGGCCGAAACAACCATTTCTGGCCGATCTTGTACGACGCGGGCGTCATCCCTGAACCGATCGGCTATGAAGACGATCGGCGGATCGTCGAATTCGGCATCGGCATGACCGATCTGGTGAAACGGCCCACGCGTGGTATCGATGAAATCGAGCGACAGGAGTTCGCCGAGGGAAGGGTGCTGCTGGCGCAGAAGCTCGAGGACCTGCGGCCAAGGGTCATTGCGTTCAACGGAAAGATCGTGTTCGAGAAATTTACGGGGCGCCCCTGCAAACTGGGCCTGCAGAAGGAACGGTTATACGGGGCACACGTCTTTGTCCTTCCCTCGACCAGCGCCCAGAACGCAGGGACCAGTTTGAGCGTGAAAAAACGGTATTTCAAGCAACTGGCCGCCTTGTTGAGGAGTCTGAAAGACTAGCTCGTTGGGGGAGGCCACTCGCCTATGGGTGCAACGACTGGAATCGCTGCCGGCCCACTCGTGCTAGAGGAACGTTCCGGTAGGGTGGTCACGTTGCGTTTGAACCGGCCGGAGAAGCTGAACGCACTGAATCCACCGATGGTGCAAGAGTTGGTGCACGCCTTGTTGCGGGCCTCCGACGATCGATCCCTACGCGCCGTCGTCATCACCGGAGCCGGACGCGGCTTCTGCTCGGGCGGGGACATTCACTACATTCACCAAGCAAGGACGAGTAAATCCACGCACGACTTTGAAGTGCTACTCAACCTCGGCAAGGAGCTGATTCTAGCAATCGCGACGATGCCGAAGCCTGTCATCGCGGCGGTGAACGGTCCGGCGGCCGGTGGTGGCATGAGCCTGGCACTTGCATGTGATTTGCGCATTGCGTCCGACCAGGCGATGTTCAAGCAGGCGTTTGCCCAGCTGGGGCTCTATCCCGATCTCGGTGCTACGTTTTTCCTTCCGCGATTCGTGGGACTCTCGCGGGCTTCGGAGTATTTTTATACCTCGGAGCGCCTTTCGGCGGAGGAGGCGCGGCGGATCGGGATGGTGTACGCGATCTATCCTCACGATCAGTTCGACGTGGAAGTCAAGAAGTTCGCCGAGCAGATGGCCGCGGCGCCTCCGCTCGCCTATCGCGACGTGAAGCGCACGATGATCAGCGAGGCCCATCGCGCTTTGGAGGAGGCGATCACAGAGGAAAACCGCCTCCAGGTTCACTGTTTTCTCTCTGAAGACTGTGCGGAGGGTCTCTCGGCATTCCTTGAGAAGCGTCCCCCGAAATTCCGCGGCCACTGAGATCCCAGCTGCCAACGGCTTTCGCCCGTTTTCATCTCGAACACAAACGAAGTGCGAGGCCGCCGACCGAGATTTTCGTTTGTGGTTATGCAGCAGACGTGGGAGCATGATGGAAAGGGGGATCAATCGACCATGCCAGTGACAAAGGCGCGCGCTCGGACCCGACCCCGAAGAAAAGGTAAGGTCATTCAATTCCTGCACAAGCCAAACTGCACGGCCTGTAAAAAGGCGCGCAGGTATTTGGAGAGGCGCGGGTTTCAGCTCTATTTTCGCGACTTGACGAAGCAACGGTTGAGCGCCACAGAGCTTGAGAAGCTGATTGGGAGGCGCGATTACACGGGGTTCTTAAACAGCCGCAGCGAACTGTTCCGCAACAAGCGTATGGCCGTGCGCCCGCCTTCCAGAGAACAGGCGATCCACTTGATGTCGAAGGAGCCGAACCTTATCCGTCGGCCGGTAATCGTGGCAGGAGGACGCGTCGTCGTCGGGTTCGACGAGAACGGAATGGCCAGGCTTTAGACCGTCCTGTCGGCTTCTTTGGGTCAGCTCTCCCTATGGACCTCCGCGAAAAAATCGAAATCCGCCAGGGCGACCTCACCGAGATGGACACCGACGCCATCATAAACGCTGCAAATAATGATCTACAGCTTGGTGGAGGGGTGGCGGGAGCGATTCGCCAGAAAGGCGGCCCGCAGATTCAGGCCGAATGCGACAAAATTGGCACCATTCCGGTAGGCAGCGCCGCGATCACTTCCGGCGGAAAGCTGAAAGCGCGGTACGTGATCCATGCGGCGAGTATGCCTCTGGGCGGCCGAACTTCCCCGCAATCCCTGCGCACTTCGACAGCTCACGCTCTCCGGATCGCCGCACAGAGGGGGCTGACGTCGGTCGCCTTTCCGGCTGTGGGAACGGGCATCGCTGGTTTCCCTCTTCGCGAGTGCGCGGAAATCATGCTCCGCGAAGCCGCCAGGCACTTCCAGGGCTCAACCTCGCTTGAGAGAGTTCATTTCGTGCTGTTCGATCCAGAAGCACGGCAGGTGTTTGAGCAGGTGTTTGCGGAGATTGTTTCAGGCGAGGTCAGCTAGTTGTTCTCCGTACGCCTCTTCAGCGTGGGTGCCGTGTCATTGGTGGAGTTGCCAGCGGGATTGGGTGCCTGGGCCGGATTGCCACTCGCGGTGGCGGTCGCCGTCGAAGCGGAGCTATCGGGCGAGTATGGCTTCTTCATGTAGCGATTGGCCTCGGCCTGTGCGCCGGCCGTGTCGTCTCGGGTTCGCTGCGCAAGGCTGTATTCGTTCACCGCCCGCTCTCGCTGTCCCAGGATATCGTAAACCTTTCCCATATAAATGTGACTCCAGACGTCGACCCACTTGGGATCGAGATCGCCACCGAGCGCCGCGCGAAATGCATTGGCGGCAGACTGATAGTTCTTCTGATAGAAGTAGGCCTCGCCGGTGCGGAAATGTGCCAGAGAATTCGTGGGCTGGATGTCAAGGGCGTGCTGATATTCCTGAATTGCCTCGTAGTATCGGCCGAGCGTGGCCAGCGCCTCTCCTCGCGCGATCATGGCGCGAATCCGAAGCTTGGGGCTGGACTTCAGTAGGTTGTTGTTGGGATCAATGGTGATGCCGTTGGGTTTGGGACGTCCGAAGGTATCGATGGAAAACGGGGTGGTGGTGCCCGTGACCAGGATTTTCTTAAGTTCCGGATTACCCTCGGTGTCGACCTTGACGTCAACGGGCATGCGAAAGGTGTCGAGGTCCTGATGGACTTTGCCGACCACCTGGAATCCTTTTGGAGTGCGGTAGGTGGTGTACTCCATCGAGAATTCGGGAACCCCCGTGGAATTCAGCCACTGCGCGAAGAAAGAGGTGAGGTTGATTGGCGGCTCACCCTTTTTGGGCGGTCGTACTTTGGTCGCCGCCAGTTTCTCAAAAGAGTCGATCGAAGCTGTCCGCCCGGCGTGCTGTTTATAGAATTCGCGCAGTAGGGAGGCAAAGGCATCGTCTCCCAATTCCGCCCGCAACATGTGAAAAACCATGGCGCCCTTATCGTCCACAATCGAGCGATAGCGATCGGTATACGGCTCGACTCGATCGGCTTCCGCAATCGGAGCGGTCTGCTCGAACATTAGGGCACCGACGGCGAAATCCTCCAAGGCCCGATGGAGGCTCGCCACACCCCCCGACTGCTCGGCGTACATCGCTTCGGCGTAGCGCGAAAGTCCATCGGTGAGCCAAACGTCATTGGCGGTCTGAGGGAGCACACTATAGCCCCACCATTGACCAGCGGCAAGCTGCGTCAGCATGCGGTCGTTTGCCCGGCTGGTCCATTGGCGGGAGCTGATGAGCAGCAGGCCCGGCGCCGAGTATCCGGCCAGCGAGCCATCCGGCATTGCAGCGACGGTCAGCGCCGGCTGGCCTGTGGATAAGGGTCCGAACGTGTCCGCGAGGTAACTCATAATTTGGGCCAGGGCCGTCGCATAGGAGCTGACCGTGGACGCTTGCGACGGTGGGGTGTAAAAGGAAAATTGGTAGCCTTCCGTTGGAGCCGGTGTGAGCTGCAAAGGGCCGGCGACAAATGTTCCAACCGGTCCGGGCTCTGTCGAATGGAACACGTACGAAGTTTGCCCACCCGAGCCGCCGACGCCAGGGCGCGCCGCCGGCGGGTCCGGCCTGCCGGTACCGGCAACGGCAAACGTATTCGGCACGATCAGATTGAAGGTGCCCGTATAGCGATTGGACGGGAAGTCGGTCAGCGGAAACCAGCGCGCCGGCAGCAGAAGATAGGCTCCTGTTTTATCGACAGACGCAAAGCGGAGGCCTCTGCTGGGGCTATCCTCCTCACTTGAAACCGGACCATTGTATTCAAACAAGAGGGTGACGGTTTTTCCCGGCGTTGCGGTGCTGGGAAGCCCGACGGTGAGCAGAAGTGGAGAACTGCCTTCACGGGCAAAGCTCAGATCGTGTCCGTCGGATGATTTCACCGAAGTCACATGCAGATCGGGATGCAATTCGACGACCACGGTCTTCGCCACCTGCTCGGCGGCGAAATCAACCTTGGCCTGTGCCTGGATGGTCTGATCGTCGGGCCGCAGGATCACCTCGACGTTATAATTTGTCGCGCGAAAAGGAAAAGTGCGCGGGGCTTGGGCGGCGGCAACGGTTGCAGCCACCAAGCATATGACCAAAACGAGATACGATCGATACACCTGAGCCAATCGAATCCTCTCACCGATGCTCGACTGCCCGCGTCTTTTTAGGATACCAGATAAGCACGGGCAGTTGCCCGCCGGGCCCCGATCAAAGCATTTGGGCAAAAATGCCCGCCGCGCGCTCGATGGCACCGCCCGAGCCCAGTTTGGCTCGAACCTCCGCGAGCCCTGACCTCATTCGCTCGCGGCCCTCAGCCGACTCCAGGAGATATCGAACCTGTGCGGCGACGGCCGCCGGTGTGAAATCGTCCTGAACGAGCTCGGGAACCACGCGCCGCCCGGCGATGAGATTCACCATGCTGATAAAAGGCGTGTGCATCATACGCCGAGCGATCGCCGCCGTCAGGGCACCGACCCGGTAGATCACCACCATGGGTGTTCCCAGCAAGGCGGCTTCGATGGTCGCGGTCCCGCTCGCGATGATGGCGCAGTCAGCCGACGCGAGCGCGTCGTAGGCTCCTGCTTCGATGCGCTTGATTGGGACGGCCGGGCGTCCGCCCCAGGCGATGAAACGTTCAGGGCTCAGACCGGGGGCGGCAACGTGCACGAACTCAACTCCGCCCAGCGGCTTGAGCTCGCGCGCCAGGAGTTCGCAAGCATCGAGAATCTGCGGATAATGATGCGCGATTTCGCTGTGGCGGCTGCCCGGCAACAGCGCCACGACCAGCCGCTCCGGGTCGAGTCCATGTCGGCGCGCAAATTCATCGCGGCTCATCGTGGGACGAACCACATCGGTGAGAGGATGCCCCACAAAATCAACCGGCACGCCCACCTCGCGATAAATTTTCTCCTCGAAAGGAAAGATCACCACCATCCGATTGACGAGGCGCTTGACAATCCTCACACGACCTCGGCGCCAAGCCCACACCTGTGGACCGATAAAGTAGCCCACCGCGATGCCATGCTGCTTCAGCCGCCGAGCGACACCTAAATGCGTTCCCGGCGAGTCGATCAGAATGGCCAGAGAGGCGCGCCGCCTGACCGCTTCGCGCGCCAAACGTCGCTGCACCTTCACTACGGCCGGAATTTTGTGCAGCACCTCCGTAATGCCAACGACGGCGACATCGTGGTAGTCCGCGATCAACTCGACGCCCGCTTCGGCCATGCGCGGGCCGCCCATGCCGAACAGCGTGGCCCCAGTGCGGGCGCGCAGCGCCGTTGCGAGCCGTCCCGCGTACATATCGCTGGATGCCTCTCCGGCGGAGATCAAGATCTGCGTCATGCTAGCGGTTGCGACTCTGGCAAACCGGATGGTGGCTCGCGCACAGCCGCCGATCAGTCATCGGCCGGCAAAGGCTGAAATCCCGGTGCCGAACCAGGCAGCGGCATGGCGAGCTCCTGCTCCTTGTACTGCAGTTGGTAGAGGCGGTAGTAGATGCCGCGCAGCGCCAGCAATTCCTGGTGTGAGCCTTGTTCGCGCAAACGGCCCTTATGAAATACGAGGATGCGATGCGCGTGCTGGATGGTACTCAACCTGTGCGCGATGACGACGGCTGTACGTCCCATGAGCAGGCGATCGAGAGCTTCGCGAATCATCAACTCTGTCTTGGTGTCAACGCTCGAGGTGGCCTCGTCCAAAATCAGAAACTGCGGATTGTGTGCGAGCGCGCGCGCGAAGCTGACAAGTTGCCGCTGGCCGACCGAAAGGGTGCCGCCCCGCTCGGTAACCGGCGTATCGACTCCCTTGGCCAGCGACTCAAGGAAGGGGCCCAGCCCGACCTCCCGCAAAGCGCTCTCCGTGGCGGCGCGATCGATCCATTCCGTTCCCAGCCGTACGTTGGCTTCGAGCGTACCGGTAAACAGGAACGGATCCTGCAGCACGATTCCGAACAGCCGGCGCAGGTCCTGTAAATCCATTTCGCGAATGTCCACGCCGTCGAGCAGGATCTGGCCCCGCTGGATTTCATAAAAGCGCAACAGAAGCTGAATAATCGTGGTCTTGCCCGCGCCCGTATGGCCCACAATGGCGAGCGTCTGCCCGGGTTCGACCCGGAAAGATACGTCACGCAGGACCCAATCTTCTTCCTTCGGTGCCGCTCCTCCGTGATAAGCGAACCACACGTTGCGAAATTCGATCTCGCCGCGCGGTGGGCGAAGCGTTTGGCGGGTGGAAGCCGAAGCGATGGTGACGGGCTCATCGAGCAACGAGAAGATGCGCTCGGAAGCGGCCATGGCGGCCTGGAGGATGTTGAATTTTTCACTCAAATCCTGGATGGGCCGGAAGAAACGCTGCGCATACTGGATGAAGGAAATCAACATGCCGATTGTGAAGGTTGAGGCAATCACCCGCACCCCACCGGTCCAATACAGCAGCGCAACACCGGACAGGCTCAAAAATTCAACCGACGGGTAGAAATAGGAGAAAGCGTCGATCGCATCCTTGTACGCTTCCATGTGGACGCGATTGAGCTCCGCGAATTGGGTCCGCGCTTTCGGCTCACGGTTGAAGAGCTGCACGACGGCCATGCCGCTGATGTGTTCCTGCAAGAATCCGTTGATCCGCGCAATAGCCGTGCGGATGCGGCGATTGGCGTCGCGCACATGGTTGCGGAAAAAATACGTGACCAGAATCATCAACGGCAACGGCGAAAGGGTTACCAGACCGAGGAACGGGCGCCACTTGATCAGCACGACCGCCAGCCCAAAGATAAACACAAAATCGTTGAGCATCGCGGCCACGCCCGTGGCAAACAGGTCATTCAAGGCATCCACATCCGTCGTGCATCGGGTCACCAGCCGGCCGACGGGGCTTCGGTCGAAGAAACTCATCGGCAGCCCTTGCAAATGTTCAAAGATCTCCTTACGCAGGTCGTACATCGTTTGCTGGCCGACCGACTGCATGATCCGAACTTGAACGTATTGCAGCGCAAAGCTCGCCAGGATGGAGGCGAGGTATGCCAACGCGATCAGTGACAGGCCGACAATCGCGCCGTGGCGTAGTATCTCGCCACGCATGCCGGGAATGACGTAGTGATCCACGCCCCGACCGAACAGGTACGGGCCGAGGATATCCATGCCAGCGACGGCCAGGCTCATGGACACAGCCAAGATCACTTGCCAGCGATACGGCCGCAGATATTTCGTCAGCCGGTGCGTCAGGCGCGTGTCGTAGAGCTTTCCTAACTTCTCTTCCTCGCGAAAATCACTCATTCGCGTGCCAGCTCTTCTTCTAGAAGCTGCTTTTGGTACAAGTCGGCGTAGTATCCGCCTAGTGCCAGCAGCTGTTCGTGCGTTCCGCGCTCGGTGATGCGGCCTCCCCGCAATACGATGATCTGGTCCGCATCCTTTACCGTCGAAATCCGATGGGCAATCAAAATCGTTGTGCGCCCGTGGATGACCTCGCGCAACCCACGCAGAATGTGCTCCTCCGTCTCTGTGTCCACATTCGAGAGGGCGTCATCGAGGATGAGGATGCGGGGTCGTCGGGCAATGGCACGCGCCAGGGACGTACGCTGTTTCTGGCCGCCCGAAAGAGTGATGCCCCGCTCGCCAACCATCGTGGCGTAACGCTGCGGAAAGCCCGCAATGTCACCGGAAAGACAGGCAATATCGGCGGCCTCGGCGATGACCTCTTCCGAAGCCCCCTTCAAACCGAAGGCGATATTCCCGGCCAGCGTCTCGCTAAATAGAAACGTATCCTGCGGCACATAGCCGATAGCCTGGCGGAGCTCCTCGAGCGGATACTCACGGATCGGGCGGCCACCAATCAAAAGCGTTCCCTCGGGAGCCTCCCAGAGCCGGGCGATCAATGCGGCCAGTGTCGACTTGCCGCTACCGGTAGGGCCGATGATCGCCAGCGTCGAGCCAGTCGGAATTTGCAAGTTGATGTCCTGTAGCACGGGTGGCCCGGCACCGTCTCTGGGGCTGGTCGGATAGGCAAACGTGAGGCGTCGAAACTCGATCTCCGGACCGAAGCGGCCTTCCAGTGCCCCGTGGCCCGTGGCCACGGCCGGAGCGTCCGAGATTCTGGGGTCTGCGTTCAAGATGTAGCTCAGCCGACCCATTGAGGCTGCCCCACGCTGAAAAATGTTAGTTACCCATCCGAGCGCGATGATCGGGAAGACCAACATCATGAGAAAGGTGAAGAAGGACCACAGCGTGCCGATCGAGACGCTGCGGTCGATAACCCGCACTCCGCCAGCCCCAAGCAGGATCACAAAGCTCACGCCGATCAGGGCTGTCAGCGCCGGAAAAAACAGACTCCAGGAACTGATCAGTTGGATATTGCGGTCCACGTAGTCACGATTGGCCTGATCGAACAGGGCGATTTCCGATTTCTCCTGCGCGTAGGCGCGAATCACACGGACACCAGTGAGATTTTCCTGAGCGCGAGTCGAAAGCACTCCCAGCGCCGCCTGAATGCGCTCGGAAAGCCGATGAATGATTCTGCCGAAGTAGTACACGGCCAACACCACAAACGGCACTGGCAGCAGCACCCAAAGCGTGAGCCCAGCGGAAAGCTTCAGCATGAAAAACAGCGAGACCACGGCAGTCGCAATTGTCGTGGCGGTGTACATGATGCCAGGACCGAGCACCATCCGAACCGCATTCAGGTCGTTTGTCGCGCGGGACATCAGGTCGCCCGTGCGGTTTCGGGCGTAGAATTCCGAATCGAGCCGCACCAGACGGGCCAGCAAATCATTCCGCAAGTCATATTCGATTTCGCGCGACACGCCGATGAGAATCCACCGCGTCCAGAACGAGAAGATTCCCTTGATGATCATCGCGCCGACGATGGTCAGGCAGTAGATGCCCAGAGCGCGGCGGTTGACCGGAGCGTAGTACTTAAGCAGTGGCCAAAGGATGCGCCGCGCCGTTCCGGCCAGCGTGGTCAGAGGCTGTGGCAGTCCGCTTAGGCAATCCGTGATGATTCCCTGCACCAGCTGTGGCAGGGCGCCGACGATGCCCATCAGGGCATCTAGGACCAGGCCTAGCGTGACCATGCCCTTGTAGCGCGCCACGTAGGGAAGCAGAGGCTTTAGGTTGTCCCAGCCCGAGGGCCTTGGTTCAGCCCGCGCTGCGCTTGTGGCAGCGGGTTGTGCGATGGCACTCATCGGCGAGTATTAGACGCGATGGGCCTTGATCCGGCTACCGGTTTTGTTCCAGCTTCGACAGGCAAGGTTCATTCGGCGTGGCGCCCTCGCACCCATTCGAGATGAAATCCCTGCGATCTTATCGCGTCGCCTGGGCGAGCGAAAGAGGCGTTCTGGCCTAGCGTGCCGCGACGATTTCCTCCAGGCGCGCTTCGAAGTTCTCTTCGCCTTCCGACCACAGCCAGGCGCGCTCGACCGGAACGGCCTTTTCGATTCGCCGGACCCAGTTAAGAAGTTGGCGAATGTTGTCGCGCGTCCTTTTCTGATATTGGTCGAGGTTCTCCGGCCAGGCCATGGTCTGGAGAAAACGAGCCTCCTCCGGGCTCTGCGGCTCGGTATTCGCAGGTTGCTGGACGCCCAACAGGCCGGCGTGTCCGGTGAACAGATGTTCGAACCCCAGCTGCGCTTCCAAATGCCCGCGCTCGCGCCACAGCCCGCCTTCGTAATCCTCGCCCCGGCAAATGATTCCCAGCGGCTGCGGCCCCACCGTCGGTTCGCCGGAGACCGGATCGATCGTGGCGAGATCCCAGAAGCATCCGACCTCATAGGAGCAATCGGTGTGAAGCTGTTCTCGAGCGATCTCGACAACTTCGGTCACGCCCAGCGATGCGAGACGCAGATCCTGTTCCAGCAGGGGCGGTTGTGAATCGTCCACTGCCCGGATAACCAGATGTGTGAGACCAGGTCTTGCAGCGGAGAAGGGAACGGTTTGGAGAAAATCTCGGAAGTGCTCTAGGATCCAGCCCTCGGAAAATTCTTTGCAGCAAACACTCAGATAGGCTTGGTTTGCCATCCAAGCGATTATACCGGCTCGTGCCCAGCAACCAGAAGCCCCTCCTCCTGCAGAATGATGAAGGAGAGCTATTTCTTTTTCGGCGGAACGCCTTCGTCATCCTCGGCACTGAAGTTTGTGGAAATTCCCAGCAGCCGGCTTTTCAGTGTGTCACCCATGCCGGCCAGGACTTCCGCAATCGCCGCGCGCATCCGTTTCTCTGCGGACTTGGCAAGAGTGTCGAGCACGGCCTGCGAATGCTGCCCAAGAGTCGTGGCTGAGGCGAGCAGCCATGAATTGGAGGCGTTTTCCAGGCGAGTCTTGTACTGCTCGATCGACTCATCGGCTGATTTCTTCACTTGTTCGAGCCACTCCCTCTGCTGCTGTTGGTGCTTGGCTTCCCAAGCTTCCACCACGGGCCCGAGCTGCGATTGCAGCAATATTTGGGCCTGCTCAACGCCCTGGGCCACTCGCTCATCCAGTGTTTTCTGAAATTCGGTGAGCGACGTTTCGCGGGTGTATTCGAGGTCCGAACGCGCCTTTTCGAGCGCCTGTTGCGAGGCGTCTTCGAACCGGCGCATTGAGTTTCCCGTCACGCGGTCGACGGCATCAGAGAAGGTGGCTTGCGCCGTTTCGGCAGATTCGGCGATCCGCCCACGCTCGCGTTCGACGATTTCCTTTGCGGCGTCCTCGATCTCCGCCTGACTGTGCTGGACATACGACCGGCGGTAGTGATCCAGCTCCGATGCGACGAGGCTTGAGATTTCAGCGGCGCGTCCGCGCAGCGATGCCGTCGATTGCTCGACCGCCTTTTCGAGTGCCGATTGCATCGTCGTTTGCGCCTTCTTCTGGTACCAGTCGGCGGCTTTGGAAAGCGCTTCGTAGGTGTCGTGCTGCGCTTCGGTGCTCTTTTGTTCCAGCTCGGCTTCCACCCTGGCCAGCGCCGCGCGGCAAGATTGCTCGAACTCGGCCGGCAGCTTTCCCGATTCCTGTCGGAAGCGCTCGAGGGATTCCTCTAAGGCCAGTTGCGAAGCGTGGTGCACCCTCTCGCGTACCGCTGCTTCGGCCTGTGCGGCCTGCTGCGAGACTTTTTCGGCCTGTTCGCGCAGAGTCGTTTCGATCGCAGCCGCCTGATCGAAAGCCCGCTCGACCTGTGTGCGAATTTTTTCTTGGAGCTCGCTGGCCGCGTCGCGAGTACGGTCTAGTTCGGCCGCGGTCTGCCGTGCGGCGTCGAGCCTTGGCGCCAGTGTCTGCTGGAACTCCCCTGAGAAGGCCTCCATCGTCCTTTGCGCCGACTTCTGGAGGGTCGGTTCCAGGTTCTCGATCCGCTGTGTCAGCGCCTGCTCGGCGCGCCGCTCGGCTTCCTCCTGTTGTACAGAAAGCATTTCCACCAGCTTCTGTCGAGCTTGTTCAAGCGTCGAGCGACCGGCCTCCTCGATCTCGATGCGCGTTTTTTCGGTCGCCCTACGCTGCTGCTCAAGGCCGGCACCGAAGGAATCGACCTTTGTCTGCGCCTGTCCAAGCGCCGAATCGAGCGACTCGCGCAGGCTCGCTTGCCGCTGAGCCATATCCTGTTCGGTCTGTGCGAGCGCCGCTTGGGAGGTTTCGGCGAACCTTTCGCGGATGCTTTCCAACGCACCCGTCATGGTGACTTCGAACTGGTCGTGCCAGCGTTGCCGGGCCGCTGTGACGTCGTCCTCGGTCTGTTCCAGACTCCGGCTGCGGATGGTTTGAGCCGTGTCTTCCAGGCTGGCTTTCCAAGTTTCCAGGTGCTGTTTCGCGGCTTCGGGCGAGGAAAGTATGCCGAGCGACGGCATCGCGGCTTCGCGCTGCCCAACGATGCGTTCGACAGCTTCTTCGACAGCCTGTTTCAGGTTTTGCGCCGTCGCTTGCTGTGTGGCCTGCTCGGCCGCTTGCTGTGCCGCCTGTCGAACGGCGCCATCGACTGCTTCTCGGATTTTGACGTCCAGTTGCGCGGCGCTCTCTTCGTTCGTCTTGCGCGCCTGCTCAACAATGGCCGCGGTGCGTTCGGTGGCCTGCTGAATGAGTCTTTTCGAAGCAGATTCGGAGACTCGCTCCATCGAGAGCTTGATGGCGCGTTCGACGGCGTCATGAAGCTGCGCGTCTAGCTGCTGCCGAACGACAGTCATTTCCTCGTTGATCGCTGATTGCGCGCTGCGATGGAGTGTCTTTTCCAGGGCCTCCTTGGCTTCGGCAACGATCTTAGCCGTCTGTCGCGCGGCCGCCAGTTGTGCGTCGGGCGTGGCAGCGGTCGGCACCAGGGAGATTTTGCTTTCCGATGCTGCGGGCTGGCCGGCTGGGATCCCGAGGAACGCTGGCGCGGGTGTTTCCCCTCCCGCCGGTGCGGTCGGCGCGGCCGGTGGCTCGTCGCCAGGGTAGGGAAACCAATCCTCCGGAGGAAACGCAATCCCCCATACGTTTCCCGCGGTGTCGAATTCGAGACCAATCTGAAAAAGCTCGCGCACCGCTCGGGGCCGCTGAACCCAGATCACGCGTCCCTGAACGGTTCGCGGAGGCAGGGAAGGCTCCGGACGCGGAATGTCGAGCGACACGACGTTGTTTTTCGGAACATAATGCTTCGACTGGTACTTGCAGCCATGGCAGTTGACCATGACCGTGGTAGTGCGTTCCTTGAAGGGCTGGCCGAGGGCGTCAACGCCGGAAACCGTGATCGGCATGGCTTGCACGATGCGCGTGCTCCGGCGCTTCTGTGTTCCGGCCTCTTCCGATGGCATGGACCCGCCCAAGGGCTCCTCCAGGGGTAAAAATCAAGGGTAGCACTCGCACTTCGACGGGGTCGAGTACAGCTTTCGCCGGGTACGTATCGGTAACCAAATGCGCGGCTCTAGGCTCGTTCCGAGCCTGCGACGGAGCGTCGATCAGCTTATGCGATGGGCGAATGACGACAAGCTATTGCCCGGGTGATGGGAGTTGGGCCCGCGTCCAGCCACCACCGAGCGCCTCTACCAGCTGCACACTGGCGGTGATTTGCTGCTGCTGGAGGTTCACGAGCGTTTGTTGGTTGCTCAGCAGCGAGGTTTGGGCGCTGATCACGTTGAGGTAGGGGTCGATCCCCAACTTGTATCGGTCCATGGCGATGTTTAAATACCTTTGCGCGGAATTGATCGCAACCACCTGCTGTTCAATCTCCTTGGATAGAATGCGCAGCGCAGCCAGGTTGTCCTCTACCTGCTGAAAAGCGGATAACACCGTCTGTCGATAGTTGGCTACCGTCTCGTCGTATTGAGCGCGATACTGCTCGACGGTCGCTTTGCGTAAACCTGCATCGAAAATCGTTTCTGCTAGGCTCGGACCTACGGACCAGAAACGACTCGGCCAAGTGAACCAATCGATAATCGAAGAGGACTGAAACCCTCCCGAAGCGCTGAGCGTGAGGGTGGGGAAATAGGCTGCCCGCGCGATGCCGATTTGTGCGTTGGCCTGTGCGACCAGACGCTCGGATGCCGCGATATCGGGTCGTCGCTCCAGAAGCTCGGACGGCACGCCAAAGGGAATCGGCGGCGGGGTGGCACTCAAGGCCTTCATGGGAATCGAAAAGGTTGATGCGGGCTGTCCGACCAGCGTGGCGATGGCGTGCTCGTATTGCGATCTCAGAATGCCGACATTGGTGGCTTGCGCCTGTGTGGTCTCGAGCTGCGTTTCCGCCTGCGCCACAGGCTCGTCACTGTCGATGCCGGTTTCGTAGAGCGCTTTCGTCAAATCGAGAGACTGCTGGTACGCCTGAACGGTGGCATCGAGCAACTGCTTCAGTGCGTCTTGGGAGCGAAGCTGAAAATAATCTTCAGCCACTTCGGCCTGCATGCTCAGCTTGGTATTGGCGAGATCGGCGGCGCTGGCCTGCGCTCCCACGGCACTGGAATTGACCGTATTGCGGATTTTTCCCCATAGGTCAGGCACCCAGGTCGCATCGAACGGTAGGGAGTAGTCTGCATACGCACCGGTCGCATTTTTGCCGGTTCCGCCCACACCGCTCTCGTTAAACTCGGTCAGAGTTGACGATTGGCGCTCCCCGGTAATGGAAGGAGTCGTGGTGACGGTCGGATAGAACTGAGATCGTGCCTGTTTCACCATGGCTCGTGCTGCCAGATAGCTGGCCGCCGCCGAAGCGATCGACTGGTTGGAAACGTTCACCTCTCCTTCCAGCGCGCTTAGCTCGGGATCGTTGAAGATTTCCCACCAGTCTCCACGAATGACCTCGTCGCTCGGCTGAGCAGCCTTCCAATTGGCGATATCCTTAGCGCTTTCCGGCGTTACTTCCTTATAGGCGGCGGGAACCTGCGTGGTCGGCGTGTGATACTTCGGCCCGACGTTGCAGCCCCCCACCAGGAAAGCGGCCGCGACAGCAGCCAGAAGAGAGGCTCGGATAGCCAAGGGGTGGGGAACCATTCTCATAGGCTAATCGGTCCCCTCGGGCGCCGCGGTCATCTGCTTCGGGTGCGAACTCTGCCACCATAGGCTGAGACGGTCCATGTAGAGGTATACGACGGGCGTTGTGTAGAGCGTGAGCATCTGACTGAAAATCAACCCGCCGACGATGGTGATTCCGAGCGGCCGTCGCAACTCGGAGCCGACGCCGGTTCCCAGTGCCAGCGGCAAAGCACCGAGCAGGGCGGCCATCGTCGTCATCAAAATGGGACGGAAGCGCAGCAAGCAAGCCTGATAAATGGCGTGCTTCGAACTCTTACCTTCGTTTCGTTCGGCCGCCAGGGCGAAATCGATCATCAGGATGGCGTTCTTTTTCACGATGCCGATCAACAAAACAATGCCGATGAGCGCAATCACGCTGAGGTCTGTGCGAAAGACCATCAAAGCTAGGACGGCACCCACACCGGCCGAAGGCAACGTCGACAGAATGGTGATCGGGTGGATGCAGCTTTCATAGAGGATGCCAAGAACGATGTAGACGGCCAAGAGCGCGGTAACGATCAGCATCGGCTCTGTGGCGAGAGAAGCCTGGTAGGCTTGCAGTGTTCCGGAAAACATGGCGTGAATCGTGTCTGGCATGCCCATGGTCTGTTCCATCCGATTGATCGCTGCCGACGCTTCGCTCAGAGCCACGCCCGGCGCCAGATTGAACGACACGGTGACAGAAGGAAATTGGCCTTGATGATTGACCGCGAGCGCAGCAGTGGTCGGCTGGTAATGTGTGATCGCGCTCAGCGGAACCTCTCCGCCGGTCTCCGGGTGGACATAGATGTCCTTCAGGCTTTTCGGGTCTTGCCAATACTGCGGCGCGACCTCCATGACGACATAATATTGGTTGAGAGGAGTGTACATCGTCGAGACGAGTGCCTGTCCGAACGCTTGGTACAAGGTCTGATCGATCAGCTGGGGCGTAATTCCCATTCGCGCGGCGGTTGGGCGATCGTAGGTGAGGAAGGCTTCCAGACCGCTGTTCTGTTGGTCCGTATCGACGTCTCTGAGTTGCTTGAGTTTCTTCATCTGGGCGAACAGCTTCGGCCCCCATTGGACCAAATCGCTCACGTTGTCGCTTTGAATCGTATATTGATATTGTGCGTTGCTTTGCCGACCCCCGATCCGCAAATCCTGACCGGCCTGCAGAACCACTCGTGCGCCAATCAACGTGTTCAATTTCGGCCGCAGACGATCGATCACCTGGCTCGAGGTCAGCTTCCGCTGGTTCAGCGGCTTCAAGCCGATGAAAACATTTCCTGAATTCGTAGCTCCGCCGACCTGATTCGTCTGCCCGCCGCCGGTAAAGGCCATCACGTTGGCCACGGCCGGATCGGCTCGAATAATGTCGACCACACGCTTAGTGATTTGATCCATCGCCTGATAGGAGATGTCCTGCTCACCGCGAATGCCACCCTGAATGATTCCATTGTCCTGCAGTGGGAAAAATCCCTTGGGCACAATAATCAGCAAATAAACGTTCACCGCGATGGTAATCAGCAGCACCGTCAAAGTTAGCGCGGCGTGGTTTAGTACCCACCCCAGCGTTCGCTCGTACAGGCTCAACACCCAGTCGAAGGCCTTCTCGCTGGCTCGATATAAACGGTTATGTTCCTCGGGCCGCTCGTGAGCCAGTAACCGGGAACACATCATCGGAGTCGTGGTGAGCGAAACGAGCAGCGAAACCAGAATCGCCACGGAAAGCGTGACAGCAAACTCCCGGAACAGCCGCCCGACAATTCCTCCCATCATAAGAATCGGAATGAACACGGCAATGAGCGAAAGGCTGATCGAGAGCACCGTAAACCCGATCTCCTGTGCTCCTTTCAGGGCTGCTGCCATGGGGCTGAGGCCCTGCTCGAGATAACGTGTTACGTTCTCGATGACCACAATCGCGTCATCGACGACAAAACCGGTGGAGATCGTGAGGGCCATCAAGGAAAGATTGTCAATACTGTAGTGACACAAATACATGACCGCGAACGTTCCGATCAGAGAAACCGGCACGGCCACGCTGGGAATCATGGTTGCGCGCGGATTGCGAAGAAAAACAAAAACTACCAAAATCACCAAGGAAATCGAGATGACCAGCGTGCGTTCGACCTCTGCTACCGAGGCCCGAATCGTGGTGGTCCGATCGACTACGGTCGTCATATCGATGCCTGCGGGGATCGAAGCCTTCAGCGAAGGCATCGCTTGTTGAATTCGGCGAACCGTATCGATAATATTCGCGCCCGGCTGCCGCGAAATGATGAGGTTGACACAGGGTTTTCCGTTTACGTATCCCGAATTGCGTATGTTTTGTGTGGAATCCCGCACGTCGGCCACGTCGGATAGCTTGATCGCAGCTCCGTTGTGATAGCCCACGATCAGAGGCTTGTAGAAGTCGGCATGGAGGAGCTGGTCGTTTGCGAGGATGTCGCGGCTCGTCAAACCGTCCGAGAGCTGCCCTTTCGCCAAATTGGAGTTCTGAGCTGCCAACACGTTGGCTACGTCGGCCAGGCCGAGGCCGTAGCTGTTTAGTTGCGTCGGATTCAGCTCGACGCGCACGGCCGGAAGCGAGCTGCCGCCCACCGTCACCTGGCCAACCCCCGGGACCTGCGAAATTCTCTGTAGCATGATCGAGGAAGCCGCGTCGTACAGATGCCCGCGATCGTAGATATCGGACGTCAACCCGATAACCATGATGGGCGAATCGGCGGGGTTGACCTTTCTGTAGGTGGGGTTGGCGGGAAGATTGATCGGTAGATAGCTCCGCGCCGCATTGATCGCGGCCTGAACATCCCGCGCGGCGCCGTCGATGTTGCGTGTCAAATCGAACTGAATCGTGATACTGGTGCTGCCGATCGAGCTGGCCGACGTCATCTCCGTGATGCCGGCAATGCGTCCGAACTGTCGCTCCAGGGGCGTAGCGACCGAGGAAGCCATGATCTCGGGGCTTGCACCCGGCAGACCCGCCGATACTGAAATCGTGGGGAAATCGATTTGGGGAAGCGGCGAAACCGGAAGAAACCGGAAGGCCACGGCCCCCGCCAGAGCGATGCCAATGGTAAGCAAGGTCGTCGCCACGGGCCGGTGGATAAAGGGCGCAGATATATTCATAGCGAATCCGGGGATAGGGCTTCGGCGCCGATCGGCCGGGCGCGACCTGTCGAGAGTCGAGAAGCCAGGCGATCGAAGTAGATGTAAATCACCGGCGTTGTGTAGAGCGTGAGCACTTGGCTCACCAGCAGGCCGCCGACCATGGCAATTCCCAGAGGGCGGCGCAATTCCGAACCGATTCCCGAGCCGAGCGCCAAAGGCAGCCCGCCGAGCAGCGCGGCCATGGTTGTCATCATGATCGGGCGGAAGCGAAGCAGACAGGCTTGGTAGATGGCGTCGGTCGAATTCTTACCCTCCTTCCTTTCGGCTTCCAGTGCGAAGTCAATCATCATGATGCCGTTCTTCTTCACGATTCCAATCAGCAGGATGATCCCGATCAGGGCGACGACACTCAGTTCGGAGCGGCACAGGAGCAGGGCCAAAATCGCACCGACGCCGGCCGATGGCAAGGTCGACAGAATCGTAATCGGATGGATGTAGCTCTCATACAACACGCCGAGCACGATGTACACCGTTACCAGCGCCGCGAGAATCAGCAGAGGCTCACTCGACAGCGAGGCCTGAAACGAAGCCGCCGTTCCCTGAAATGCACCCTGAACGCTCAACGGCATTCCCAGTTCCCTTTGGACCTTCTCGATGGCTTTTGTCGCTTCGCCCAGCGATGCATAAGGCGCCAGATTGAACGAGATGGTGACGACGGGAAATTGGCCCTGGTGATTGATCGCCAGCGGGGCGCTGGTGTTCTCGAAATGAGCGAACGTGCTCAGCGGCACGGCCGCGCCGTTGATGCTCGTCACCACCGGCAGAGTGGAGGAAGTAACGGTCGTGTTGGCAGCGGGCCCCGAAGTGCCGGCGGTCGGTCCGGAAGATAGAACCGATGACGCGTTGGGTGAAGAAGGGGAGGTCGGTGCGGTCGCCGAGCGAACGTAAATGTCGTGCAACTTGTCAGGATTTTGTTGGAATTCGGGTAAGGTTTCTAGAATGACGTGGTACTGATTGAGTTGCGTGTAGATTGTCGAAATTTGGCGTTGCCCGAAGGCGTCGTATAAAGTTTCGTCGATGATTTCTGGTGTGATGCCCATTCGGGAAGCAGTTACCCGATCGATCACCAGCGACGCAGCCAATCCCGATGTTTGCTGGTCGGTGGCGACGTCGGTGAGCTCCGGCAGCCCCTGGAGCTTCTGCACGAACCTGGCCGCCCAAGTGTTCAACTCATTTTGGTCGGGATCTTCCAACGTGTATTGATACTGCGTTCGGCTGACGCGGTCCTCCACGGTCAGATCTTGAACCGGTTGCATGTAGAGCGTGATGCCTTGGACCTGCTCGAGTTTCGGCTGAAGGCGGCGGATGATATCGGAGGCGCTGATTTTGCGCTGTTCGAGCGGTTTCAGGGTAATCAGAATACGGCCGCTGTTGAGCGTCGTGTTTGTGCCATCCACTCCAATGAAGGAGGAAAGGTTCTCGACGGCAGGGTCTTCCAGAATGATTTTGGCCAGGGCTTGCTGCCTCTCGGACATGGCAGTGAACGATATCGTCTGGGGCGCCTGCGAGAAGCCTTGAATGATTCCGGTGTCTTGCACCGGAAAGAAACCTTTGGGCACGATCACGTAGAGCAGAATCGTAAGGACGAGTGTCCCAACCGCTACCAGCAGAGTTGTGGTCTGATATTGCAAGACCCATTGAAGGCTTTTTCCGTAGGCCTCAATCACCTTGTCGAACACGGGCTCGGACGCTCTAAAAAACCTACCCTGTTGATCCCGCGGCGTGCGCTTGAGCAACCGCGCGCTCATCATGGGGGTCAGGGTTAGCGAAACGGCTGCCGATACCAAAATGGTGACCGCGAGCGTGACCGCGAACTCGCGGAACAGCCGCCCCACGATGTCTCCCATGAAAAGCAACGGGATCAACACAGCAATCAGCGAAATCGTCAGCGAAATGATCGTGAATCCGATTTGTTCGGATCCCTTCAACGCTGCCTCGAGAGGCTTGTCTCCCTCTTCGATGAAACGCGCGATGTTTTCGATCATCACGATGGCGTCGTCGACAACAAAGCCGGTCGAAATCGTGAGTGCCATCAAGGTTAGGTTGTTCAGGCTGTACCCCGCTAGATACATCACACCGAACGTGCCGATCAAAGACAGAGGTACGGCGACACTCGGGATAATCGTTGCCGACAGGCTGCGAAGGAATAGAAAGATCACCATCACCACGAGAGCCACCGTCAGCATCAGTTCAAATTCAACATCTTTAACCGATGCCCGAATCGTCGTGGTACGGTCCGTCAGAATGGAAACGTGCACCGAGGCCGGCAGATTCACCCGCAGAATCGGCAAAAGTCTCTGAATGCGGTCCACCACTTGGATGATGTTCGCTCCAGGTTGGCGTTGGATGTTGACGATCACGGCAGGGGTGGTGTTCATCCACGCGGCCTGTCGCACGTTTTCGGCGCTGTCCACCACCGTCGCTACATCCGACAACAGAACCGGCGCACCGTTGCGGTAGGCGACTACGATGGAGCGGAAATCGGCACTGGTCTTCAGCTGGTCATTCGCGTCGATTTGATAGTCCTGGCGTGGACCGTCGAAGTTTCCCTTGGCCAGATCGATGCTGGTCTGTTGCAGCGCGCCGCGCACATCTTCGAGATTAATGCCGTAGGATGACAACAGCGTCGGATTGACCTGCACGCGAACGGCCGGCTTCTGGCCTCCACTGATGCTTACCAGGCCCACGCCCTGCAGCTGCGAAATTTTTTGGGCCAGCCTCGTGTCTGCCAGATCCTCGACTTGCGAAAGCGGTATCGTGTTGGAGGTCAGCGCCAGCGTCAGGACAGGTGTGTCGGCCGGATTGGTCTTGCTGTAAATGGGCGGCGTGGGCAGATCGGGAGGCAGATACGTCTGGGCCGCATTGATGGCCTCCTGTACCTCTTGTTCGGCGACGTCGATGTTCAGACTGAGTTCGAATTGCAGCACGATGACCGAGCTTCCATCGGAGCTGGTCGAGGTCATCTGGCTCAGTCCCGGGACCTCGCCAAACTGTCGCTCGAGCGGTGCTGTCACGGCCGAAGCCATTACGTCGGGGCTGGCTCCGGGATAAAACGTGACGACCTGAATGGTCGGGTAATCCACTTCCGGGAGGGCTGAAATCGGCAGCTGGGTGTACGCGACAAACCCCACTAGCAGAATCGCTGCCATCAACAAAGAAGTTGCAACAGGCCGGAGAATGAACGTCCGGGACGGACTCATGGGGCCTGGTCTCCGCTTGCGGTGCTCGAGCTCCCTTTCTGGTTCCTTGGTCCGCTGCGTACTTCCACTTTGATGCCATCCTGCAGCTTGTCGAAACCATTGATGGCTACCACGTCGCCCGGCTGGATCCCTTCGACCGCTGTAAAGTTGCCATCGCTCGAACCGGCCGTAATATTTTTCACCGTCGCTGTTTGATCCTTCCCGATGAGATAGACAAACGCCTGTTGTGAATTGCGCTGAATGGCTGGAGTTGGTACGAGCACCACATTTTGCTCCGTCTTGACGAGAAGCTTCGCGTTGACAAACTGACTGGGAAACAGTGCGTTGTCATGGTTATCGAAAATCGCCTTTAGTTTCACCGTGCCCGTTGTGGTATCGACCTGGTTATCGATCGTCAGCAGCGTCCCTGTCGTTATCGTCTTTTCCAATGTGCGATCGAGTGCGTCCACCTTCAGTTTTTGCCCTTGCCTCAGCTGCTGCTCGATTTCTGACAGGTAGTCCTCGGCTACGCTGAAAATCACGGTGATTGGCTGAAGCTGGGTGATGACTACCAACGCCGTGGTGCTGTTGGCTTGAACGATGTTGCCGGGATCGACCAGGCGCAGACCGACCCGTCCATCGATCGGCGAGGTGATGTGGCAATACGCCAGATTCACCTTCGCGTTGTCCAGCGCGCCTTGGTCGTTCTGAACTGTACCCTCATATTGCTTGACCGTTTGTTCCTGATCGTAGACCTGTTGCTGAGCAATCGCATTCCTACTGAGCGCCGTGCGGTACCGGTCGAGATCGATACGAGCTTCATTGAGTAGTGCCGTATCATGCGCCAGTTGCCCTTCCGCTTGGGTGACCGCAGCTTCATATGGCCGCGGGTCGATCTCCAGCAGCGGGTCTCCTTTTCGCACCATCTGTCCTTCGCGGTAGTACACTTCCATGATTTGACCCTGCACACGGCTTGTTACGGTCACCGTGTAGACGGGAGTCACAGTGCCAAGAGCTTCGACGTAAATTCCCATCTCGCCTCGGCTGGCAGCGGCTGCCAGTACGGGTATGGGCCTGGATGCGGTATTGGTTTTGGCCTGCTGATTGCGCTCCGCGGCCTCATGTTGGTAGTAAAGAAACCCCGTGACGGCTAGGAGCAGCAGCACGGCGATTACCCGCACCCAACTGCGTCGCCGAGCGCGCCGCTTCGGCGGTGGAGTATCGGAGGATTGTGGAGTTTGAGTTAACGTTTCGTCAGGAGCCGGCTTGACTGTCCATTCAGGCATCTTACGCTTCACCCATACGATTATTCTCCACTTCCGGTTCGGCTCGTTCACCGCCTACCGCAAAGACCGTGCTCTTCAATCGCAGCGAGGAAGGTGAAACGACGCCTCCATCAGTTCGTCCTGTACGACGTCTTCCGCCTCGCCAGCGTTTCGTAAAGAAGCTAACTGGTAGAAAGAAGGGAACCCCCGCGTACAGTCCGACCAGGGGACTCTGTGTAGTGCAGCAGAGAGGGGAGGGGGTGGAGCCTTCTTCGAGAGCTATATCGTTGGTCGTCTGGCGCTCACGGAATTGGTTCGATGCGGGTGGCTTATCCGCTTTCACCGCCTACTTCGATTTCTCCGATGCCGCCGCAGGTCGGACAGTGACCACTGCCACCGCAAGCCGAACAAGTCGATTCATCTACAAGTTCCGCGACCGTACCGAGCAGTCTCTCTCCGAGAGTCTTGCCTCTTCCGTGGCAAGCCGAACAATCACCGTCGCCAGGAAGGTCACAATCAGGGCAGGTGAGGGTGGTCATCGCAGCACCTCCCAACAGTTTCGGCAATTCTGATCCGGTTTCAGGCCACGGTCAAGCCAGCAAGGGATCGCGGGGAACGGCCCATCTCTAGGGCCAGATGATCATGGATTCCTCGAAAGCTGTGGAGCCCCTGCCGTCCCCGCGCATCGAGCACAGGAAAGCCCCTATGTACTTCCGGGGGTGCAGAGTTGTAATGTCTCAAGCGATCTCCCCATTACGGAGGGCGTTCCATGACCGCTTCTGGGCACGATGCACCAAAATCGTCGTTAACCGCGCGTTTGCAGGAAATAACTGTTCAGCTGCAAGAGTTGGAGCATTCGGTCATCTCGGGCGATCTTGACTCTCGAGTGCTAAGCGAATTTCGCAACGCGGTGGACCACATTCGTAACACCGCTTGGACTGTTCAGAAATGGGTCGATGCGCGGGAGCAGTCCGGAGACCCCTACGCGGTCCTGCCTGCTCTAGCCGCACAACGCGTCCGCCGCGCGACGCAACTTGCAAATGACCTTTGCCTGGACCTTCAAAGTGTGGAAGTAACTGTAGAAACGGAGGGAATGGGCGATCTCTATCGGTCGGTGGACGATCTGCATCGGCGGCTGGAGCTTCTTTTCAAAAGGGAGAAGTAGAAACAGAAAGGGGCACATGGACTCGCAGAGTTAGCTCAGGATTTCGAATCGAAATCAAAAGCCTTCTTAAAAAAGCGATGCTGAATGCGGCCCAGCAGAGTGCGCGGGCCACCGTATAGAAATTCGAGGGCAGCATTTTGGCCGAACTGACCGAGCAAATTGTCAGTGCCCATCCGAAATCCTAAGATGAACCCGTCGTGGCTTGGGATCCAGGTAGTTGCGGCCGTCATTGTCCCAATAAACGGCGAAGCCGTCAGCGCGACTGAGAATGAAATGTCACCGTCCTCCCCATGACGCGCGGCGACCGTCGAGACGGCTGCATGCCAGAGACGTGGGAAAAAACCCACGCACGTGCAGCGATAGTACGCCGTGTCTTCGTGAAACGCCTCGGCTAGTGAGTATTGCACGGTAGCGGTGACGAGCCCGATCCCGAGATTACTCGCTACTCTGTCGCTATACCCACCGTCTCCCTTTCCCCACTGGTGCGGAAAATCGAATCCCTGATCGATGGCAGCCGCAAACGCAGATCCGGCGAAGGCAACCGGCCCCAGAGCGTTCCATGCAAAGGCGTGCAATTTTTGTTCCTCCGTCGGTGGGACGTACGATGCAGAGGAACCCAGCGAAGTATCGGTCAACAGCGGGGACACAACAGCCGAGAGCGGAGAGAGGCTCGACGATTCATCAGAACTGTTGCCAGTGTCCTCTAAAGGAGATTGGGCAACGGCAGGACGAACCACAAACAAGACAAACGCTAGCAAAACGAGACTACTGGGAACTCGCGAAATCACCACACCCCCCGCAGCGTTGCCTCAACGTTCCATCACAGCCAGCCACTCTGTACCATACGATAATCTTGTTCGCGGGACAACGAGATTTCAGCGATTGGGACCAGCTCGCTTGCCTACCCCAATGTTCTGAAAAGCCACTCGACCTTCTATGGCCGACGGCATCCCCAAAAAGATGCCGTAGGATCCAGAAGCTGGACAGAAGGCTGCGGACCAAGTACGGTGTAAGGTCCGATGCTACGGGCCCGTAGCTCAGTTGGTCAGAGCAGGGGACTCATAATCCCAAGGTCCTAGGTTCAAGTCCTAGCGGGCCCACTAGTTGTTTTCGCCTGAGTTCTTTTTCCCCGCGGTCGGGCTGGTGGATCAATTGTGCGCCGAAGACTCCTCAACGGATCGGCAAAGTGAGGGGTTTCAGGCCGCCACGTGGCTAAGGGGCGTTTGGTCCTTCGTGGAAGGGAACGTCAATTCGAGACGGGTGTGCTTGATGAAAAGTCCAACAGGACGTCCACGGTTCCCGTCTCGTTATGGGGTGTCAAACTAACGACGTCGTCGAACGAATCGAAGGCGAGGCTTGCGCCAAGGGCCGCCTTCCCTTGGTCATACAACTGTTTCGCCAGCGTTTGATTGAATGGGCTCCCTGGTCGCATCTCTCCTTTCAAGAGCGCCTTCGTCCTGCCATCCAGGCCGCGGACGTCAAAGGTTCCCACGTGGTATTGATTTCCCTGGTGCACATGCCACGTGCTGGCAATCGAGCTGTTTTTGGGGTCGATCGAGAACTCCGGTGTCGCCGTCATGTCCAAGTACCCATGAGCGAGGTAGAGTTGCCTCATTCCCTCAACTCCCTTCCGAACTTGACGAGCACTGAACAAATCTCCGGTGCGAAGGTGAAACTGTTGTCGCAATTCCTCCTCGGGAATCAACAAGGAGTGCGCTTGTTCGTCGCTCACAATGGAGATGTCCCCTGTTTGATACTGTTCGCCCTCGTCAATGTGAACGATGACAAGCATGCGGCGTTTTTCGGAGTCGAGAGGCTGCCCCCGGAGATCGTCAAGTGCGACCTTAAAGTATCCACGATCCTGGAAATCCGCCTGAATCTTGGCTCCGATTTCGTCCAGCGAACGGCGGTGACGCTCATATTCGTGCCCTTCCAGATTCTTGAGAATTCGCGCCCGCACAGAGTCTACATCGTGAACGTCACCATCAATTCGCAGGTCGTCAACAACAAACTTGGAACTGGCCTGCTCTAATTGCTGCGACTGCGCAGCACGTGGTGCGCCTTCCGGGGAACAGAACGCTGAGGCGGACAGAATTGCGGCCAGCGCGAGCCGGCAGCAGATAGCCGTCTGCGAGACGATGGATCCCTTTCCGAACATCGACACTCCTCCAGCTAGCGGGCGATCCCACAGTTCACTGCCGG
>Ga0187783_10000122_pt1 | contig 58019 bp, 56 predicted proteins | sample 1015_SJ02_MP02_2_FD_132471 | JGI IMG/M metagenome (GOLD analysis project Ga0187783, IMG submission 132471) | Tropical peat soil microbial communities from peatlands in Department of Meta, Colombia - 1015_SJ02_MP02_20_MG | ecosystem: Environmental > Terrestrial > Soil > Wetlands > Peat | place... | reverse complement strand
CTCGAGGATTTGCAGTTCCTTCCTGTCGAGTGTGAGAGGGATCATGATCTCAGGCAATACTTTAATCCCGCGCTTTTTGCAATCTACGGCGGCTTCGATGATCGCGGTGACCTGCATCTCGAGAATTTCCGGGTAGGTGATCGCGAGCCGGCATCCGCGATGACCCAACATCGGGTTCGCTTCGCGCAACTGCTCGACGCGCCGGGCGACGGCATCGGCAGAGATTCCTATTTTCTTGGCGAGCTCCTGTTGCTTGGCCCGATCGTGGGGAACGAACTCGTGCAGCGGAGGATCGATCAGGCGAACCGTGACCGGAAATCCGTCCATGGCCTCAAAGATTCCGATGAAGTCGCGCCGCTGAAACGGGAGGAGCTTCGCGAGCGCAGACTTCCGCGCTTCAACCGTCTCCGCAAGGATCATCTCCTGGATCGCAAGCTGGCGCTCGACGCTCTTTTCGGGCTGCTCGAAGTCCTTGAAGAACATGTGCTCGGTGCGGCAAAGACCAATGCCTTCGGCTCCCATACCACGCGCGACTCGAGCGTCCTGGGGCGTGTCCGCATTCGTTCGGACGCCGATTTTCCGAGTTTTGTCCGTCCACTTCATGAATTTCTCGAAGGCCTTGGGAGGCTCGGGCCGAATTAGCGAAATTTCGCCCGTGTAGACGGAACCGTCGCTGCCATCGAGGGTGATCCAGTCGCCTTCACGCACGACGTGCCCATTAACGCTCATCGATTTGCGGGCGCTTTCGATGTCGAGCTTCTCAGCTCCAACAATGCAGCACTTGCCCCAACCGCGGGCGACCACCGCCGCGTGGCTCGTCTTTCCGCCGGTTGCCGTGAGAATTCCCTGCGCCACGGCCATGCCGCCTACGTCTTCGGGGCTGGTTTCGCGGCGGATGAGAATCACTCGCTCGCCCCGCCCAGCCCACTTCTCGGCGTCTTCCGCAGTGAAGACAGCCTTCCCGACAGCGGCGCCTGGCACCGCGTTGATGCCTTCCGCTAGTTTGCGACTCGAGAGCTCGGTTCGGGGGAGCTTCGGGTCGAGGATCGGGTAGAACAATCGCTCAATATCCTCAGGCTTGATTCTTTCAAGTGCTTCTTCAAGTTTGATAAGGCGTTCGTCGACCATGTCCACGGCGATGCGAAACGCAGCCGCCGGCGACCGCTTGCCGTTGCGCGTCTGGAGCATATAGAGGATGCCGTTCTCGACGGTGAACTCCATGTCCTGCATGTCGCGATAATGCTTTTCGAGTCTTTCGCGGACGCGCTCAAGCTGTTTGTACACTTTCGGCATCTTCTTTTGCAGTTCGTTCAAATGCATGGGTGTGCGAATTCCCGCCACAACGTCTTCACCTTGGGCATTGAGAAGGAAATCGCCGAAGAAGGTCTTCTCGCCCGTGGACGGGTCGCGCGTGAAGGCTACGCCGGTACCGGAATTCTCGCCCGTATTCCCGAAGACCATCTGGACGACATTCACAGCCGTGCCCAGCAAGCCTTCAATTTTTTCGACGCGCCGATAGGTGACGGCTTTCTCGCCCATCCACGATTCGAAAACAGCTCCAATTGCGCCCCACAGCTGTTCGATGGGATCGTCCGGAAAGTCTTTTCCGGTGGTTTGCTTGAAGTAAGCTTTGTACTCAGTGACGAGCTGGCGCCAGCCATCGGCGCTGACCTGAGTATCGTCTTTGACCTTCAGGTAATTCTTCAAATTGCGGAGGCGGGTTTCCAAATCCTCCTTTGAGAGGCCGATCACAACGGTTGAGTACATCTGAACAAATCTACGATAGGCGTCCCATGCGAAGCGGTCGTTGTTGGTGACTTCGGCGAGGCCATCTACCGACTTGTCCGTGAGGCCGAGATTCAGGATCGTTTCCATCATGCCGGGCATGGATCGCGCAGAACCGGAGCGAACGCTGACGAGCAGCGGATCTTTCGCGCCGCCCAATTTTTTTCCGGTGAGTTTTTCGAGGCGCGCGAGATTCTTGGAGACTTCCTGGTTGAGCTGTTTGGGATGTTTGCGGCCGTGCTTCAAGTAATAGTCGCAGGCCTCGGTGGTGATTGTGAAACCGGCTGGGACGGGCAGCCCGATGCGGGTCATCTCCGCGAGTCCGGCACCTTTGCCGCCGAGCAGGTCGCGCATTTCTCCCGTGCCGTCCGCTTTACCTTTTCCAAAGAAATAGACGTATTTCATGTGGCTCCTCAGATGTGCCGGCTGGCTCTGACTTTGTCGGCCCGCCGATAATTCAAGTGGAAAATCATTTTGCTTCGTCTGCACCTAGTTCAGAAAAATCCGCAATGGTCGAAAATTCCTTTAAGAGTCCACCGAGTAACGCAATCCGATTTTTGCGAATGCTCTCGTCTTCAGCCATCACCAAAACTTTGTCGAAGAAGAAATCAACGGCTGGACGGAGCTCGGAAATTTTCTCAAGTGCCGCTCGATATTTCCGCTCGCGCCGCTTGTGGCCAGCGTCGTCGCCAATTCGGCGGGCCAGGGTGTAAAGTTGAAGTTCAGCTGCTTCGCTGAGAAGTTCCGGATTAACACCCGCCTGTTCCCTGTCGCCCTTTGCCGCGGACTTCTCAAGAATGTTGCGAATACGCTTGAAGCTTGCGGCAAGCGGCTCGAAATTGCGCGTGGGGCGAATCGCCTGCAACGCAGCGACGCGTTCCGCGGCGTCGAGTAGATCGTCTGCTCCCGCGGCGAAGGCGGCATTGATTTCGTCGTACGCGAAACCGCGACGCTCGCGCAGAATATATTTGGCGCGTTCAAGCAGAAACTCAAGGACCTGCTTCTCGACCGCCGGCGAAGCGCCAACGCGAGGAGGATGCTCGCGCAGTCCTTTCGCTGCTGCCGCAATGGCGGCCGAAAGCGACAGCGGAAGTTTCTTTTCCAAGATGATCTTGACAATGCCCAGCGCGGCACGCCGCAAAGCGAAAGCATCACTTGAACCTGTGGGGACGATCCCAACAGCGAAGCATGCGATCAAAGTGTCGAGCTTGTCTGCGAGGGCGACGATGCAGCCGGTCAAGTTGCGCGGATTTGAATCTTCGAGCCCGAGCGGCTTGTAGTGGTCGTAGACGGCCCAGGCGATCTGTTCCGGTTCTCCCTGCGCACGCGCGTAAAGTCCCCCGACAATTCCTTGTAGTTCCGTAAATTCGCGGACCATCTCGGTGACGAGGTCGCACTTGGCGAGCTCGGCTGCCCTATCCGAACCCGCGACGTCGGCTTGATTGATTCCTGTGCTGAACCACTGCTCAGCGAGCCAGCGCGCCAACTGGCGAATGCGTTCGGCTTTGTCACCGTAGCTGCCGAGCCGCCTTTCATATGTAACTGCGGCAAGCTTGGGCAAATAGGCGTCGAGAGGCTTTTTCTGGTCCGTTTCCCAAAAAAACTTGGCATCCGCGAAGCGCGCGCGCAAGACGCGCTCATGCCCTGCTCGCACCAGGCACTTGGGGTCGCGGGGCAAGTTGATCACAGCGAGAAAGTGAGGCGCGAGCTCGCCGGAACGATTTTCGAGCGCGAAATACTTTTGGTGCCCGCGCATTACGGTAATCAGAATCTCGTCCGGCAGCGCGAGAAAGTCTTTGTCGAAATCGCCGAGAATCACCGTTGGATATTCGTTGAGATAAGTCACAGCGTCGAGCAAAGCCGAGTCTTCATGCGCGCGCAGGCCGCGCTTCGAAGTGATCGCGCGTATCTCTTGTTCAATCTTTTCGCGCCTGGCAGATGGCCGGACCAATACAAAGTTTTTCTTTAACTTCGGTTCGTAGTCGCCTGGAGATGCAAGAAGGATGCTTCGGCTACCGAGGAAGCGGTGGCCGTCACTGTGATTCCCCGCGCGAAGACCTGCGAATTCCACGGGCACCACTTTTCTATCGAGAAGAGCCACGAGCCAGCGAATCGGACGGATGAAACGCGGGCTTTCGGCGATGGTCCAGTACATGGTGCGCGGCCAGGAAATCTGATGAATCGCTTGAGGAATAATCGTTGCGAGGATTTCGTGCGCCGGCTTTCCCTGAACGACTTGCCTTGCCGCCAGGTATTCGCCCTTGGGGGTCTGAACCATAAGCAGCTTCGAGACAGGGATTCCCTGCTTTTCGGCGAAGCTCATGGCGGCTCGCGTCGGCTCGCCCAGGCTATCGAATGCGACAGATTTTGGCGGTCCAGTGATCTCGCGCGTTACATCTTCTTGGCGCAGGCGAAGGTTTCGCACCACTGCGGCGAGCCTGCGGGGCGCGCCAAATGTCTCAATTGATTGTTGAGCTGTCGGCTCGTCGACCAGGCCCGCGCTGGAGAGGTGCTTTTCCAAAATGGCTTGAAGTTCGTGGGAGGCTTTCTCGATCATGCCGGCTGGAATTTCCTCGCAGCCGATTTCAAGTAAGAATTCACCTGTTGCTTTAGAGTTTTTGGCGACAGATTCAGAGCGCGCTGGAGGGGCGACTGCTGTGCGAGCATGGCGTCGCGCTGGCATCACGCCGTCACCTCAACTTTTTGGCGTGCGGCGGTCTGCTGTTCGAGCCAGTCGCGAGAAACCTGCGTCGCCAATTTGCGAACGCGCGCGATCAAGCCGGCACGCTCCGTGACTGAAATGGCGCCACGCGCGTCGAGAACGTTGAACAGGTGCGAGCATTTCAGGCACAGATCATAGGCTTGCAGCACCGGAAAGCGCGCTCGCGCACCGCCTTTGAGTTTGTCGAATTTTGCGAGGAGGCGGGCGGCTTCAGCTTCGATCAGGTCGAACTGATTGCGCGTGGCGGCGGTATCGGCGTAGTCAAAACTATAGGCCGAGAACTGCTGCTCTTCGGGCAAACGAACCTGGCGATAGGTGACGGTGTCCGACCAGCGCACGTCGAAAACATTGTCAACGCCCTGCAGATAGGCGGCGATGCGATCGAGGCCGTAGGTCAACTCTACTGAAATGGGATCGAGATCAAGGCCGCCGCACTGCTGAAAGTAGGTGAACTGCGTGATCTCCAATCCATCAAGTAACACTTGCCACCCAATTCCCCAGGCGCCAAGCGTTGGAGATTCCCAATTGTCTTCTTCGAAGCGAACGTCGTGCTCTTTCAAATTTATTCCGACGGATGCAAGGCTTTCGAGATAGCGGTCCTGGATGTTCGAGGGCGATGGTTTGAGTATTACTTGAAGCTGGGTGTGCTTGTAGAGGCGATTGGGATTCTCGCCGTATCGGCCGTCGGTGGGCCGCCTGCTTGGCTGACTGTAGACCACGCTGTACGGCTGCGGTCCTAGAACGCGCAGAAACGTCTCCGGATGCATCGTGCCGGCGCCGACCTCGATGTCATATGGCTGTTGAAGAATGCAGCCGCGCTTCATCCAGTACATTTCAAGTTTCAGCAAGAGATCTTGAAACGTGAGCCCCCTCGCGGAGCGCGATGTTTTGCTTGAACTGTGGTCGCTGCTCTTCACGCGAGTTCCTCAAGTAATTCGCGAGATTTCAGTTTGCGGTCGATCTGATGCTCGATCACGTCGAGCATGAGGCCTGTCAGTTCCTTGACGGCTTCGCCTTTCAGCACTGATTCAGATCCGCCATTGGCCGGCGCGTCCGTCAGTCGATCTAGTTTTTCGGTTAGCATCTTTCGGGCGAGCCGCAAAACATCGGGCGAAGCGACGCGCATGCCCGGGACGCGGCACTTGGCGCAAGCGAGGGCGGAAGCGCGAGTGAAAAAATAGCCCTGCTCATCGCCGCGGAGTTCCCTGCCGCAATGCCCGCAACGATCGAGCGATGGGAGCCATCCGCCGAGCTTCACGGTCCACAGTGCAAAATATGCAAGTGGAACTTCCGATTTTCCTGTGCGCTTCATGGTCTGCGCAGACAGCAAGAGCAACCGAAAATTCGGGTCCGAGGCTTCGCGTTCGGGAAGCACCCTTTCCGTGATCTCACTCAAGAGAGCTAAAGCAACACTTGACGAGTAATCGCGCACAACATCGAGAAACGATTCGATCATCTCGCACTGGCTGATGCGAACCAGGTCACGCCCCTCGCGCTCAAAGAACCAGATGCGGATGTGCGACATTCGCTCGAGCGTCGAGCCGAAGCGGCTCTTCGGTTTGCGCGCGCCTGCCGCCACACCGCGCATTCGTCCTGTAGTTCGCGAAAGAAAACTTACCAACCGGTCGGCTTCCCCGAGCGCGTAATTTTGCAGAACGATTGCCTCGGACTCATGAAGTGGCATCTAAGGTGTCGGCACGCCGACGCAAGAAATCTTCACGTAAAACTTCGTGTCGAAATGCAACACACCGAGTGCACCGCGCCAGTCGTGTAACGAATTTTTCTACCATAGCGGCAACCGAGGCGCAATTAAGAAACGGTTTTCACGGTCTATTGTTGGGCGGAGCCTTTCTTTCGTTATTTTTTCATGCCAGCGGGGATTCTTCGCTAGAGTATGGCCGTCGTGCGCAACCCGCATTCACGCCAAATTGATGTCGTCGGCGCTGGAATCAATGCGACGGATACGATCATCCGCTTGCCGCACTTCCCCGCCCCCGATTCCAAGGTGCAGGTGACTTCAACCAATGTGCTGCCTGGAGGGCAGGTGGCGACTGCCATGGTAGCGTGCGCGCAGTGGGGCCTACGCACGCGCTATATCGGAAAAATTGGCAGCGACGATGCGGGGAAACTCCAGAAACAGGCAGTGCAAGCCGCCGGCGTCGAAGCTCACTGGATTACCGTGGACAGCGCACGCAGCCAGTCTGCGTTTATCTTGGTAGACGAGACGACTGGAGAGCGAACGGTCTTGTGGGTCCGCGAGCCCGCAATCGCACTTCGGGCCGACGACATCAAACGCGATTGGTTTCGTGAGGCGCGACTATTGCTTGTCGACGGACACGATACTGCCGCGGCGACGCAAGCAGCGCGCTGGGCGCGCGAAGAAGGGATGATGGTCGTCGGCGATTTCGACAATCGCTATCCAGGGGTTGAAGAATTACTTGAGTTCATTGATTTTCCCGTGACATCGCATGATTTCCCCGAACGCCTGACGGCTGAGAAGGATCTTCTAAAAGCTGTTCCTAAAATTTACTCCAGGTACAAGTTTGAGTTGATCTGCGCGACGTTGGGGCGAATGGGGGCGTTGGCATGGGATGGCCACAGATTCTTCTTGTGCCCCGGATTTCGCATCGATGCTGCCGATACCACAGGAGCTGGCGACGTCTTCCATGGCGCTTTTTTGTATGGACTACTCAAGGAATGGAAACCGGAAGGGATACTAGAATTCTCCTGTGCGGCCGCTGCCCTAAATTGTCAGGCTTTGGGAGCGCGTGGACACATCGCGTCGCTTGAGGAAATTCAGAGCCTGCGACGCTCCGGCGCCCGATCAGAGCTCGCGTACGAGCCTCAACAATTACTTGAAGCAGCGCGACACGCCACCGCGGGCGCTGAGATTCGTCCATGATCCCGCTCAAAGACCTGACACCGCGGCGGTCGTTCCCCGCTGTGACGCTTATCTTGATAGCCGCAAACGTGATCGTATTTCTACATCAACTTTCACTTTCGCCACACGCTGCGGACGCTTTTGTTCGCACATATGGATTGGTTCCAGGGAAAATTCAACTTGCTCTGGCGGGCAGACGCTACACCTTCGAAGAGGCGCTGCTGCCTCTTTTCACCTGCATGTTTCTGCACGGCGGCTTTCTGCATATTCTCGGAAACATGTGGTTCCTTTGGATCTTCGGCGCCAATGTAGAAGATCGGCTGGGACCGTTTGGGTATCTGGCCCTTTATCTCATCGCGGGACTTGGGTCGGGGGTCGCGCAGGTCCTATTCTCCTGGGGATCGCACGTTCCGTCGATCGGCGCGAGTGGCGCGATCTCAGGCGTGCTGGGCGTCTACGTGGTGTTTTTCCCGCACTCGCGAATTCTGAGCCTGGTGCCGCTCTTCATCATTTGGTTTTTGTGGCGCGTGCCGGCCGTAATTTTCATCGGACTTTGGTTCATCGTGCAATTCCTGAGCGGTATCGGCTCGCTCGGAGCTGCGAGTGCCGGCGGCGTAGCTTGGTGGGCGCATGTCGGCGGTTTCCTTATCGGGTGCGCCCTGGCTTTTGCAGTTGATTCCGGAGCGAAGCGACGCTTGCCGAGATGGTCTACATAGACTCTTTTGCTGCTTTCAAGAACTGAGCTATCACTTTGAACTCTCTCGTCGACCTGCCGACAATTCCAGCTGTGCGTGAGATGTTTTGCGACGGATTATTTTCAACTCGAGCGATGCCACGTGCGAGAGGTTTCGGGAGTCGCAACTAATACTTCAACTGGAGCTTCTAATTTTGCGTTCGCTGCGTATCCGACGCACTCAGTGAGCATGCGGGGCGTTGCGATTTCGAGTTCATCGGCGAATTTGCATTCGAAAAAAAGTGCCCGTCCTATCCGTTCGATCGGCTGCAAACTGTGCTAGGGTATTTAGTTTGACTATCGCGTTTAATCACACAGTCAGGCGAAACACCTGGATACGCAGGGAGCTCCCAAATCCATGAAAGATTCATACAACGGAGTGGCTGTTCCGCGGGATGGCAAAGTGATCGATTACGTCGGCGGTGAGTTTCGCATCCCAGATCGACCCATCATTCCCTTCATCGAAGGCGATGGCACGGGCCGAGACATATGGCGCGCTTCACGTCGAGTGTTCGATGCGGCTGTCGAGAAGACATATGGCGGAAAACGGAAGATTGCGTGGCTGGAAGTTTTCGCGGGTGAAAAATCCTTCAACAAATTTCAAAGCTGGCTTCCCCAAGACACCGTCGACGCGATTCGCGACTTCCGCATCGCGATCAAGGGCCCGCTCACGACGCCGGTTGGTGGCGGGATTCGATCCCTTAATGTGACTCTGCGGCAGGTTCTCGACCTTTACGCGTGCGTCCGGCCGGTCCGCTATTTCGAAGGGGTGCCCTCGCCGATGAAGAATCCGGAATTCATGAACGTGATCGTGTTTCGCGAAAACACGGAAGATGTCTACGCAGGGATCGAATGGAAATCCGGATCTCCGGAAGTGAAAAAGCTCATCGATTACTTGAACAAAGAAATGTTGAAGGGCACTGGCAAGAAAGTTCGTGAAGATTCGGGCGTGGGAATCAAGCCCATTTCCCCGTTTGGCACGAAGCGTCTGGTGCGCCGCGCGATTCAGTACGCGCTCGAAAATCAGAAGCGCGTCGTGACGCTGATGCACAAGGGCAACATCATGAAGTTCACCGAAGGAGCTTTTCGCGACTGGGGCTACGAGCTCGCGACGCAGGAATTCCGAGACAAGATCGTCACGGAACGCGAGAGCTGGATTCTGGGGAACAAAGACAAGGACCCGCATCTTTCCATTGAGAAGAACGCCGCAATGATCGAGCCCGGATTTGAAGAGGCCACGGAGGATTTCAAGAAGAAGATCTGCGAGGAAGTTAAAGTAACGCTTGATTCTATTCACGAGAGCCATGGGCACGGCCAATGGAAGAAAAAACTGCTCATCAACGATCGCATCGCCGATTCAATTTTCCAGCAAGTGATCACGCGTGCGGATGAATACCAGGTGCTGGCCACGCCCAATCTTAACGGCGACTATATTTCGGACGCTTGTGCCGCGCAGGTGGGCGGGCTGGGCATGGCTCCTGGCGCCAATATTGGCGACGGATTCGGGTGCTTCGAAGCGACTCACGGGACGGCACCGAAGTACGCCGATAAAGACGTGATCAACCCGAGCTCGGTAATGCTCTCGGCTGTGATGATGTTCGAGTTTATGGGCTGGAAGGAAGTGGGGCATTTGATCGAGGAAGGTATCGCTCGGACGATCCGGCAAAAGCGCGTGACTTACGATCTCGAGCGGCTCATGTCCGGAGCAACAAAAGTGAGTACCACTGAATTCGCGGATTCAATCATCGACAACATGCAGACGCCCGCGGCTCTCACTCGCTGACCGCAAAAGTTTTCCGGACGCTGATGAGGATCAAGCAAAGCTTTAGGATCATTTAGACGATACTTTTGATTATGTCCGCCGCTTGCGCGAAAGCTGCAGCGAGAGTTCACCACAGGAGAAATGAATGCGGAAGAAAGTAACGGTTGTCGGCGGCGGCTTCGTCGGCTCGACGACAGCTCAACGAATACATGATGCGGGGCTGGCCGACGTGGTGCTTACGGATATTCTTGAAGGAGTACCTGCGGGAAAGGCTTTGGACATGGCGGAGTCCGCGCCGATCATTGGGGCAGATGTGCGCGCTATAGGAATCTCCACGGCAAGCGGCGATTACAAAGAGACAGCGAACAGCGACATTATCGTCATCACCGCAGGCTTCCCGCGCAAACCCGGGATGAGCCGGGACGATCTGCTCAAAGCAAACTACGACGTGATCAAAGCCGTAGTGGAGGCAGTGGTAAAGCTATCGCCGAATTCGATCCTGATCATTGTCACAAACCCGCTTGATGCGATGGCTCATGCCGCGCTGAAAATCAGCGGATTCCCGAAACATCGCGTGATCGGCATGGCCGGCGTTCTTGATTCGGCGCGCATGAGCGCATTCGTGGCTGCGGAACTCGGCGTATCGGTGGAAAATGTCCACTCCTTCGTTCTCGGCGGCCACGGGGATGAGATGGTGCCGCTGGCCCGTTACTCGACTGTAGCGGGGATTCCCCTTCCCGAATTGATTGCCAAAGACAAACTCGATGCCATCATCACGCGAACGCGCAAGGGCGGCGCGGAAATCGTGAATCTGCTCAAGACTGGATCCGCCTATTACGCGCCGTCGGCGGCTGTGGCTGAAATGGTGGAAGCAATCTTGAAAGACAAGAAGAAAATTCTGCCGTGTGCGGTGTATCTGGAGGGCGAGTACGGGATCAAGGGACTGTTCGTGGGCGTGCCCGTAAAGCTCGGGTCTCGTGGTGCCGAGCAAATAATTGAAATTAAACTAACACCTGAAGAAAAATCGGCACTCGATAAGTCTGCTTCCATGGTTCGGGAGCTTGTGAGCGTTCTCGGTTTCTAGATCAAGCTTAACTTTAAGTTGCAGATCCACATTTCGGCGCTTGCTCCCGAAACATACCCCTCGCTTATCTGGTTAGGGAGATGCGGATCACACCGAATATTTTTGTGCGAGTGGGAAACGGCGGCCGACGCTGAACGCCTTGGAAGTTACTTTCAATCCGGGCGGAGCCTGTTTACGCTTGTACTCATTCCGGTCGACCTGAAGGGCAACTGAGCGCACCAGGTCCAGGCAATATCCAAATTCGTTGGCGATCTCTTCAGGCGTACGCAAATCTTCAACATATGCTTTCAAAATCCGGTCGAGTTCCTCGTACGGTGGAAGCGTGTCTTGATCGGTCTGGTTTGGCCGCAACTCGGCTGAAGGCGGTTTGGTGAAAACCTCTTCGGGAATTCGCAAGCGCTCGCGATTCGCGAACCTAGCAAGCTCGTAGACCATCATTTTCGGAACATCGGAAATGACGGCCAGTCCACCGGCCATATCCCCGTAGAGAGTGCAGTAGCCCACGGCCATTTCGGACTTGTTGCCTGTGCTCAGCACAAGCGAGCCGAACTTATTCGAAAGGGCCATCAACAGGTTGCCGCGGATGCGGGCTTGTACATTCTCTTCGGCGACTCCTTGCGAAGTCCCGGTGAACGGACTGGCCAGCGCCTGGCGATACGTTTCGAATATCTCGCCAATAGGCAGGGTAAGCAGCCGAATGCCTAGGTTTTCGGCAACGAGCCGCGCGTCGCGCAGGCTGCCTTCCGATGAATACGGACCGGGCATGGCGACGCCCACCACATTCTCGGGGCCAAGCGCGTCTGCGGCTATGGTCGCGACGAGCGACGAATCGATGCCGCCGCTAAGCCCGATCACCACTTGATGGAAGCCGCATTTCCGCACGTAATCTCGCGTGCCGAGCGCAAGAGCGCGGTACACGGCTTCGATTTCATCGCCGACCTCAGGACGGATGTCGCCCTTCCCCGTTACGGTGTCAAAAAAAACCAGATCCTCTTCGAAAGATTTCGCGAGCGCTCCGATTGTCCCGTCAGCCAAAAAGGCGACACTCGATCCATCGAAAATGAGGCTGTCGTCGCCACCCACCTGATTGACGTAGATCAGGGGCACGCGATGCTTGCGCGCCAGAGCGCGAAGCATGTCCATGCGAAGTTTTCGTTTGTCGATGGTGTAAGGCGACGAAGAGATGTTGAGCACCACGTTGCTGCCCTTGGCCACGATCTCCGCTACCGGATCACGCTGATAGAGTCGTTGCGCCCAAAAATTCTTGTCGTTCCAAGAATCTTCGCAGACCGTGATCCCGAGGCTCTCCGAGCCGAGCGGAAATGCGAATTGAGTGTGAGCCGGCTGGAAGTAGCGTGTTTCGTCGAAGACGTCGTAGGTCGGGAGCAGCATCTTGCGCTGCTCGAAAAGAATCTTGCCCGACGCAATCAAGGCGGCGGAATTCGCAACCGGCTTTCCGGTATCGTCCTGAGCCTTGCCGACAAAGCCGACCACGGAAGGCAGCGGAATTTCGCGGGCGAGCAGGGCGAGTTCAGTCTGATTTTTCGCCGCAAAATATGGACGCTCGATAAGGTCTTGCGGCGGATAGCCGCAAAGGCACAACTCGGAAAATACGGCGAGGTCTGCTCCCGCAGATTTCGCCGCGCACGCCATTTTCAAGATGCGCGCTCGATTGCCCTCGAAATCGCCGACGGTCGGGTTGAACTGCGCCAGCGCAATTTTCATGGGAGGACAATTAGGATACGGGCCATGGGCTGCATTTACAATCGCCTAGGCGATTGCAAATTGAAAAAACAACACCTCACTCAATGAGCGTTGGAACGAAGCCCCGAAAAAAAGAAACGCTCCCGGAAACCGATGTTTCCGGGAGCGCGTGAAACTCAACGAGCCGTCGCTCGCAGAACCCGACTGGCGACCTAGACGGTGAAGGAACTGCCGCAACCGCAGGTGCTCTTGACATTCGGATTATTGAACTTGAAGCCGGCACCCTCGAGCGTCTCGATGTAATCGATTGAAACACCGTCGAGATACATTTCGCTCATTTGATCCACGAGTACTTTCAGGCCGTCGAATTCGTACACGTTGTCGGTGCCTTCATTAACTTGATTCTCGAATGCCATGCGGTAACTGAACCCGGAGCAGCCGCCGCCAACCACAGCAACGCGCAAGCCTGCCGGAGAGGGCGTCTGCTGCGACAATATCTCCTTTACTTTGTTCACCGCTACCGGCGTAAGTTCTACCATCGAAATCCTCCAGTCGGTACTTACAACCGACTACATTATATCAGATGCCGTCAAGTAGGGCCCAGTTACAAGATCAATCCAACATCCTTGCCTTTCAATGTACAACCCGAATTGTAATCCATAAACTACTCACTTACATGAAACATACGATCACGCTGATCCCGGGAGATGGGATCGGGCCGGAAGTATCCGATGCCGTAGAGCAGATCATCGCCGCCGCAGGAGTCGAAATCGCGTGGGAAGAGACGGCCGCCCGCGGCGACATCGAACGGCGGGGCGAAGATTGGATGAAGTCCGGCGTCCTTGATTCCATTCGACGAAACAGGGTTGCTCTGAAAGGTCCGCTCACCACGGCGGTCGCCGGTGGCGCACCCAGCATCAACGTCGGACTGCGCAAGGCTCTCGATCTTTACGCCAACGTGCGACCGGTCAAAAACCTGCAAGGCGTCCAAGCGCGATTCGAGGATGTGGACGTGGTCCTGATTCGCGAAAACACCGAGGATCTGTATGCCGGCCTGGAGCACGAAGTCGTGCCCGGGGTGGTCGAAAGCCTGAAGATCATCACCGAGCGCGCGTCGACGAGAATCGCACGTTTCGCATTCGAATACGCGCGCAAAAACGGCCGCAAAAAGATTCACGCCATCCACAAAGCGAACATCATGAAAATGTCGGACGGCTTGTTTCTCAGTTGCGTTCGCAAAGTCGCGCCCGAGTATCCCGAGATCGAGTACAAGGAACTGATTATCGACAATGCTTGTATGCAGATGGTCCTGAATCCCCGGCAATTCGACATGCTCCTGCTGACGAATTTGTATGGCGACATCATGAGCGACCTGGCTGCGGGGCTAGTTGGCGGACTGGGAGTCGTGCCCAGCGGAAACATCGGCGAGAAAATCGCGATATTCGAAGCCGTGCACGGCACTGCTCCCGACATCGCCGGAAAAGGGATCGCGAATCCGACGGCATTGTTGATGAGCGGAATCATGATGCTTCGACACATTAATGAATCCAAGGCGGCGTGCCGAATCGAAAACGCGCTGCACAAGGTCTACCGGGAAGGCAAAACGCTTACGCCGGACGTGGGTGGCAAGGCTACCACCATAGAATTCACTGAGGCTGTTATTCGCGAATTTCAGGCCTGATCGCGGATCCGCGCGTTCCGGTCCTGATGCACCGCACAGAACTGTCGTGCACCCGCCAGATCACTCCGCTGTATCAATTCCCGGCTGATACCGGGTCAATCGAGCGAACTGTGATTGTGTTCGTACTCGAATCAAGCACGCCGGTCAGTTTTACGCGTTGCCCGGCATATATGTCAGCTAACTGTTGATTGTCGAGCTTGTAGACATTCTGGCCGACCTCAATTACGTACAAGCCGCCCATGTGTTTGACACAATAACGCGTGCAATCCGCTGCGTTTTTCCCGACACCTTTCTTTTTCAGCATCTCCGCGTGCGAGCGATCGAGGGAATGCACGTTATTTGCGCATTGCGAATCGGCGATTTCACCTTTGAATACCTGCTCGCGCCCGCCCGGGGCCATGCAGAAGAGGGTTCCGAGGACGACCGCTGCCGCCGCACACTTCGCATTTCTCGTGTTCATTTTTTCTCCAATTAACTCTTGTTCCTGATCATCAGCGATACTTCTCGCATCAAAAAAGCTCAGGGCAGCACGATGAATTTCATGCTCATGCCGTCGTGATTGTCACTGCAAATCACGGTGCAAACGACGACGTAGTTCCCCGCTTCCGGGGCCGTCACAGTGATTTCCTGCAGCCCCGGCTTCAGCAGGAAGTCCCAGCCTGGCACTTTGCTTCGATCCTTTGCGCGAAGCAGCGCGAAGCCGTGGATCGAGCCGTCACGATTGCGATTCTTTGCCTTCACGGCAGTAATCCGCAGCGTGAGCGGAGCGCCCGCATGTACCGTGATGATGGGCTCCCTTTCGCCCGCAATTTTGAATCGGCTGTCGTGGTCCGCCAGCACCTCGACCACTTGCGGCGACTGCGAGCCTGTAAAGCATGGCGTGGCAACGAGCACGAGACAGGCAGCCGCGAGTTTCACCAGTTGGAATAATTTCAGCCGCTGCTGCGCTCGTTCCGGCACGCGGTCCCCTACTGCGTCATGTACGCGAGCATGAGCCGCATATCTTCATCCGTGATCGTGGCGCGCACGCGCATGTGCCTGACGATCGTGGCCATCATGCGCGGTGGAAACTTATGAGGCGCCGCGTGACAACGTCCGCAATTGGCGTGAAATCGCTTCTGGCCCTCGATGAGCCGATCTTCATTGCTTTGCTGCGGAGTCACTTTCGGGGCCTTCGTGTTCGCAGGCGCGGGAGGATCGTTGGTCTTGTCGTTACCGCGACCCGCCAGGGTTCCCGCGCCTGCGAACACGCCCGCAGCCAAAGCGAGCAGCATCGCCAACACGAAACGACGCCTCTTCATTGAATGTCTCCGTGACCGAGTGGCACGGCCAGCCGATACGTGAATCCAACCGTCCAAACGTTCATGTTGCCCTGCATGGCGAACTGTCGCCCGTAGCTGCTCACAAACCTGATGTCGTCCCGAAAGTAGTAGTTCAATCCGAACTCGAACATTTGCGTATTCACGGGCGGAAGAACGTCATCGACCACCCTGCCGGTGAAGAACTCCTGCATGCGCGCGACGACTTGCACCTTGCGAAGTTGATCGCGCCAGACCGGCGCCTGGCTCAAGCGATACGCCGGTTCGACCCAGTAGCCGCTGCCGTTACGCGAACGCGCGTACTCGCTGCGAATGTCGAGCGGAATGGCATTCGGTTGCCACTCCGCGTGAAAACCGAATGCGTTCGTACGATCGTCCTGAAGCAGGTGCTCAAACGACCCGCCAATCTCTAGGCGCGGCTTCGGCAAAAAGATTCCGGCTCGAAATCCCGCGGCCCGGCTCGAATCCCATCGGTTGACCGTGCTGAGCGTCGAAAAATACGTTGCGTAATTAACTTCAATGGCAGGCGCAACATTAAATCCACCGCGCAGCATAGCCCCGGTGCTTGCGTTGCTTGGACCAACGCCAATCGGCAGTATCAGGGGATCGCTCTGCAAGTCGCGAATCCATATGGGATAAAGACGCTCGTTGAAAATTCCGAACGGCGTCAGGAATCTTCCGACCGTCACAGTAACGTATGGGTTCGCGATGTAGTCCAACTGGAGATAATCGACTTCTTTGTCGAGCACTCCTTTGAAACTGCTTCCGCCCGGCGGCGGAGCTAGATCGGATTCAAAGGTATCTCGAGATTCGATCAGCCAATTCTGCCCAATCGGCACCAAGAATATCGGAGACACGAGCGGCTCGAGGTTGGGCGTTCCCCCTTCGAATTGCGTGATGAACCCGGCACCCATCGTGAACACAGGCACCGGCTTGATCGAATCGAACGCGTCGGTTTCGGTTTGGCTTTGCCCGTATAGCGAGGGACATGCCGCCACTAGTGCGACTACAAACAGAAAAAGTACCCTCGCAAAAGCCAAGCCGCCAAGGCCTGAGGTGACTGATTGATTCAGCGGAGACACGTTTGCGACACGGTACTGGCGCCTATTCATCGATCCCACTCGCTCCCTGCTATTCAAGACTTGTTCGTGTGAGCTGCTCTCGAGGGCCCGCCGGTCTGTAACTCAGGCTAAAGAAGGCATTTGAGGCTGTCAAAACAAGGAAAGATTTCCCGCTCGTGATTGTTATTGCTCTGTAGTGAACATTTCTTACGTCCCCCGGATGAAAACGCCAGCCCAGGATTGTTTCAACTTTCGCCCGGGGTTCGCTGGCCTTTCGTACAGGAGGCTGGATGATGGCAGCTTTGTTAACTGCGGCTCTGACTTCCCCTTGCATCTACCACCGAATTGCTAGACTGAAATTGAGCGGGAGCCTCATGGCCGAAGTCTCTCTAGCCAAAAAGGTCTATCAAATTGTCACGTGGTCGAGCCTCGTGCTGTTGATCATCGTCCTAGCGCTCGTGCTGCGAAAGTCGCCTCCGCCTGATGTTGCATACGACCCACACGCTTCCGCACGCGTCGAACAGAAATTCACGGCGGCGGGTCAGGCTAAGTCAGCGGGCCAACCAGCGCAGGTTCAGCTCGATTCCACCGAACTGAATTCCTATTTGAAGGACAATCTCGAGCTGCCAAGCTCGCAGCAAGCGCCTGCTTCGGGAAACGTGGCAGCCCCAGTGACTGCCGCGCCGCAATCGGCGCTGGCAAACCCAGCTTCCGGTCCGAGCCTACCCGACCTCAACTCGTCTGCGGACGGGACTTCGATCGAGCAGGTGCAATCACAAGTCAAAGACGTGAAAGTCGACATGGATGGCGATCTGGTCAAAGCCTACGTCGTCTTTGATTTTCACGGGAAAGACTTGTCGCTCGAGCTTGATGGGCACTTGGGCGCGCAGGATGGCTATCTGAAGTTTGAACCCGTCGCGGGGAAACTCGGCTCGCTGCCCCTACCGCAATCCACACTCGACGCTGCTGTAGAAAAACTCATGAACTCACCAGAGAACCGGGACAAACTGAAGCTCCCGGACGATATCAACGACATCAAAATCGAGAATGGCCAGGCGGTCCTTTCCTACAAGTAGAGTAATCCTCAGAACGAAACTTCCTCGGGCGCCGATCGCATATCCAAAGCGCCGGCAATCAGGGGCAATGCGTGAGGTTGATTATTTGGGGCGACGAGCCTCCCGCTTCATTTCCGCAACCCATTCCAAGTGGCGTTCGATTCGCGCACGGTCACGCCACATAAGCTGAAAAAATTTGCGGGCGTTGAGATGCGCCGCTTCCGGACCGTAGAAGGTCTCGAGACGCCACTGTATGTAAGGTGACGCCCAAGGCCGCAGGCGATAGCCCTTTGTCGTGATCCAGTAGTGCCGCAAAGCGCTGAACATTAAGAAGACTGGCGGACCCAGATGCGTTCCGTGGCGGGCTTGCCAAGATGAATTTGATTTGAGCTGCGGCCGTTGCCGACGATCACGGACATGGTCTCGTCATATTCCCGGCCGAGAACCTGAACGCGAGCAGAAGGACGCAGGTTGCGCTGCTCGAGAAATTCGAGAAACTGAGTGTCACGTTCGTAGACGCGAAGGATTTCGTAAGTGCGCCCCACTTTCGCATCGGATAGGCGTACCGCGCCGTACTTGCGGCGAAGTCGAGACATGCCCCCGAACAGGGGCACTCCGTGCGGACAGCGCGCGTCTCGTCCGAAGCGTTTCAGCAGCAGCCGCGCGACTTCAGGCGAAATGCCGTGCTCGAACCGTTCGGCCTCTTCATGAGCCCGTGACCACTCCAGGCCGATCACTTCGGTCAGCAGTTTTTCGGCGAGGCGGTGACGCAGGACAAGATGGTGCGCGACCGCTTTGCCCCTTGGCGAGAGCTCGATGCGCCCACCGCTGCGGACGCGCAAATATCCGGCACGGGCCATGCGCTTCAGCGCCGCAGTAACGGCCGGCGGCGTTACGCCCAGGTCCTCGGCGAGGCGGGCGCTGATCGGCACCTGCTCTTCCTGAACGGTTTCCCAAATGGCTTTGAGGTAGTCCTCTTGGGATACGCTTGTGGTTTCGCGACGCATTTTTATTTATTAGACGCTCGAATACGCGGCGCCGGCTACGGCACCGACAAGACCACTTTGCCGAATTGCTCGTGCTTTTCCAGGCGCGCGTGCGCTTCGGCGGCACGATCGAGCGGCAGAACACGGTCGATCACCGGCTTCAGCAGGCCTCGCTTGAACAGCTCCAGGACGGCAAACAGTTCCGACTTGCTGCCCATGAACGATCCCAGAATCGAAAGCGACCGGCTGAAGAGATAGCCGATATTCACTTTGCCGTCAAAACCGGTGGTCGCGCCACAAGTGACGAGCCGCCCGCCGCGCGCGAGGCTGTAGATACTTTGTTCCCAGGTCGCTTGGCCGACGTGCTCGAAGACAATATCCACGCCGCGATCGTTCGTCAGCCGCTTCACTTCCCGCGCGAATTCGCCGCGCGTGAGGATCAGCTCGTCCGCGCCGAACTCTTTCGCTTTCTGCAGCTTTTGCTCCGAGGTCGACGTCGCGAGAACGCGTCCGCCGGTCGCTTTTGCGATCTGAATCGCTGCGCTGCCAACGCCACTTCCGGCGCCGATCACGAGCACCTCTTCGGACGGCTTCAATCGTGCGCGAGTGAACAGCATGTGCCAAGCTGTGAGAAAAACCAGCGGAATTGCGGCGGCCTGCTCGAAGGTCATGCCCGCAGGTATCGGAATGGCGTTGACCGCCGGAGAGCGCACGTATTCGGCGTAGCCGCCAGGCGGACCGGCCCCGAACAGGACATATTTCTTGCAGAAATTGTCGCGACCCGAGATGCATTGCTCACATTGGCCACAGGAGACGCCGGGAGCGAGAAGGACTTTGTCTCCTACACGCACGTTTGAAACATTCTCGCCGACTTTCGCGACTTCTCCGGCGATATCGCTGCCGAGGATATGGGGAAACTGAAGCGTCATGTTGGGGAGCCCACGCCGCACCCAGAGATCGAGATGATTCAGCGCGACGGCTCGCACGCGCACGAGGACGTCATTTCCGCCGATCGACGGCTCGGGAACTTCGGTATAGCGAAACACGTCGAGGCCGCCGTGCGCGGTGATGACCATCGCTTTCATGAAAACCCTCGAGAATGTCCGTGACGCGCGCTCGAAAGTAGCATCCCCATCTGTGGGTGTCCACCACTGGACCTGCCGCTTCGCTCACGGTTGACACGACGCAGTGCGGGTCGTAGTGTAAAAAGACGCGCGGAGTCATAGGAATCCATGGACCTATTTGAAGAGGTCGTGCGAATGCGCAGGGCCGGTGAGCGAGGCGCCCTCGCGACAATCGTGCACACAAACGGCTCGATTCCGAGCTATGAAAGCTCGCGCATGCTCGTGCGCGAAGATGGCTCGATTGCGGGAACGATCGGCGGAGGCTGCGTCGAGGCCGAAGTTTGGGCCGCCGCGAAGGAAGTGATTCAGGTGGAGCAGCCGCGCAAGATGACCTTCAATCTGAACCACGAAGCCGCCTACGACGCGGGGCTGATCTGCGGCGGGACGCTTGAAGTCTTTGTCGAGCCGATTCTTCCCCAACCCGTGCTTTACATCTTTGGCGGCGGGCACGTGTCGTCGGCGGTCGCGCGCGTGGCCAGTGGGGCCGGATTCTCGATCGGAGTGATCGACGACCGCGAGTCGTTTGCAAATCCCGAGCGCTTTCCGATGGCCCACGACATTCATACGTCGTACGAGAGGGCGTTTCAGGAGCTGAAACCGAACGCCTCTTCGTATTTGCTGATCGTCACGCGCGGTCATAAGGACGACATGCGAGTGCTGGCATGGGCCGTACGGACGGATGCGCGTTACATCGGAATGATTGGCAGCAAGCGCAAGGTGCTCTCGGTATACAAGGCGCTGGAGAAAGAGGGCTACTCGACGGCCGAATTCGACCGCGTGCACGCGCCCGTGGGGCTCGACATAGGTGCGCTATCACCGGAGGAAATCGCCGTCAGTATTGCCGCCGAGTTAATTGCCGTGCGCCGCAACGCAACCACATCCCTGCACAAATCCGTCAAACTGGCCCAAGCCGCGGCCGTTCCCCACGAGTAATCGAGGTGACCGAGTCGGGCAAGGCTGGCCCGCTTGGGCTTGCCGTGGCTATCCTCGCTGCCGGTGAATCGCGGCGCATGGGCTCTCCCAAGGCGCTGCTTACTTACCGAGGAAGAACTTTCGTCGAGCATCTACTGGAGGCCACGCGACATCCGCGCGTGGCCACTACACGCGTGGTGTTGGGCGCCGGTGCGGATGCGATTGGCGAAAAGCTGCGGCTTGATGATCCGCAACTCATAGTCGTGAATTCCGAATGGCAGAAGGGCCAGCTCTCGTCGATTCAGGCCGCCATTCGAAGTCTGCCCGTTCAGGCGACGGACGGGCTGATGCTGTGCCCTGTCGACCATCCGCTGATATCGAAAGAGCTGGTCGGGAATTTGATCGCGCAATTCGATGCCAGCCGGAAGCCGATCGTCCTACCAACGTATCGCGGGCAAAGAGGGCACCCAGCGGTCTTTCGCGCATCGTTGTATGAAGAATTGCTCGCAGCCTCTCCGGATGTTGGCGCAAGGCAGGTTGTATGGGCGCATCAAAACGAAGTGCTCGAAGTGCCGACGGATGAAGAGGGAGTGGTCTTGAATCTGAACGACCCGGAAACGTTGCGACGAGCGCTGGAGAGTAATCCTGCGAAGTGACGGCTTCTAAAGTTTACGGGCGAGATTCGCGACTGCGTCGGCGCACAACTGCGCAGCGTGAAAAGTAGCGGGCGGCAAGCCGCCGAGCGCGTCGGAGATTTGCGCGGGCGTGATGCGGCGGGCCTCCTCGAGCGACTTCCCTGCTAGAAGGTCCGTGAGGACGGAACTCGAGGCGATAGCGGCGACGCAACCTTGAGTTTTGAACCGAGCGACCGCGATCTGATTGTTCTCCATGCGAATCGCCAGGCGCAAAACATCACCGCAGACGGGATTGGTAACTTCGACGGTCGCCGTGGCGTCCACCAGGTCGCCTGCGTTATGGGGGCTTCGGAAGTGTTCAAGGATTGCGTCGCTGTACATCGAGTGACAGTATAGAACAGGGCCGGAACATGTGAAGTTCTGGTGAAATTCGATGACTTTGACACGGATACGATTCCGAACGATTTTCGACGATTTGCCCGGAATTTACCAAAAGGTGATTCCTAGTGCATACGACACTTTGCTTCTGTTTCGATCAGGTTCAGCAAATCTGAATCTTATTGACACGATGGGGTTTGCTGAAGATACTTGGTGGTCCTAGCCATGGTTCTCTCGTTTAAGGCGCGGGGGAGCGGTCGTTTAATCCGCCTACAAATATTCACCCACAAATATTCAGGAGAATGTAAAGATGCGACGACTTCATTACCTGTCCGGCCTGGTGATCTCCATCGCGCTAGTAGCGAGCGCCGGCTTCGCGCAAAACGGAAAGCTGAAGATCAAGGTCACGCCCAAGCAGGCGTACGTCTGGGTCGACGGAAACGCCATCCGCGAAGGTAGCCACCCGATTTCGTTGAGCCCAGGCAAGCACACGGTCACAGTAACGAACTACGGCTACAAGTCGGTGACCCAGGACGTCACGATCGAAGCGAAGAAGTCGACTCCGCTCGAGGTGAAGCTTGATCCCATGGGTGACAAGGTCGCCGGTCCATTCGGCTGCGTGATGTTCAAGGGTGACTCGCGCGCGGCCGTCCTCTCCAACGGAACGACGCCGGGATATTTCGTTGGTCACGTGGACGAATTTAACTGGGATTGGATCTGGCACCAGAACCTGCTGCTGCCGCCCGGAACGCACCACATCACCGTGACCCGAGAGGGAAAAACACTTTGGTCGGGCGACGTGAATGTGGTTGCCAATAAGAAAGTGATCGTCTACATCAGCCAGAACAAGCAGAAGACGGTCAACTGGCCGCGCGGCGAAAAAATGAAGGATTTGGCGCGGTTCAAGGCCGGGATCGCGAGCGCTACAGTAGCCGTTGCGCCGGTAACGGGCAGCTTCAACGTCTCGAACCCGAACATCAACTGCGGACAGTCATCGACACTTACCTGGCAGAGCACGGACGCGGTTGACGCCGACATCAGCGGAATCGGCAAGGTCGATACCAGCGGCAACCAATCGGTCTCGCCCCGCGCGACAACGAATTATGACTTCACCGCGACCGGTCCGGGCGGCACTTCCAAGAGCAGCGGAACGGTCAACGTCAACACCAAGGTCGATGCGAGCATAGCGGCGAACCCGACTCAGGTGACCTACCACAAGATGGGCGATAAGGTCATACAGCAGGATTCGACGACTTTGAACTGGCAGACCTCGAATGCGGATTCCATCACGGTTGACGGCCAGACTGTCGCCGCAAGCGGCAGCCAGACCGAAAAGCCAGAGCCGACGGACACCAGCGTCGTTCAGCCGGGTCAGCCGCCACGCAACGTTGACGAAACCAAGAACTACACGCTCAACGCGACAAACGTCTGCGGCGGATCAGCAACCGCAACGGCGCCCGTACACATCACCGGCGTGATCGAATCGATCCCGCAGGTCACGCTGCAGAGCATCTTCTATCCGACCGACTACCCGGATAAGAAGAATCCTCAAGTTGGTCTGGTCAAGAGCCAGCAGGCCGAGCTGACCACCGTCGCGGACGGATTCAAGAAGTACCTCGTCTACGATCCCGACGCGAAACTCTCGATCGAGGCGTACGCAGACGTCCGCGGATCGAAGGACTACAACCAGGACCTCAGCGAGCGCCGCGTCGAGCGAATCAAGCAATTCCTAGTCGACCAGGGCATCTCGGGCGACAAGGTTGAAACGGCTGCGTACGGGAAGGACCGGCCAATGGATCAGGCTACGGCCAAAATGCTGGAAGACACCAACCCGAACCCGCCGTCCAAGGCTCACGTGCGCAACAAGCGCGGCTCCTGGCTTGCGTACAACCGGCGCGCAGATATCATCCTGCTCCCGTCGGCCCAGAAGTCGACCCAGTTCTATCCGAACAACGCGGACGACGTGAATCTGATCTGGCAGATTCCGAAACCGGCTCTCAAGAAGGTTGAAGCCGCGCAGTAAGAAGAGCTTCAAGGGAGTAAACGCGCCGGGGAGCAAAGCTCTCCGGCGCGTTTTTGTTTTTGGCAGTACATTCTTGGGCTAGGTTGAAACCGGCCATGGTGACTGTGGTAGCGGGGCTCATCGAATGCGATGGCCAGCTGCTCGTCTGCCAGCGGCGGCGCGGGTCGATGTTCGAATTGATGTGGGAGTTTCCCGGAGGCAAGGTGCAGGCCGGCGAAGACTTGCGGATGGCACTCGCTCGCGAGCTAGAAGAGGAGCTGGGCGTGAAGGCGGAGGTTGGGCGCGAATTGCACCGCCAAATCTACAAATATGAGCAAATGTCCGAACCGACCGAGCTGGTCTTTTTCAACGCGCGAGCGGAGCGCGGTGCGATTCGTAATATCGTGTTTGAGCGAATCGAGTGGCGAGCGCCTGAGAAACTGCTGGACCTGGATTTTCTTCCCGCGGATCGGGACTTAATAGAATTGCTCGCGACTGGGCAGTTGCGGATCTCGCCGGTCGTCCGACCCGGGGACGTCAGGCACTGATCGACGGCGTGCCCTTACTGTTGAGCGCGGCCATGTCTTCTTCGATGCGCTGCTTGAGTGTTTCAAGCAGGCGTATGCAGCGGTTCCAGCGGAGGATCGCATCGTCATTGCCGGGTGGACTGATTTGCTGCGCTTCATCGAATTGGGCGAGGGCGCGGTCAAAAAGGGGCAACAACGTGTGGGGCGGCTGGCCCGAGTGGAGCTGGGCCTTCGCGCGGCGCTCGTACAATAATCCCAAATAATAAGCCCGCTCGTACCGGTCAGTGAGTTTCCTGAACGTCTCCTCGGCTTGACGGTAGCGATCCATTCCTATGCCGATGAATTGGTCGGTAATCGAGAGACCCAAAACGCGCAGGGCCGCCTGATTTGTGGGATCGACAGCCAGGATATCGCGGCAAATGGACTCAGCTTCTTCAGGGTCGTTCAAATACCGGTAAAGTTCAGCTTTCGATGCAGCTTCTGGAATTCCGGCCGGGGTGATCCGCTTCAACTTATATTCCATGGCCGTTCCCTTTCGATCTAGGTAGCCTTCTTGCCGCCGATCTTCCGAAAGAGCATGGTCACCGGATCATAGAATTCGTCGACAACTCGTTCCTTGAGCGGAATGATCGCGTTGTCTGTGATGTGAATTTCTTCGGGGCACACTTCCGTGCAGCACTTGGTGATATTGCAGAACCCGATCCCGAGCTGATTCCTGAGCATCGGAATGCGATCAAGACCGTCGAGAGGGTGCATTTCGAGTCCCGCCACCCGGACGAAGAAGCGCGGGCCGCCGAATTTGTCCTTGTCGTCATGCTCACGTAAAACGTGGCAGACATTCTGGCACAGAAAGCATTCGATGCACTTGCGAAATTCCTGGACGCGATCGATATCGCGCTGATACATCTTCCATTCGACGCCCGGGCGCGGCTGGAATGCCGGGATTTTCTTGTTCACCTCGTAATTCCAAGAAACGTCCGTTGCGAGATCCTTGATCAGCGGGAACGATTTGATCGGGTAGACGGTTACCGGCTTATCGAGCGGCAGCGTGTCCATGCGAGTCTTGCACATGAGCCGCGGCTTGCCGTTGACCTCCGCCGAGCACGAGCCGCACTTCCCTGCCTTGCAATTCCAGCGGACGGCGAGATCGGGCGCTTGATGCGCCTGAACGTGATGCACCGCATCGAGCACGACCATGCCGGGGACCAGCGGAATCGTGTAATCGACCGCCTTACCGCCTTCGCGATCGCCGCGATAGATCCGCATGGTTACGTCTGCCATAGGTTTCTTGCCTCCGACTACTTGTCCTCCGCGAGAAGCTGCTTGAGCTCTTCCGGCATCTCGGAAAGAGGGACTTCGAAGAGGGTCATCGTTTCGCCCTTCTTCGCGATGACATTGTTCTTCTTGCCCCAAGCCTCATCCAGTTTCGGATAATCGAGCCTGCTGTGGGCGCCTCGGCTTTCGGTGCGGGCGAGAGCCGCGTGCGTGGCGGCCTCCGACACAGTAAGCATCGATCTGAGATCGAAATAGAGGTGCCAGCCGGGGTTATAGAGGCGCGAGCCTTCGACTCGAACGTCCCTCGCACGCTCTTTCAGCTTTTCTAACTCCACGAGCGCCCGGCGCAGATCTTCGTCGTTTCGGAAGATGCCGACCAGATTCTGCATCACTTCCTGCAAGTCGTAATGAATCTGATAGGGATTCTCTCCCCCAGGCTGGTCGAATGGCGCGAGCGCCTCGCGTTGCGCCTGCGCGATCTGGTCTTCGCCTATCGAGGGCATGGCGCTCGACTTCGCCAGTTGTGACGCGGCCAATCCGGCACGCCGCCCAAAAACGAGCAAATCCGATAGGGAGTTGCCGCCCAGCCGGTTCGCCCCATGCATGCCCGCAGCGGCTTCTCCGGCGGCGAAAAGTCCGGGCAGGGACGAGCGCCCCGTCTCGGCATCGACGCGAATACCGCCCATCACGTAGTGGCATGTGGGACCGACTTCCATGGGCCCCTTGGTGATATCGACATCGGCCAGTTCCTTGAACTGGTGATACATGCTGGGCAGCTTGCGTTTCACGTATTCGGCAGGCTTGTGCGAGATGTCGAGGAAAGCGCCGCCGTGTGGCGAGCCCCGTCCTTCCCGCACTTCGGTGTAGATCGAGCGAGCGACCACGTCGCGCGTGGAAAGCTCCATGCGCTTCGGGTCGTATTTCTCCATGAAGCGCTCGCCATTCTTGTTGCGCAAAATGCCGCCTTCGCCGCGGACTGCCTCTGTGACGAGAATCCCTTGCACTCCGGGCGGCCATACCATGCCGGTCGGATGAAACTGGACGAACTCCATGTCGAGGAGTTCGGCCCCGGCCTCGTAGGCGAGGGCCATCCCGTCGCCGGTACACTCCCAGGAATTCGACGTGATCTTCCAGGATTTCCCGATACCGCCCGTGGCGATGACGATGGCCTTGGCCTTCAAAACGACGAAGCGGCCGCTTTCGCGCCAATAGGCGAAGACGCCTGCGACGCGATCGCCGTCCTTCAGCAGCCGGGTGACCGTACACTCCATGTAGACGTCGAAGCCCATTTGCACGCCGCGATCCTGCAGCGTGCGAATCATCTCAAGGCCTGTGCGATCGCCGACGTGGCAGAGCCGCTTGTAGGTGTGACCACCAAACGCGCGCTGCAAAATGTTGCCGCTGTCGGTGCGATCGAAGAGCGCGCCCCATTGCTCGAGTTCGCGCGCGCGATCGGGAGCTTCCTGCGCATGAATCTGCGCCATGCGCCAGTTGTTGAGCAATTTTCCGCCGCGCATGGTGTCGCGGAAATGGGTGCGCCAGTCGTCGGCGCTATCCACGCATCCCATGGCCGCAGCCAAACCGCCCTCGGCCATCACAGTGTGCGCCTTGCCAAGCAGCGATTTGCAGACCACGCCGACACTCAGCCCTTGGGCCAAGCCTTCGATCGCGGCTCTGAGGCCCGCGCCGCCCGCGCCGATGATCAACACGTCGTGCTCGTGTGTTTCGTATTGAGGGGTCACAGCAGTCGGATGTCCCTGATGGCGCCGCTGGCAACCAGCCGGATGTAGAGGTCAGTGAGTCCCACCGAAATCATGCTGACCCAGGCCCAAAACATGTGATGTTCGTTCAAGGCGGTAACCCAGCGCCAGGCGGTATAGCGCGGCCGGCCAAATGTGGTGCAGGAGAAGCAGTCGAGCTTCCCGCCAGCGAGGTGCCGCAACGAGTGACAGGAAAATGTGTAAACCGTCAGCAGGATGATGTTCACCAGCATGACTAACGTGCCGATGCCGATTCCGAATCCATTCGGAAAATGGAACGCGATGATCGTGTCGTACCAAAGGAACGCAACGAAGATCAGCGCGATGTAAAAGAAATAGCGATGGACGTTCTGAAGGATGAATGGAAACGCTGTCTCCCCGCGGTACTTCCGGCCCCGAAATTCGCCGACCGCGCATCCGGGAGGATCAAGGAGAAATGCGCGATAGTACGCCTTGCGATAGTAGTAGCACGTGATACGAAAACCGAGCGGACCCGCGAGAATGAGAATGGCCGGAGAAAACGGCCACCAGTGATGCTCAGGATCGATTAATGGGGAGTAAAAAGGCGAGAGATAAGGCGCCGTCCAGTAGAATTTGCCTTCAAACGCCCGCCATGTTGTGTAAAGACCGAAGACGATGATTACGATCGCGAAAGGAAGGTTGTCGATCCACCACGCGTCTTGACGCTGAGTAGCTGCGAACCCCGTCAGTTCCGGGGCTGCCGAAGAGTCCGCCAAAGTTTTTGAACCTCCGCCCAACTAAGATTATTTCGAGCGGCGAGATTTTGCAAATAAGTTTTCCTAATCGAAAGCGTTTCGCCTATACGAGCGTCCGCCCGCCATCGACGGCAAGAACCTGACCTGTGACGAAGTCTGCTTTCACGAGATAAGCGACTGCATCGGCGATGTCCTCGCCTCGGCCGGTGCGGTGCAGAGGAACGCGCTTGATGTAGTCCTCATCGGGAGGTTCCCCGGGAAACTGGATCGTGCCCGGCGCGATGCTATTGACGAGAATTTCCGGCGCGAGAGCACGCGCGAGGCAGCGCGTCAGCATGATCACGCCAGCCTTCGAGACGCAGTAATGCGTGTAGGCAGGCCAAGGCAATAGGCCGCCGAGCGAAGAAATGTTGATGATGCGGCCTCGTCCCTGGCGTTTCATCATGGGCGCGGCGGCTTGCGCACAGAGGAATTGCGATTTAAGGTTAATGTTGAGAACGCGGTCCCACTGTTCGTCGGTCAGCTCTTCGAATTTCGCGGAGAAGAAAGTTCCGGCGTTATTGACCAGAATGTCGAGCCGCCCAAATTGCTTTTCGATCGCGCCAAAGAGCCTCTGTACGTCTGCCCGGCGTGAGACGTCGGCTTGAACGGCAATGGCCCGGTGAGCAGCAGCGCCGGTTCCCTCGAGTTGCCGCGCCTTGGAGCCGCGTTCGATCTCGTCAACAAGCGCCTCGGCATCGGATTTCGAAGTCGCATAGTTAATTACGACCGCAGCACCTTCGGCTGCGAGCCGCAGCGCGATGCTGCGGCCAATGCGTTTTGCGCCGCCTGTGATGAGCGCTACTTGTCCATCGAGGGGCCTGTCCGCCACGTCTTTCCTCGCCTCCAAAAGGCACAATAACACCTGCGCAGCTTCGCACGGTTGCGGCGAATTGAATCTACTGTTTCGGCGTAAGGCGCAGGACTGCGCCGGCATCCGTCAAAAGATAGAGCGACCCGTCGGGCGCCTGACGCACATCGCGAATGCGCTGGCCGAGATCGACGAGCAGGTGCTCCTCCGCGACAACACGATCGCCGTCGAGAACCAGCCGTATTAGACATTTGTTGACCAGCGAGCCAACCAGCAGGTTCCCCTTCCATTGCGGGAAGAGGTCGCCCGTGTAGAAAAGCGCACTCGACGGCGCGATATCGGGATACCAGAAATAGACTGGCTGATCGACGCCCGCCTCAGACGTGGCACCCTTCGCAACGGGAACGCCTGAATACTGGCGACCGTAACTGACATTCGGCCAGCCGTCATTGCTTCCCGGATTGATGATCTCGACTTTGTCGCCACCGAGCGGCCCGTGCTCGACGATCCAAAGTTTTCCCGTGGCAGGATTGATCGCGGCCCCGTCCGGATCCCGCAGGCCATAGGAATATGTTTCGGGAAGCACGGTCGCTACACCCATAAACGGGTTATCAACGGGGATGGTGCCATCGCGATTGATACGCGCTACGCGGCCCGTGAAATTGCGGAGGATGTCCGGATCGGTGAACTCGTGCTCGACGCCGTCCATGTCGGAACCGTAAAAGCGGAAGCGATCGGCGCCGGAGATGAACATTGTTCCATCAGGAGCGAACACGATACGGCGATCGACGCCTTCGAGGATGGTCTCAACGTCTTCGAGACTCTGCTCGTCGTCGCTGAGGCGGGCCCGTGCCACGCGTTCTGTGCCGATCGAATGCGTACGCCGCTGGGCGAGAGGCAGGTCGGTTACGCGCGCGTAAAAGTATTCAACGGGCCAAACCCCGGGGGCTTCGCCGGGCGGAGGTGCAAAATAGGTGAAATAGATCAGCCGGTTGTGGGCAAAATCGGGATCGATCTCGACGTCGTGCAAAGACTGCGCCGCAACCACCTTCACGCCAGGCACTCCGGCGATCGGACCTGAATAAGTGCCGTCCTTCTTGGCGATGCGGATCATGCCATATCGCTGGGAAATCAACATTTTGCCGTCTGGCAAGAACGCGAGCGCCCAGGGAGCATCGATTCGCGAAACAATCGTCTCCACTTTGATCGGGGGCGAGGGCTGCTTGGGCGCGGGCGCGTTCGTTTGGCCGGGAAACGCAGGCTTCGGCGGCGGAAAGTCGGTAGCTTTTACCTGTTGTGCCGAGAGGTTCGCTGCCAAGGAGGACACCACCACGGCCAGCGCCAACGCGGAGACGAGCTTGTTCATTGCTTCCTCACTGAATAGAGTGCCGAGCATCGTACCCGTGGCGAAGAAGATAGGCAACTCAAGATGCACTGAACCAACCGACTCCGCACGCAGCTGAATCCGTCTGGGTTCTGACAAAATCTGCGTACTCTGCTAGGGTAATCCGGCGCTTGCAGTATGCATTGTGGAAAGACGGAGAAGACGAGGGTATGAAACTCGATTTGCTTGCGATTGCCCCGCACCCCGATGACGTCGAACTGACCTGCGGCGGCACCATGATCAAGATGGCCCAACTGGGCTACAAAACGGGAATTCTGGACCTGACCCGCGGCGAAACGGGGACCCGCGGAACGCCCGAAACACGCCTGAAAGAAGCGGCTCGTGCAGGCAAAATACTGGGGGTGAAGGTTCGGCGCAATCTCGGTTTGCCCGACGCGCATCTCCGGGTCTGCGACGAACACAAATCAGCGATCGCCGAAGTGATCCGCGAACTCGAGCCGCACGCCGTGATTCTCCCCTACTGGGAAGGCCGCCACCCCGATCACTACACGACAGGGGTGCTCGGGTTCGAAGCATGCTTCGTCGCGGGGCTCAAAAACTACGAACTTTCCGGCGACGCCTTTCGCCCGTTCAAGATCTTATATGCTGCCGCCTACACGGATGTGCGCCCAACGTTTGCTATCGACATCACGAATCAATACGACCAGCGGCGCAAGGCAATTCTTGCCTACGAATCGCAATTCAAGCCCGTAAAGAAGGAGCGAACCAAAGTGGCTTTGCCGCTCGACGAGTTAGAGGAGCGCATGAGCGTCACGGCACGGCACTACGGACGCATGATCGGCGTGAGGTACGCCGAGGGGTTCGTCGTGAAAGAAGTGATGCGGGTGGACGATATCGTCAAGATGCCGGTAAGGTCGGTATAGCCGCTGATCGTGGTCAAGAGCACAGTCACAAGTGACATAAAGAAGTCATAAAAATTCGGATCCAAGATATAAATAACTTGCATAGGCGCGACCACCAACAATCCTTGACGAGCCCGAAGCCGCTAGGTTAATCTCCGCGCTTAAATTTCATCGAGCACGACAAACTGCAGTGGAGGGACTGCGAAGGGCGTTCTCGATTACTCCACGAGACAGATGCCGCTGTCCAATCATTGCGCGACACGAACTTGAGTGAAATCTAAAGAAGCGAAGTCTTAAAGGAGAGCCGACTCATGCCCAAAAGCTCCTCGGACGTACACAAACTCGCCAAAGAGGCGGGTGTCAAGATCGTGGACGTGAAGTTCACGGACCTGCCGGGTGTCTGGCAGCATTTCTCGATTCCAGTCGAAGATCTCAGCGACGATGTGTTTACTGAAGGTCTTGGCTTCGACGGATCGAGCATTCGCGGTTTTCAGTCCATTCATGAAAGCGACATGCTGCTGATCGCCGATCCAGATACGGCGACCGTCGACCCTGCCCTTGAAATACCTACTTTGAGCCTGATCTGTAATGTCGTGGATCCCATCACCCGCAAGAGCTACACACGAGATCCGCGATATATCGCGCAAAAGGCCGAGGCATACCTGAAGAGCGCAGGAATCGCAGACACCAGCTACTGGGGCCCTGAGGCTGAGTTCTATATTTTCGACAGCGTGCGGTACGATCAGAACGCGTTCAGTGCCTATTACTTCGTCGACTCCGAAGAAGGCGTTTGGAATACGGGCAGCGAAACGGGAGCCAAATTCACAGGCGCGAACCTGGGCTACAAGATCCGTCACAAGGAAGGATATTTCCCCGTCCCGCCCTCGGACACTCTGCAAGACATTCGGTCAGAAATTATCCTCAAGATGCGCGGAGTGGGAATTCCCACCGAGGTGCATCACCACGAAGTCGGCACGGCTGGTCAAAACGAGATCGACATCCGTTATGGGACCATGACCAAGATGGCCGACAACATCATGTATTACAAGTACATCGCGCGAAACGTGGCCAGGAAGCACGGCAAGGTCGCGACGTTCATGCCGAAGCCCCTGTTTGGCGACAACGGTTCCGGTATGCACACGCACCAGAGCCTGTGGAAGGGCGACACCAATATTTTCTGGGACGAGAAGGGTTACGGCCAGATCAGCCAGACTGCCAAATACTACATCGGCGGCCTGCTGAAACACGCACCGGCACTGCTCGGGTTCTGCGCTCCAACAACGAACTCCTATCGGCGATTGGTGCCCGGATTCGAAGCGCCCGTGAACCTCGTCTACTCGCAACGCAATCGCTCGGCTGCTGTTCGAATCCCCGTCTACACAAAGAGCCCGAAAACCAAGCGGCTCGAATTCCGCTGCCCCGACCCAGGTGCGAATCCATACCTGTGCTTCGCCGCGCAACTGATGGCGGGTCTCGACGGAATTCGCAATAAGATCGATCCCGGCGATCCAATTGACAAGGACCTTTACGAGCTTGAGGAGCATGAAGCCGCGAAGGTCAAGAGCACTCCTGGGTCGCTCGCCGAAGTGCTGAACGCGTTGGAGAAGGACCATGACTGGTTGCTGGTCGGCGACGTGTTCACACCGGACGTGATCTCGACGTGGATCACCTACAAGAGGGAAAAGGAGCTGGCGCCGGTCAACCTGCGGCCAGTGCCTTACGAATTCTTCTTGTATTTTGATCTGTAGACCTCAACCTGCTTTTCAACATTTCAGCTTGTTTGCGGTCGCCGGACCTCCTACAAAAAGCGCCCCCAGAACGGGGCGCTTTTTGTTTTGAGATAACGCAAATGGGCCGCGGCTATCGGATTTGGTCTGGCTACTCTCTGGTACACTTTCTTTAGCTTCTCAGCTCAGAAAAATGAACCTTTTCGGACGCAAAAACGATTCCAGCTCCGCCGCATTTAAAGGAGGCGGACGGGTCGAACCTGCGTCTGTGCCGCATCGGCTCACGGTGGGCATGGCGCGCGCGGAAACCTTGGCTGCCATGATGGCTCACAGCCGCGCCTCTAACATGATCGAGGTCGCGGACTTGCTCGCCGGCTTGTATATCTCTGATTGGGAGCGACTTTCACAATACTGGGCGCCCGAGAATCAGGATCTGGTGGAAGATTTCCTGCGAAGGATCTGCGGCATCAGCGCGCAGCGTTGGAACTTCTTGATCGAATCGTACCATCGCCAGCTCAACGGAAGCGAAAAGCGGCCATTGCTTGGGCGACTCTTGGCATGGAAGAAAATGAGAACTTCGGACCAAATTCCCCGGTTGTCTGCCTCGTTACAAGCGGTCTTCAAAGAAGCGGAGCAGGTCGCACCCTTTCACGACACGGTGGAAGGCAGGACCATCCCCATTCTGACGAGCGAATGCATCTTGTTGTGCATTGCGAGAGTTCCCGATTCAGAAATCGGGCAGAAACTTGCGTCAACGGGCCTCGACCGAACGAAGCTCGAGCGGGACGCGCTTTTCCCCAAACGCGCTCCATTGCTCTGATTCCGCCTGGCTGCTCGCAAATTCAAATGATCATTTTGAAATGCGGCCATAGAACCGCTAGCGGCGCACGCGGCTGGCGGCAGATGTAGACGGGCACGATCCGTTCGTTCGGCATCGCATGGGGACTAACAATTGTCCCCGCCTGATGAACGTCTCCAAATAAGGCGATGAATTCGCTCGATCTCTCACCAAAGATAATCACGCAGGCGCCGGAATAGTCTCGCGGTCCCCAGTAATAGTAGCTGTTGTGGCCGCTGAGCGCTTTTGGGAGGCCCAGCGCGGGACCGTAATAGTCGATCGCGCCAGCCTCACCATAGTTTCCGCCCAGGATTGCACAACTACTGCGATCCGACGCCGGCAGACTGTTGTAAACATCGGCGACGGTGTCTGCCATATTCGGCCATCCAAACATGTCCGCATACAGCTGCGGGAGTTCCACGCCAACCGCGTCCCGCTCTGTTTTTGCCACGTCCGAAAACGGTAGCAAGCGCGAGTAGCCCAAGAACGAATCGATGGGAAGCAGAGGAATGCCGAAGGGCGTCGCAACGAGCCCCGCGACAACGATTAGAACCGGCAAGGTGACTCTGATCCATTGCAGCCCGCGCGACGCCGTAAATGCCTCGACAGCTACCCCGCCTGCCGCCATCAGTAATGTGTAGGCCGGAAGCACGTAGTATGACTTGCCGTGCAGAATCATGAAAACCGCCAGCGTTATCAGATAGGTCCAGCCGAGAAAGCGAAAGCGCTTCCCTTCCCGCGACAAAAAGAACCACGCTAGACCGCCGAGCCAGACAGGCAAAGCGAGTGGGTTTAGAAAAGCAATCTGATCGGTGAGAAAACGCGCCGGTGAAAACGGAATGTTCTTGTAAAGCTGCGCGTTCCTCACAACCTCGATTTGCGGCCAGCCGTGACGCGCCTCCCAAAATAGGTTCGGAAGAAAAAGCGCGAATGCGATCAGCGAACCAAGCCAGAACCATTTGCTGCGGAATAATTGTTGCTGACTCGAGAGCAAGAGGCCGAGGGTGATTCCAAATCCGAAGACGAGCATTGTGTGTTTGTTCTCAAGGCCAATCCCGGCGACGAGGCCAGCCAGGAGCCACAGCCGCGGCGATGCACCGTTCACAATTCGCACGACAATCCAGGCGCAGAGGAGCCACAAAAGCGGCTCAAACGCGTTCATGGAAAGGAAACTATTGAACGCGAGATAGGCGGGCGCGAAAAGTATTCCTGCGGCTGCGAGAAGCTCCGCGTAGCGGCCGCCGCCGAGTTCGCGTGCCAGAAGACCCGTGAGGAAGACGACCGCGGCGCCGGCAAGAACCGGCAATATCCGCACTGAAATAATCGAATTGCCCAGGAGATGGCGTTCGAACCAGGCGACAAAAGCAATCAATGGCGGTTGGTCGACATATCCCCAGGCAAGATGCTCGCCGCACGCCATGTAGTACAGCTCGTCGCGGAAGAAACCGTAATGGCGGATGCCGATAAAATGTAACAACAAATTGGCGATTGCCAGGGCTGCAAGACCAACGGTCGCTGCGGGTCTGGCGTGCCGTGATCGAAGAGCGACGTCGGCGCGGGCCTCGACCGCTGCGTTCTGAGTCTCGCTCATGTGGGTCGGCGGGCTGGGTGACGCACGTCCACTCGCCGGATCGCGGCAGCTACGAACTGGACTCGGTTCCCCCTAGAGTCCAGTCCGTCGCGCATCTTCAGTTGAATGGATGAAGTCGCATCCGTTAGCGTTGCGCGGACGCAGTTGAAATCGTGGCGGATTTGATGGTGTCGAGTTTCGGAAAGTTCTTGTCGGTGTAAGCTTTCCCCTGATTCGTAATCGAGCCTTGATCAGGCTGCTCGCCGTAACCGCTATATAGGTTTTGAACCACGTCCATCCCGGACGTCACACGGCCAAACCCCGCGAAGCCCTGCCGATCGAGTCCCGAATTATCTCCAAGATTGATGAAAACTTGTGTCGTTCGCGTGTTTGGCCCAGCCGTGGCGAAGGTAAGGTAGCCGGGCTTGTTGCTTTGCGTCACGGGGTCATCCTTGATATCAGCGTTATGCCAGGCGCGATTCACTGCAGGATCCGCACTGAGTCCAAATTGCACGACAAATCCGGGCACAATACGGAAGAACGCAGCGTCGTTGTAGAAACCATGTTTAACGAGATTGTAGAAACGATCTGCGCCAATCGGAGCCCACGATCGGACCACCTCTACGACGAAATCGCCCTTGGTCGTAGAAAATTTCACGTCATATGTCTCAGGAGCCTTCGCTTTCAGCTCAGAGGGATGCAGCAAAGCTGGATCGGTCGTCATATGTGTTGTCCTCGGATGATTTGTAGCTGGGGATTGCGTTTGTGCCGCCAGCACGGCGGGAAATGAAATCAAAGTCAAAAAATACGCAAGGAGCTGCGCTGAAACTCTCTTCATCAGTTCGTTCCTCTCATTTCAGTAGATACGGCTTCGACATCTTGCATGACCCGAAGTATGTTTCCACCGAGAATGTTTTCGACGTCGACTTCAGAATAACCCCTCTCAAGCAACGCAGCCGTGATGCGCGGCAGGCATGAAGCGTTCTCCATGCCGAACGGCATGTCGGCGCCGTCAAAATCGGAACCCAACCCGACATGCTCGACTCCGGCCACTCGCACCGCATGATCGATATGCTCGATAATGTCGGTCCATTCAATGCGCGGAAGCTTCCCTTCCGCAACCATTTCGCGCATGATCCGGCCGCCCTCGATCCACTGGTCTCCGTGATTCTCACCGCACCGCTTTTTCGCCATCTCCTCGATTTCGCCCTGCAGTTCGGGGCGCTCCTTCATCGTATTACGAAAATTCTGGTTAAGAAATCCCACGTGAAAATTGATCTGGATCACGCCGCCCTTGGCAGCGAGAACGGGGATCATTTCGTCGGTCAGGTTGCGCGGTGAATCGCACAATGCGCGACAAGATGAGTGGGATGCGATCACAGGCGCTTCGCTTGCGGTGACGACGTCTTCGAAAGTTTTATCCGAAACGTGCGACACGTCCACCATTACGCCGAGCCGGTTCATCTCTTGGATCACCTTCTTGCCGAAGCCGCTCAGCCCGTTATGCACGGCTTTGTCGGTCGAGGAATCCGCCCAGTCCGTGCTGAAATTATGCGTGAGCGTGACGTAGCGAACCCCGTGCGCCGCATACTCTCGCAACACACCGAGATCGCCGGCGATCATCTGTCCGCCCTCGAGCGCGAGTAGGACCGCAATTTTTCCGGCAGCCTTGGCGCGGCGAATCTCGCCCGCATTTCGCGCGAGCACGATTTCCTGCGAGTGAATATCCAATTCGCGGCGAATCGCTTCGATCTGTGCCCGCGCCCGGCCAACCGCCTCTTCCCCAGTTATCGTTCCGGGCGCCCAGATTGCAAAAAAAATCGCGTCAACTCCTCCTTCGCGTAGCGCCGGGATGTCTACGCCCCCATCCGCATGCGCGACCCCCAGATCAAAATTACCCGACAGGAGCCGTTGGGTCGTGTCCACGTGGGTGTCGATCACAATCGAGCGGAAATGAACTTCCTTCGCTTTAGTGCTGATCGAAATTGGGGGCGCGGCGGCTCGCAATCATTCCTCGCAGCACAACTTTATCCCACAGCCGTCCCCAACCAGAAATATTTTGACGATTACAACGTGAACGTCGTGGTTATGATTAGACACAGCCGAACTGCAGGGTGACTTTCCACCTGCGACCGCGTGCTAGACTGCATTCGTAACAGCGATTTTCCTTCATGGCCACCGAATACATTCTGGAGCTGAAGAAGTGGGTACACGCGGCGGCTCGCCGCGGCGACGACTCAAAAAGGCCGGAGGCGAATCGCGCCATTGACCTGATCAGCAAAACATTCGGCGTGCAAGCCCACGAGGTTGCAATCCTGGCCATGACGTCCGACCGGCGGTCGCTGCGATTCCTGGCGCCCACCAATTTGCGTGTGATCGGCCAAATTCCCCTTTCGAGTACAACGTCGTTGGCCGCGAGGACGGTTCGCGACAAGCGCCCTGAAATCATCAACCATTTTGCTGTGGTTCCCCATGCTTCCGTTTTTGAGGGTGTTCCCATAACAGAAGCAGAGCGCGGAGAGCCAATTCAGAAAATCATGAGCGCGCCGATTTTGTCGGCGGGAGACGTGATCGGCGTAATTCAGGTTTCGCGAAAAGCCAACGCTGCCGCCGAGGCCGGCCCCGATTTCACGCCGCCGGAGCTCCAAGAACTGAAAGTGATCTCAGACACTCTCGCGCCTTTTGTCCTTCGATGCGCCGCCGATTAGTTGAAGGAACTGCCAGCGAACGGATTTTGTAAGACGCGCACCGACTGCAATCAATAATGATTGACATCACTGCGCGTGCTTGCTAACTTGCGAACGCGTTTTCTCTTGCGACCCTGACAACGGAGGCACCGCAACCCGGCACGGCTCATGGCGTTCGTCGCGAAGAAAATTTTCCTCACCAAAGGGGTCGGAAAGCATCGCGAGCGCCTTTCAAGCTTCGAGCTCGCACTCCGTAACGCTGGAATCGCGGCCTGCAACATCGTTCGCGTCTCTTCGATTTTCCCACCGCACTGTAAATTGATTTCGCGCGCCGAAGGACTCAAACATTTGAAGCCGGGCCAGGTGGCCTTCACGGTCATCAGCGAAAATCAGACCCGCGAGCCACATCGTTTGATCGCGGCCGGCGTCGGTCTGGCGTTACCTGGCGACAAGTCGATGTTCGGCTACCTTTCAGAACACCACTCCTTCGGCGAAACGGAAGAAGTCGCCGGCGAATACACGGAAGAGCTGGCGGCGGAAATGCTCGCCACCACGCTCAACGTTGAATTTGACCCGGATTTGTCCTGGGATGAAAAAAAAGAGGTCTACCGGATTTCTAACAAAATCGTTCGCACGATGAACATCACGCAGTCTGCCGTCGGCGACAAACGAGGATTGTGGACAACCGTGCTCGCCGCTGCAATTCTCCTCGGCGACGATGATTAATTCACCCGCGATCCCCTCTCGCGATTCCCAACTGTCCTAGGCTGCACTTACCGTCACCGATAGCATTTGTACCGGCGCCGCTTTGAACCTCGCTTGCAGTTCCGAGGACGACGAGAACTGCTTTCCCGTAACGTGGCGTGCGGGAAATTGAAAACTCACCGAGCGTTCCTCAAACGGATATGGCTCCAGCACAAAGTCACGCGACGCTTTCGGCCGGATTTGCACGTTCGTGCGTCCCCCATCTCGCAGCGGCAGGGCATGAAGTAGATTTGCCGACCGCGGAAAATCAACGCAGGTCAGCAGAGAGAAATAATCCGCCGCTTGCAACAGCCGGAAATGATCCTGGATCGCACCGTCTGTCTTTTGTTCCGCAGCGAAACGCGAATCCGCGGCAATTCGCTGACGCATCGCGGCCTGAAACTCTTTCTGCTGCTGGAGAAATCGATCAAGCAGCGGCAGTTCGTCCGGCTTGATTGTGGAACGGTCCGCGTGCTCGCCAAGCAGGCTGTAAGTGTGCATGGAAATTAGCAGCGCAGCGTACGGGTCTTCCTCGGCGATCAGCCGCACCGCGCGGTCGCGCACCGCGAGATAATCCCGCAGGTCGATTTCCTCAAACGCCGAATATTTCCCGACCAGCTCGACCGAAAACGCGCTCGGCTTCCCCTGCCGCGTGATTTGCGGCTGGGCATCCCGCGCCGCCCAGCCGTCGTCATGCCGGTGAATCCCTTTCAATACATTCGCGCGGGGCTCGGGAGGCACAAAGCGATCGTTGCCCCATTTCTCCGCAAACGCTCCCGCCAGGTGAGCGTGATCAGGATGCGTTACCAGCCACCACCCAGTTTCTGTTTCGAGACGCAGCATCGCTCTCTCCCAATCGCTCCAGATTCAAGTGCAATTGATGCAGATGCAGACAACTTGATTCACTCATTCTCGGGTGCTCGCGCCGATTCGTGCCAGCGATGAAGAAAATACCATTCGAACAACATCGCCACAAAAAAGAAGGCGAATCCCAACGCGGTCGCCGCCACGACCAGCGCGAACAAGTAATCGGTCTGCAATTGCGATGACGCATAAAGAATCGAATATCCCAGCCCGCCGACGCCCACCTGGCTCGACCCCGCGTACAGCTCGCCCGTAATCGCGCCAATCACCGCGATGCCGCTGGCGATTCGAATGCCTACGAACAGCGACGGCACCGCGTGCGGCAGCCGCAGCTTGAACAGCTTCTGCGCCGCCGACGCGTTGTGCATCATAAAAAGATGCACCAGATTCTCATCGACGCTCACCAAGCCTTGTGTCGTATTCGCGATGATCGGCGCAAGCGAAATGATGAACGCGATCAGCGCCACCGCAGCCGTCCCGGCGCCCACCCACATCAGAATCAGCGGCGCGATTGCCACGATTGGCACCGTTTGCAGCAGGATCGTATACGGGTACAACATCTTCCGCACCCAGCGCCATTGCGCGAAAAACAGCGCCACGATCACGCCAACCACGATGCTCGCAATCAGTCCCCCAAGCGACTCCTCGGCTGTAATCAAGGTCGATGCCAGCAGAGAAGGAAATCGAGCCGCAATCGCGCGCCCCACTTCCAATGGAGACGGCAGCATGAAACGCGGCACCTTGAAAACCAACAGCACAAGTTCCCAGATGATCAGTAGCACCAAAAATACAGCCACTGCGTTAGCGAGGCTGACCACGCGTCGCCTCATTGAATGAGCGCCTCACGCAACACGCGCGACGTACGAGCGACGAGAGCCTCGAATTCCGGGCTTTCACGAAGTTGCGCCGTACGCGGAAATGGGAAATCGATCGGCAGAGTCGCGTGAACGCGCCCCGGCTTCGGCGCGAGCACAACGATCGCCGTGGAGAGAAAAACAGCCTCGGCCACGGAGTGCGTGACAAAAACCCCTGTCCATTGCTGCTCTGCCCGCAAACGCAGCAACTCCTCGTTCAGCCGGTCGCGCGTCATCTCATCCAGCGCGCCAAAAGGCTCGTCCATCAACAGCAGCCGCGGGTTCGTTGCCAACGCGCGTGCAATCGATGCGCGCATCTTCATGCCGCCCGAAAGCTCGCGCGGATATGCTTCCGCAACTTCTGTCAGTCCCACCAACTGCAGCAGCGATCCGACTTCTTCATTGCGCCGACTTTTGGCAACGCGCTCGAGTTCGAGCCCTAATCCCACATTTTGCGTCACCGTGCGCCAGGGCAACAGAGTTGCGTCCTGAAAAATGAACGACATCGTCTCTCGTGCGTTTTCCGGGGTCATACCATCGACGCGAATTATCCCAGCCGTCGCCGATGTCAGGCCGGCGATCAATTTCAGCACGGTCGACTTTCCGCAACCGGACGGCCCAATGATGCTGACGAATTCGCCTTTGCAGATTCTGAGGTCGATCGATTGCAAAACGACTCGCCCAGTGCCGTAGCTCTTCATGACCCCGGCGAACTCGATGGCCGGGACACACGAATCGGAGCTCATCCGACGGCCTCGACCACGGGCAAATGGAGCGCTGAAGAGCGTTCACTCGTGTGGAAGATGATTTGCGTCGAGCGCTTCCAGTCCCAGGACGTAGCGCGGCAAGACGGAACTTCGCTGCCGGGATTGCGATCGTAAAGAGGAAAGGAGCTGCTGGCGATTTCAAGGCGAATGCGTTCGCCCGCAGCAAACAGGCAGGACGTCGGTTCGAGTTCGAATTCCCAGTGATGAACAGAATCAGCTGCGTAGCCCGACTCTGCGAAAAGCCAGCTCGAGCGAGCAATTCCGATGCAGACGAACTCAGCCATGCCGTTTGGCCGCACGCGCACTAGCTTCGCGACGAAGTCCGTATGTGCGGACGACGTGGCGCAAAACAGCGAGACACGCGGCGCGCCAAACACGCGTAACGGCACCCTCAGAGGTGACGTCGTGTACACGAGCACGTTGTTTCCAAGTTCCAGCGTCGATTGGTCGAACTGGCCAGCCGCTGCGGAAGTTCCTCCCGGCGCGAGGACCGGAACTTCAGGATCGTAGATGAAAATGTCGGTAGGTTCTTCCGTTTCAGGCTTCGCCGCCGATAGGACTCCGTCGCCTTTGCGCGAATTCGCCCGGCCGTCGCTGTGCAGATAAAGCACGTGATCGGCTTTTGCGGCAAACGTCTCCGCCTCTCGCCAGCGATTCTCGCCCAACACAAAATGGCGAATGCGGGGCTCATCCGCAAACTCCCCCGAATCCTTTAACCAATGATTAAACCAGCGCAGAAGCAGTGCATCCGTATTCAACAAAGCCTCAGCGCCGAAGTCCGCGCTACCCGCTCGATCGCCCCACGGAATGTGCACCCATGGCCCCGCCACGAGATACTGATTCTCCCGTGCAATCGCGCTGCCCGCGCATCGCGTGAGAGTCAGGAATCCATCGATGCTGCCTTTGAGATAGGTGTCATACCAGCCGCTCACGTGCAGCGCCGGAGTCTGAATGCGTCCCACCGATTGGGCGATATCAAGCGAAGACCAATACTCGCCCGGCTCCGAGTGATCGAACCCATCGATCACGTAGGCCGGCAAACCAGGCCACTGCAACGCGGGATGATTACGAAATGGCAGGATCGCGGTCTGCGCGGCGAGATTCGACCAAGCCTCCTCCAATCGGTCGCTTGCTTCGCGTATCTTCAGGCGCCGCGCGTCCGCCTTGAGCATCTGCAAGCCCCAACCAAGCGACGACGCGAGCCGCAGCGCCCCATTGTGATAGAACCAGCCATTGTAAAGATCGTGCGCCGTCATGCCCGGCGCAATGCAGACCAACCCTTCCGGCTGCCCCGCGGCGGCCAGAAGTTGCGTCATGCCCTGGTAGGAGAATCCGTACATCCCAACGCGCCCGTTAGATTCAGGCCGCGTCCGTAGCCAGGCAATCGTCTCGGCGCCATCGCGCGCTTCGTGGCGAAAAGGATAAAAATCGCCGCCGGAATCTCCACGCCCGCGCACATCTTGTATGACCACGTTGTAGCCGTGGCTCGCGAACCATGCCGGATGCGCGTACGTGACGGTGGACGCAATGTCGCGCCCGTAGGGCTGCCGCATCAGCAGCGTCGGCTGCCGCCCGCTCTGCGGCGGAAAGTAGTGGTCGGAGACGAGTTCGATGCCATCCGACATGCGGCAATGCACGCCGCGCTCGAGCCGCACTCCATTCCCGCAATCAATTGTTTGTGTTTCCGATGAAAGGCGTTCAGCGCTCATGAACCTGGGGAATTTGGCTGCAAGGGGGTTAGTGGAAACTTCAGCATGGCTTCGAGCGCGGCGGCGAGCCGCGTCGCCGCTTGCTCGACCCAACGCTCGCCATTCTCCGCCGTGGCTGGCCTCGGATCGCCCATCACGCCGCTCGGCGCGATGTCCCGCGTCAGCCAAGCGAACGTGGCAGGCGCATTTTCCGGCAGCAGCAACTCCGGCTTCGCCGCATTCGCAATGTAGTTGCTCGTGTACGCGCCGCGATCGACCAATTCCGGAACCGTGGCAAGCAGGAAGGCGGTCTCCACTTCGCCGGCGTGGAACCCGTACGCGCGCTCCTGGGCCGACAATCCGTCCAACTGCGCGCCGCCCGAGCCATGCAGCGCAAACGTTCGTAGCTTGAATTCCGCCCGTAGATCGCGAGCCATCACATCAATCAGCGACGTGTTGCCTCCGTGGGTGTTGTATAGCGCAAGCCGCTTGAAACCCGCCGCCGCGACGCTCGCTCCCAAATCGCGCAACACCGCGATGAATGTCGACGCACTCACCGAAAGCGTGCCGGGAAATCCGAGATGTTCGTTGCTCTTGCCGTAATGCACGGGTGGTAGCGCATACACAGACGTGTCCGATGGCAGTTTCCCCAGCGCACGCCCCAGCAACAAATTGTTAATCAGCGTGTCCGCCGCAAGCGGAAGGTGATGACCATGCTGCTCGATCGCCGCCGTGGGAAGCACAAGCAGCGTCGTTTCGCGCGGCAGCGCATCCACCTGCTTCCAATTCAGATACGCAAAATTTCGCGCGTCCGGAATCCATGTCTTCATCGCGCGATCTCTTCCGATTTGAACGTGATCATTTTCCCCGGATTCAACAAACCTTTGGGGTCGTAACGCTGCTTCGCGAGCAGCTGCACGTTGTCCGGACGATAGCGGCCGCCGTTCTCGACATTGTTCACATGCGGATTCGCGACGAAGACGCCGATCTCGCGGCAAAACGAAATCATTTCGTTCAAGCGCTCGTCGGTCGTGTAATACACCACTGGAATCGCGCCGGGAATCATGCACCCGTCGCCCGCCTTCCAAAATTCCATGTGAAACAGAATTTCGTTGCCGAATCGCTGCTTCAACTGCCGCATCTGGTCGCGTACCGTCACCGGATCGAACGCGCACTGCAAGTACGTGTAAGCCTCGTCCGTTCGCATCGCCCAGAGCGTCGTGTGGTTCCACGTGTAATCTGACAGTAGAGGACGCGTCCGCAGCCCGAGATATTTCCCCGAATAGGTCACTTCCCCTCCCTGTGCGCGCGCCAGCACTTCGAAATCTGCGCACTGCGACTCGGCAATCAGGAAAAAGATCAACGCCTTGCCCTCGGGCACCAGTTCGCGTACAGGCGTGAAGAACGAGGGAATGGGCCACTCGAACGGTGTTACCAACCGTTTGGTCCACGCAGGATCCCCCGCGACGCGCTCGCTAAAATCGAACGCCGCCTCAAACGTGTCGAAGGCAATCGCGCATTGCGACCAATCGACCGCCGGCGTCAACGCCAGCCAAATCCGCGCAATAATCGCATTGGTGCCCCAGGCGTGCAGGATCTCGTGGACCGCTTCACCTTTGTGCAGCACGATGCGCGGCTCGGCCTCCATCGTCACCACCTCAAGCGCCCGCACCGTCTGAAAATCGCGTAAGTTTCCGTGCGCTACCGACCCGATTCCGCCCGAGCCTCCTCCAAGAAAACCACCCACGGAAGCCTTGATGATCGTCGAGGGGTAGCAGCGCAACTCCCAGCCAATCTTGCGTGCCTCGTTTTCGAGCACGCCGAGCCGCACACCCGGCTCGCACACCGCTACGCCATCAGGACGAATCTGTTCGATTCGGTCCATACGCGCCAGGTCGAGTACGACGCCGCCATGCAGAGGTACAGCCTGGCCGTAGTTGCCGGTTCCGGCGCCGCGTGCCGTCACCGGAATCTCGTGCACGTAGCAATAGCGCAAAACTGACTGCACCTCAGCCGCGCTGGCTGGCTGGACCACAAGCTCACCAAGTTTTCCGTCCAGCTGCCTTCGCAGCACCGGCGAATACCAGTAAAAATCGCGCGAGAGCTGCTCGACTGTTTGGGGGTGCGTGACCACACGGGTGGGATCGCCGAGGAGTGAAGCGAGGGCGGCCGCGTGGCGCTGGTCCATTAACAGCTCCGATTACGGCGTCAGCAAATCAAAGCTACGATCAAGATCTCGCGGAAACGGTCACCGCCGCCGCGAATTCGCCGGATTCGTTCGCGACGAATTCCATGTCCGAAACGCCTTCTGCATGTTCGGGTGCGTGAAAAGCGTGACGCAAAGCTCGCGCAACACCGGCCCTTCGACTTCACAGCGCATATCCGCCCGACGCACCACTTCGCGCGCCGGAACGTGAATCTGGAGGCAGAAGCGACTCGCGTCCGTAATCGTCGCGCCATACACAACGCGGTCCAGCCGCGCCCACAACGCGTTCGCCATGCACATCGCGCAGGGCTCGCAGGTCGAATACATCGTGTAACCAGCGAGCGTAGGCCGCCCCAGCATCTTGCACGCTAACCGCACCGTGCGCAGCTCGCCGTGTGACGAGGGATCGCTCTCCTTCATGACCGCGTTCGTCGCTCGCATCAGCATCTTGCCGGTTTTTGTATGGACGATCAGCGCGCCAAACGGTGAGGGCCTTGCGGTCTCAAGCGTGCGCGCCGTGAACTCATATAGTCCGCGCATGCGCGCTTCATCTATTTGGGTGTGATTTGTGCGTCTCGGAACGAGCCGCGCCATGCGGGATTGTAGCATGGCGGTCTACCCGGAAAAACCTTCATGCCAGCACCGAACTGCGTCGTCGAACGCTTCCAGCAGGGCCGCGCCCCGTGATATTCTCCTGCATGCGCATCCGCGCTTTCCTCGGGAATTATCTCCGCTGCAGTCATCGCACCGTCGTTCTCGTCTTCGTTGCCGCCCTCGCGCTCGTTTCCAGCACTGGTTGCAATCGATCCCAAGGGGATTCGGGCCTGACGAAAGTCACGCTCCAAGCGGATTGGTATCCGCAGCCCGAGCACGGCGGTTTCTACACGGCGCTCGTCAAAGGCTATTACAAGGACACTGGCCTCGACGTTACCATCCAGCCGGGCGGCCCGTACGTCAGCGTTGAGAAGCAGGTCGCTTCGGGCTCGGCACAATTCGGCATGAGCTCCTCGGACAAAGTTCTTCAGTCCGTCGCAGATGGCCAGCCCTTGGTCGCCGTTGCCGCCACGATGCAGCACGACCCCCAAGGCATCATGGTGCGCCAGGATTCGCCCATCCATTCTTTCGCTGACCTCAACGGCCACACGGTCGCCGTGAAGACTGGCTCAACGTGGTGGGAATTCGTCGTGAAGCGCTACCAGCTCACCAACGTGCATGAGATTCCTGCCATGATGAACGTCGCGAATTTCGTGGCCGAACCAGACTATGTCCAGCAGGCATTCGCTACCTCCGAGCCATTTTTCGCGCAGCAGGCGGGAATCAAGACCCGCGTGTTGTTAACCAGCGACGCCGGCTATAGTCCCTATCGCGTAATGGTCACCACGCAGAGCTTCCTTCAGGAGCACCCGGAAGTCGTGGCCAAATTCGTCACAGCATCAGTCAAGGGCTGGCGCGAATACTTGCAGGACCCAAGCGCGGCAAACGCGACGATCTTGAAATTGAATCCGGCCCTCAATCCGCAGTGGGCCGAATTCACATGGAAGGCCCTGCGCGACGGGCATTTCGTCGCCGGCGCCGACCCGAGCGGCGTGGATTTGGGCCGCATGACCGCCGATCGATGGAGCACAATGTACAAACAGCTGGTGGATTTGAAAATGATCACCGAGCAGTTCGACCCGTCGGCTGCGTACACCCTGCAATTCATCGGTGGAAAATCATGACACGATCAGTGCCCGCCTTTCGTCAAACGTCCGTCATCCTGAGGGAGCAAAGCGACCGAAGGATCTCTCTTGTTCCCCCTTTCCGTTTCTACCGTGAACGGAGGGAATTCTAGCGTGGACCTCCTGATCAGCGGCGGCACCGTCATCACGATGGATGCCGACTACCGCGTCATCGAAGACGGCGCGGTCGCCATCGAAGCGGACCGCATCTCCGCGATCGGCACCCGCGCCGCACTCGCCGACTCGAGTGCCGAGCGCACCATTGATGCTCGCGGCACGCTCGTCCTACCCGGCATGATCAACGGTCACGCGCACGCCGCCATGAGTCTCTTTCGCGGCGTCGCCGAAGATCATTCGCTCAACGACTGGCTCGAGAAGTACATCTTTCCCGCCGAAGCGCGCAACGTCACCGAGGATTTCATCCTCTGGGGCACGCGCCTCGGCATCCTCGAAATGCTCCGCGGCGGCATCACCACCTACGCCGACATGTACTACTTCGAAGACGTCGTCGCGAAAGTCACAAAAGAAGCCGGCATGCGCGGCGTCCTCGGCCAGAGCGTCGTCGATTTCCCCGCGCCCGACCACAAAACGCCTGCCGCCGCTCTTGCCTACACGCAGAAATTCATCGACCGCTGGAAGGGCGATCCGCTCATCACGCCCGCCGTCGCTCCACATTCGATCTACACTCTTTCGACCGAAAATCTAAGAAAATGCGCCGCTCTCGCGCGAGCCAACGGCGTCCCGATCCTGATCCATCTCGCCGAAGCACCATTCGAGAGCGAGATCAGCCAGCGAAAATACGGCGCCTCGCCCGTCGCCTACCTTGAAAGCATCGCCTTCCTCGGCCCAGACGTTATCGCCGCGCACACTGTCTGGGTCGACGACACCGACATCGCCACGCTCGTCCGCCGCGGCGTCGGCTCGATCCACAACCCTTCCAGTAACATGAAGCTCGCCTCCGGCGTGATGCGCGTCGTCGATCTACTCGCTGCGGGCGAGCCGGTCGGCCTCGCCACAGACAGCGCCGCCAGCAACAACAATCAGGATCTATTTCAGGAAATGAACATCGCCGCGAAACTGCAGAAGGTGACGCGCATGGACCCGCGCGCGCTCCCCGCCCGCCAGACCGTCGAACTCGCTACCATCGGCGGAGCCCGCGCGCTTCATCTCGATAAGAAAATCGGCTCGCTCGAAGTCGGCAAGCAAGCCGACCTCGTCCTGATCGGCACCGGCGCCACGCATTCGACACCGATGTACAACGTCTATTCGCAGCTGGTCTACGCCCTCAACGCCCACGACGTCCGCACTATCGTCATCGCCGGGAAAATCATCATGGAAGATCGCGTCATGAACACCATGGACAAGCCCGGCATCCTCGCCAAAGCGCACGAATACCAGCGCAAAATCGCCGCCTCTCTCATCGAAGCCCGCGCAATTTAGCCAGTACCGTCTTGCATATGAGCCAGTGACACTTGCCGCACTTGATGTCATATTCCTTCTAGCGTATATTACATGCATGGTATGGGAGTCGAACATACCGACGAGTTTGAGTCGTGGTGGATGACGCTGAATGAAGCTGAGCGGATTTCGATCACCAGTGTTGTTGAGCTTTTGGAAGAACGAGGTCCCGCTCTGCCACGTCCTTACGCAGACACAATGTCCAAACATTCGCGCCATCCGAATATGAAGGAGCTCCGGGTTCAGCACGCAGGTAATCCCTACCGCATCCTGTTTGCCTTCGACCCGCGCCAAGCTGCGATTCTGTTGCTCGGGGGCGTGAAAGCTGGAAAGGGTTGGACTCGCAAGACTGTCGCACGAGCAGACAAGATCTACGATCAATACCTGAAAGAGCTCAAGAAAGAAGGACTGATTCCAGATGCGTAAGAAGTTTCGCAATTTAGTCGCACGAACGATGACTCCCGAGGCCCGGAAGAGCGCACACGAACTCGCTCAGCAAAAACTCGCCGAAATGGAGCTGGCCGAATTGCGCGAGGCGCTCGAAATTCGGCAGGAGGACCTAGCAAAGGAATTGCGCGTGACGCAGGCCACGATTTCGCGCCTCGAGCGGCGACCCAACGTCCTGCTCGAAAGTCTCGCGAAATACATTGAAGGGCTTGGCGGAAAACTCGAATTGCGAGCTGTACTTCCCGATCGGACGGTTTTGCTGACACATCTGCTGGCTGCCAAGCAGAAAAAATAACTCTGTATCCGCAGTCCAGCCGAGGTCAGTTGCCTTTCTGCTCCGGGGGGCTGCTGACGGAGGTGCCGGCAAGCGGATATTTCAGCTGTTCCCAGCGGGTGAGCCCGCCTTGCAGCGCCTTCACTTTGTCGTGGTCGTACCCGAGGTTCCACATCTCCTGCACGAACGGAGCGGCGTCCTCTTCGTGAGGGCAATTGCAGTAGAAGACGATCAGTTTGTCGCCCGGCAGTATGCTGAGGCTCTGGTCGGCGGCACGCGCGTCGGTGGTGGGGTCGTACGTGATGTTGACGGCGCTTTTGATGTGCTCATCCGTGTAAGCCTCGGAATCGTCCGTATCAACGAGCACGACACTTCCCTTTTCTTTGATCATCTTTTCCACTTCCTCGGCCTTGATCCGAGGCACATCAGGAAAAGGCAGCGCATCTTTCGCGTTCGCGCCGTTTTGCGCCGGCTGCGAATCAGCGTTTGCTTGCTGCGATTGCGAATCTTTCTGCGAGGCGCGGGAGGGATACGCCATCCAGCACAGGACCAGCCCCGCAATCACAAAGCTGCTCAGAACCTCAGCTTTCCCAATCTTCATGGCCCACTCCCTTTTTCGAAACAGCGAGCGAGGGACCCGCGCCCCTCGCTCGCCACTCACTTCGATTCTACGCCCAATCGTCTATCTTCGCTCCGCGCCGCATCCCGAAATCCGTGACGAACCACATGGTCTGCACTTTTCCTCCTGCTACGACCACGCGAATCGCCTTCGGATTCGTGAACGGCTTGATCAGCGCATCATCCGGCAGTTTGCGCCAGCTCGCATACGGCTCGAGACCCTGCATCGCAAATGGGACAGCGATACTCTGGATCACGCCGTTGCCCCAGTATGACCCAGCGGTCTTTTGCACGTTTTGCGAGAACCATTCGCTCAACTGCTCCTTGCTCTGGAACCCATGTGCGTCCTTCAGCAGTCCCGCGACGGTTGGATCCATCACGATCGTCGCTGCGGACCCCGACGCGCAGAAGGACGACATGTAGTCGCGCATCAGATGGTGAGTCGGATAAAGCATCTGGCTTGCGCCGACGCTGGCGATGCTGCTCCATCCCGTGCCCACGGTCACCACGTTGTCACTCACCTTGAATCCCATCTGCACGTGCAGCGGTTCCCAGCCTTCCGGCAGCGCTTCCTCGTTTTCGCCGTAGCAAATGTTGTTGTACTGGAGGTTGCTGCCAAGCGTCTCCCACGCGTTCACGTTGTTGCGCAAATCGCCTGCCGTTTTTGACATGACCGTGTACGCGCGTCCGACCACTGCGTTCGACTTGTTGTACGGACCCGTCGCGTTTGTCCCGCAATTGAAATTCAGCTTGTTGCGAATGGGGCCGTTGATCACGACCATGTTGGCCATCGAACTGGTCGAGTTCCCGAACGGCGCCATGGTCGCGAGCGCGAGAATCGCGGGGAAATGGTCCGGCGTCGCGCCAGCCATCACCGCGCTGATCGCGACTTTCTCGACCGTCAGTTGCCGGGCACCGCCGGTGATGTTCACCGTCGTTACCACTTCATCGGGCTTGCGGCTTGTGCCTTTGAGCATGGCCATCACGCGCTTTTCGGTCGGCAGGATGATCGAATTGAAATCGGTCCACTCCTTAGCCTCGAAGAGCGCCCGCAGATTATCCTCGGTGTCGGGCTCGAGCAGGCGCGGCTCCATCGACTCTTCCGAACCGGTCCCGGAAAGTTTTTCTTCTGGTGTCAGAGGAGTCGTCAACGCGTTTACTACCGCGCTCATGAACGGCTGACCGCTGAGCATGTCTTTGCCGGTCACGTAGCCGACGTCGACGGCGCGTGGCTGTCCCGTGAACGGGAACGGTACGGCTACATAGCGGGTAGGCATGCCGGTCTGATATTTGGCGACGTAACCGGTTGCGTAATGCACGATGTTATCGGAGGCGATACCAATGGCGGGAATCTTGCACTGCACTTGAATCTGCTTCGCCCAGCGGCTCACGGCCGCGCAGCAGCCGTTTCAACCAGCTACGCCGACGATTGCACAGTCGGCTTTGCTTGCCGTGACCTCGCGCACGATCGCCGGGTCGCCGCCGAACATCCCCTCGGCCGTCACCTTCTGGATCGTTTTCACGCCCGTGTAGCGCTTCTGCAGCCATTCCGTCATCGCGGTGTAGAGATAATTCGCCGCGTCCGGGCCTTCCCAGGAAAGGTTGACCATGTAGATTGTCTTGTTGTTGAGATCAGCGAGTGGCGGGGCAAGAGGTACTCGCTCCGCCACTTTGGCGGTGATTGCCGGATTCATTAGGGTGATCTTCTCACCGCTCTCCATTGCTGGGCTGCTTCCGTTTCGCGGTGCGGACTCAGGCCGAACCGTCCGAGCGCTTGCGGGAAATCCGGCGAGAAACGCAGGGCCAGCTCCCAAATACGTCAACATCTTTCGCCTGTCCATCGTATTTTCCCCTCCTTGAAGTTTGTGCAGCAACCTCCCGGTCAGATGATTGTCAAGACATCATTCCTTACGATACATCATAACTCCTCCTGCACCTTTCCCGCTATCGATTAAAGGCTCTGGGGTGAGGCGGCGTTCGTGCCACAGGTACTGAAACCGGCGTCGTGAGGATATACTAGCGGCCATTTACTTCACCTGTTTGCGGTATTTCAGGGAGCGCCGGCATGCATCGATGGATTGGTGTACTGGGAATGATCACGATGATCGGTCTGGCGTACGCGTTTTCGACTAATCGGCGCGCGATCCGCCATAAAACCTTGGCCTGGGGCCTCACGCTGCAAATCGCCTTTGCCTTTCTCGTAATGCGCTGGCGCATCGGCCAGCTCGTGTTTGAAAAGCTGGGCGACGCGGCCAACTGGCTGCTGGATTATGCGTTCTACGGCGCGTCTTTTATTTTTGGCGATCTCGGACTGAAAAATTCGCCCAAGGGCTATTACTTCGCCTTCCAGACTCTTCCCACAATCATTTTTATCGCCGCCGTATTCGCGCTGCTCTACTACCTGGGAATCATGCAAATCATCGTGAAGGCGGCCGCCCGCGTGATGACCACTTTGATGGGAGCGAGCGGTGCCGAATCGTTGAATGTTGCGGCCAGCATCTTCATGGGCCAGACCGAAGCGCCGCTGACGATTCGGCCTTTCCTCCCCGAAGTCACTCGTTCCGAACTGATGACGATCATGACCAGCGGCATGGCACACGTCTCGGGCGGGATGATGGCGGCGTACATCGCTTATGGAATTCAAGCCAAGCATTTGCTTGCCGCCGTCATCATGACCGCGCCAGGAACGATCCTCATCGCGAAGATGCTTGTACCTGAGACTGAAAAGCCGCTCACATCGGGCCGCGTTGAAATGGCCGAGATGGAGCGCGACGTGAATGTAATCGGTGCGATCTGCCGCGGTACCACGGATGGCCTGTATCTCGCGCTGAATGTCGCCGCGATGGTCATCTCGTTCATCGCGTTGATTTATTTGGTTGATGGCTGCTTTGCCGCGACGAGCCACTGGCTGGCGTCTCACGGAATTCGCTGGTTTCCGGGGAGCGTCGAGCAAATCTTCGGCTGGATTTTTTCGCCGGTGGCGTGGGTGATCGGAATTCCCTGGCATGATTGCCACAGCATCGGAAACTTGCTTGGGCTGCGCATGGTGACGAACGAACTGGTCGCCTTCCAGCGCCTTGGGCCGATGCAAACGACCCTCGATCCACGCTCGTTCACTATCGCCACGTTCGCGCTCTGCGGGTTCGCGAACTTCAGCTCGATTGGCATCCAGATCGGCGGAATCGGTGCACTCGCTCCGAACAAACGATCGGAACTCGCGCGGCTGGGAATTCGTGCCATGCTGGCGGGCACGATGGCGAATCTTATGTCCGCGTCGCTTGTGGGGATCATGCTGCGATGAGCCCGGCGCGATCGCGAGCGTCCGCTGCCAGAGCCGGCGATGAATTTGTGCGTGCGTCGCGCGCGGCGAAATTCGTTCAATCAAAAACAAAACTGCGCCCGAAGGTTGGTCTGATTCTGGGCTCGGGCCTCGGCGCATTTGCGGATGAACTGAGTTCTGCGACACGCATTCCCTACCAGAAGATTCCCGGTTTCCCGCGCTCGACCGTCGTTGGCCATGCCGGCCAGCTCCTGATCGGCAAAGCAGGCAACGTGCCCGTCGCCGTGATGCAGGGTCGCGTGCATCTTTACGAGGGATACTCGGCGAAGGAAGTCGTATTTCCGATGCGCGTCCTGGGGCGTCTCGGAATCCGCGCCGCGATCGTGACGAATGCGGCGGGCGCGATTAACCTCGACTACAGTCAAGGGGCGCTCGTGGTGATTCGCGATCATATGAATCTCCAGGGCGTGAACCCGCTCACGGGCCCAAATGATGAGCGTTTCGGGGTGCGCTTCCCCGACATGACCCATGCGTACTGCAAAGAGTATCGCGGGGTCGCGCTGGCCGAAGCGAAGCGGCTGGGCCTCGGTGTACACGAAGGAGTGTACGCGGCGCTCCTCGGACCGAGCTTCGAAACCCCGGCTGAGATTCGGCATTTCAAGACGATTGGCGCCGATCTTGTCGGGATGTCGACGGTGCCGGAAGTGATTGTCGCGCGCCACATGGGAATCCGCGTGCTGGGAATTTCCTGCGTGACGAACATGGCCGCGGGAATTTTACACAGGCCGCTGACGCATGAAGAAGTGATGGAGACGGGCGAGCGCGTGAAGGGCGAATTCATCGCGCTGCTGCGCGCCGTGATCCCGCACATCGCGGCGGACGTAGCGCCGGCGCGATCGAAGTAGCCCGGCTCGAAAAGGAATTTGGAGTGACCGAAAAAACTCCTCGTTTCGACCGCGTCTTCTGGATCGTCCTCGATAGCGTCGGCATCGGTGCGCTTCCTGACGCTGCCGATTACGGCGACGTTGGTCGCGACACGCTCGGCCACATCGCGCGTTCGCGGGCGCTACACCTTCCGAATCTGGTCCGCCTCGGAATCGCCAACATCAAACCGCTCGAACATCTCGTGCCGCCCGCGCATCCCATCGGCAGCTATGGCAAGGGAATCACGGTGTCGCCCGGGAAGGACACGACGACCGGTCACTGGGAAATGGCCGGGATCTGGCTCGATCGGGCGTTTCCCGTCTACCCGCACGGCTTCCCGCCGGAAATCATTCACGAATTCGAGCGCCGCATCGGCCGGCGCACGCTTGGCAACAAGCCCGCGTCTGGTACTGAGATCATCAAGGAACTCGGCGAAGAGCACATGCGCACCCGCTTCCCGATCGTCTACACATCGGGCGACAGCGTCTTTCAAATCGCCACGCACGAAGAAGTGATCCCCATCGCCGAGCTGTACCGCATGTGCGAAATCGCTCGCGCGCTGCTCGATGGGCCGGATCGGGCGGGGCGTGTGATCGCGCGGCCGTTCACCGGCGCGCCGGGAACTTTTCGTCGCACTGAGCGCCGCCACGACTACGCCGTTGAGCCGCCGCGCCCGATGCTTCTCGACGTGCTTGCGGATCGCAAGGTGCCGGTGTTCGGCGTCGGCAAGATTCACGACATCTACAACGGCCGCGGCGTCGCCGACTACGTCACGACGAAAAACAACGCCGACGGCATGAGGAAGCTCACGGAAGCGATTGCGCAGCATCCGAGAGGTCTAGTGTTTGCGAATCTCGTCGATTTCGACATGCTGTACGGCCATCGCAAAGACGTGGAAGGCTTCGCGCGCTCGCTCGAGGAATTCGACGCGCTGCTTGCCCCGTTTCTTTCTTCGCTTCGCGCCTCCGATCTTCTGCTGATCACCGCCGACCATGGCTGCGACCCCGATCCCGTCAATCCCACGACGGACCATTCGCGCGAGTATGTGCCCATCCTGGCGTACAGCCCCGGCTCTCCCGGCGGCGCGAATCTTGGCACGCGTTCTACGCTCGCGGACATGGGCCAAACTGTGGCCGAGAATTTCGGCACTGCGATTCCACACGGCACATCTTTTCTCGGTTCCCTTTCCTGACATTCGAAAAATGCGAAATCCTTTGCCGCGACATGCGCGCACCAAAAACGGCACACTTCTCCGCGCTTTCTTTGTGAACGAGAATTTTTTGTCATGACTTCTTATTCGCCGGGAGGCGCGACGGGGGCGGGCTCGTTGATGCGGCCGTGGCCGGTCATGGCAGAAATAATCTGCCGGCCGTGAAACCGGCCATTTTCGATGAAGATGTCCGACGTTTTCTTGCCGCCCACGACGACGCCGGCGACGTAGATGCCGGGAACATTCGTCTCGAGCGTGTCGGGATTGCACTCGGGGCACTCGATTTCAGGATCGAGTTGAATCCCCTGCTTGCGGAGGAAATCGAAATCCGGGTGATAGCCGGTCATCGCGAAAACCTGCACCGCAGGAATAGGCTGTTCGTGATCGCTTGAATTTTTCACCCAGACGCGGCCAGGCTCGATGCGCGTCACGCGCGTCGAAAGAAGACCGCGAATCTCTCCCGCGCGAAGACGATTCTCGATATCCGGCTTGACCCAATATTTGAGATTTTTCCCCAGTTCGGCGCCACGATGAATCAGCGTGACGTGCGCGCCCGCCCGGAAAAGATCGAGCGCGGCTTCCGCGGCGGAATTCTTGCCGCCAATCACAACGACATTCTGATGCCAGTAGGGATGCGGGTCAGTGAAATAGTGGGAGACGTGCGGGAGATTCTCGCCGGGCACACCGAGCGGGTTCGGCAGGTCGTAATAACCAGTGGCGATGATGATTTTGCGGCCGCGATACTCGTGCTGCTCGCCGTTTTCGGATCGCGTGTGGACGACGAAATTGTCGTCGTGGCCCGTGATTTTGTCGACGCGCTCGTAGAGGCGCGTCTCGATGCCGTAGTGCTCGGCGGCCCGGCGGTAATACTTCAGCGCTTCGACGCGGGTGGGCTTGCCTCCCGATATCGTCATTGGGAGGTCGCCGATTTCCATGCGCTCGGGGGTGGTAAAGAAGAGCATGTTCGTCGGGTAATGGTACAGGGAGTTGACGATGGCCCCCTTGTCGATGACCAGAGGGGTGAGGCCGGCGCGCTTGGCTTCGATGGCGCAGGCGAGCCCGGTGGGACCTGCACCGATGACGATGACGTCGTATTGGGCGGCGGGCGTGGGCTGGGGCATAGGGTCTGGTCTAGTACGGTCGAGGTCGCGCGATTGGCGGTAAACCACCATTTTTGCAAATGTGCGTTTTGTTGCGATTAGAGACGGTCGTCGAGCTTTGTTTGCAGTGAGTTAGGCTGGATTCTAATAACGGGATGTTGCGATTAGAAAAGTGTAGATCGGTGCAGAAGGCGGACCGGGCCTGGGATACTGACGCAAGTCGAAGACATGCCGCGGGTAACCAGGCGCAAAGGAATCGCGCTTCGCGCCGGAGTCCTTCGATGTCGGAGCTAAAGCTCCGACCCCCTAAAAGGCGAGAGTGGGGCCTTGGCCCGAAGCCGACGGTCCTGAACGCCTCATCGACGGCGATCTTGCCTTCAGGCCTTGTTGTCTGTGCCTTGTCTTCCATTTTTGACGGTCGCTATCTCTTTAGATGCTGATTACCACCCTGCCATAACAGGCGAGGCGGGCGCAAGAAGCTACTTTGCGTACGAAGTTTGAGCAGGCGCCCTGCAAGGAGCCATGGGCACAAGGAGATTCTGGAAATTGGGATTCGGCGGCTATATAGCGAACCGGCTGGCACGATTGGTTCAATCGTTCGCCAATTCAGGTGACCTTTCGCCTTAAGCTCCGGGCAGGAGCTCCGCACCGAAAGCAAAACACAAGGCAGGCCCGCCTGCCCTTCACGTTGTGAAGGGCTAAAAGGCGGCCGCTACGAAAACAAACGCAGAAGGAAGACGTCGCCCCCAAAACCCCTACAGAGACGATTCCATAGCCGAAAACAGGATATTGATCAGCGGATGCGGGTGGCGTCGATACGCGCGGCGACAATGAAGACGAACTGAGGGTCGCGAACTACAGGGAGTCTCAAGTCTCAATAGTTTTCTTACTTCACCGATCGTTGCGAATCAAAAGCGAAGACCTTAGAGAGTCGGATCCATGGTGCGAGCATACAAACGCAACGGCAAGGCGCTCCGCGATAGCTCATCCGTTATATTACGGAATTGATACGGAATAACGCGCCGGAATCAGCCAAAGATTACTTCGTACTGAAAACCTGACTGAATCGGAAGTACTACGAGAATGATGCCTTCCGCCTAATGTTGCCGACCTAATGCCCGGGTAACCTGATTCCGCTCGGATTTCGATATCCGAGGCGGACGTCTACAGAGACGCCGGCGGCGTGCGCATGGGCAACGGCGCGACGAAAACGGTCACGGCTGATTAAGCCCAATAGGCAAGCGGGCGCTTTCGTTTCCGCCGGTACCTTTCCTCAGGATCCGCCGAAATAGCCATCGGTGCCGCCGCGGTGTGCCAACGGCTTTGTACCGCGATCGTGAATCACATCGCGTTCGGATGGAGGAAGTCGACATGTTCATGGAACTGATCGCCCGAATTCCCGGGTTTTCGATTCGAAGGGACGACGGAGGCGAGAGGCTCGCAACAAGATCTGACGAACTGGCAGCCGCGGTGGCGGTTGAGCCGACGTTCGAGATCTTCAGACGCCTAAGGCAAGGGCCGGTGCTCGTGGAAACGGTGACCGGACTCGTGGAGGCGCGCGAGCGCATGAAGCAGATTGCAAAGGAAAAGCCAGGCGTGCGCTACTTCGCAACGGAGTCGAAAAGTCACGCCGTGGTCGCGGAAATTGACGCCACGATCAAGGTGAAGACGAAATGGCGGCGAGTGGCCGTTCGATAAAGCGGAATTAGCCGCGCGCAGCGAGATTGCTTCGGCTCTATCCAACCTGTTTAGACCTGCAAGGCGAGAAAATCCAAAAAAAGGAGGGGGCCCTTGCTTGGGATCAAGAGCCCCCAAAGGCCGCGTTCCATTGGTTCGGCCTAGGCGT
>Ga0187783_10000121_pt1 | contig 58328 bp, 54 predicted proteins | sample 1015_SJ02_MP02_2_FD_132471 | JGI IMG/M metagenome (GOLD analysis project Ga0187783, IMG submission 132471) | Tropical peat soil microbial communities from peatlands in Department of Meta, Colombia - 1015_SJ02_MP02_20_MG | ecosystem: Environmental > Terrestrial > Soil > Wetlands > Peat | place... | reverse complement strand
TTGGATATATTCTGGATATAAGATGACTGTCTTTTCGACAGCGGAAGAGCAGCAGCGGGAGCCGCTCGAGATTGGCGGTAAGGTTCTCTTCTACCCGGACTTCGCGTTGCGTACGGCGGGTGGCGACGTGAGTGTGGCCGCTCCGTGGAAGAGCTACGTTCTTCAAGACCGCGAGTTGATCTCAGGTCAGAACCCGTTTTCGGACGAAGCGCTTTTGAAACTTCTTCTACCGGCACTCAGCGAGAAAAAAAGCGAGGGGGCTCGCGCATCCTCAGCTGGATAGAGTCTTCCCTAATAAGCGAGTGAGGCTGCCCCCCCAGCACGACGGGTAGGGGCAGCCTCAGCTCTGACAGCGCGCCTTGACGCGGCGGAGCGTCGCCAGGCTCTATCTGCCTGGCCTTCCAAGGTATCGCCCAATTGTTTCGTCTCCATACTTTTGTTGTGATGGCCTCACTGCAATCGATGCCCTGGCTTGGCCTTTGCCGCTGGCTTTTTCGGCGCGAGGAAAGGAATCTTCGATGAACTACCCCACCACTTATCGCACCCTGCCGGTCGACGGCCTGTCGATCTTCTACCGAGAGGCTGGGCCTAAAAATGCTCCAGCGCTTCTCCTGCTGCACGGACTTCCTTCTTCGTCGCGTATGTTTGAGCCCCTCTTCGCAAGGCTCTCCGATTGCTACCACCTGATAGCGCCTGATTACCCCGGTTTCGGGCATAGTGACTGGCCGGACCCGAAGAAATTCGCATACACCTTCGATAATTACGCCGAGATCATGAACCACTTCACTGAGGCGCTCGGCCTCTCGCGCTATACGCTCTACATGCAGGATTACGGGGGGCCGGTGGGCTTTCGCATGATCCTGGCGCACCCGCAGCGCGTGGAAGCTCTCATTGTTCAAGATGCGGTCGCGCACAACGAGGGTCTGGGCGTAAATTGGAAGACTCGGCGAGCCTTTTGGGCCGATCGTGCGACCAATGAAAATGCGCTGCGCGCGAATTTGCTCTCGCTGTCCGCGACACGCACTCGTCATGTCGGCAACGATCCAAACGTGGAACGCTACGACCCCGATCTCTGGACGGATGAATTCTATTTTCTCAATCGGCCCGGCCAGGCCGAGATTCAGAGTGATTTGTTCTATGACTATCGAACCAATGTAGACGCCTACCCGAAGTGGCAAGCGTGGATGCGCGAGAAGCAACCGCGGCTGCTGGTGATATGGGGCAAATATGAACTTTCGTTCGACCCGCGCGAGCCGGAACGTTATCGCTCAGACGTGCCGAATGCTGAGGTTCACATTGTCGACGGAGGCCACTTCGCATTAGACACGGCGGCAGATCAAATCGCCGCGTTTGTGCAAGGATTTGTCAGCTCTTCACGCGAGGCAGACGCACAGCGAGCGGGATGAAGTGCTTGGCATGGGTAGTCCACAACGGTTGACCCAATGAGAAACCGGTATATACTTCCGCGCACCCGGCTGCCGGCAGTTCCGGCGCTAGCTGGAACCGGCGATGGTGCTTTGACGTCTAACGCGGCATTGCAGGCTACCAAGTCTAATATCCGTGCGTTTCTGAGGAGGACGCAAATGAAGAAATGGTGGGTGGTTTGTGGATTGGCGGCGGCCATGGCAGTGCCGGCGCTGGCGGCGACGAGCACGTGGCAAATCGATCCGAACCACGCGAATGCCCAGTTCCTGGTGAAACATTTGGGCATCTCAACGATTCAGGGTGAATTCACGAAAATTAGCGGCACGGTGGATTTGGACGACCAGGACATTACGAAATCGAGCGTTAATGCCACCATCGACGTGACGTCGATTTACACGCGCGTTACCATGCGCGACAACGACCTGAAGAGTGAGCATTTTTTTGATGCGGACAAGTACCCGACCATGACGTTCCAATCGACGAAAATCGAGAAGACCGGCGACAACACCGCAAAGATGACCGGCAACTTGACCATTCGCGGCGTGACCAAGGAAGTCACGTTCGACGTCACCGGACCGTCGGCACCGGTCAAGGCGATGAACACCACACGCCGCGGCGCCATGGCGACCACAACCATCAATCGCCAGGATTTTGGTGTTAGCGCCGACCCGGGAATGGTCGGAGACGAAATTCAGATCCGGCTCGATATCGAGATGGTGCAGAAGTAAGGTGGCGTCAAATCCTGATCCTAGATTCGCCTCGAGCGTGAAGTTCCGGTCGCGCCGGGGCGAATCGTCTTCAACCTCCCAACTGCATCACGGTCCCTACTGTGCGGAGTAGCTGCGTTCGCTCGATCGTTACTGGTGCTACCGGCTGGATCAACGATGCGTTTACCGTGCGGGTCGACCGTAGATCTTAACGTCGCCGATTTTGATCGGCTCGCCGAATACGCGCTTTGTGTAGGCCTCGTATTCTGAGACACGTTGATTTGCGAACGCCGGCCAGAGCGCAGCTGTATCTTGGAAGACAACCAAGTCCGATTTACGAATCTCCTCGAAGTCTTGGTCGATTGACGTTCCATTGGGAGCGCTGTCTGCCAGCGACTGTACTTCCACAACGTGCCTTGTGGAAGAGAGCTCAGCGGCAACCAACAACTGATCCCAGTTCAAAGTGCGACTATCTGTTGCCAGCAGGATGGTCCGGGCGTTTGAACTCGCCGCTTGGGTGACCACCAACTCGCCACGGGCTATCGAGCGCCGGTCCGCGCGATGCAGTGTTGAAAATCCGACGCCGGCGAGATAGCCGAACACAGCTAGGCCCGCCACAGCAGCGGTTAGCCAGGGCAAGGCGCGAGTGCCATCCGACATCAGCATCGCAACGACAAATGGCAGCGCGATGATTCCCAAAAACGAATAACGAAGGTCGCGGTTGCTGCTCGAAAGCGTTATCGCACAGTAGCCGATGATGATACACAGAGGGACCAAGTTCATGCTCCACTTCAAAGTCGGCCGCTTACTCGCCCAATAGACGATGCAGCCGAAAAGAAACAGGATTGGTAGCAACATGCCCGGCGACTGTCGAATCGTTTCGGCGACAAAATGCCAGAACGGAATGTAATAGAAGGGCGCATCGTGGCCAAAGGACGCAGCCCAGGCATTCCTCAGCGCGGGGAGTCCCCAGCGCAACCAATAGATCGCGACAGGAAGCGAGCAAATTGCAAGTACACCCAGCGAGAATAGAGCGCTGCGCCGGCCACTATTGCGCCATCGCAGAAACACGAGAACCGGGATCACGAGAACGATGAAATACAGGAAGCTTGTCTTAGTCATCGCACCCAGGGAAAAGATCGCGCCCCAGAGAAGACCGCGCATCAGAGCGCCCTTCTTCGATACGACTGGAACGGCTACCTCATACGGAATGAGGAGCAGCGCGGCGAAGGCGTTCCAGGCGAAGAAGGAATCGGCGAGGAGCCCGGTCGCGTCTGAGTGAGCGTCGGCGCCTTGCGGGAACGGGCCCAGCGATGCGAAGACGCATACACTGGCGATCATCAGATACAGCGGTTTAATCCCCACGCGAAGCAATAAGAACACACAGAGCGCCACGAGCGCCGCCGTAATGACGCTGAGTGTCACGAAGCACTTTCCGGCTGCATCCCAGGACGAAAGCGGTCCCCAAGGAACACCCAAAAGAGTCATAATCGGCGGGCGAATGCTGCGCATTGCCAAGCCCAGTTCGTGTCGATTACGCCCCCAAAAGGCCTTACTGGCTACGATCGATCTCCACAGGTACTCGGAATCATCCCAGCGGAATAAGTATGACTCTGAACTGATGAGAGTCGGCGCGATGCAAACCGCGAAAACAAAAATGGACAGCGAAACGAGGTGGGTTTCGCTCAGCAGCGACTGAAACGAATCGCGATAGCGCGGCCATCCGCCGCGCACCCACGGAAACGTCCGCGCCCCGACTACCGGTGAAGATTGCTCAGTAGCCAGCTGCACTGAGCTGTATGTTTGGCGGCTTCTGTGGGATCGCAGGCTCATTCGTCGCACTTCTCCTATGGTTCACGTTCCGGGCAGTCCGAATCAGCGACCGCGGAACATCAAGAAGCCCCAGGGGAACGGCTGTATAAAAAGTAACGTATGCAATTGGTTGACCACATTAGCCGGATGGCACCATTCGCCTGGTACGAGTGGCCTAGGACACAAAAGAGGGCGAGTCGGCAGGGCTTCAGGCCCGCTATTAGCCTGCAGAATCAGTAACATGCAGGAGCAAGAGCAGGCCAGTGAGGCAAAGCCAAGGACTTGCTAACCGAGGACTTCGCGGCGGCGGGTGAGTGACTCGATGCGGTCGAGACGCGGCGTGTACCCGATTCCTGGCGTGGCAGGGACGCGGATTGTACCCTCACGGGACACCTCCACCTCCGGCTCGATGATGTCGTCTTCCCAGTAGCGTCGGCTGGCCGAAACGTCGCCCGGCAGCGAAAAATTCGGCAGCGAGGACATCGCAATGTTGTGCGCGCGTCCGATACCGGACTCGAGCATGCCTCCGCACCATACGGGAACTGATCTTTCCTGGCACAGGTCGTGAATTTGGTTTGCAGGCGTGTGTCCACCGACGCGGCCGAGTTTGATATTGATGATTCGGCAGGCGCCTGTCTCGATTGCAGCGCGCGCGTGCTCTACATCGTGGATGCATTCATCGAGGCAGATCGGGGTATCGAGCTGGCGCTGCAGTTTCGCGTGAGAATAGATGTCGTCATATCCGAGCGGCTGCTCGATCATGATCAGGAAAAACTGATCGAGCTGCTTTAGAAGCGGAGCATCCTCCAAGCGATACGCTGAATTCGCGTCGACCATCAGCCGGACGCGCGGGTAGGTTTCACGCAAGGCGCGAACCGGCTCGATATCGTGCCCGGGTCGAATCTTGATCTTGATCCTCTGGTAGCCGGCGGCGAGTTCTTTTCCAACTCTCGAAACGAGCTCTGAGATTGTCGGCTGAATCCCAATCGAAACACCGCAAGGAATCTCTGCGCGCGTACCGCCCAGCAGTTCGGCCAAAGCGCGGCCTTTTTGCTTCGCTTCAGCATCCCAAAACGCTGTTTCGATCGCTGCCTTTGCCATGTTATGGCCGCGAACGTGCGCAAGCAGGTCCCAAACCTCCGAGGCTGCCTCTACCTCCCTGCCTTTCAGCATGGGCCAGAGATAATCGCGCAGGATGAGCCAAGCAGTCTCGACAGTCTCATAGGAATAGAACGGATTTTCGCCCGCGGTCGATTCGCCCCAGCCGATCACGCCGTCGATGTCGGCTTCGACGAGCAAAATCCGGCGAAGATCGGATTTTCCAAAGCTAGTTATGAACGGCGAGATAAGTTGAAGATGAATTTCGCGCAGCGTCAGTTTACGAAGCTTCATGCCTGTCTGGAGTCCTCAGCGAGCGGAGGTAGTTGCAGCCCGGCCACGCCCAATCCTGGCTCAAGCAAATAGTTCGTGCTTGCGCCACGAGTCTCGATGCCCGTAACCACGTAGCCTTTTGCGAAACATTTTTGAAACTGCTCGCGCGCGGCGGCCTGGATTTGCGTGGCTGCTTTGCGGTCGTTCTTAATGTCGGCAAGATTGGCCGGAAGCGAAATGTGCTGAACCGGACCGCGCGACGGAATCGGGTTGTCGGCGAGAATCGATTGCACGCGTTCGGAATCGAGCCACCATTCCGCCACGAGTCGATCGGTGGGAAGCCCGCCGTGCAAGGGGCTTCCGGTGACACCGTAGAAATCCGGCAGGATGCACCGTGCGATGGCTCCCAGGCGCACGAGATTGAAATGGGCGTTCTTCAGTTCCAGCGGATCGAAGGTCCATTCGATAAGGTCGATGCCGCGTTTCAAGGCGTCCTGGCGCTGAAAAAGCTTCAGGCCACGGCCGACGCCGCGGTTGCGATATTCAGAAAGCACCGCGGTCATATGCGAATGGATGAAAACCCGCTGACCGGAATTCGGGCTGCCGTCCTTGGCGCCTCCAGTATGTGCGCCGACGAGCCCAAGGCAAAAGCCGACCATTTTGGGCGCGTTGGATGTGTCGCGCGATTCGGCAGCCTCGAAAGCGCCAATCACTTGCCCGCCAGTGTGGTTCGCCACCACAAAAACGGCCGAGGGCACCGCGATGTCCTCGCCCCAAATGGCATGCTCCAAGCCAACGCATTTCTCATATTCAGCAAGTGTGGTGCACTGACGAATTTCAATTTTGCGCGCGATATTCCGATTCATGAACTGGACAACGGCGTGGGCCAGACGGACCCCCAACTTGGACGCGCCGCTACGGACGACCAAGTTAGCAGATTTGTGACAATTTACGCAGCTATAGGCGCGGCTTACTACCCGCGAAGAGGGCCAGCTCGCGCCACTTCCAGTGGCAATCGACATCCGTGAAGCCGATTTCGCGCAGCCAACTCAATTGCGTCTCAAGGTCGAGCAGCTTGTTCGAAGGATCCTCGTCTTCCCAGCCGATCGCGCGAAGAAAATCAGCGTGTAGTGCAGCTGTGGGCGATGCAACATGCTCCAAATTGCAAAACATTCCGTCCGGCGCGAGCATGTCGAACACTTCGCCGTAAAGAGCGCGCTTTCTCGTGTGGGTTACATGGTGGATGGCGAAGCTAGAAACAACTGCGTCGAATTTGCCGAGCGGTGGAAGCTCGTGCTCGAAATCGTGCGCAACGACGGTGATATGCGTATCGGAATCAGCCAGCCTGTACAACTCGCCGAGCATTGTCGGCGAAAAATCCAAAGCCACGAAGTCAGCGCGTGGCGATTGCGGCCTAAGCAGTGCGGCGAGTCTTCCGGCGCCAGCACCCAAATCCAGAATACGTTTTGCATCTGCGGGCACGAACTCCCGCAGCGCCGATTCGGCTTCTGCGCGATGCGGCAGGCCGCCCGCGCGGCGAAGATACTCCAGGGCGTGTTCGGGAGTGGACCAGAGATTGACGTCAGGTGATGCGCTCATGTTCCGTTTTGAAAGCTCCTGAAACGAATTAGGGCCCGTTGGACTAAATAAATCCAATTTGTGATTATTGTCAGCAATATAATCGGGGCTTATATTCGTTTCGGGAAAGATAACTTGGCTTTATTCAATCAGTGGAAACCTTCGATTCGTTCCACAGCTCTTCCATGCGCGCACGAGGCACATCGGCAAAAGGCGTGCCTTGGCGCGCAGCCGTAGATTCCATCCAGCGAAAGCGCTGGGCGAATTTGCGATTCGCCTTCTTGAGGGCAACCTCAGGATCGACTCCGAGGAAACGGGCGACATTCACGCCCGAAAACAGCAAGTCCCCGACCTCTTCCTCGAGGTGCCCCGACGGTAGCCTGGCAACCGGCTTCGACCTTCTTTTGGCAGCGATTCCCGCGGCCAGACTCGATCGTATCTCACGCGCTTCTTCGTCCAGTTTTTCGAAAATAGCGGCGAGATTTTCCCAATCGAAACCGACATGCGACGCACGCCGCGTGAGTTGGTATGCCTCAAGCACCGCGGGAAGCGATCGTGAAACCCCCGCAAGGACGGAATCTTCGCGCGAGGATTTCACAGCCCTCCCGTTGCTGGCCTTGGCTCCCCGTTCCGCAGCTCGCTCTTCGGCCTTGATTTGTTCCCAATTCTTCAGCACCGCCGCGGAATTTGTTGCCTCGACGTTCCCGAAAACATGTGGATGGCGGCGCACCATCTTCGTGTAGACCGCCTCAATCACATCCGAAATGGTGAACCGGCCGGTCTCTTGCGCCAGAATCGAATGGAAAATGATTTGAAGCAGAAGGTCGCCGAGTTCCGAAGCGAACTTGGCCGGATCGTCCGAGTCCATCGCATCGAGAACTTCGTAGGTTTCCTCGATCAGGAATTTCCGGAGCGAGGCGTGCGTCTGTTCGCGGTCCCAGGGACAACCGTTCGGAGCGCGCAGCCTCGACTGAAGGGCCACAAGCTTTGCGAACCATTCTCCGGCAGCTTTTTCGTGAGGGCCGATCGTGACGACGGCTCGCGAAGAGCGAGTTGGATGCGACTCAAAGCGGGACTTCTTGGTGGATCTGCGTGGCCCGCGCGGCGGCTTCCTTCGATGCGGTCCCATCAGAAAATTCTCCTAGAGCTCCAGACCGCCAATCTACAGGGTGCGAATGGAGAGAGCAATCGGAGAATCGAGCCAAGCGCTTACTTGAGACCGACGGCAAGCCGATGCTAGACTTGAAACACCAGTGCGCGGGACTGGATGGGCGAGCAAAGCTCGAATGCCTGACTGGGCTGCCTGTCTACAACAACACAATTTGGAACAGAGGACACCTTCGTGGCAGATGGGAATCAAGAATCGACTTTCAAGGTCGTAGATCGCAGGCTCTTCACTGAAGAGGGCGAACTCCGTAAGGATGCCATCGAGCAGGAACGCCGGGAGGCGGAAGCAGCCACCAAGAATGTGCAAGCGACTAGTGGCACAAAGCGAGCCTCAAGCGCGCCGGACGCGACTTCTACAGAAGCCCCTGCTGCAAGCTCGCCCGCTGCCAGCGATGATAAGGAGCCCTCGCGCAGCTTCCAGATGCTCGTGGACTTTCTGACCCGCAATGCTGCTGCGATGCTTGGCGGCATGGCAGATCCGCAGACGGGCCAGCCGTTTCTAGATTTGGACGGTGCGCGCGATGTGATCGACATGTTAGACGTGTTGCGCGAAAAGACCCGCGGAAATCTAGCCAAGGCCGATGAAGACTTGCTGATCGAGGTACTCGGCAGCCTGAAACTGACATTTATGGAAATGTCGAAGGCTGCCACCGAAGCGATGGCCAAGAAGGCCAAAGTCAAAGGCTAGCATGGGCTGTGGGCTGCGCTTTTTGGCGTTCGCCGAACGACCGTCCCTGCCGCGATTTATCGACATGCTCTGAACGGAGTCGGGAAACGAGCGACTCGCGCAAGAGCTGGAATCCTTCGTCACTTAATGCCTTCACTTCAACTGACGGTGCTGGGATCGGGCACTTCGATGGGTGTGCCTACGCTGGGCTGTCATTGTGCTGTTTGCCGGTCGGCGGACCCGCTCGACAAGCGGACTCGCGCGTCACTGCTGCTCAGCTACGAGGGTCACAATGTAGTGATCGACACCACGCCCGACTTTCGCTATCAGGCCATTCGGGCGCGCATCGACCGCCTGGACGCGGTGATTTACACGCACGCGCACGCGGATCACATTCTCGGGCTCGATGACATTCGGCCATTCAATTTCAAACAGCGAAACCTGGTGCCGATCTACGCGTCATCAGACACGCTGGCGACCCTACAACGGCAGTTCTCCTACATTTTCGAGGAACCGGCGCCAGAGAGCACCCTGCCCCAAGTGGAACTGCATACGATCAACGGAACAATTCGGCTGTTTGGCTTGGACATCGTACCGATTCCGGCGGAACACGGCAGCGGGCCCGTTCTCGGCTTTCGGTTCGGCAAAGCAGCGTACCTCACGGATTTCAGCCGCGTGCCGGAATCGTCGAAAAAATTCCTAGCCGGGCTCGACGATTTTATTCTTGACGCGTTGCGCTACACGCCGCATCCAGCCCATTCGAATGTAGAGCAATCGCTCGCGCTCGTAGCGGAGTTGAAACCCAAGCGAGCGTGGTTTACACACATCTGCCATGACCTAGGCCATGCGGAGACAAACGCGCGATTGCCTGAGAACGTCCAGTTGGCGTATGACGGCCTAAAACTCGAGGTGCGGCTCTGATGGCTTTCGCCGTCCTGCATTCTGTCAAGGACTGGTCGGCACGGTTCGACAAAGCCGGCGGTGCTACCGCCGTCACAATCGGCAACTTCGATGGCGTGCACAAGGGTCACCAAAAGATCCTGCAGCGCGCCCACGATTTGGCGGTTGAGCAAAAGCTTTTATCGGCGGTACTGACGTTTTACCCGCACCCGGCGCGCGTGCTGCGGCCTTCGAGCGCGCCCCCGCTGCTATTGACGCTCGAGCAGAGGCTGGCGGCGATCGAGGCGATGGGAATCGATGCCGTGCTCGTCCTTCGTTTCGACGAGGGTATTGCGAAAGTCGGGCCGGAGGATTTCGTGCGGGGCTTCCTCGTCGACGCTATGCGCGCGAAAGCTGTGCTCATCGGAGGCAATTTCCGCTTCGGCTACCGGCAAGCCGGTGACGCCAAGCTTCTCGTTGAATTGGGCCAACGTTGGGGATTTGAAACGCAAATCGTGCCGCCCGTTATCGTCGACGGAATCGCCGTTTCGAGCACGGCAATTCGTCAAGCGATACGCGAAGGGCAAGTGGCTGAAGCGCGAAAGCTGCTCGGGAAACCGTTTGCGCTCGGCGGGGAAATTCGCCCGGGCACAGGTCAAGGTAGAAAGCTCGTCGTGCCGACCCTTAATCTGTTCACACAACAGGAACTGCTGCCCAAGAATGGCGTGTACGCAACGGAAGTGGTAGTCGAAGGAAAGATCTATCGCGCAGCAACCAATGTGGGCGTGCGTCCCACGTTCAATGGGGCGGGAGTCTCGATCGAGTCCCACCTCTTTGATTTCGGCGAGACCTTGACGGGCGGCCAGCTCGAAGTGCGGTTCTGGTCGCGCTTGCGCGATGAAGCGAAGTTTTCGGGGCCAGAGGCGCTAAAGGCCCAAGTACTTTCGGACTTGAAACGAACGCAGGAATATTTTCGGCAGGCCGGTCCCGCAAAACGTCGCTGAAATGACAGTTGTAAAACAGGCGGCGAACTAGTGTTTCGAGCGGCAGTCGTCGCAGAGGCCGCCAACTTCCGTGCGGGCGATCGTAATCTCAATTCCGCAATCGAGTGAAATCTGCTTCTTGAGTTCCTCGTAAAGCTGGCTCTCGAACTCGCGAACTTTGCCACACCGTATGCAGGCGACGTGGATATGGTCGCGCGGCCCGTGGCTTTCGTAGTAGTGCCGATGGCCGCGAAGATGAAGAAGGTCGAGCTCGTCAATCAGGCCGTGGCGCTTCAACAAATCGAGCGTGCGGTAGACCGTCACCTGCGTAATTTTCGGGTCGATTTTCTGCGCCAGCTCGAGAATTTCGCCGGCATCCATGTGCCGCGATGCAGACTCCATCACCTGTACAACCACGCGGCGCTGGCTCGTCAGGCGTATCCGGCGTGCCCGTAGCTCGCGCTGCAAATGGCCGGCAGGCTCGTGAACATTAATACGTTCGCCGGTGGAGACCCTATGTGCGGGAGTGGCGGGCATGACAATCTACGACCGATTATATCAGAAGCGGATTTCAATGAACCGAGAAAGCGGCAAACGATCCGCGAAAAATCTAGTGCACCTGTGACACGATTCTGAGGATATCGTTGTACATCACGAATGCAAAGAGGCCGAGGATCAACACGAGACCGACTTGAAGCAGCCGTTCTTTGAAAGCGATGCTGAGGTCGCGCCCGAGAGAGCCTTCCACAGCCAACATCAGGATGTGACCGCCATCAAAAATCGGTATGGGAATCAAATTCACCAGCGCAAGATCCAAGCTGATATACGCCATCAACGTCAGCAGAGAGATCGGGCCGTTTTTCGCGGCCTGCCCTGACATTTGAACGATACCGACTGGTCCAGCGAGTTCTCTTACGGAAAGCTTGCCTTTGAAGAGCCCCGTGAAAATCTCGCCCATCAACCGCGCATACATGTAGGTCTCGACGCCCGCGTCCTTGAATGAAGCGATGATGCCTTGGTGTTCAAAAACCTCTTGCGATTTCACGCCGGCACCGATCTGCCATGCCATTTCGCCATCGGCCGTCATCGTGTGGACGGGAGTGATCTCGAGCGGCACATCTTTCTCTCCCCGATGCACCACAAAACGAATGGTTTGACCACCGGATCCACGAACCAAATCGACCAACCGCATCCACGTGACCACGGGCTCGTGGTTCACCGATACGATCAAATCGCCGGGCTGAAGCCCGGACTTTTGCGCGGGTGATCCGGATTCCACTTCCTCGATCAGTGGCGGCACCAGCGGATAGCCGACCATCGCATCAATCGCGGACTGATTTTCCGCAGCCTTAATCGTCAACGTTTGCTGAGCGCCATCGCGCAGCACAACAACCGAAACCGAGGTTCCCGGCTTCGCCTTTTCGATTCGCGACTCGACTTTCCCCCAGGTGGGCGTCGCGACGCCGTCGACGGACAAGATGCGATCCCCGGGACGCACCTGGGTACCCGTATCGTAATTCTGCGGAACTGCGGCCACATCCGGCGGGTGCTGCAAATAGGCGTCCGTGGGCATTCCTGCGAAGGAATAAATTCCCCAGAAAATGGCGAACGTCACTAAAATATTTGCCAGAGGTCCCGCAATGGCGATGAAAAACCGCTGCCAGCGCGTCTTGGAGAGGAATTCGTACGGTGCCCCACTCCGCTCCTCCACCGGATTTTCGCCGGCCATCTTCACGTAGCCGCCAAACAGCAAAGCGCTCAGACGATAATCAGTGTCGCCATACTTGATTCCCCAAATTTTGGGCGGGAAACCGATCGAGAAGACGTCCACGCGTACGCGGCAAAGCTTCGCGGCGATGAAGTGACCCAATTCATGGAGCAATACCAGAATGCTGAGAACAAAAACGCCAGCTATGATATCCCGCAGGAAACCTGCCGCCATGAAGACCTCAGCGCCTCAGATTTTCTTCCTGGTTCCATTGTAAAAGAATTCCATTGCTTTTTGAAATCGACAGTTTCGTAGGCTTCTAAAAGCAAAACTGTGTGCTCAAGGCGCGCACTTGGTCAGCTCACAAAGGAGGCCGGGATATTTCGCACTAGAGAGTCGATGTCTGGCGTTTAGGAGACGTGGCGGAAAGCCAATGCCGCGCTCTGGACAGCATCGCGGGCCAGCCGGCGCGCCTCTGCGTCGGCCGTAAGTACGTCGCCAATGCTCTGCAGCGTGATGCGCGGCATCGCTTCGAGAACTCTCTCGATCACAATCGCGATTCCCGGAAATGGCAGTCGCCTCTCGAGGAAGGCCGCCACCGCGACCTCATCCGCCGCATTCAACGCGCACGGCAGCGCGCCGCCTCTTCGCAACACGTGCCGCGCGAGTTCAAGACACGGAAACTTGCCCGCGGGCACCTCTTCGAAATCGAGCTGCCGCAGAGTATTCCAATCTAGCGCGCATTCATTGGACGCCACCCGAGCTGGATAGGTGAGCGCGTACTGAATTGGCATACGCATGTCCGTCGGGCCGAGTTGCGCGACCACGGACCCATCCACGAACTCCACCATGGAGTGAATCGTCGATTGTGGATGGATCACCACGTGAATCTTTTTGAGGTTCATCCCGAATAGCCAGCGGGCCTCGATAACCTCGAAACCCTTGTTCATCAGCGTGGCAGAATCGATCGTGATTCGCTGACCCATCTTCCAGTTGGGATGATCGAGAGCCTGCTCGGGCGTGACATTGGCCAGCTCTGAGGCAGGCAGCTTGCGAAACGGGCCGCCTGAGGCCGTGAGAACGAGTCGATTGACCTCTCTTGCCGTTCCTGCTCGCAGGCATTGATGGATCGCATTGTGCTCACTATCGACCGGGAGCAGCGCGACTCGATGCCGCTCGACCGCAGCCATGACCACTTCGCCTGCCGCGACGAGAACTTCCTTGTTCGCAAGTGCAATATTTTTCCCGCAGGTGATCGCCTTGTAGGTTGCGGGCAGCCCGACCACCCCCACGGCTGCCGAAACAACCATCTCGGCATCCGGATGCGTCGCGACCCGCTCGATGCCTTCAGGCCCAAATGCGATTTCAGCGTCAGGAACTGCGTTTCCGTTGTCGCCCGAGCGCGCCGCTTGGTATTTCAGAGTCTCTAGCAAATCTTTGGCGGCGCCTTCCGTTCCGACAGACATGATTTTCGGTCGATAGCGAAGGACCTGCTCGGCCGCGAGGGGAATGTTCGAACCAGCCGCCAGCGCGACCACTTCGAATTGGCCCGGCAATGCATCGATCACACGGAGGCACTGACGCCCGATCGAACCGGTTGAACCAAGAATCGAGATGCGCTTCATGAAGCGATCATCTTATACGAGGAATATGCGATTGCGACAGCTGATAACGATGGGTGTGAGAGTGTGCCAAACTTGACCACGCGCAAAAACGGCGCGCCACGAGCGGCTATGGTAGGATCATCGCGTAGCGAGGAAAATACGAAGCGTTGAACGGACCTTCGGTAACAGCAATTCCGCTGGGCGGGCTCGGCGAGTTCGGCATGAACATGCTCGCCCTCCGCTCCGGCGACGACATGATCGTAATCGATGCGGGACTCATGTTCCCCGAGCAGGAGTTGCTCGGCGTCGACATCGTAATTCCCGACGTCACCTACCTGAAGCAGAACAAACGCATGCTTCGCGCGATCGTGCTGACGCACGCGCACGAAGATCACATCGGCGCGATCCCCTACATCCTTTCGGATCTCGATGTCCCAATCTATGGCACTCAATTCACTCTCGCAATCGTGCGCAAGAAACTGGAAGAGCACGCGCTCCTAGATTCCGCGAGGTTGCACGAGGTTGCCGCCGGCACGACAACGACGATCGGGCCATTTCAAATCGAGTATCTTCACGTCACTCACAGCACGATCGAATGCGTGGCGCTCGCGATCCGCACTCCCGTCGGCGTGATCATTCATACCGGCGACTACAAGATCGATCCCACACCCGTAGACGGAAAACCCTTCGATCTGCATGCGTTCGCGCGGTACGGCCAGGAAGGCGTCCTGGCCCTGTTCGCGGATAGCACGAACGTCGAAAGGCCGGGATTCACTCCTTCGGAACGCGCTGTGGTCGTGCGACTCGAAGAACTGTTTCGCGCTGCTCCGGAAAAAGTCGTGTTCTCGTGTTTTTCGAGCTCTATCCATCGCATTCAGCAGGTAATCGATCTGGCGCGGTCGGTCGGACGCAAAGTTGGATTCGTCGGTCGCAGCATGGTGGATAACATCGAAATTGCGCACGGCCTCGGCAAGCTACGCATCCCTGATGGCAGCGTCGTGCGGCCGCAGGATATTCGGACTTTCGATTCGAAGCGCCTCGTTGTTCTTGCCAGCGGCACCCAGGCGGAGCCGATGTCCGCCCTTTCGCGGATCGCCGTCGACAATCATCGGCTGCTTAGTCTCAACGCCAACGACACGGTCATTTTGTCCGCGCGCATCATTCCCGGAAACGAAAAAGCCATCTTCCGAATGATCGACCATCTTTTCCGCCGCCGCGTGCTCGTCTACTACGAAGGAGGCCGTTCGGCACCAATTCACGTCTCCGGGCACGCGAGCCAGGAGGAAATGAAAATTCTTCTGCAGCTCATACGCCCGAAATATTTCGTTCCGTTGCACGGCGAGTACCGGCAGCTCTTCCAGCAGGCTGCGCTTGCGGAACAAGTCGGCGCCGTTTCCGGCCAGATTTTCCTGCTCGAAACCGGCCAGCCCCTCGAATTCACAAGCGACGGCGGCGCATATCAGCGCGAACCGGTGCCGGCAGGCCGCGTAATGGTTGATTCAGGCTCGCTCGAGGAGATTGAAGACGTCGTGATCCGCGATCGACGCCACTTGTCCGAAGACGGCGTCGTAGTGCCGATTATCGCGATCGACAAACACTCTGGCAAAATTGAAATCTCGCCCGAGATTGTTACGCGCGGCTTCCTTCCAAGCGATGACGGCCAGCAAATTTTGACCGATGCGCGCGAAGTGATTCTCCGCACTATCGAGCAATCGAGCCCCGAGGAAAAAATGGACTGGAGCGTTATCAAGGAAAAAATTCGCGTCGATCTAAAGCGCTATTTGAACAAACAAACCTCCAAACGTCCTCTGATCCTGCCCGTCATCCTCGAAGTCTGACGAGTGAAGTCATTTTTTTTGCCCGACCTAGGATGATCACGCTGCGCAGCTACGTTCCGGAAGACTTCGAACACCTCTACGAAATCGACCAGCAATGCTATGACCCCGAAATCGCGTACTCTCGACGCGAATTGCGCAACTATCTTCGTTTTCCGGGGGCGGATTGCCTCTTAGCCGCGGACGGCACAAATATCATCGGGTTTTGCATCACAGCGCATCAGGCTTGGTGGGGGTACATCGTGACGATGGACGTGCTGGAGGCTTACCGCCGCCGGGGAGTCGGTTCCCTGCTTCTGGGTGAAGCGGAACAGCGTCTGGCTGCCGATGGAGTGCGTGAAATAGCGCTCGAAACAGCGGTCGACAATGTCGCCGGAATCGGATTCTGGCAGCGGCGTGGCTATCGAGCGCGCGGAATAAGGAAAGGCTACTATCCGGGCGGGCGCGATGCATACTCGATGACAAAGCAGGTTGCGGCGAGGCGCGAGTAAACTCTTTCACTGCAGGTGCATCGAGGCTTATCGAACTTTGCGCTAACTGCAAACACACCCGCGGAAAATTCGTTGCGTGTGACTGCGACCGATTTGATATAGTCAATCGCGCATTTGGTTCCTCCCTTGGTCACCGCGCGCTAGCGCCCGCGCGATCCAAGCTTGGGGCGCTGCGTTGTGATCGTGCTTCGGGCGCCTCCAGTCGTTTCGCCTTCCCCAGCCTCCAGGAGATATACGTGCGCGTATTGACGCCAACTGAGAACAAGCGCCTCAACGAGCTGATCGGCTTTGTCGGCCTGAGCCTCGCAATTTTGATTGCATTGAGCCTGCTTTCATATTCACCGCTCGATCCATCGTTCAACGTGTCGAATGCCATCAACGGAACCGTCCGAAATTGGATCGGCCCCGCCGGCGCATATCTTGCGGACTTGCTCTTCCAGTTCGCCGGCTATGCTGCTTTTCTAATTCCGATCGGAATTTTTCTCCTGTCCATGCGATGGTTTCGGAGTCAGGTAGTCACCGCACCAATCGCAAAAATCATCGGTTGGATCGCGCTGCTGGCTTCGGCGTCAGCCGAGTTGATGCTCGTGCACATGCCCGAGGTTCGGGGCGCGCTTCCCGCGGGAGGTCTTGTTGGCAGCTTACTGGCGGAAGGTTTGCGAGCCGTCTTCAGCACGGTCGGCGCGAATCTGGTGTGCGCCGCCAGTCTGATCGCGGCCCTGTTCGTGACCACAACATTTTCGTTCGGCGCCGTCGCCACCTGGATGAAAAAGCCGATGGCGGTTGACGGAACCTTTGGCCGCATTATCGAGGGCGCGAAAGCATGGCGCGAGCAGCGCCAAGCAGCCCGCCTGCGCAAGAAGGTGGAAGAAATCAAGATCGCAGGACGCCCAGCCGTGCCACAGCAGCGCGTTTCGATAAAAGCCGCCGTCGAGGAAGTAAAACAGCAGGACGAGGAACACGACGAAGATACCGAGATCGAGGAATCGCGTCCTCTGCCGGATTATGGGCCAGCTGTGATCAAATTCCACGAAGAGGCTACCGCCCGCCCGCCGCGCAAGACCGCACCCGACCCGAAAATCTCACGCAACAAAACCGCCTTTCGATTGCCGTCTCCCGGGCTGCTGCGCCTCGCCGAGCGCGGCGAAACGATGGACGAGGGCGAGCTGAAGGAATGCGCTCGCGCGATCGAGCAGAAGTGTGCTGAGTTTGACGTCGCCGGCCGCGTCACGCAAATCAATCCTGGCCCGGTAGTCACCACTTTCGAATTCAAACCCGAAGCCGGAATCAAATACAGCCGCATCACCGGCCTTGGCGAAGATCTGTGCCTGGCCCTGCGCGCCGAGTCAATCCTCATCGAGCGCATTCCCGGCAAATCAACCGTCGGCATCGAAGTGCCCAATCCGAGACGCGAAACTATCGCTCTCAGAGATGTGATCGAATCGCCGGAATTTTCTCATTCGCCTTCGAAGCTGACACTACCCCTCGGCAAAGATTTGATTGGGCGAATCCGTGCCGCTGACCTCACGCAGATGCCGCACCTGCTGATCGCGGGCGCTACTGGAACCGGAAAGAGCGTCTTCATCAATTCCCTGCTGATGGGCGTTCTCTACAAATCGACGCCTGACGATTTGAAACTTGTGCTCGTCGATCCGAAGCGCCTCGAACTCGGTCTCTATGCCGACATCCCACACTTGTTCACGCCCGTTGTGACCGATCCCAAGGTCGCGGCCAACGTGCTGCGCAACGCCACCCGCGAAATGGAACGCCGCCTGAAACTACTCGCCGGCCGTGGCGTGCGGAATATCGAGCAGTACAACCGAACCTTCGAAAAGGGCCAATCCCTATCGTTGTTTGAAGAATCGAGCGAGGAGGAAGCACGCCCGCTTCCCTACCTTATGATCGTCATCGATGAGTTGGCCGACCTAATGATGGTGGACACGAACGGCGTCGAGGAATCGATCACGCGTCTCGCGCAGATGGCGCGTGCGGTTGGAATCCATCTGATTCTCGCGACTCAGCGGCCTTCGGTCGACGTCATCACCGGTCTTATCAAGGCCAATTTCCCCGCGCGCATATCGTTCCGGGTTGCCAGCAAAGTCGATTCGCGGACAATTCTCGACTCGAACGGCTCCGAATCGCTGCTCGGTAAGGGCGACATGCTGTATTTGCCTTCAGGCTCTTCACGGCTTCAACGCATTCACGGACCCTATGTCGCCGAAGCGGAGGTCGAAGCCGTGTGTGATTTTTGGCGTGAGCAGGCTAAAGCGATTTACAACGAAGAACTGCTCAAGCCGCCGCGTGATGAGAACGCCGCAACCGGAGGCGATTCTGAGGGCGATGAAGCGGCCGTAGACGATGATCTCTATCAGGATGCGGTGCGCGTCGTTTGCGAAATGGGACGCGCATCCACCTCGACGCTACAACGGCGCCTGCGAATCGGCTACGGTCGTGCCGCGCGCTTGATCGATCTCATGGAGAAAGACGGCATCGTCGGTCCGCCGGACGGCTCAAAGCCGCGTGAAGTTCTCAAGAAGAAGGATTGGATGCGCGAATTCGACGAATCAGTGCACTAGCGCCCCGTCTTTTGCACTTCACAGTCCCTCACGTTTTCCGTAGAATCGCTGATGTTTGTCTGGTGCCGAGGTAGCTCACCGGTAGAGCGCGGCCCTGAAAAGGCCGGCGTAGGCAGTTCAACTCTGCCCCTCGGCACCATTCACGACTGATTCTCGAGGCTGATTCGGAGTCAGGCTATCCGGCGGCCCTTCTGAAGACTTCCCCAGCTACCCACTGCATGACGCGTTCATTCCACAGGTAATTCTTATCGGCGTGCGCGGCGTGGCCGCCCGAAATGGCTTCGCGGGCTTTTTCGCGCATCACTTCAATATTGTTCAGCCCATTCGAAAGGATGTGGCTGTCTCGATGTTCGTCGTAGGCGAGCGTGTAGGTGACTTCGCAGCGCGGGGCCCAGCAGCTAATTGTTTCTCGATCCCGCTGCGGTTCTGGGAAATTGGATCGGGCGCCATCCTTGATGAGCGTGGGCAACGGCAGTTCCTCCTGATGCCTGACGATTCTAGTTTTTGCCCTGTGTTCGCCAAATAGAAAGAATCTTCCAGTTTTCCTAAGTGCAACTGATTGCGATTATACGGCTTTCCTTCAGGGCCTCGGGGACGACCCGTTCGGAGCGTGAACCTGTGGGGCGCGCCGCTTCCCGCGCGCTACTTAATGGGACGCCGCTCCTGGATTTTGCGTTGCATGATGCGAGGATTTCCACGATGATCTTTCCCCCCGGTTCCACCAGGAATGCCGATGGACTTGACGGTTTTCTTTGCGCTGCTCGGCGGCCTGCTCGTCCTCGCCTTCATCGCGAATCGGCTTGTGCGTTTCACGCGCGTGCCCGACGTGATCATCCTAATGGCCACGGGCGTCGTCATCGGCCCCGTGTTGCACTGGGTAAATCCCGACATTTTTCGCACCGTAACACCTGGTCTCGGCTCGCTCGCGCTGATTTTGATTCTTTTCGAAGGCGGCCTCGATCTGAAACTTCGCGAAATTCTTCGTCATTTCGGCGCAGGGTTTTTCCTGTCGCTTTATAGCTACGTGCTGTGCATGGCCGGGGTGGCCGCAGTCTGCCGGCTTTTGCTGCACCTGTCGTGGGTCAACGCGCTGCTCGCAGGCGCTGTCCTCGGCTGCATCAGCAGCTCAACTCTTCTGCCCGTCCTGCAACAAGTCTTTCTCCGGCGCGATGTACAGGTCGTCCTGCTCGTGGAAGCCGCCTTCGGCGATGCCGTTGCAGTGCTCTCGGTCACCACTCTCTTGGACGTCGCGGCTGGCGGCAGCGCCGCTCCCAAAGCCATTGCGTGGAGTCTCATCTCCAGCATGATTCTGGCAATCGCGTGTGGCGTGCTCGCCGGGATGCTGTGGTCGTATCTGCTCCCAGTGCTCTCGGAAGAACGCTTTTGGCACGTCCTGACGTTCGCCGCCGTCCTTCTCGTCTATTGCACCGTCCACTTCCTTAAAGGCAACGACCTTGTGGCAGTCCTCTTCTTCGGTCTCACCCTCAGCAATTTTCCTGCGGTTCGACAGCGCCTGCACCTGGACGAAAATGCCGGCTCAAGCTGGTTCCGCGAGACGCCTATCAAAGGCCATCAAGGCGGCGCGCCAATCAATCAGCGCGACCAGATGCTCACATTTCATGGTGAACTCGCTTTCCTGCTCCGCACATTTTTCTTCGTTGTGCTTGGAATGCTGGTGGACTACTCGGGGCTGAGGAAAAATCTTCTGCTGGCGCTTCTGTGTTTCGCAGCGATTTTGATCGCTCGGACGCTCACAGTTCAGACTGGCCGCCTCGCATGGCGCGATTTTTCGTCGCTCGAACGAGAGCTGATGGTTTGGTTCGTCCCTCGTGGGTTGATCACGGCTGTTCTCGCGATTGAAGTGCTGGAAACTCGCGGCCTGGCCCTTTCGTTCCTGCCTCCGCTTGCCTTCGCGCTGGTAGTGCTGACGAATGTGACTCTTCTCATCGGCACATTTCGCGCGCGCTATCTGCCTGCCCCGCAACTGCGGACCAGCGAAGCCGACTGAGCCACTGTGCGTCTGGCAGCCAAAGCGCGTTCTTTTCGAACCTCTCGATGCTAAGATACCATCGTGCACGCATGGCGAGGGCATGCGTGGTTTTACGCGATCCCCTCGCGTGCTTCGGTAGCTCGAATCTCAGCCGAAAACTGCCCAGTTGTCTCGTGCCTAACTTGCTCGGGTGCGCTCATGCTTAGCGGCGTGATTCTTTTGTGGTTCGTTTTGACGGCGCTCTCAGTCCTATTCGTTGCTGTCGATATCCGCTCGACACCCGAATCTCCGGTGCTCAAGTGGGGATTTGTTCTCGTCACCGCTTACACTGGGCCATTCGGGGCTTTTCTATACGTTCTCGGTTGCCGGGAGCCCCTTCCCGGCTTGCACGAACGGTACGTCGCGGCCCGCTGGCGGCAAGTCCTTGGCTCGACGATGCACTGCGTCGCAGGTGATGGAATCGGGATTCTGGCTGGCGCGGTGATTGGCAGCGCGTTGCATCTTTCAGAGCCGCTCCACGTTGGTTTGGAATACGTCCTGGGTTTTGGTTTCGGCTGGACGATCTTTCAGGCTTTGTTCATGCGCGCCATGGCCGGCTCGTACGCCAAATCGCTGCGTGATACGTTTCTCCCCGAATTCCTTTCGATGAATGCGTTGATGGCTGGCATGATCCCAGTCATGACGATCATGATGATGCATATCCCTGGAAGTGACTCTCCATGGACTTCGACATTTTGGTTTGTGATGTCGATGGCCCTGCTGGGCGGGGCACTCATCGCCTATCCGATGAATTGGTGGCTTGTGGCGCACCACTTGAAGCATGGAATGTTGACGGTGCGAGAGCCCGCAGGCACCCCGGCAGTCCAGTCGAAAGCGGCGCCCGTGGGAGAAACGACGCGCGGAATGCAGATACTGAAACCGTCGACCGGAGTCATCGCGGCTATGACCGTGCTGAGCATCGTCATACTCGCAGTTGGAATCGCAGTCTCCGCGATCCTTGCTTAGCGGTGCAAGCAAACTAATTTTTTGCGTGCGTTCCTGCCAACCTGCGCAATCATTCGACGTGCTGTTGCAGTCTCCTTGACAGGAAAAAACCGGCGGGGTTTCGCACGGAAAATTCCAAAGCAGGGAAACTACCATGCGAGCCCCGCTCATAGCTCACTTTGGGTTCGTCTGGCATCCGTCGGCGCGCCAATTTACGGCACGCGTGCGCTGATCATCGGAACCATCCACACAGCGTAGCCGCGCGGATCACGAATATTGGCGATCATCTGGTTGAAGTAGGCGATCGCCTGCTCCCGCGTCAGTGAACTGTATTGCGCGACCGACTCCGCATATCCGTCGCGCCACGCCTCAATGATCGCCGCGAACGTCTCGCGCGGCACACGCACCGTATCGACGATGATGTAATCGACCCTGATTGTGTCCAGGTTCATTCCCGCCACAATTCCAAACGCGTTGCGGCCGATGAAGAGATCTGTCCCGGTTGCTGCGCCGAAGCTGGGCGGCACGGTGTGCCAGAAATCGTTTGGGTCGGGCGTGCCACGTTGAAAGTGCAGCATGCCGTAGTCTTCGGGAATCAAGTGCACGTAGCCTCCGCGGCGCGTCACGCGCGCCAACTCGGGGACCACGCGATCCGCGTACGGAAGTGAGTGCAATACGTGCCGGCATACAGTCAAGTCAAACGTGCGATCAGCCGCCTTCAGCTCGAAAACGCTTTGATGCTCGAAGGTCAGCCGAGTCGCGAGGCTTGCGTACCGCTTTCGCGCCAGCTCCAAGTGCGCGTCAATGATGTCGACGCCAAGAACCTGTGCCTGCGGGAAAAGGTCCGCGAGCCGCGATGAGATTTCGCCCGTCCCGCATCCCGCATCGAGTATCCGCGCCTGCTCCGGAAGTGCATAACGCCGGAAGAGCTCCACCTCCTGCGGCCAAATCGCGCGCGCCTGTGCATCCAGGTTTCGCACCATCGACTCGTCCGCCATCTGCTTGGCTTGTGGATTCAGATCAGTCAAAAAACCTCACCATTGACTCTCGCATTGGGAATACGGACTCGGCAATCTGATGTCAAAAAGTTGCCGTGAAGTCTACAGGCTAAACGTATCGCTTCGTGCGACGAATTGAGGCGAAACGTGTTCGATTTACTTGCCGAGAAGCTGGCGGGCAATCACAAGCCGTTGAATCTCGCTCGTGCCTTCGCCAATCGTGCAGAGCTTCACGTCGCGGTAATACTTCTCCGCCGGATAATCCTTGATGAAACCGTACCCGCCATGGATTTGCACGGCTTCGTTCGCCACGCGGACGGCGACCTCGCCCGCGTACAATTTCGCCATGCTCGCCTCGCGTGTGAAGCGCGCCTGGTGATCGGGTCCGCTGCCAGACGCCAGTGCTCGGTCTGCGAGCCACGCAGCTTGATACGTCAGCAGGCGCGCGGCCTCGATCTGTGTCGCCATATCCGCAAGCTTGAACTGAATAGCCTGAAATTCCGCGATCGGCTTCCCGAACTGCTTGCGTTCCTTCGCGTATCGCACGGAGCATTCGTACGCGCCCTGCGCCATTCCGAGGCCGAGGGACGCGATCGAAATTCGTCCGCCGTCGAGAATTTGCAGGCTGTTAATAAAGCCTTCGCCTTGGCGGCCTAACAAATTGTCCTGCGGTACTCTACAATCTGTGAACACCACTTCGCTCGTGTCGCTCGCGCGCAGCCCGAGCTTGTTTTCCTTCTTGCCTGGACGAAAGCCCGGAGTTCCCTTCTCGATGATGAACGCAGAAATGCCATGATGTTTCTGCGCCGAATCGGTCACAGCCATCGCCACGCACACGTCCGCATAATGTCCGTTCGTCGTAAACGTCTTCGAGCCATTGACTACCCAACAATTCCCCGATTTCGTCGCCACGGTGCGCGTGCCACCTGCATCAGAGCCCGCTTCGGGTTCGGTCAGCGACCAGCAGCCGAGCTTTTTCCCCTGTGCCAGCGGCACCACGTATTTCTGCTTTTGCTCCTCGGTGCCGAATTTGTAGATGTGATTCGTGCACAGCGAATTGTGCGCGGCGACAATGATTCCGACTGAACCGTCAACGCGCGACAGTTCCTCAATGATGATCGCGTATTCAACGTAGCCCATCCCCGCGCCGCCATATTTTTCGGGAAACACCACGCCGAGGAATCCCATTTCGGCGAGTTTCGGAATCAGTTCGGAAGGAAATTGCGAGGTCTCGTCCCACTCCATGACGTGGGGCGCGATTTCCGCTTCTGCGAATTCGCGAACGGTGCGGCGAAGCTGTTGCTGTTCGTCAGTGAGTGAGAATTCCACGGATCCTCAGGCGCGCGACGCGCAAGACACACTGCAGCTTCGTGTTTGATCGCTGATCCACTTTATCATGGGCATTCCCGCCGTCACGTTTGCGCTTCGACGAAGGCGTTGAGACAGATACGGGTTGTCGTTCAGCTCACGATAAATACGATACAAAAAGTGTTTCAGACGGTGCGAGCGGACGACGCGGCATTCGCCATGCGTCGCGCGCGTACCCGCAGTACCTTGCGCTGATTTGCTTCCAGCACCTCAAAACGGAGGCCGTCGAAATCGATCTCCTCGCCCGTCCGCGGGACGTGGCCGGCAATCCCGTTTAGCAGACCCGCAATGGTCGCAGCCTGGGAGTATTCTTCGCCCGGCTCGAACGGCACGCCAAAAAGCTCACCGACTCTGTCGATGGGAACGCTGCCACGCAAAACCATCGCGCCACCCGCCTCGCGAACCACATCGGGCGCCGGCCGGCGGTCTTCTTCGCCGATTTCTCCGACGATCTCTTCGACGAGATCCTCGATGGTCACCACGCCAGCGACCAGCCCATACTCATCTATGACGACCGCCATCTGCTGATTATTCTGCTGCATTTCCTTCAGCAACTCCGATCCGAATTTTGTTTGTGGAACGAACAGAGCCGGCCTCATCAGCTCGCGCACGGTGCGAAAGCGGGATTCGCTTTCGGAAACTGCAAGCATGTCGCGCGCAACGATGATGCCAACCACTTCGTCAATCGAATTTTCGTATACAGGCAAGCGCGAGAATTTTGTCTCCACGACTCGCTCCCGGAGCTCTTCCAGGCTGGCTCGCGCCGGAATCGCGACTACATCCGGCCTGGGTGTCATGACATCGCGGACGCGTTTGTCGCCAAACTCGACCACCTGCTCGATCAAGCGCGCATCGGCCTGCTCGATGATTCCTTCCTCGGTGGCCGCGTCGACCAGCGCTTCGATCGCCTGCTGCTCTGTCGCCAGTTCGCTCGATTCCTCCTCCGAAAGCCGAAGCGCCGAAACTGAAAGATTCAGCGCCGCGTGGATCGGCCAGGTGATCCACACGCACAGCCGCAACCCAGGCACCAGCGGCGACACCCAGTGCCCGCGCGTTGTCGCGAGCAGCGCCAGTGGCACCAACTGCGTACCGATCGTCACCTCCGCGCAAAGCAGCAAGAGGAGTTCGCCGAGGGCTTGCCACGTCCCAGGGACGAAAAACACGACGCCAACCGCCGTGATCGACGCGACCAGCGCCAGCCAAAGCCGCGCCAGTAAGTTGAATGCGAGAGCCGCCCGTGCACGCTCCATGTGGAGTCGCGGCTCGATTTCGGTTTCGAAGGTCTCCAGGTGCTGGCGGATGCGCCCCGTCGTAACGCGGCCCAGTTCCCGGTACACGCGGTCGAGATATGCAAGCACCACCAGAATGATGGAGAGAAAGAGTACGCCGATCGTGTAAAGCAGAATAATCATGCTAGGCCAACCCGAGTCTGCGCCGCAGACGCCGTTCGCGCCGATCCATCTGGCCGTTGTCCGTCTCGTGGTCGTAACCCATCAGGTGAAGGATGCCGTGAAGGATCAGAATGCGCATCTCGTCATCGAACCGACGCCCAAGAAGCGCGGCATTGCGTCGCGCAACTTCGGGCGCGATCGCGACGTCGCCCAAATATGAGGCAGCAGCACTTTCCGCCGTGCCGTGCTTCACCTCGCGTGGCCGGCGCGGCCGCCGATTTCCATTTACCGGGAACGACAACACGTCAGTAGGCCCGGTTTTGTGCCGGTACATGCGATTCCATCTGCTGATTTGCGGATTCGTTACCAGGCACACAGTCAGCGATTCAGGCGCGACCCGCGCGGCGCGGCAAGCTCGAGCAAGGAATTCTTCAAGCCCTGCCACGGGAACCCGTACGCGGCGTTGGCGATTCAAGATCATTAGGTACAGCGTTTGCGCGCGCCCGAACCGGCCGTAGACAACGAATAGTCATCAGCCATTCTCACCTTCGGCGCGATTTCTTCGCCGGCAGTGGCTTCGGGTGTGCGCCAGAAGCGCGTTTTGCCACGACGTGTCCCGAACTTTGCGCTTTTTCAGGCTTCGCTGGCGCGCGAACACCCGCGCTCGGCGGTGGATGGGGCGTGGCCTGCGCGGGTGACGGATGTGACGGTTTTCCCGCCGGGGTTCCGGGCTTCGCCTGTTCGCTTCTAGTAGCGGCTTTGCCCCCTTGCACCGGTAGCGCCGTCTTCACGGCGCCTAACGGACCCAATTCCTTGCCCTTGCGTTTCTTCTCCGGTTTCTTTGGCAGCTCTTCCTTGATGCCAGCCAGTTCGCGCAGCGCCTTCGTGCGTTCCTCCGGCTCCCGCGCCTTGCCGCGAAGCTGTTTCTCAAACAATTGCTCGAGAATTTTGTCAAATTTCGCCCCGCGCGGAACCCCCAGCGCATCGAGTTCATTCACCGGAAGCGCCAAATGCATTGGCCGCCATTTCTGGACGTAATTCCGAATCTTCGAAACTGCCGTCGCATTTGGCATCTCTACCTCAATAAACGCGAGCATGTCCGGTGCAGCCGATGCGAGATAGTTGTATGCCTCGCGAGGTGTGTTGGTCTTGCGGCTCTTCAGCACTTTCACAATCTTCTGCGCCTCGGAAATCAGTCTCTCGATCGCATCGATCTCGTTCGCGCGAAATTCCATGTTGCGCAAGGCACCCGTGGCCTCACGCGGTTTCATCCGGCTCAGGGTGTAGTACGTGACCGCATTCTGCGTGCGTGGCCGGATTCCGGAGGCAAGATAATTTCCTCGGACCTTCGTCAGTTTGTTCAAGCTTTCGTAATCCGGCTTTCGCCGCTGTAGTTGCGGGTGAATCGCCGCAAGCAAGTCATGCCCTTCCCATTCCTTGAGTGTCGCTACCGGAGCTTCCTCGCGCGCTACCGCGCGCATCTCATGCCCCAACTCAGCACTTTCGATGTTCTGATTCATTTCTCTCTGTATCGCCAGATCAAACCATTCCTTGGTGCGCGACTCCATCCGCGCGCCCATGCGTGCGCAATAGCGAAGAATTCGCAGCAGCCGAATCGGCTGATTCGTAAACGCATGGATCGAAAGCGCGCGCACCTCTTGCCGCTCCAGATCGGCCAGCCCGTTCGTCGGATCCAGCAGGAGCCCGAGCGATTGCGCATTCAGCGATATCGCAATCGCGTTGATCGAGAAATCCCGGCGGCGCAGATCGTCCATGATGCTCGACAAACGGTATTCCGGCTTCGCGCCGGGCCGCTCATACACTTCATCGCGCGCCGATGAAATCGACCCGTCGACGTCGCCGGCGAAAATCATCTCGTAGTGCCGCAGCTTCTCACTTTCCCAGACGACGCGCGCACCCCCTTTTTCGAGTTCACGCACCATTCGCTGTGGATTGCCTTCGATAGTGAAGTCGAGATCGCGGATCGGCTGACCGGAAATCAAATCGCGAATGGCGCCGCCCGTGAGATACACGTTCATATCCTGCGAACGCGAGAGCTCCTGCACGCGCTCGAGGACCGCCCTTTGCTCGGGCGACAGTCTGCTCTCCAGCAAAAACATGTAATCGGGCATGAGGTGTGGCCTCCTCGCGCTCGTTGCGCAGCGCCGTTAGGCGCGCGGGTGATGCGCCTTATAAACCTGTTTCAGGCGCTCTTCGACGACATGTGTATAGATCTGCGTCGTCGATATGTCCGAATGGCCCAGCATCATCTGCACGGATCGGAGATCGGCGCCACGGTCTAGCAGGTGCGTCGCGAAGCTGTGACGCAGCATGTGCGGCGTCAGGGCTCTGCGAAGCGCGGCTTTCCGGCCGTAATCCGATAATATTTTCCAGAACGCGATCCGGTCCAGCCTGTGCCCTTTTTGATTCAAGAAAAGGTGCGCAGTCGAACTCTCCCGTAACAACTTCGGGCGCCCCTTGCGAAGGTACACGCGAAGCGCGTCCAGCGCTTTCTTGCCGACCGGTACGAGCCTCTCCTTGTTTCCCTTCCCGATGCACCGCAAATATCCTGCCTCCGCTTGCAGGTCAGAGACACTGATGTTGCAAAGCTCAGACACGCGCAAGCCGCAGGAATACATCAACTCGATCATGCCCCGATCGCGCATTCCGACGGGATTACTCTTGTCGGGCTGCTCCAGCAATCGATCGACTTCCTCCACTGAAAGAAACTCGGGCAAGCTCTGACGGAATTTGGGCGATTCGATGGTCACGGCCGGATCGTCAGCGATGTAGCCCTCCGTCAGCGCAAACCTGAAAAAATGCCGAATGGTCACCAGGTGGCGTGCCACCGACCGACTGTCCAGGCCCCGGTCGTATAGCATGCTCAGAAACTCGACGATATCGCTTCGGGTGACCTTGCGCGCTGCTGTGATTCCTCGCTCGGCTGCGAATGCGGTGAACTTGGCCATGTCCCGGCGATAGGCCTGCAGCGTATTGTCCGAGAGACCCTTCTCGACTCGCAGACAGTTCAAAAATGCGCGGATTTGCGCTTCCACTGGATTCCTCAGCAATCCAACTGCAGCAGCGTCGCCGAGCGGCCAGCGACGCTGAACTATATCGCGCCCTCGTTGAGCGCGGCCGGCTGCGGTTCAGTTCGCCGCAGCAACAGCCAGAATTCCGAAAGCTCTTCGCATTTCAACAGCCGAGCGACGCTGAAATAAACTGCCGTCGAGGCAAGAATCACAGCCGCGAGCTGGAGCGCCTGCTCCAAGACATGCCGCGCCACGAGGAAATGCGGCCAGCGCAAGATCAAAATCGGGACACAGGCCATGGCTATCGCGCAGACCGCAGTCTTCGAAAGCGACGCGGCAATGCCGCGCAGGCCCAACCGCCCATGCCGTTTCCGAAACACGAAAAGCAGGGCGCCGAAGTTGAAATACGCAGCGAGCGAACTCGCGAGGGCCGGCCCCGCGTTCGAAAGGGTCCGAAAAAAGAAAAAAAGGAATGCCGCGTTTAGCACGAAGTTCATACCGAGCGCATAGGCTCCGATTCGCGCGGGCGTCATCGTGTCCTGGATCGAGTAATACATCGGCGCGACCAGTTTGATCGCGGCGAAGGCAGGCAGACCAAGCGAATAGAAAAATAGTGCATGAGCCGTGAGCGCGGTCGACTGCGCGATGAACTGTCCGTGCTGGAACAGGACCTGAACAATCGGACGGCGAAGCAGAATTAATCCGACTGCCGCAGGTATCGTGATAAACGACACGATGCGCAGCGAAAACGCCATCGTGCGCTTCATCTCTTCCCATTTCCCCGCCGCCGCCTGTTGCGACATTGCCGGCAGCAGCGCCGTCGACATCGCAATCGCATAGCTGCCGAGCACGAGCTGCATCACTCGGTCCGCGACGTACAGCGACGCCACGCTGCCGGTGGGCATCCTCGTTGAAGTCGCGAAGATCGTATCGACGAAAAGGTTCACCTGATACACGCCCATTCCAAAGAAGCTCGGTCCCATCAGCTGCCCCACTCTGCGAACTCCTGGGTCCGCCAGCGAAATCGTCGGCAGAAACTTCATGCCTCGGCGTATCAACGCCGGAATTTGCGAACCCAGCTGCACGATGCCGCCGATCAGAACGCCGATGGCGAGAGCAATAGCGGGGGTCCTCAGGTGCGGTGGAGCCCAGCGCATGATTGGGCGGTAGATCACGCCGAAAGAGAAAGCGAGAAACACGAGGTTGAAGAACACCGATGTCGCAGCCGGAAGGCCAAACACCTGAAGGCTGTTCAGAATGGCCGATGCGAGCGCCGCAAGGCCGATGAACAGAATGACCAGAATCAGAACCCGATTGAGAGAAACCGCCAAAGCCCACCGCGCGGATCCCCCTCCAAACGAGGTAAGAGCCCCGATAATCTGCTTTGAAAACACCGCCCCCGCCACCGCCACAACCGCAAGAACGACCGCCAAGTCCCAAAAAACCTTCCTGCCTAGTTCCCAGGCCTCGGCGGCAGAGCGGTTGTGCAGATATCCCGTGAATATCGGTATAAACGAGGCCCCTAGGGACCCTTCGGCGGTCATTCGTCGAACCAGCCCCGGTAGGCGAAAAGCGAGAATGAAGGAATCCGCGGCAGGAGAGGTCCCGAGGAGTAACGCAACTCGTTGATCTCGTAAGTATCCGCAAATTCGGCTGATAACGGTGATAAGGCCTATAAGGGAAGCCGACCGGAGTATCTGTCTTTGGCTGGTCAATCGGCGGAAGCTCCGCGCTAACCCTTTAAGCAACAACAAGTTGACAAAAACCGCTACAAAGATAACATAACCTGCGAAAGGTTGGCAACAACCGTCCCCTTAAAGGCCGTCACGTAGTGAAAAGTCGTACAGCATCCTCGACTCACAAGAAAGTAGTGATCCTTTCGTTCGACCGCAACTCTCTGAAGGGCTACCTGAACCCAGCCCTGCTAGGGCACAGCGAGGCCGTAGATATCCTCACGCTCGATGGCGAACATCACTCCGTCGCTCTCGATGCGATTAAAGGCGTCTATTTTGTGCGCGAATTTGAGGAGCCGTTCGAGCCCGAACGCAAGAGCTTTCTAAGCCGGCCAAAGCTCGACGGCCTTTGGGTTCGCCTTCGATTCCGTGATGACGACGAAGTCGAGGGCATCGTCAGAAACGACCTGCTTGAACTAGTTGACGGAGGCGTGCAACTCATCCCTCCTGACCTTCATGGCAATGTCCTGAGGATGTTCGTACCCCGCGTAGCACTTGCAGAAATGAAGGTCCTAGGTGTGGTGGGCATAGCTCGGCGCCAACCCCAAGCCGACAAGACTGCTTCTGCATCGCAATCAAAGCTGTTTGGCGAATAGCTGAGTCCTTCCTTCACCCCGTCTTCGGCGCGATTGCCTTCTTTTTCTAAAAAAGCCAAATTGGCTCTTTACCTGATTAAGATATACTCTATATTGGCCTGAAGGATACGGCCAATGTTACAGCTCCATTTGCAAACCGAAAGTCATATCCCGCTCTACGTGCAGCTCCGCGACCAGCTTCGCGCCCTCGTGCATTCCGGCGAGCTTCGTTCGGGTGACCGCATTCCGGCGAGCCGTGAATTGGCCAGCCAGCTTGGCGTCCACCGCACGACGGTCGCTAACGCGTACGCGGAGTTGGAATCAGAAGGGCTGATCCAGGGACACGTCGGCCGCGGCACCTTCATCTGCGGCGCGTCAGTTAAGCAATTCTCGCCACCCCCGCGCACCAATGGTAATGGCGGTGGCGCGATGCGATGGGAGACCATTTTTGCCGACGAACGCGGCGATGAAAACCTGAGTCGCGTTATGCCCGAAGTACCTGATGGGGCGATCGCGTTTACCGCGGCTCGTTCGCCAGAGGATCTCTATCCTCTCGAGGACTTCCGACGCTGCCTGAATGCCGTAATGCGGCGCGAGGGCCGGCGAATCTTATCGCTTGGCTCGACGGACGGCTACGGCCCGCTGAAAACAGCGGTCGTACATTTGCTCCGCGAAGAAGGCCTCAACGTCCGCGCAGGGCAGCTCCTGATCACCGATGGCTGCCAGCAGGCGATCGATTTGGTCTGCAAGGCGTTTCTGCGGCCGGGCGATTCGGTCGCGTTTGAAAATCCGGCTTACCCAGGTGCGATAGCGATTTTTGCGGGCGCGCGCGTGCGCACGCTGGCGGTTGGCGTGGAGACAGATCGCGCCCGAGCGGGCCACGTTGGGCTGGATGTTGATGCGCTCGAGCTCGTGCTGATGCAGAACCGCGTGAAATCTATCTTCGTCACGCCGGATTTTCATAATCCGACAGGCACCGCCCTTCCCGTCCCGCAGCGGCGCCGTCTGCTCGAGTTGGCTATCAAATATCAAGTTCCTGTGATTGAGGACGCTATCTACTCCCGTCTGCGACTACGCGGCCATGCCATACCCTCGCTTAAGGAACTCGACACGACGGGAAATGTGATTCAGATCGATAGCTTCTCGAAAATTGCTTTTCCTGGCCTGCGGGTGGGCTGGTGCATCGGTGCGGAAAGGGCGATTGAACGCTTGCGCCTCGTGAAGCAGTCCACGGACTTGCACACGGACCAGCTTTCCCAAGCTGCCATGGCCGAATTCATCGAGCGCGGGTTTTTGTCGCGCCACCTTGTGAAGATGCGCAAGATCTATCGCAGCCGCATGGAAGCTATGGAGGACGCCCTCGAGAGACACATGCCGGAAGCCACGGCTTGGACGCGGCCCGAAGGCGGGATGACGATCTGGGTGACGCTCCCACCGGGCTTGGATGCCGCCGAACTGCTCATTCACGCGCGTGAGAAGGGCATTCTTTTTCTTCCCGGCCGATATTTCTATTCTCAGCATCCGCAGCCGAACACGCTGCGGCTTGGGTTCGCAGCTGTGGACGAGAAGCGTATCGCGCGCGGGATCGAAATTTTCTGCGACGTGCTGAAGACCGAACTGCGCAAGCGCCAACGTGGCGCCCGCGAGGAGTTTCAGGCGCGCGTTGCCCTGGTTTGAAACTGCGCGTCGCGATGCTCCATTCTCTGCTTGCGGCCGTCCCTATAACGCGAGATTGAAACGGAATGCTGCTCGAACCCAACCCGACCAATCACTGCTTCGGCTGTGGCGGTGCGAATGCGCGTGGGATGCGCCTTACCTTCGAGCAGGACGATTCGGCGCGCCGCATCCGCGGGATGTTTCGCGTCGGCGGCGATTTCCAAGGCGGTCCTGGATTCGTCCACGGTGGCATCGTCGCCACGCTGCTCGATGAAGTGATGGCCAAGGTGAATCGCTTCGCACAGGAAATCGCGATGACCGCCGAGCTGACGGTCGAATACAAGAAGCCCGTCCCAATCGATGAGGATCTGATCGTCGAAGGATGGGAAGTCGAGCGCAACGCAAGAACCCGGTTGCGTGAAGGCGAGATTCGCGATGCCTCCGGCGCGGTGCTGGCGCGCGGGCGCGGCCGGTTCGTCGCCATCGACGAAAAGCGTTTTGCGGCGCTGAATGCACGAAAGGAACGAGATTCGAGTGGCAGCGTTATTTAGATCAGATCGCGATCCAGACACGGAATCGAAAGGGGAATCATGATGGACTTGTTGAACGACAATCTTTGGCGCGTGAAAGTCGGCTTGGCCGAAATGTTGAAGGGCGGCGTCATCATGGACGTCACCACCGCCGAGCAGGCAAGGATTGCGGAGGACGCAGGCGCCTGCGCCGTCATGGCGCTCGAGCGTGTGCCCTCCGACATTCGCAAAGAAGGAGGCGTCGCGCGCATGGCCTCGCCGCGCATCATTCGCGAAATCATGGACACGGTCTCGATCCCGGTCATGGCCAAGTGCCGCATCGGTCACTTCGCCGAAGCGCAGGTGCTCGAGGCCCTCGAAGTCGACTACATCGATGAAAGCGAAGTCCTCACTCCCGCGGACGAGGAGCACCACGTCTGGAAGCACGGCTTCAAGGTCCCCTTCGTTTGCGGCGCGCGCAATCTTGGCGAGGCTCTGCGGCGAATTGCCGAAGGCGCCGCGATGATCCGAACCAAGGGCGAAGCCGGCTCCGGCAATATCGTGGAAGCCGTCCGGCACATGCGCGCCATCGTCGGCCAAATGAAGAAGCTCACGACGCTCGGGCAGGAAGAATTGGTGCACGAAGCAAAAGAGCTTGGCGCGCCACTCGATCTCGTCGCCTGGGTCGCGCAAAACGGCAAGCTGCCCGTGCCGAATTTCTCGGCGGGCGGCGTTGCAACTCCCGCCGACGCCGCGCTCGTGATGCAGCTCGGCGCTGAAGCCGTGTTCGTTGGCTCGGGAATTTTTAAGTCGAGCGATCCTGCGCAGCGCGCCCGCGCAATCGTGAAAGCCACGACTCACTACAAGGATGCGAAGGTTCTACTCGAAGCTTCCGAAGAGCTCGGCGACGCGATGAAGGGCCTCGACGTTCGCCAGCTTGAAGAAAAAGATTTGCTGCAAACGCGCGGCTGGTGACGATTCGATCATGATCGTCATCCTAAGAGTGCGAAGCGATCGAACGATCTCTCTTAAGGCAGTTGACCAATGAAAGTCGGCATCTCGGCAATTCAAGGCGACTACGAAGCCCACGCCAGAATGCTCGACCGTCTGGGCATCGAGCACTGCTACGTCCGCCAGCCGGCTGATCTCATCGGCCTCGATGCTGTGATCCTGCCTGGCGGCGAGAGCACGACGCACTTGAAGGTGATGACCGAGGAGGGACTCTTCGACGCACTCAAGAAATTCGCCGCCGAAGGCGGCGCGTTCTTCGGCACCTGCGCTGGTGCGATTCTGCTCGCGCGTGAAGCTCGCGGTCCTTCGCAAGCCTCACTCGGCCTGCTCGACATTTCGATCCTGCGCAATGGCTACGGGCGACAGCTCGCGAGCGACGTCCGCCTCGGCAGCACGAAGCTGCGCGAAGATCCCATCGAAATGGTCTTCATCCGCGCGCCGATTATCGAATCAGTGGGAAAAGAAGTAGAGGTTCTCGCGGAATTCGGCGGCCATCCGGTCCTCGTGCAGCAAGGACCGATCCTCGCCGCCACATTTCATCCCGAACTAACCACCGACACGGCCATCCACGAATACTTTCTCGAAATGGTCGGCCGCCGTGTCCCGGCCTGAACCGCCTCAGTCAACATTTCTAGTCGTAGTATTCCGCGCCGAGGTGAGTGATCAAGTCCTCGCCCATCATCCACCGCAGCGTGTTCTTCAGCTTCATCAGCTGAATAAACAAATCATGCTCAGGGTAAAGCTCGCGCGCGCACATCGGCGATTTGAAATAAAAGCTCAGCCACTCTTGAATCCCTCGCATCCCTGCGCGTTTCGCGAGATCGAGGAACAGCACCAGATCGAGCGCGATCGGCGCGGCCAGGATCGAATCGCGGCACAGAAAATCGATCTTGATCTGCATCGGGTAGCCGAGCCAACCGAAGATGTCGATGTTGTCCCAGCCTTCCTTGTTGTCGCCGCGCGGGGGGTAGTAGTTGATGCGGACCTTGTGGCAAAAATCGCCGTAGAGCTCCGGATAAATCTTCGGCTGCAAAATATATTCGAGCGCGCCGAGCTTCGACTCCTCCTTCGTCTTAAACGACCCCGGATCGTCGAGCACTTCCCCGTCGCGATTGCCCAAGATATTCGTCGAAAACCAGCCATTCAGCCCGATCATGCGCGCCTTCAATCCGGGCGACACAATCGTCTTCATCAAGGTCTGCCCCGTCTTGAAATCCTTGCCCGCCACCGGCACTGCCTTCGACTTCGCGTAATCCTCGAGCGCCGGAATGTCGACCGTTAGATTCGGCGCGCCATTCGCGAACGGAATGCCTTCGCTGATGGCCGCGTACGCATACAGCATCGACGGCGCAATCGAAGGATGATTCGCCTTCATCGCTGTCTCGAACGACTTCACGTTCTTGTGCGCGTCCTCGGCTTTCAGAAAAATTTCCGTCGACCCACACCACATCATCACCGCGCGATCGACTTTGTTTTTCTTCTTGAACTCGCGAATGTCCTCGCGAATCTGCTCGGCCAGATCGAATTTCGTTTTACCCTTCTTGACGTTCGGGCCCTGCAGATTCTTCACATAATTCTGGTCGAATGCCGCCTTCATGGGCTGAATGCCCTTCAGAAAGTCCTCGACCTTCGCAAGATCCTTCGCATCCAGCACGCCAGCCTTCGCGGCCGCTTGATACGCGTTGTCCGGGTAAATGTCCCAGCCGCCGAAGACGAGATCATCGAGCTGCGCCAGCCGCACGAACTCCTTGATCTTCGGAACGCGCGCCTCCGTGCGTTTCCCAAGCCGTATCGTGCCCATCTGTGTCAGCGAACCGACCGGCAGCGATTCCCCTCGCCGCACCAGTTCCACTCCCGCCATCAATGTGGTGCCCACGGCCCCCATTCCCGGCGTCAGCACTCCCAATTTCCCTTTTGGCGGCGCAATACTTCCCGGCTTGCGCATTCAACTTCCCCCTGACTCGTCGTTTGAATTAGCGACGTTGATTGCGAACGGCATTAGCGCCCGCTCAACCCTAAGCGAGGCGCCGGATGGAACGAAGAAACGAATCATGCGGCATCGCGTCGCGATTTGCAAACGCATTCCCGCTCGCGCGAAACTCGCCCCCGATTACTTCTTCCGCGAGCGAGCCCTTGCGGCGACCCCAGCAAACATGGGAGCATCAAATAACTGGTCCATGAAAAAGAAAACAGACGCTGGCTTGCTCTCGAAGCTTTTGACGAACTCCGCACGCTCAGGATTCATGCGCGCCTATCAACAGATTCGCATCAACGATCGCCGGTATATGCGCCATCTCCAGCGTGCCTATCGCCTGCCGATCAATTCCTGGGATGACATGTTTCACCTCGGCCCCGGCGTGCTGAATCCGATCGCCAATAGCACGATCCTCGCGTCCTCCCGATTCGCTGCGCTCGAAGGCGTGGGCCTCGGCTTCGGCGGCCTCTTCACCGCGGTCCCGGACCTGGGAATCCTCGCCGCGATCACGCTGCGCCTGCTGCAAAAGCTCAGTCTCCTGTACGGCTTCGAATACGCCACCGAAGAGGAAGCAGTCGGCCTCTGGATCGCGGCTGCCAGCGCCGCCGGAGTCGATCTCGGCCGCGATTTTCTCCAGAAGCAAGCGGTCGACAAAATCGTCCCGCGCGTGATCGATCAAATGGCCGTGAAAGTTGGTACGGACGTCGCCGAAAAATGGGTTGGGCGCATCGTTCCAGTGCTCAGCGCGGGAGCCGCCGGAGCGATCAACTACTATTTCGTTCGATCTTGGGGCCGCCGCGCGCAAAAGCATTTCATCGGGCGCCATAACCTGGTCGCAGGTCGCGGCCTGCCGTCTGGCTACCCTGCCCCGCGCGCCCTCGCGCCGGCCATCTCCACGTCGACGCGTTCAGCCCGGAACGGAGTCGTCATCGCCCTCAGCGCGCCTAATAAGTTCCTTCAAGCGCCGCACGATCCCAATTCCCAAGCGTAGCGCCCGCCTCATACGTGCTCTGCAGAAATTCCGTCAGCGCCGATCTTGGATCGCTCGCCTGCCTCACCGCGTCGTACGGCAGCAAGAACTCGCTCATTTTTGAGTCATAAAAAGCCTGCGTCGGCCGGACTGTCCGGGCGCCAAAACCCGTCGGCTCGGGCGCTGCGTACGCGTAAAACATCGGTTCCGTGATCTCACCGCCTCCCGGCCACCATCCGGCGCTAATTACCTCGTGTGAGTATGCTATCTTCGTGACCTTATCGGCTCCCGGCCGTTCCGGCGCGCGTCGTCCCGAAAATCGTGTGGCCGCCAGATCGAAGCTGCCCCAGAAAAAATGTACCGGGCTCGCCTTTCCGATAAATTTCCCTCGAAACTCCTTCATCACGACGCTGGCGGATTGCAAGATCCGCCACAGCCGATGCGCACACTCGGGATCGTACGACGCGTGCACCGTGTCTTTCTCGAACCGAATCGGATTTCGAACTTCCACCGGCATCGGCCAGATTTTCACATCGATTCCAAACGAGCGCAGCGCAGGCATGAATTCCGCGTAAAAATCGGCGACGCTTCGCGGCGCGAGTTGCAGCTTCTTCACTTCGCCTTCGCACGTCGAGATCCGCAGGACATGATCGATGAAATCGAATTCGATCTCAAAAATTCCGCGCGCATAGGGAATTGCCGATGTCGTTAGACCGCGCGCGCTCACGTAAAGTGGAACTTGCCACCACTGATTCTCGAAAGGGCTCAGCGCCAGCCGCACCTTCCCGACGATTTGCGTCCACATGTGCAGCGTCTCGTATGTCGCGCTCCATTCCGCCAGTGGCAATGCGGGCCACACCTGCTCGCGCGATCTTGCGCTTGAAACCCTCGTTGTCATAGGAATCTCCATCTCCGCGATCAACAGTTTCGCTCAAGAGACATGCCGTGGACCCACGTACTTGAATCGTGTGGTAAAAGATTAGGTCGAAATTCCGTGAGCTCAAAAGCCGCTGTCGCGCTACGACAGAACCCGCAGCCACCATCGACGAGGCGCTTGCGCCGCCTTTCCCGCTCCGAGCTGCCCGTTGACACTGTCGAGCTCGCGCGCTATCTGATCGGCAAGACGCTCGTCCACGATCTGCCCTTCGGCCGCCTCAGCGGGCGCATTGTCGAGACGGAAGCTTATCCCATCGGAGATGAGGCAGGCCATGCCTTTCGCGGCCTCACGCCCGCGAATCGCTCGCTTTTCCTGAAGCGAGGCCACGCCTACGTCCGCTTCACCTACGGCTCATGTTGGCTGCTCAATGTGACGAGTGAAGCTCCCGGCATCGGCGGCGGCGCGCTGCTTCGCGCTCTCGAGCCCATCGAAGGAATCGAATTCATGACGCGCCATCGCGGCGTCGATCGCCTGCTCGACACCACCCGCGGCCCCGGCAGACTCACCGCTGCCATGAAAATCGACAAGCGCTTCGACGGCATCGATCTCTGCTCGCGCACGAGCCCGCTGTGGTTGGGCGCGCCCGTCGCTGACACTGGCGAGATCGGCGTCAGCATCCGTATCGGCATCTCGCGCGCCGTCAATCGCCAGCTTCGTTTCTACGAGCGCGGCAATCCCTTCGTCAGCGGACCGGCCCGCCTCAGCCCCTAGATTTGTCTTCGGTTTCGCCTTCGTAGCGGCGGGCTTTAGCCCGGCGGCTTTTCCGCTTAAAGGGCCTGCCATTCCGCTCGCCTGGAGACAACAGTCGAAGGGGCGTGCCGATTACACCGATTGCGGCCCCACGAGGAATCTCTCTTTTTCAATTCTGCCGCCAACGCGATAAGCTCAACCGACACGGGATCGATGTTTCGTAGCGTCTGGCTTTAGCCCGACTTCTTCGCATCGCGCGCGAACTGCTTCAAAGGGGAAACTGATGAAACTCAGCGAAATCGCCGAAAGGCTCGGCTGCACACTAGAAGGCGACCCCAACCTCGACATCACCGGAGTCGCCGGCATCGAACACGCCCAGCCGGGCGACCTTACGTTCCTCACGAATCGCAAATACCGCACCGCGCTCGAGACCACGCGCGCCTCCGCGATCCTCATCGCTCAAGACGAGCCGCAGCCCCGTATTGCCGCGCTGCGCTCCGTCAATCCCTACCTCAATTTCGCGCGCGCCATAGAACTCTTCCACTCCGCGCCGCACTATGGGCCCGCCATTCATTCCACCGCTGTCATCGCGCCGTCTGCGAAAATCGGCACCGCCGCGCACATTGGCCCCTACTGCTACATCGCCGACAACGTCGAGATCGGCGCTAACGCCGTCCTCCATAGCTTTGTCACCATCTACCAGGGCGCGCGCATCGGTGGCAATTTCTTCGCGCATTCGCACGCTTGCGTTCGCGAGAACTGCCGCATCGGCAATCGAGTCATCTTGCAAAATGGCGCGGTCGTCGGCAGCGACGGCTTCGGCTTCGCCCCTGACGCCAGCCGCCACTGGCACAAGATCCTTCAGTCCGGCATCACTGTCGTTGAAGACGATGTCGAGATTCAGGCCAACAGCACCATCGACCGTGCCACCGTGGGCCGAACGCGCATCGGCCGGGGCTCCAAAATCGATAATCTCGTGTTGGTCGGACACGCCTGCGAGATCGGTGAAGACACGCTGCTCTGCGGTCAAGTCGGCCTCGCCGGATCGACCAGTATCGGCAACCACTGCATTCTCGCCGGGCAAGTTGGCTCCGCCGGCCACCTCACCATCGGCGACGGCGCCACTCTTTCCGGCCAAAGTGGCGTCCCTACGGACGTTCCTGCTGGCGCTGTCTATTCCGGCTACCCCGCGATGGACAATCTCACTTGGCGCAAGTCCGTCGCCGTGTTCAATCGACTGCCTGAATTGCAAAAGGAATTGCGCGAACTGCGCGAGGAAGTCGGCCGCCTTCGCAAATCCAGCGCCTGACGTCGCCTAAAATGCGAGTGAAGCAACCCCCGACCGCTTGCCGACGGAGCGCAAAACCAAATCGGCTAGCGCCCGAATCAGGAGGGGAGAATCATTCAGCGCGCGCATCATGTGGAAGTCGACGATCCCGTGGGACTCTGCATGCTCTCGCGCCTCGATATTGATCTCATACAACGTCTCAATGTGGTCAGTGAGGAAGGAGATAGGTACCACCAGCGCGCGCCGTACGCCGTCGCTTGCCAGCTTCCCGATCGTACTCGTCAGCGAAGGCGCCAGCCACTTCTGCGGGCCGACCCGGCTCTGGAAGCACAGGACGTGCGGATTTGGCCAGGCGCCCAACTCGCGGACCAGCTTCACAGTCGCGTCGATGTGCCGTGGATACGGGTCGCCCTTCTCAATCAGTGCCAAAGGCAGCCCGTGCGCACTGAAAACCAGATGCACATCCTCGGGACGCGGCAGTTGGCACAGGATGTCGTTGATACGCTCGACGATCGCGGCAATGTAGTCAGGGTGGTCGTAAAAACTTTCGATCAGATGAACCGGCCCTCGCGGCCTATACAGCCGGTCCCATTCTTTCAGGCTGCTGCCGGAAGTCGCGAACGAATAATGCGGATACAGTGGCAGCAGGACTAGTTCGTCGAAGCGGGTCGCCTCGAGCGCCGCGATCGTCTCTTGGGTGTTTGGATGCCAATAGCGCATCGCGACGAACACGCGAGTCGGCAGATGCGGACGCAGCGCTGCCTCGAGCGCCCTTCCCTGTTGTTCAGTCAGCCGGCGGATGGGCGAGCCTCCGCCGATTTCGGCGTAATGGCGCCGCACGGTCTTGGACCGCTGCGTCGAAATCAGTTTCGCTAGAGGTTTGCGTGCGAGAAAGGAGCCGGGGAAATTGATGATGTCGGGATCGGAAAAAAGATTGTAGAGAAACGGTTCGACCGCCGCCTGCGTGTCCGGGCCACCTAGCTGAAACAGGACAACTGCGATCCTCTTCGTGTCCGCCATGCTGCTTCCACCCAGCAGTAAGATGCCACAACACACACGTGCGACGCATCAGAAAAACCAGGGCGCCGGGCTACCAGTCAGCGCGAGTGGGCTGCTGTTCGCTTTCAGTACAGTACGACTATAGAATCACCGCGCCTCCTGCGTATTGACGCACCTTGCGAATCTCTCTAACCTTGAAACGTGCCAGCGAAAAAAATCCAGGTCGGCCAAGTCTGGAAGAAGGACGACAGCGGCGAAACCTTTTTGGTCACAAAGGTTTACAACGAGGCGCTCACCACATACGCAATGCTGCGCAAGACAGGCGCGGAGGGCGACCGGCCGCTTCGCGCCAAAGTCACAAAGAACGGCCAGTCGATCGCAATTCCCGGTTTCACATTTACGCAGGAAACCGACGACTTCTAGCGGCGCGATCTACCAACCGACACCCTACGCAAAGACTCTCCCACGGGAACCCAAGTTTCCTCCCGCTAGAACCGTATGATCAGACCGAGGTTCGCGGAGCCCTGGTTTGCATGGTTGTTTACGGTCGCCACATACGGGCCAAAAAACGGATCGAAGAAGGTCGCGTTATAGGATGTCGTCCGCGAAGGAATCCAGCGAACTTCCAGGCGCGCGCCAATATGGTTCGTGAAGAAATATTTCAGTCCGCCGCCAAGGTCGTAAGCGAGCTTGTTGCCGAACGGCAAGAGCTGCGCGGTCTGGAAATCCGTAAAACCGAGGCCGCCGACTACGAACGGCTTCAGCTTCGCTTCAGGCTGCCGAAATTCATAGAGGAGGCCGAAAAGGTAGGTATCGAGCGTCGCGTTCCCGATGTTGGAGGTAACACCTGTCGAGACTTCGTTGGCGCCGAGGGTGGTAGGTTGGCGGTTCCACATGAAATCGAACTGTAGGTTCTGCCAGAGGTCAACGTCGGCCATCACACCGTAGTTCCACGTGCTTTTGATGGTCAGGTAATCGACGGTGCTCGAAGACTCGGAAGTGTCGATCGTGCCGCCGAACCGCGAACCGCCAAAGGGTGTGATTTCAAATCCGCGCTGGAAGCCGCTGTATGAACTGTATGTGGTGTCGGCGAGCGCGCTGGAGGCGCCGAAGGTCAGGAGCAATACCGCCAGATATAGCATCTTCCGAGAAAACATTTTGATTTCCTCCGAATGAGAGATCTGATCGAGCGACGCCTATCGGGGTACGCGCTTCGCGCGCCGTTGGCCGCAAACAACCCCATTAATGAGATTACATGGAAAAGGCGGTGGTTGCATCTGTGCGTCACCAAACGTCCACAAACCCGAAACGTGGCAAAAAGTTGCCCGGATCAGGCGAACAGACGAAGTTTTACGCAGCAGGTTTTTGGATTTCCGTACGCACCGAGCTGGTTTAGAATGAGTCTCGCATGGCCGCTTCGAATTTCGTTCACCTACATTTGCATACGGACTACTCTCTGCTCGATGGAGCCTGCGAAATCGGCGAATTAACCGCCGAAGCAGCCCGCCGGGGCATGCCTGCCGTAGCCGTCACGGACCACGGGAACCTTTTTGCCGCCGCCAACTTCTACCACAAAGCCAACACCCATGGCGTGAAGCCGATCATTGGGTGCGAGGTATACGTAGCACCAGACAATCACAAGAATCGGGGCGCGGACGCGGAGCGTTCGAATCATCTGGTTCTGCTCTGCGAAAACGAAGAGGGTTACCGCAACCTGATGCGCCTGGTCTCGACAGGTTTTCTGGATGGCTTCTACTACAAGCCGCGCGTCGATCACGAACTGCTTGCTCAGCACAGCCGCGGGCTGATCGCCCTCTCGGCTTGCTTGCGCGGCGAAGTGGCCGATGCATTGCTCTCCGACAAATACGACCAGGCTCGCACGAACGCATATCGGTTGCGCGACATTTTCGGTAAAGGCAATTTCTTTCTCGAAATTCAGGATCAGGGGATCGACGTCGAAGAGCGCGTCAATCGGAATCTGGTGACGCTCTCGCGCGAGACAGGCATCCCGCTGGTCGCGACCAACGACTGCCATTACCTGACCAAGTCTGATTCCCACGCGCAGGAAGTGCTCATGTGCATTCAAACTGGCAAAACCATGAGCGATTCCCAGCGCATGAAATTCGCGACGGATCAGTTCTATTTCAAAACCGCCGAAGAGATGGCCGACGTGTTTCGGGACCTGCCCGACGCGCTTTCGCGGACCGTGGCAATTGCGGAGAGATGCAACGTCAAGATTCAACCCGTGAAAAATCCCTTCCCCGAATTCAGAGTTCCGGAGGGCTTTACCGCGGATTCCTATTTCGAGAAAGTTACCCGAGAGGGTTTTGCGGTACGACTGCCGCAGTTGGAGCGGCTCGCGAAGGAAAACCACCTGCGTCATCGGATTCCGGAATACGAGCAGCGGCTTTCATCTGAAATCCGAATGATCCAGCAGATGCGGTTTGCTGGGTATTTTCTGATCGTCTGGGACTTCATTCATTACGCTCGGGCGCAGGGTGTTCCGGTGGGACCAGGCCGCGGCTCAGCGGCGGGCAGTTTGGTTAGCTTTGCGCTGCAAATCACGGATCTTGATCCCCTGCAGTACGATCTGCTGTTCGAGCGCTTCCTCAATCCCGAGCGCATTTCGATGCCGGATATCGACATCGACTTTTGCATGCGCCGTCGCGGCGAAGTGATCGAGTATGTCCGACGAACATATGGCGAGGAAAACGTCGCGCAGATCATCACTTTTGGAACGATGGCGGCGAAAGCGGTGCTGAAAGACGCGGGACGCGCACTTGATATGCCTTACGGCGAAGTCGACAAGATCGCGAAGCTAGTCCCCAATCAGCTGAATATCGAGCTTCAGGACGCGCTGAAGCAGTCGCCGCAACTCGAATCGTTGCGCCAATCCGATGAGCGCGTGAAGGAGCTAATCGAGATTGCGCTGCGGCTTGAGGGCCTTGCGCGGCACGCCTCAACGCACGCCGCAGGAGTCGTCATTTCGCCGCAGCCGCTGACCGAAGTTGTTCCGCTTTACAAGTCGAACAAAGACGAAATCACCACGCAGTACGACATGAACGCGCTCGGCCGGATCGGACTCCTGAAGATGGATTTCCTGGGCCTGACGACGCTCACCGTCCTTGACGACGCCCTCCACATGATCAAGCAGAATCGTGGCGTGGAGATCGATCTCGCTTCACTCCCCCTTGATGATCCGGCGACGTACGCAATGTTCAGCCGGGCTGATGTGACCGGCATATTCCAGTTTGAGTCGCACGGCATGCGCGACATCCTCAAGCGCTACCGGCCAACGCGCCTCGAGGATCTGACCGCCCTGAATGCGCTCTATCGCCCGGGACCCATTCAAGGCGGCATGATCGACGACTTCATCGCGCGTAAACACGGGAAGAAAAAAGTCACCTACGATCTGCCGGAACTCGAGGAGATTCTTTCCGAAACGTGGGGCGTGATTCTTTATCAGGAACAGGTAATGCAGATTGCGAATCGGCTCGCCGGATTCTCGTTGGGCGATGCGGACCTGCTCCGCTACGCCATGGGAAAAAAGAAGGCCGAGGAGATGGCGGCGCAACGCGAGAAATTCCTCGCCGGATGCCATGCCCGGAAGGTAGCTGCCAGGAGGGCCGAAAAGATTTTCGATCTGATGGCCGAATTCGCGGGTTACGGGTTCAACAAGTCTCATTCCTGCGCGTATGCCCTGCTCGCGTATCAAACGGCCTGGCTCAAAACGCACTACCCGGTCGAATTCATGGCCGCTATGCTTACGTCGGAAACAGGCAACAGCGACAAGGTCGTCAAATACATTAACGAAGCACGGTCGATGGGAATCACGGTTTTGCCGCCGGACGTAAATTCGAGCGAATTGAATTTCACGCCCGTGGGCGATTCAATTCGATTCGGCTTGGCCGCAATAAAAAACGTAGGCGAGAACACGGTGAAAGGAATTCTCGCCGCGCGCGAGACCCTCGGCAAATTCACCAATTTCTTCGAATTCTGCGAGTCGATCGATTCGCGTCTCTTGAACAAGCGAGTGCTGGAAAGCCTAATTCGCGCCGGCGCAGTCGATGGCGTGGGCGCGCATCGCGCGCAGATGATGGCGGTGATCGACCGAGCCCTCGATCGCGCGCAAAACATGCAGCGATCTCGTGAAAGCGGCCAACATGGCCTTTTTGGCGGCAGTCAAACCACTGCTGCCCCGCCGCCTCCCGAGATCCTGCCTGATGTAGACGAGTGGCCCGAGCATGAACTGCTGGCCGCGGAATATTCCACGCTCGGATTTTTCATTTCCGGGCATCCGCTCGATAAACACAGCGGGCGCCTAAGGGACCTGAAGGTTATCGACCTCGCGACACTGGAAGGGCGCCGCAATGGCGACGAGGTTGTGGTCGCTGGCATCATCGTGCAGACGCGACCGATGCGATCGCGCCGCGGTGCGCGCTGGGCAATCCTGGCCTTGCAGGATCGCACGGGAATGGTCGACGCTTTGGTCTTCCCGGAGGCGTTTCAGAAACTCGAACCGATTCTCAAAGCCGCGACGCCGCTTCTCGTGAAAGGTCGCATCGCCGTCGAAGACGCAGGCACCCGCGTGATCGTTTCCGATACTCGTTTGCTCGATCAGGCTGCGGCGAAAATCGAGAACGGAGCGCCAAGTCTCCTGCGCGTGCGCGTGAGCTTAAGCGATTTCAATGACGGCGCACTCGATCGGCTGCATGAGCTGTTCTCGAGCAGGCCCGGGCGTTGCCGTGTCGCCTTCGACCTCGTGAAGCCGGATGGGCTCGAAGCAACTCTCGAAGCTTCGAGCGCCGTGCGCGCGGACAACGAACTGGTCGAACGCGTGCGCGAGATATGTGGCGCCGATTCGGTCGAGGTAGTGCAGTGAATGATGAGCAAAAACGCGAGCGGCGCAAGCTGGCCCGTCAGCGGCTTCGAAGGCTTCAGGCGCGAGCCAGAATGCGCGAAGAGGAGTCGCACGCGCGCGACCAAGAAGCAGGCGGGGACGGGGTGAAGGCAATCGAAGCCGAAACGAGAGTCGAAGATTCAAGCAATGGTGCGAGCCCTTCTCCCAAGAACCCCAAAGAGACCCGTGCACGCGCGTCCCAACTCGCCAAAGAGCGAAACAAGCAACGCCAGGCTCAAATTGACGCGCTCGAACGCGATGTAACCGAGTTGAGTCGCCTCAGCACTCCTTCCGACTCGGAAACGCGCGATATCGAACGAATTCGCCGGGAGGTCGCTGAGTTAAAGCGCGAATTCTATGCGCATCTCGGTTCCTGGCAGAAACTGCAACTTGCGCGGCACCCGCAGCGACCTTACACGGACGATTTCATCCGTTTGCTTTTTCAGGATTTCAGTGAGATTCATGGCGACCGCAATTTCGCTGATGACGCCGCAATCATTACTGGAATGGCGCGTTTTCAAGGCAAGCCAGTGCTGGTGGTCGGCACGCAAAAGGGTCGCGACACAAAACAGCGCGTGGCGCGCAATTTCGGTCAGGCAAAGCCGGAAGGTTATCGGAAGGCATTACGTGCCATGCATCTCGCGGCGAAGTTTGGCCGGCCGATTCTCGTTTTCGTCGACACGCCCGGCGCATACCCGGGAGTGGATGGCGAAGAGCGCGGCCAAGCCGAAGCGATTGCCTATAACATCCGGGAAATGTCGCGGCTGCCAGTTCCAGTGGTGATCACCATCACGGGCGAGGGCGGTTCGGGAGGCGCGCTTGCGATTGCAGCCGGCGACAGAGTCTTCATGCTCGAAAATTCGGTTTACTCGGTCATCTCACCCGAAGGCTGCGCGTCAATCGTCTGGCGGGATTCCAGTAAAGCAGAAATTGCGGCCCAGGCGCTGAAGATCACCGCGAACGACCTGCTTGAGCTCGGCCTGATCGACGAGATCGTGCCCGAGCCCGAGGGTGGCGCGCATACAGATTACGCCGCGGCGGCGCGGATGCTCGAGCCATATCTCACCAAGTCGCTCGAGGAACTTTCGAGACTTACGTCACAACAATTGATCGATCAGCGCTATGAAAAATTCCGCCGCATGGGCTTGTTCTTTGCCTGATCGCGCCCAGACCCTCTGAAGTTTGCGCCAGTCACTGGATCCGCTGCTCTGACTCGCTGCTATCGTTCCGCATGTTGACTTTCTCCAGATAGTTCGATGGAATCATTTCCTGATCGATTCGCGTCGGAGGCGATATGTATTGCCAATACTGCGGCGCGCAACTGCCGATAGACGCGCGCTTCTGCCACGCCTGCGGCAGACCGACTCCTGTGGGCGTTGTTCCTGCAGCAGCAGTCGCGCCTACGCTGCCAACAAATCCAAGCGAGGTTTTGGCCCGCAAACTTCAGACTCTGGGAATTCTCTGGGGAATCTACAGCGGGTTTCGCGTCTTGATGGGGATCTGGGTCGTCGTCGTGGGGCAAGTCTTCCTGCCCATGTTGAACGACGTCCTCACCCAGATGCCACAGCACATCGACGCCTATCCGTTCTTCCGTTTTCTCAGCAGCATCATCGCGCTTTCGGCATTTTTCTCCGTTGCAACGGGTGCTCTCGGATTATGGGCCGCCTGGGCGCTGTGGAAACGCGATCCCTCTGGGCGAATCGTCGCGCTCGTAGCCGCTGTCATTTCATTGATCAACGTTCCCTTTGGGACGGCGCTGGGTATTTACACGATGGTCGTGCTGCTGCCCGAGGGGACAGCCGAATCGTACGCGCGGCTGGGCTCACCGGCGAAGCCGTGGGCATAGCCCCTTTGCTTCCGGCTGCGTGTAGGAGGCCATTCGACGAACCCCGAATTAGGCGCTGCGTTTGTTCGAGTTGCGTCGTGTGCGGCTCAGTTTCGCCCCGGTCACGAATGGACATTAGAGGATTGAGCACGTGAGATTCGCGAGCCGGTTGCCGCTGAGCGCACTCTGATTTAGTTTGCAAACAACGCACGCGACCGGGGGAACTCGAATGGCAGAAGGTGGGACGCCGTACATGCCTGAAATGTCCGACTCGTCCGACGTTTTTCGTCCCTACGAGAAGCTGGTGGAAATCACGATCCTGGGAAAGACCTTCCTCGTGCCGGAGCGCAACTCCCTGCTCCGGGCGTTTCAGTTCATCAGCCCCGAAACGATTCCTTACGGCCGCTTTTGTTGGAACCAGGAATGCCAGTATTGCCGCGTGGATTGTCAGCTCTCGGACGACGACCAGGCGCGCCCCATACTGAGTTGTAAGTTTATCGTGTCCGAAGGCATGGATATCTCGCGGCTCGCTCCTGAGTTGGTGGGTTGCCTGCGTACGAAACTCGGGCTGCTTCCGGCTACCAGCGTCAGCCCTCGTGAGAGTGAAAATGGCGACGTACCCACCGCCGCGGAAGAAACAGAAGAAACAAAGGAGCAGTAATCTAGCCCATTTGTAGTAGCTTTGAGTTTCGGCATGATCGGCGGTTGAGCAGTATTGGCCCGGCCCTCCCTTCCAGCCCACGATTCAAATGCATCGCGTTCGTCCCGCTTTCCGGCGCTGTGCTAGAATTTGCGGTTAACCGGATGTCCGTTAGGCTGCGGGGCGAAGGGGAGCGGCAAGCATGAAGGCTCGCGGGAAGTTTGTGATCGGGTCGGCGATCATTGTTGCGACTCTGCTGTTTCTCGCCTACGTCGGCTTCACGCAAAGCAAGACCTACTATCACACGATTTCCGAGCTTTCAACGCTGCAAGGCAGCGCGCTACATCAGCGCATGCGCGTTTCTGGCGACGTGCGCGCGGGCTCGATCGCGCATGTCGATGGGCGCGTGAATTTCGTCCTTGAAGAAAACGGCAAGTCGCTCCCGGTGAGCTACGTGGGGACTGATCCCTTGCCTGACACGTTCAAGGATGGCGCGCAAGCGCTGGTCGAAGGACGGTTGACACCTCAAGGCGAATTCGTCGCGCAGGAAGTGCAAGCGAAATGCGCCTCGAAGTATCAGGCCACGCCGCCTGGCGCAGCGGGAGCGTCCAGCGCGCCAACTCCGTCAACTGCCATTTCCCGGCCCGGCCAATCGTAGGAGCGTCTCTTGGACATTTTTGGTTCGTTTGCACTGCTGCTCGCGCTGCTCGCGGCGGTGTACGCGTTCGTCGCGGGGATTTTCGGGATCATCACGCGGCGCACGCTGCTGACGAAGAGCGCGCAACACGCGGGCATGGCCGTGTTCGGGCTGGTGACACTCGCGGTCGCATCGCTCGAATATTTTTTCTTCACTAATGATTTTTCGCTCGCCTATGTCGCAGAGCACAGCAACAGCGCGCTGCCCTGGTTTTACAAATTCGCGGCGCTGTGGTCAGGCCAGGAGGGCTCGCTGCTGTGGTGGTCGTGGCTGCTTTCGATCTACGCGTTCCTTGCGCTTTTCCTGAATCGCAAACGGCATCCAGAGCTGATGCCGTACGTCGGCGTGACGCTTGCCGGAGTACAGATTTTTTTTCTGATCCTCAACAATTTCGTCGCCGCGCCGTTCAAGGTGCTCGGCAGCATGGACCCGGCGGGCGCGATGCACGTCGCGCGTATTTCCGAAGGTAGCGGCCTCAATCCCCTGCTGCAATATCCCGAGATGGTGATTCACCCGCCGATGCTCTATCTCGGCTACACGGGATTCACGATTCCGTTTGCGTTTGCACTGGCGGCGCTCCTGGGCCGCTATCCAGGCGAGAAATGGATCCACATCACGCGGCGCTGGACGATGGTGGCATGGTGCTTTCAAGGCATCGGCGTACTGCTCGGCGCGCACTGGGCGTACGCGGTGCTCGGTTGGGGCGGCTACTGGGCTTGGGACCCCGTGGAGAATGCGGCGCTGCTGCCGTGGATCACCGGCACGGCGTTTCTGCATTCAGTGATGATGCAGGAAAAGCGCGGCATGATGAAAATCTGGAATGTATGGCTGGTCTTCGTCACGTTCATGCTGTGCATTCTCGGCACCTTCCTCACACGCGCAGGGATCGTGAATTCGGTGCACGCGTTTGCGGAATCGTCGATCGGCGGCTGGTTCGTCGGATTCCTCGCCATTGTTCTGGTTGTTTGCCTGGCCGCCTGGTACAAGAATCGCGATTACCTCCGCGCGGACAACCAACTCGATTCGTTGGTATCGCGCGAGTCGAGCTTTCTCTTCAATAATTTGATTCTGCTGGCCGCGTGTTTTGCGACGTTATGGGGCACGCTCTTCCCGGTCCTTTCCGAGTGGGTGACGGGCGCAAAGATCAGCGTAGGCCCTCCATTTTTCAACAAGGTGAACGTACCGATCGCTCTGCTTCTGTTGTTTCTCACCGGCGTGGGACCGCTGCTCGCGTGGCGCAAGACTTCATTCGACGCGTTGAAGCGCAACTTCGCTTGGCCGCTCGCCATTGGAGTGGCGGCGGGCATCGTTGCTTTCGTGTTCGGATTCCGGGATCTTTATGCACTTGTCTGCCTGATTCTTTCCGTGTTCGTGGCACTGACTATCTTTGCGGAGTTCTTCCGCGGCGCTCGCGTGATCGCTTCGCGCGACCATGCCAATCTTCTTTCCGCCGTGGGCGAATTGACGATGCGCAACACGCGGCGCTACGGCGGGTACGTCGTGCATTTTGGCATGGTGTTGATCTTCATCGGAATTTCGGGCACTGCGTTCAAGCAGGATCTGCAGAAGGAGATGAATATCGGCGATCGCCTGTCGATCGGCCCATACACAATCCTCTGCCAGAATTTCGACCAACTGCAGAACGACAATTATCAGTCGGAACGCGCGACGCTCGAGGTTTTCAAAAACGGGCGCTCGACCATGATGCTCTACCCAGAGCGCCGCTTTTATCTTGCCAGCAAGGTCACGGCGACAATGGTCGCCATCGAAAGCTCGCCGTTGCGCGATCTCTACGTGGTGTATGCGGGGCAAAGCCCGGACACGGGCAAGCCCGTGATCCACGCCTACATCAATCCGCTCGTGAAATGGATTTGGTTTGGCGGGATCGTGGTCGTGCTCGGCACCGGACTGGCGATGTTTCCGGACCGCCGCACGGCCCTCGTTTTGCGTGGCGCGACTGAGAAGGCTTGGAGCGGCGCTTCGGCAGCCGGGTCGCCAGCCGTCGGCGCGGCTATGCAACGCTCGGGCGGGGATGATTAAGACGCGAAGATCGCCACAAGCTTCGATTGAGAGTGTTGTTCGCATTCGGCCGCTGTTTGTCGCAACCCGCCCTGCCAAAATCCGCGATGCGTTCAGGTGAGTGTGCTTGCGCTCGCGAGGTAAATGGTGTTGGATGAGGGGTTGCTTTGGTTTGCCAGTTTTAGGCGGTAATCGACTGAAGATGGCTGCGGAAATCGAACTCAGCGCTCGGGGCACACGGCGGAAAAAGCTGGCGCTTCCCTGCTTTCGTTTAGCAGTTTTGCTGTTGGTTTCGCTGGCTCTTCTGGTCACCGGCGTGCGCGCCCAGTCGAGCTTTCGTGCGAAAGCCATCGGCCAGCGACTCATGTGCGTGTGCGGCTGCAATCAGGTTCTTACTGCCTGCAATCACGTCGGGTGTAGCTACTCGCACGCCATGCTGAAGGAACTCGACGAGCGCGTGGCGCGCGGCGAATCTGACGACCTGATCCTGCAGGACTTCGTGCAGGAATACGGACCGACGGTGCTGGTTGATCCGCCAAAGAGAGGATTCACTTCGCTTGTCTGGATCGCGCCGATTGTCGCTCCACTTCTTGCGTTTTTCTTAATTTGGGAACTGGCAAGGCGATGGCGCCAGCGCGGGACTCTCGCGGCAGCGGGCGAGGCAAAGATTTCTCCTGGCCTGCTTGCCCGTGCACGCCAGGAGTTTGATAAGGAATCGCATGAGTAGCCTCGACATCGCGGTTGCATGCGCGCTGCTCACCGTCGCGGTAGTCATTTTCGTTTTCGGCATCCGCCTTGAGCCTTCAGATTCAGCGCCGCACCGCACCAAGCTCGACCAGTTGATGGAGCGACGCGATGCGATCTATGAAAATCTGCGCGACCTACGGTTCGAATATCGCGCGGGAAAATATTCCGAAAAGGATTATGAGGAGATCAAGCAATCGCTCGAAATCGAGGCAGCGCGCGTGCTCGCCGACATGGACTTGCTGACCGGCGGCACTCCCACACCAGCCACTCGCCAACTCGCGTCACAGAAGGGCTCGCGCTCATGAGATGCCGCTCGGTGCGACAAGCTATCGGCCTGCTGGCATTTACCTGTCTCTTCACGTCGATTTCCTTCGCGGGCACGGTGACTGGCACGGTCCGCAACGGAACCAACGGGAAGCCCGCGGCAGGCGTCGAGATGATTTTGATCAAGCTGCAAGGCACGATGCAGCCGGTTGCAAACACGAAGACTGACTCCGACGGCCATTACAAGTTCGATTATCCGGATATCGGCACCGGCCCGATGCTGCTGCGCGCCGTCTATCGCGGCGTTTTCTATCACGAGCCGCTCACGCCGGACAAAACCAGCGTGGATATGCAGGTGTTCGAACCGACCGACAAGGCCAGCGCCATTTCCGTCAGGACGCATATCGTGGCTCTTGAGCCGTCGGATGCAGGTCTGACGGTCGACGAAGACTACGAGGTCGAGAACAACACCCAGCCGCCCCATGCCTACTACCAGCCGGGTGGCTCCTTTCTCGTCTCGATTCCCGATGGCGCGCAACTGGGCGACGTGTCAGCCGGTGCGACGGGCAGCCTACCCGTGATTCAGAATCCAGTTCGCAAGAGCGCGACGGAAAGCGCAATTGCGTACGCCTTTCGCCCCGGCAGCAGCAGCGTGCGTTTCACGTACAAGCTGCCCTACGTGAACGATGCGGCGAATCTGCGGTTTGTTTCGCCTTACCCGGCCGCACGAGTCGCGATCCTAGCGCCGCCCCCTGTGCAGGTCAACGGAGCCGGGCTTTCCCCTGCGGGGCAGCAGCAGGGGTTCAACATTTTTCTACGTGACTCGGTCGCCGCGAACACACCGATGGAGGTCGCCATCTCCGGTACCGCGCCCATCTCGGCAAGCAACAGCGGAGCAGCCAACGGAGACGCGAACGTGGATAATTCGCAGAATCCTTCGGTGAATTCTCGCGCGGACTCAGGCGCCGAAATGCCGACCGCGAGCGTCACAACTTTGCCGGCACGGCTCGACAGCCTGAAATGGGTGATCGTTGCCGGATTTGCTGCTGTCTTCTCTCTTGGACTTTTTTATGTTTGGCGGCAAACGCCGCGCCCCGCGGCTGAGGGTCCGACGGTTTCCTCGGCGGTCGCTCAGCCATCTGCGGGCAGTTCGAGCGCGATCGCTGCCGCACCGCCCGCAAGCCCGATTCCCGCGGGTACCGAGCGAACAGGTCCTTCTTCGGCCGATTTGAGTGACGTCGATCGCGCAGTGCGCAGCAGCCTCGATGGATTGAAGGACTCATTGTTCCGGCTCGAACTCCGCCGGCAAGCCGGCACGATCACCGAAGAGGAATATGCGCGGCAGCTCGAGGAAGTTCAGAAGCTACTACGCGAGCTCGTGAAGGGTTGAATGAGTGTGCTTGACGGAACCATGGACGGCGCGCTTGAGCAAGACTCTCGTGGCGCGTCATCGCATTCTCGCTCGGCTGCGGGCGCGAGGCCTGCGGCGAACGATTCGGCTCACGCGATAGAGGCGAGCCCTGCGGGCGGTCTCGGAATTTCCTTTGAAAAAATCGAAAAGCGATTTGGCGCGCTGGTTGCGCTGCGCGGCGTGACCCTCGCGATTTCGGCAGGCGAATTCGTCGCGCTGCTCGGACCAAATGGCGCGGGAAAAACGACCCTTCTGCGAATCGCCGCACAGCTGATGATGCCCACGAGCGGGCGCGTGGTGTTCGCGTCCCCTGACGCGAATGGCGAGCCGCCGAAGCTGCGCATTGCCATGGTCGGCCACAGCACGCTGCTGTACGACCAACTGACCGCCGCCGAGAATCTGAGACTTTTTGCAAAACTTTACGGCTTCGAAGACGTAGACACACGCACCGCGGGCGCGCTTGATTCTTGCGGGCTCGGCTCGCGTGCGGGCAGTATCGTTCGGACATTTTCGCGCGGGATGCGCCAGCGCCTTTCGATCGCTCGCGCGTTGCTGACGGCCCCTCGATTGCTCCTGCTCGATGAGCCTGCCGCGGGGCTCGATCGCCAAGGACTCGCATGGCTCAGCGAAATGCTCGCCCGGCTACGTGGCGACGGCGCGACCGTACTGATGAGCACGCATGCGCGGAACGAATCCTTGGATCTCGCGACGCGTGCTGTCTCGCTTGCGAACGGGCGCGTCGAACGTGACAGCGGAATGGGCGGCGATCCACGTTCGCTGTTGGCCGAACTGCGAGCCGAGGCTTAGATGACCACGGCGCGCGCTGCAGCGATTCTGCTCGGCAAAGAGCTGCGCCTTGAGTTCCGCACGCGCGAACTGCTCAACACGACGATCATTTTCGCGCTGATTGTCGTGGTGCTCTTCAGCTTCGCATTCGATCCCACGCCTGCCGAATCGCGACACTACGGCCCCGGCCTGCTGTGGATCGCATTTTTGTTCGCGGGTGCGCTGATGCTGCAGCCTTCGTTCGCACGCGAACAGCTGAACGATACGCTTGACGCGCTGCGCATGGCTCCTGTGAAGCCGTTCGCAATTTTGCTTGGGAAAATGCTCGCGAATTTCATTTTCCTTGCAATCACGGAGGCGATTCTGGTCCCGGTGTTCGCCGTGCTCTACAACGTGAGCCTGTACGGCATCATCGGGCGGCTGATTTTCGTGCTCGCATTCGGCACGGCAGGCTTGGTGATTACTGGAACCGTGTTCGCTGCTATTTCGGGACACGCGCGAATGCGAGAATTGCTGCTGCCGATCTTATTGTTGCCGGTGCTCGCTCCGCTGATGATTGCCGCAGTGGAGGCAACCTCATCGCTTTTCGCCGATCAGCCGGCGCTCGATTCCGTGTGGGCTTCGTTTCTTGCGGGCTTTGACGTTGTTTTTTTCACCGCGTCATGGCTTCTGAGCGATTATCTGGTCGAGGAATGAAAGGAAGTCTCGATTGAAGCTTCACGCCGGCATCGCGATTTTGGTTGTGGCCCTCGTGATTTTCTCCGGGTACGCTGCGCTGTTCATTGCTCCGGATGAAGCCACGATGCACGAGGTCCAGCGGATTTTTTATTTTCACGTGGCAAGCTGGACCGCGATGTTCATCGCGTTTTCTGTCGCGCTCATCGCGAATATCTCGTATCTGCGGACGCGCCGGCCAAAATGGGATTGGCTCGGCGTTTCTGGCGCGGAAGTCGGAGTCATCTGCTGCACCGTCGGCCTTGTGACCGGCCCGCTCTGGGCCAAGCCGGTCTGGGGAATTTGGTGGACCTGGGACGCACGGCTGACGACAACGTTCTTGCTCTGGCTACTCTACATTTCCTATCTGCTGCTTCGCGGCCTGATCGAAGATCCGGCGCGGCGCGCGACTCTCTCGGCCGTGTTCGGCATTTTCGCCTTCCTAGACGTTCCGCTTGTGTACGTGTCGAACCGGCTGTGGCGCACGCAGCATCCCCAGCCGGTGGTTTTCGGCGGGCCCAATGCGGGATTGGATGCCACGATGGCAAAAGTCCTGATGATTTCAATCGTTGCCATCGTGGCTGTCACGATTTTGCTGCTGGCGCAGCGCTACCGGCTCGAACGGCTGCGACACGAGTTGGATGAACTCCGATTTGCTGTGGAAGAACGTGCGACCGCCGCAGAAGTGCAACGGGCGACGGCTCCGATCACCACACCGGATTACTCGAAGGGAAGGGTATGAAAAACTTTCATTTTCTTTTCACAGCGTGGCTTGCCGTTTGGGGGATCTTTCTGCTGTACGAGGTTTCAATTGCGCGGCGAATCGCTCGGCTACGCGACGAAGTCAACAGCCTCAAACAGCGACTCCGCAATGACTGAGCGCATCTTGTTGCTGCACGCCGCTCAGCGGCGATTGGACGCGGTGATCGCAAAATCGACGCCTTCGCGGTAAAAGCAAACGCTCCACCAGCCAGACTTGTCGGCACCTCGATTTGCCTCGACTAATGCCCAGCGGGATTCAGCAAGCAATCGAAGCGCGAAGCGGTCAGATAGAGGTAGGGGTCGGTTCCCCGCGCGTCGAAATTCTCGAACCGGAACTCGCAGATCACCTTCGTGTCACCGTCAACGCTTACGGAACCGCCGCGGCGAAGCCGTATTTCTCGAAGACGGCCTGCCCTTGCGGCCCGACCAGGAAAGCCACGAACTCCTTTGCGGCGGCGGGATCGTGCGAAGCTTTCAGCACGGCTAAGGGATAGACAACTGGCGAGTGGGAGTCGGCTGGCGCCACGGCAGCGATTTTTACTTTCTGCGAAATCATCGCATCGGTGCGGTACACGATTCCGGCATCAGCATTCCCACTGTCCACATAGGTCAGGACTTGCCGGACGTCCTTCGCTAGCACGACTTTCGCTCTGATTCGGTCAAATAGACCGAAGTGCGTGAGAACCTCGGCAGCGTACTTCCCCGCCGGGACAGTCGTGGGTTCGCCGATTGCCACAAGCTTCACCGCGGGCTGAAGAAGATCCTGGAAACTGGAGACCCCGGTGCTACCGACCGGCACGATAAGTACTACCTCGTTTTTGACCAAGTCTTTGCGGGTGCCCGCGAGCAAGAGGTCTTTCGCCTGAAGGGCATCCATCTGGTCAGGAGACGCCGAGATGAAAACGTCCACGGGGGCCCCTTGTTCAATCTGGTGCTGGAGTGTCCCTGAAGCGCCAAGATTGAAATGGAGAGACGTGTCAGGCCGGGCAGCGCTGTAAACGCTGGCGATTTGATCGAGCGCGTCTTTCATACTAATCGCGGCGGAGACGGTCAGATCGTGCTTTTGCTGGGGTGTCGGACCAGCCGTGAGCGAGCCACATATTGCGAACAGGACGAGAATCAGGCACAGGAACCGGAATCGGGGCATGTTCACGCACATGATCAATATTGTTTACTATCGCTCGTTCAACTATGTCAATGCGATTTAAGGCGGCTCTGGCTAAGCGCAGCCCAGAACTGCGATCGGTCCTGTTTCTTCACTGAAGTCTGGAGGAAGCTCCGCTCCGGCGACGCATTTCTCAGAGGCGATCACGAGACCGCTGCCAGTGGCGGCGCCAATTTGGGCTAGGAAACTATTTTCCTTCAAGTGCCATCGAACCCCAGAAATGGAGCGGCTTGGTTGGAAGGGTGTATAATCCAGGCTACCGCTTGTGGGAGGTGTCCCGATGAAAGCATCTTTTTTCGTACGCTGGACGGCGGTTCTCGCGACCGCTTCAATGATGACTCTTCCCGCTACGTCGGCTCCCCAGGTGAGCCAGCAACCCGCACCTCAGGACCAATCGCCAACGCAGCAGGCTCAGTCAGCCGCCGACAAGGCTGATAATGGGCCGCTTCCCCAAACCACTGCACCTAATGTAAAGCCGGGCAGCGAGGCCGATGTGAACGCGATCGGGAACCGTGGCGTCGGCAAGGGCCTCGACTTCTATTCGCTCGAGCATGAAATTGCGCTGGGCAAGCAACTGGCTCAGGAAGTGGACCGCTCGGCGAAGTTCATCGACGACCCGGTCATAAATGAATATGTGAACCGCGTAGGACAGAACCTGGTGAGAAATTCGGACGCCCGCGTGCCGTTCACGATCAAAGTGATCGATTCAGACGTGGTGAACGCGTTCGCGCTTCCCGGCGGTTTTTTCTACGTGAACAGCGGGCTGATCCTGCATGCTGATGAGGAGGCCGAATTGGCCGGCGTCATGGCGCACGAAATCGCGCACGTATGCGCCCGGCATGGAACGAAGCAGGCGACCAAGGGCGACATCATGCAGATGGCGTCCATACCCGCGATGATCTTCATTCCTTATTCCTGGGCCGGTTACGCCATGTACCAGGGCATGAATTTCATGATTCCGGTAACGTTCCTGAAGTTCTCGCGCGATGACGAGCGCGAAGCCGACTATCTCGGCTTGCAGTACATGTACAAGGCCGGATACGACCCGAACGCGTTTGTCGCGTTTTTTGAAAAGGTCGAGGCGGACGAGAAAAAGGAACCAGGCACGATCCCTAAGGTTTTCTCGACGCATCCGCCGACGCCGGACCGCATCGAAGCAACGCAGAAGGAAATTGCCACGATCCTGCCGGCTCGCGACGAGTACATTGTGACCACGTCTGAGTTCAACACGGTGAAGGCGCGGCTGACAATGATCAACGCGAATATGAAAGTGAAGGATTCGAAGGGTCCGTCGCTGCGCAAACGCAATGACCAGAAGGGCGGCAGTACGACGACCACGTCAGACCCGAATTCGACGAGCTCGGATGACAGCGACCGGCCGACACTGAAGCGCCGGCCGGATGACGACCAAACCCAGAGTCCAAATCAGACGTCGAGCCCTAACCAGAACTCGAGTCCGAATCAGAACCAGAGCCCGAATCCAAATCAG
>Ga0187783_10000120_pt1 | contig 58495 bp, 55 predicted proteins | sample 1015_SJ02_MP02_2_FD_132471 | JGI IMG/M metagenome (GOLD analysis project Ga0187783, IMG submission 132471) | Tropical peat soil microbial communities from peatlands in Department of Meta, Colombia - 1015_SJ02_MP02_20_MG | ecosystem: Environmental > Terrestrial > Soil > Wetlands > Peat | place... | reverse complement strand
CCTCGGTGATATAGCGTCCGTCGAGGATCGCCTCCACGACCCCCGTTAGTGGGTCGAGCATCACAATCGTGGCCTGGTGGGTCTCGAGGCCACGCTCGGTGTTCCTGGCACATACAGTCACTAGTTTGGCGCCGAGCGCCGGCAGCGACGCCACGTAGCACGGCATCAGCCCAAACAGGGAATGCTCCGCGCCAAAGGCGAACACTGTGCGCACCGGCTGCCGCACTCTTCCCGCTGAAAATTCGACCAACGCCTGCTCCATGGCCTCGATCAGATCGGCCATGCGCAGTCGAGCGCGGACCTCGTCTTCGCTGAGAAATCGTGGAGACTTCACGCCACAACCCAGTTGACGGCGACTTCGGTGACGCGGTCGTGCCTAGGTGGCAGATCGTCATCGTCGACACTGAGCGACCTGTTGGGTGAAAAGAACACGGACAGGCTCGTGGTGTCTTGGCGGGGTCGGGCCGCGATCACCAGTCTCCCCCCCGATCCTCCGGCGAGGGGGATTTTAGCGGAAGCGGCGCCAGCATGCCACCCGGGTAGCGCCTTAGCGAATTACGGGCGCTCCGCCCATCCAAGTGCCCATTCAACTTCACAGTACGGACCTCTGGAGCCTAGCGCTGTATAATCTGCCCTCGAATTGCTGCATCCATGAATCGCCGAGAATTTCATGCCTCGATTTGGAAACTCTCTGTTGCAGGGCTCCTTGCTCAGCGCGCGCTAGCCAATCAGGAGGCAGAGACCCCTTTCGAAATCGCCGAGCTCTACAAGAGCAGTATCGTTATGGACTCGCTGTGTAGCCCGTTTGTCGATTTGGAGTCGTCGCCGAGCATTGAGCTCGTGGCAACGGTTCGGCAGTCGGGGATTACCGCGGTCAATTGCACGGCCGAGGGTTCGGACTTCGAGGGGGCAGTCAAGAGCCTTGCTTCGCTTGAAACGCTGGCCGAGAAGCGTTCTGACGCTTTGACCATCATTCGCAAATACTCGGATATTGCTCGCGCCAAGCGCGAGGATAAGGTGGGCATCATTGTGGGGTTCCAACAGACGCTGTTTCTGGAAGAGAACCCCGATCGCATCGAGATGTTCCGCGGCCTTGATGTGCGCATTATGCAGATCACCTACAACACCCGCAATGCTTTTGGCGACGGCTGCCTGGAGCCGGGCAATGCCGGGTTGAGCAATGCAGGGATTGCGGCAGTTGAGAAGATGAACGAAATTGGAGTTGCTGTCGACTTGAGCCACAGCGGGTATCGCACTACGAGCGAAGCGATCTCCGCCTCTTCGGGGCCGGTCCTGATCTCACATTCAGGCTGTGCGGCGGTCTATCCGCATCCCCGCAACAAACCCGACGAGGTCCTCAAGTCTTTGGCGGATCGCGGCGGCTATTTTGGTGTGTATCTCATGCCCTACCTGGTTGCCTCTCCCACGGTGCCGACTCGACAGCACGTGCTCAGTCACTTGGTGCACGCGATTGATGTCTGCGGCGCCGATCATGTCGGAATCGGCTCCGATGGCTCGATTCAGGCGATCGTTCTCACCTCCGCACAGAGGGCCGAATTCGACGCCGACATAGCACGCCGCAAAAAGCTCGGTATTGGCGCGCCTGGCGAGGATCGGTATCCCTTTGTGCCTGATCTGAATGGACCGGATCACATGCAAATCATAGCGACGGAACTTGCGCGTCGCGGTCAGCGATCCTCCGTGATCGAAAAAGTGCTGGGTGCAAATTTCCAGCGGGTGTTGGGTGAAATCTGGGGAACGGGTTAGAACGGGCCCGCGACGCCCTGCGCACGCGCCTCCAGGCGATGACAGACGACGAGCTGCTGAAGTTCGGAAAGCGGATGCACAGCCTGGTCTACCCGCTCACGTACGACGGCGACGGGAAGCCGATGGTGACGGCGTTCTCGATTCAGCTCGACGAACGCGTGGCGTGGGCCCGGTGTTCGATGTGCGCGACCTGCGAAACAATTCCAGGCGGCCTGCACGCGACCGGGGCTCGGCCAGCGCGAGGGCGATCATCGCCACGGGTTTCGATACAGCGGGCTCACGATTCATGATCTGCGTCGGTCCGCCATTCGAAACCTCCGGCTCACTGGAACGGACGAAAAAGTGGCGATGATGATCAGCGGCCACAAGACACGCAGCACGTTCGACCGCTACAACATTGTGACCACGACGGACGTGCGCTCAGCACTGGAACGAGCAGCAGCCAAGAAGCCCGCCTAAAATTGATGCACTTTTGATGCAAGAGGGCACGGCCTAAATTGACGCAAGTGCGGCAAGTAGCTGAAAGGAATGGTGCCGAGGGGCAGAGTTGAACTGCCTACGCCGGCCTTTTCAGGGCCGCGCTCTACCGGTGAGCTACCTCGGCATCGGCACAACCAAGGATTCTACGGAAAACTGGGTGGGCCGCAAAGCGAAAAGCGGACTGGAGAAAAGCGAACGAGGCGGTCGCGTTGCGGTTACCGTCACTCGGCAAGGCGCTGCCACCTTCGAACCTCAGCGATCCGCTTGAACTGTACCAGTTCGCCCGCCCACTACCTGATGGTCGCGGTTTCCCCATATCAACCGGGCAGGACCCTTGCCCGTGACGGTTTTTCCGGTGAAGCCGATCCGTCCTTCGCGAATAAGTTCGGAGAAGTCGAAACTATCGTCGGCGGATCTGGCTACGCTGTTAATGTGCGCTTGGTCCTTCAATTCGGGAAACGATAACCCGCCGGTGACTAATTCACCATCCTCGTACATCATCACGTCCATCTTGCCGTTGAGCAGGATGCGCCAGTCGAATCGCACACGCATGTCGCGGACCTCAGCCACGGAAACCGCGATGTTGGTGGTGCAGTTGTTGGTCAACGCGTTATACCACTCGGGACGCGCATGCAAGCGATTGGCTCGTTCCAGGTAGTCCAGGAAGATGGCGCGCGCCAACGGCGGCTTCGCCCTTGTGCGAAACAGGTACACCTCTTCGCTCTTGCGGTAATTGGTACGCAATCGAATGACGTCGCGCTCGTCGCTGACAATATAAGCGAGGGTGTACTGGCGAAAGAAGCCGCCGATGGCGGAATAGCCCTGGCCCACGACGTTTCGCGTCTCAATCGACATGGCGACATGGTTCTCATCACCGAAATCGAAGCTGACAATGGGGTGCGCGATCCAGGGAGATCCCCACCAGGTGATAAAGATGTCGAGGCCGCGGAGTTCCGCCAAGTTGTAGAAACGGGCCTCCCAATCACAGGTGTAACTGTCCTCGGTGCGGTAGGTGCAGTTGCGCAGGTCGCGGATGATAACCTGTTCGCCATGGATTTCAGCATACGAGGTTCTCGCGTTGTCAAGCCGCCAGGCGCGATTGTTCGACGGCTTCAGCGAAAACCACCACAGGGCGGCAATCGCGAATCCAACGAATGCAACCACCAGCCCCCCACGGCGGAGGAACAACAGGGCTCCCCCTATCACCAAGAGGTACAACACCGATGCCGGCGTCCGTAATAGTCGGACGGGTAGGTCAAAGTGCAGTGCTGCGGCCGCCCACACAGTGAACAGCAGAGCGATGATGGTTGCCAGCGCAAACGCGATCCTACGCACCCATCGCATGCCGCCGATCCACCTACTTCGACTGAGGAGGCGTGCTTGATTCCGCCGTGTTCGTCCCACTTGCCTGTTTCGTCTGGTGGGCGTTCGGTTTCGGAACGATTGTGCCAATCACGTGTTTGTTCTGCTCGTAGTTGACGTGCGCTTTTCCTGGACTGGCTACGAGCCAGAACCAGCGCGTCGCGTTCTCTGCGGGCTGATTCTGCACATCCAAATCGTGCCTCGGTACCTTAGCTTGGGCCGGGTCAGGAGCCAGCCACGTAAGTAAGTCATCCGGGTCGCTCCAAGCGATGAGTCGCGGCGGATCTTGATGGGCTTGGGCGCGAAGACGAGCCCAGCGCCCCAGGTGCGTGGTCAAGGCTACGTTCTTTGTATTTTCCAAGTCCGCCAGTTCTAGCAGCCTAATCTGATTGGCGAAGAAATAGACATGGGAAGTTTGGGTGAGAATTTTGTCGAATCTATTTTGCCAATCTGAAGAGGTCACACCCTGCTGGCTGCTTTCTAGATCGAGTGCAGAGAATATAAGGTAGCTTCCGAGGCTATGCGAGACAATTACGAACTCCTGATGCTCTGCCGACGTAACCGAGGCCAGCACGACTTCCCGAATGCCTTCGAGAATGTAATCTTCCATCGGCCCAACGGCCAGGAGTGCGTCCGCAAAACTCCAGTCGAGGATATCTCGTTTTAGCGAGCTATTGAGCGCGGCTGGCTTTGGCCAAGGCTGCTGGCGCTCCTGGATATCGTTCTGAGTGATCCACGCATACGATTTAAACCTGTTGGGGGTGGAGTCTTCAACCGTCTTCGCGGCGCAGGTTTCAAAATGTTTCTTGTCGAGGCCGATCAGTGCTGCCTCCTTGGCGATAATCTGGCGGCATTTTGCGGAAAAAACCAGCGGCCACCAATTGATTTCGTCCACGTAGATAGCTGTGCCGTTCCTGCTGATAAGCTTGTAGCGATCGACGAATGGCGTGGCGGCGCGCCAATCGTTGCTATCGCGTTTCCAAACCTCCTCGTCGAAATACGAGAGTGAAGGAGGCGCTGCATCGGGGGCGAAATCCCGTTCATTGGCGTAGATCCTTCCCTCGAGCTCGTTGCTGGTGCAGCTGATCCGCTTGCAAAAGCTCTTTCTGAAAGGTTCGGAGACTTCGAAGTTCTGCGTTCCGGCGTTGCGTTTGGATGTATTAATTCCGATACCGTGCACGTAAAAGATATGGAGCTGGGACTGTCCTGCCTCTGCGCGCTTCAGCGAATCGGCCAGTGATGCGGCAGCTTGTGGTTGGGGGGTGGCGGCGACTTGACCCCAGGAGATCTCCGCGAAGCTAGCCACAAGGATGGCGAGAAATGTGACTCGCTGCTTTCGATGCGAAATAAGGGAAATCGCGTGCCTCATCACCTGGCCTGCCAGGTGCTGGGAGGGTATCACATCAACTGTGTAGCAAGATGTCTGTACAGCAGGGGCAGGATCCGCTCATCGGCAAAAATTGAGACTTGGATTGCTCGACAGTGAAATCAGCGCGCGGACTGGTCGAATTCGCGCATCCAATCCTTCTTTTTGAGGACTTCACGGGGCTTGGAACCGTCGGCGGGCCCAACGATTCCATCTTTCTCCATTAGGTCGATCAGGCGCGCAGCACGGCCATAGCCAATTCGCAGGCGACGTTGGAGTGTGGAGGTCGAGGCCCGCCCCATTTCGCAACAGACGCGCACCGCGTCCTGGTAGAGTTCGTCGTCGACATCATCGTCTCCGCCTTCCGTGTCCACCGCTGCGCCCGCCGCGCTGGAGGCGATTGCATCCTTGGGGGGCCTGAGCAGCTCTTCGTTGTAAATCGCTTTTGCTTGCTCCCGCCAAAAATCGCAAACGGCGACCACCTCGTTTTCGTGAACGAAAGGGCCATGAATGCGATGTAGACGCGATGATCCAGCCGGTAGGAAGAGCATGTCGCCCTTGCCGAGTAAGGATTCCGAGCCGTTGGAATCGAGGATGGTGCGCGAATCGACTTTGCTCGCCACACGGAAAGAGATGCGCGCAGGAAAATTGGCTTTGATGAGGCCGGTGATGACATCAACCGAAGGGCGTTGCGTAGCGAGAATCAGATGAATGCCGACGGCGCGCGCCATTTGCGCCAGACGCGTAATCGATTCCTCGACGCCATTGGTGTCAACCATCATGAGGTCGGCCAGCTCGTCGATGACGATAATCAGATAGGGAAGCGGTCGGTGCTCCTCCTTCTCCGTGTTCTCGAACAGGGAAAGCGACTGGCCTTTTTCGAATGTGCGGTTGTACTGCTCGATGTTGCGCACGCCGCGCTGCGCCAGCAGCTTGAGACGGCGCTCCATTTCGCGTGTGGCGTTGCGGAGAACGTTGGCGGCGACTTTCGGATCGGTGACCACCGGCGTGAACAAGTGCGGGATATCGGCGTAGAGGCCCAACTCTAGGCGTTTCGGGTCCACGAGCACCAGCTTCATCTCTTCGGGTGTAGCCTTATAGAGCATGCCCATCAGCAGGGAATTGATGAAGACGCTCTTGCCCGTGCCCGTCGAGCCCGCAATGAGCAGGTGCGGCATCTGCGTGAGGTCGGTGGTGCGAATCCGGCCGATCAAGTCCTTTCCAAGGGGCAGTGTCAGTTTGGAGGAGGAGTGCGAAAATTCGGGAGACTCGGTCACGTCGCGAAGAGCAATCGTCTCGCGGCGCGCATTCGGTACTTCGATTCCTACGGTGGATTTGCCGGGAATACGCTCAATCAGAATCGATTCAGCGCGAAGAGCCAAGCAGAGGTCGTCGCCAAGCCCGGTGATCCGACTGTACTTGATGCCCGCTTCGGGCTTGAACTCGAATGTGGTCACGACTGGGCCGGGATTGATTTGCGTGACGTGGCCTCCGACTTCGAATTCGCCGCACTTCTGCTCGATGGCGCGAGCGTAGTCTTTCAGCTCCGACTCGTCCATTCTTTCGCTGCGCTCGGCGCTGCGCAGCAGCGTTGTGGAAGGGAGGCGGAAACTCATTTTGCTGCGTGCGATTTTCGGATCGGAAGCGCTCCTTTTCAAATCGGGAGCCAAAGCGACCTCGTGGAATTCAACGACGAGCGGAGTGTGCTCAGAAGAAGCGGCGCTCATCGATTCCGCCGATGAGTTCTCTTCTTCGTCTTCTTGTTGTTCCTTGGCGGAAATACGTTGCTGCGGGACGGGTCGACGGCCGGCAATCTTGATCTCCTCCACTTGTTTCCGGAGACGGGTGGCTTCGCGTGCTTCGCGCCACTGCCGGAGACGCTCGATCCAGCTCCCGATGACGCCGTCGGCTGCCATCGGCCTCTTGGCCCACTCCGCGGCGGCGCGGAAAGAGAAGCTCGTAGTGAGGAACAGTGCAGTCAGGAGTGACGCAAGGGAGACCAGGTTTGCTCCGATAGGGTTAAATCCGGCACGCAAGCCCTGCGCCAGGGCCTTGCCGAGCATCCCGCCGGGCGGAAGCGCGCCGCGAACCTCAGACATATGGATGAGAGTTAGTTCGGCAGCCGAGGATGCGAGCAGGAGCACGCCCCCGATGACTTTGGCCAGGGGAGCCTCAACCACTTGACTGCGGAACCAACGCATCGCTAGCAGGAACATTCCGATTGGGAAGAGAAAGGCTGCATAGCCCGCAAGCTGAAAGCAGACATCGGCCAAATAGGCGCCGAACGGGCCGATCCAGTTGCGCGCTGGACCTGTTCCGGGCGGTGCGGCTGAGACGTTGAACGAAGCGTCTTGGGGAGAATAAGAAAGCAAGCTGAGCGCTAACAAAATCGCGACACTGAGGCCGACGAAGCCGACTAATTCGTTAAGGCGTTTATTTTCAGTTGGCGTAAGAACGCGCACGATAAATCTCCGTATAACCCGAGGACACCTACCGGTCGATCGGGTTGACTCAACAGGGGGAGGGGATGCCGGCCCTGCTGCAAGTCGCGCGGGCGCTGTCGCGCGATCGGTTCGGAGGAGCGGACTCGACTATAGCAAACAGGGCGAGGGAGTAAACAGCGAACTTTGCTCGGTTTCCTCTGGGCTACGCGGTCGGAAAGGGATAGGCGGCATAGGCAAGCGAAGGAGGATCGATGGCCGACACTTTGATCGAAAGTGTTTCCGACACAGCGTTTTGGATAGCGCACTATCGAGCTATTGAAACGAAACGGCGCGACGCGCTTTTCCGTGACCCTCTGGCTGGCGTTTTGGCGGGAGACCGTGGCGAGAAGATTGCGCGGGCGATGCCGATGAGTTTCTGGACCTCGTGGAGCGTCGTGATGCGAACCTGCATCATCGACGACTTTATTCGATCGGCAATTGCCGAGGGTGTGGACACAGTCTTGAACCTCGGAGCGGGCCTGGACACCCGTCCCTACCGGATGGATCTACCGCCATCGCTGGTCTGGTTCGAGGCCGACTATCCGCGCCTGATCGAGTACAAAGCAGAGCGGTTAGCAGGAGAAACGCCGCGTTGTCGGCTAGAGCGCATGAAGCTGGACCTGTCGGATGCCGTCGAGCGTCGGCCGATGTTGGCGGGGATCGATGCGCGTGGGACGAAGATCGTAGTCCTTACCGAGGGAGTGGTCCCGTATTTAAGCGAGGCGGAGGTTGGTTCGCTGGCGGCGGATCTGAGGACGATGGACCATGTCCGGTATTGGATCGCCGAATATCTTGCGCCGGAGATCGTAAAATATCGAAACCGCGGGCTCATGCGTCGGAGCTTGCAGAACGCTCCTTTCAAATTTGAAACGGCAGACTGGCTCGGATTCTTTCGGAGGCACGGATGGTGCTCGAAAGAAATTCGCTACCTGGTCGAGGAGGCGGAGCGGTTTAACAGGCCCATTCAATTACCTCCGATTCTGAGAGTTCTTCTCACGATTCGTGGGGTATGGAGCTCTCCGGAAAAACGAGAGGCTTACCGAAAGCTTGCCGGGTACGCCATGTTGGAGCGGGCAGTGTGATTTTCCCAGGAAACCGATCAGTAGCCGGACCGATACAAGAACGCGACGGCGAGGGCGAAGATGAGGCAATAGACGCCAAACCAATACCAGCGACCTTCCTCAAGCCAACGGCTCAACCATTTCAGCGCCAACAAACCAGCCAGAAAGGCAAACAGGGCGCCGTAGAGGCTGGATGTGACGCTCGGCATCAGCGGACCCAGGTGACCGCGCTGCGACTCCAGCACTCTCCATCCCTCCCGCGCGATGGCAGCCGGCGTAAGGACCACCGCCAGCGCGAAGCTGAAATCCTCGGCACGCATCTTGGCCACGCCGGCGAGCATGGCGGTGGATATCGTTGCCCCGGAGCGAGAAAACCCGCGAAAAGGGAGCGACAATCCCTGTACGGCACCAATCCACATGGCCTGCCCGGGCGTCATTTCGGCGCCGGGGGGAGGTGGCTCGGTGCGCTGTGTCAGCAGCCCCGCCGTCAGAATCAGAACGCCGACAGTCGCCAAAGCCGATGCGATCAGGTCGAGGCGGTCGAACAGCTGTTCGACCCAGGCATGAGGCTGATGGCGTAGGAGAACCTTTTCGATACCTTCGGTGACCACGCCACCGACGGTCGCCGTCAGGATCACGGCCAAGATCAGCGCGATCGCGAAGTTCTTGCGGTCGAGCCTGTTCTGAAAGAAGGCCCGACGCCAGCGGCGCCAAAAATAAACAATCACCGCAAACATCGTCCCGGTGTGCAGCATAACCAGTAGCAGAGTGGTTTCGGGAGCAGCCGGATCCATGCCCATCAGTTTTTCTGCGACGATGACGTGGGCGGAGCTCGAAATCGGAAGTAGTTCGGCCAAGCCTTGCACAACGGCGAGTATGATCACGTGCAGCAGTGACATCAATGCGCCTCCCCGCGCTCGCGGCCCATTCCGATGCACGAACGCCGAAGAAGAAAATTTGCTGAGACCGCCGCGTCAGGCAAGGAGCTTGGCCATGGAATAGGCGTCGCGGCCGCCGGGATAGTAGCGCTTCTTAAGCCCGCGAGTACGATAGCCGTGCTTGCGCCAGAACGCAATGGCGGAGGCATTGTCGACGGCTGTTTCCAGCGCGATTTCGCGGACGCCGCCGGCCGCCAGGCGCCGCTCGGCCTGGGTCAATAAGAGTGATCCCACGCTGTGGCGACGGTAGCGCTCGAGGACATCGATGGTGATGACGTAGCCCCATTCGTCCTGGTGCGCGGTAAGAATGAAGCCGATGGGCTTGCCGCTGGTTTCTGCCACGATGCAATCCGAGCCGGGGAAGCGCAGGTAGTTGCGAAGTTCGCGGCGCGAATAGGCAACGGCAGGCTCGTAGCAGGCCTGGTCGATTTCATAGAGCGCCTCGAAGTCAGAGGGCGCGTAGGCGCGAAGGGCGAGTTTCATCGGAGACCGATTGAGAGTAGCGGTGCGGGCAGCAATGCGGAAGGCAAAATTCGGGAGTGGGCGGCCAGGGCACGAAGGGAGGTCGTCTTGCGCACGACTCGCAGGCTGGGGTACTAGACTTCCAGGATGACGGGGAGGATGAGGGGCCGCTTGGCCGTATGCTTGTTCAAGTACCGCTTCAGATCGACACGAATCTTTTCCTTGATGACGCCCCAGTCCATTTTCTCTTCGTTGCTCGAGAGCTCGACAGTTTTCAGAATCACTTCACGGGCTTTTGCCAGCGTTTCCTGCCCGTCTTCGGCCGGAAGGAATCCGCGGGTGACAATCTCGGGTGCAAGCTCGATATCCCCCGTATGTTTGTCGATAACGATGATGGGCACGACCACCCCATCCTCGGACAGGTGCTTGCGGTCGCGAATCACGACTTCTTCGACCTCTTCGAGCGAGCCTGAGTCGACCATCACGCGGCCAGCGGGCACCGGTTCCCGCAGGTATGCCCGGCCATCGGGGGTGAACTCGACCGGGCGGCCAGTCTCGAGCAGAAGCACCTGGCCGGATACGGCGCCGAGCTGTCCGGCGAGCGCGGCATGCTGAAACAGTTGACGATACTCCCCATGGAGGGGCACGAAATATTTCGGACGCACGAGTTGCAAAAGAATTTTCATCTCTTCCTGACTGGCGTGGCCGGAAACGTGAATCGGAGCATTGCGCCCGCTTTCGTAATAAACCAGCACGCGCCGGCGGAAAAGGTGGTCGATCATTCGGAAAATGGCCTTTTCGTTGCCAGGGATGATCCGCGCCGACAAGATCACAGTGTCGTTTTCAGTCAGGCTGAGCAGCCTGTGGTTATCCACCGCGATGCGAGAGAGAGCAGACATCGGTTCGGCCTGCGTTCCGCTCGCGAGAATGACGAGTTTCCGCGGATCGAAGGTGCGGATGTCCTGAGGACGGACGACGCTGCCATCGGGAACGTGCAGTTTGCCGAGGTCGTGAGCGATTTCGATGTTGTCCACCATGCTGCGGCCGACGAAAGCGACCTTGCGGCCGACCGAGCGCGCGATATCGATCACCTGCTGGATGCGGTGAATCGAACTGGAAAAACACGAGACGACGATTTTGGCCGGTGCGGCGCGAAACAGCTCTTCCAGGCGCACGACGACGGCGCGTTCCGAGGGCGTGAAGCCGGGGCGTTCGACGTTGGTGCTGTCACTGAACAGCGCGAGCACTCCCTGTTGGCCGTAGCGGGCGAAGGCGTGGAGGTCGAAGGGCTTTCCATCGACGGGAGTCGGATCGATTTTGTAATCGCCGGTGTGAATAATCGTGCCGACGGGGGTACGAATCGCCAGAGCCACGCAATCGATGGTGCTGTGTGTAACATGCAGATATTCGATCTTGAACGGACCGATTTCACTCGTTTCGCCCGGTGCGACCTGGTGCAGGCGCGCGATGTCGAGCAGGGCGTGCTCCTCGAGTCGTCGCCGCACAAGAGCCAGAGTGAACTCGGTGCCATAGACGGGCACATTGAGATCCGCGAGGATGTAAGGCATCGCGCCAATGTGGTCTTCGTGACCATGCGTTAGCACGATCGCGCGGAGCATGTGCTTGTTCTGCTTTAAGTAGGTGATGTCCGGGATGACGATATCGACGCCAAGCAACTCCTGCTCGGGAAACATGAGGCCCGCGTCGATGACGATCATGTCGTCGCCTGAGCGCAGCGCGAGCATGTTCATGCCAAACTCGCCTAGCCCGCCCAGGGGGATGGCCCACAACGAAGGTGTACTCAAGTGGCTTTCTATCCCAGCACTTCGCGGAGTATCGTATCACAGCCCGCATGGTTGAGCCTTTTTCAGCTGGGACGACCGACCGAACTAGGCCGTCCATCGCTAGAAGCCGTCTGGATGGAAACGCGAACCGAGCGGCTGTCGGCCAGTTTCCCGAAACTCCTCGAAAGTCGGTAAGATGAGCTGCCCATGAAGCGCATCGTCATTCTAGGTTCAACAGGCTCGATCGGACGACAGTGTCTGAGCGTGATTGATTCGTTGCCGGGACGTTTTGAAGTTGTAGGGCTGGCGGCGGGTTCCAACGTACGTCTGGCCGCCGAGCAGACCAGGAGACACCGACCGAAGGTTGTGTCCCTAGCGACGGAGAAAGCGGCTGCCGAGTTGTGCGAAGCTTTGAAACTGCTCGGGGAAAACAAGCCGCGGAGTGCGAAACGAGAGGCGCCGCCAGAAGTCTTGTTTGGCGCCGAGGGCCTTGAACGCGTCGCCACTCATCCCGACGCCGATACGGTGCTCTCGGCGACAGTTGGCGTCGTGGGACTGCGCGCGACGTTTCAAGCAATCGAGCACGGGAAGAACATCGCGCTAGCGAACAAAGAAGTGCTCGTTGCTGCAGGAGAGGTCGTGATGGCGGCGGTGGCGCGCTGCGGCGTGTCGCTGCTACCTGTCGATAGCGAACACAACGCCATTCATCAGTGCCTGCGCAGCGGTGTGCCAGGTGAGGTGAAGCGCCTGGTGCTCACCGCTTCGGGAGGCCCCTTTCGTAGAACGCCAGTTTCGCGGCTCGCCCAGGTAACACCGAAACAGGCGCTGGCGCACCCCAACTGGAGGATGGGGCGGAGGATCACAATCGATTCCGCCACGTTAATGAACAAGGGTTTTGAAGTGATCGAAGCACGGTGGCTGTTTGGCATGGAGCTTGAGAAAATTCACGTCCTGATCCACCCGCAGTCGACCATTCACTCGATGGTCGAATTTGTCGACGGATCGATCTTGGCGCAACTCGGGCCTACCGATATGCGTATGCCGATTCAGTACGCGCTAACGTATCCGGATCGGATCGCATCTAATCATTGTGCGCTCGACTGGGAGACGATGCGCCGGCTGGACTTCGCCGCTGTACCTCAACGGAAGTTTCGATGCTTGGAATTAGCCAAGGAGGCGTTGGGACAAGGGGGACCGTTGCCCTGCGCGCTGAACGCCGCCGATGAGGTTGCCGTGGCGGCTTTTCTGGAACGACGGCTGCCCTTTACGGCAATTCCGACCGTAATCGAGGGAGTGCTCGAGCGCATGCCTCAGACGGTGCTAGGCGGCATTGACGACGTGCTTGCCGCAGACGCAGAGGCGCGGCGGCTGGCGCGCGTGGAAGTCGATCGGGCGCTGACAGCTAAGCCCGGGCGACGCTGACCCCGGGCAGGCGACCGCCAGGCGTGGGCACGCGATGTTTGGCGATCCGCGGCGTGCTCTCAACACGCGATATAAGCAGAATCGTTTTTCTGACATAATAAACAACTCGCGAGGAATGAACTGGAAGAACCGATGACCGATACACTTCGAATGATACTGGCTGGGGGCGTTGTGCTCGGTGTCCTCGTGCTGCTACACGAATGGGGACATTTCATCGTAGCGAAATGGTGCGGCGTTCGGGTCGACGTCTTTTCCATTGGCTTCGGGCCGCGCATTTGGGGCCTGAAGCGCGGCGATACAGATTATCGCGTGAGCGCGCTGCCGCTGGGGGGCTACGTTCGCATGGCGGGGGACAATCCGGTCGAAGAACGCACCGGGGCACCCTACGAGTTCCTATCCCGGCCGCGCTGGCAGCGCTGCTTAATCGCTCTTGCCGGGCCCACCATGAACGTTCTGCTTACGTTCCTGATTTTCTGGGGAATTTACTGGTTTGCGGGCAGTCCGGTTGAGGTCTACTTGAACCGGCCGGCAGATGTTGCCGCGATCCCCGAGGACGTCGCGGTCTTGCCTTCCAACGTTTTGCCCGGGGACCGAATTCTGGCGATCAACGGGGTCGGCACTCCGACCTGGGAGCGTGTGTTCACGCAAGTGGACAAAACCAAGCCTGGCGCGACGCTGGCGATCACGGTGCGGCGCGAAGGATCGCAGAAGACTCTCGAGGCCAAAGTCCCTGAGCACGCTAGCTCCACCGATTCCGTCGTGGGGTATCCGAACATGCCTGCCGTGATCGATGAGGTCGCGATTGGGCTCCCGGCGGAACGGGCCGGGATGAAGGCAGACGACCGAATCGAGCAGATCAATGGGCAGCCGGTCACAAGCTGGATGCAGCTGCTCGATCAAGTGCGCAATTCCGAGGGCCGTACGATCCACTTCGTGGTGCGGCGCGGCACGGCCGAAATACCTATGGACATCACGCCCGTGCGCTCGATGGACGCGGGCGGCGAAATGATCTGGCAGGTCGGAATCCAGGAAAAGGCACAAGATGTGTACGAGCGCCAGGGATTTGTACAGTCGTTCGAGGATGCCGGTTCGGCGACGCTTTCCGGCATCCGTCAGATCGGGCAGGTTCTGGGCGGGCTGTTCGATGGCAAGGTGTCGGTACGGGACTTGCAGACGGTTGTCGGTATCGCCCGGGAAGCAGGGCAGGCCGCGCAGCGGGGCCCGATGAGGTTGCTCGAGCTCACTGCCATCATCAGTTTGAATCTGGGGCTGCTGAATCTGCTTCCGATACCGATTCTCGACGGAGGGCACATCCTTATGTTGGCGATCGAGGGGACGCTGCGGCGGGAATTAAGCATCGCCTTCAAGGAGCGATTGGTTCAGGTCGGGCTTGTTTTCCTCCTGGCGTTCTTTGCCTTCGTCATGTACAACGACATCCTCCGAGTGATCCAGGCTCACCACTAGGCCTTCTGGTATAATGCCGGTCAGGTCCTCGGCATGGCCTCAACACCCGCACATCGCGTATCGACGGGCGAACGCATCAATGTGGAGGAGGCAGGCCACCTTCAGCGCGAACTCGGCGCTCGCCGCATCCGTCTGACGCGCCAGCGTCGCGTGGTTCTCAAGGTGATGGAATCAGCCCCACGCCACATGGACGCCAACGAGATCCTGGAACGGGCGCAACAGATCGACCCGGAAATTACGCGTGTCACCGTGTATCGCACTCTGGACCTGCTGAAACGTCACGGACTCATCGACGAACTCGACTTACTGCATCTTCGCGGCCACCGCCACTACTACGAGAGCCACGGCCCGCGCGATCACATTCATGTGGCGTGCGTTGGCTGCGGTAAAGTGCGCGAAGTCGAAAGCCCGCTCTATGAGGAACTGAAGCAGCAGATTTCGCGGGACTGTGGCATCGAGATCACGGTGGCACGCACCGAGATCGGCGGACTTTGCGAGAATTGTCGCGCGAAGGCGTGAATCGGTCATCCCTCAGTTGGTCACGGACGGGGCAAGAGGCCATTGTCCTGTCGAGCTTCAAAATATCGCGTTGCTATTTCGATATCACGAAGGATCTGCTGGCGAAGCTCGCCCGGGCTTGAAAACTTTCGTTCGTCGCGGAGGCGTGCCCAAAAGCTCAGTTCCAGTGGACCGGCTGTGATCGTCTGATCAAATCCGACCAGGTGGGACTCGATGGTCGTGTGTGCGCCGTCGAAAGTGGGCCGGACGCCGATATTCGTGGCCGCGCGGTACGTCCTCCCTTCGAGGACCGCTTCGGTGGCGTACACGCCAGCCTTGGGCAGCAGTTCTTGTTCCGTCACCAGATTCAGAGTGGGGACAACGAGCTTTCGGCCCTGGCCGGTTCCCGGTTTGATTTCCCCCGCCAGGCTGAAGGGTCGACCCAGCATGCGGCGTGCCTCGTCCACCTTGCCTTCGCGCAGGGCGTTGCGGATCGCCGTACTGGAGACGGCGACGCCGTCGGCTGTCAGCGGCGGAACGATTTCGACCTCGAAGCCGAGTTTGCGTCCGAGATCGGTGAGCAGCTGTGCGTCGCCCGCCTGGCGGTGACCAAAGCGAAAGTTACCGCCGATCAGTACCGCCTGAGCGCGCATGGCCTCCACAAGATACTGCGCGACGAATTCCTGAGGACTGAGGTTTGCCAGTGCGGCATCAAAAGGTGCCACGAGCACCGTCTCGATACCGAGGACACGGATCGCGGCTAGCCGTTGCTCAAGTGTCTCGAGCAGGGCAGGGGCCTCGGAGGGGCGTAGCAGCCGCGCAGGATGCGGGTAGAAGGTAAGAACGGCGCTCGTCAGATTCTCACGTCGCGCGCGATCATGAAGTCTGCGAAGGATTTGCTGGTGGCCAAGATGCACACCGTCGAAATTGCCGATGGTCACAGCCGAATGCTTCCTTTGATCGCCGAAATGCGCAATCCATTGATCTGCGGAATCAACGATGGCGAAAGGCATTAGACGCCGACCTCGAGCTGCAGGCCGTCATAGGCAAGACGAACATTGGCGGGTAAGCGAGCATTGGTTTGCGCGTGCCCTAAATCGTGGCAGATGTGCGTAAACCACGCCCGTTTCGGTTGCAGCTCTTCGACAAGCGCTAGGGATTGCTCGACATTGGAGTGCGTTGGGTGAGGGGTGTAGCGCAGCGCATCGAGGATGAAGTCGTCGAGATGGCAGAGCAGCGCCTTGGAAGGTTCCGGCACGGTGCTGAAGTCGGTCAGGTAAGCGGAGTTGCCGAAGCGAAAGCCGAGCACCGGCTGCGTTCCATGCATCGCGGGGACCGGGACGATTCGCGTGCCAAACAAATCGAACGGCCCGTCGATTTCACGCAGCTCGATCAGGGGCAGCGTGCTGCCCGGCAGCGCCTGTTCAAAAATATAGAAGAACTGACGGCGCAGGGTGTCGAGTGTATCGCGCGATGCGTAGACAGGCACAACCGACCTCTGTTTCAGGTTGAACGGGCGGATGTCATCGAGGCCTAGGATGTGGTCCGCGTGGCCATGGGTAAACAGGACAGCGTCGAGGCGATCGATGCGCGCACGTATGGCCTGGCAGCGGAAGTCCGGGGTCGTGTCGATCACGACATTGCGTCCGCCGTAGGACAGCAGCACCGAAGGCCGCATGCGCTGATCGTGCGGGTCGGTTGATTCGCACACCGAGCAATGGCAAGCGAGCGTTGGTACCCCCATCGAAGTGCCTGATCCGAGGACTGTCAGTTGAAGGGAGGACATGAATCCGACGGGGTGGATTAAGTGCCTACTTCTTTTGGGTTGCCTTTTTTGCCATCGCGTCCGTAGCGGCCTTGGAAACTTCCATGAATGTCAGCTTCAGGCTGCCGAGCACTTCAACCAGCAAATCATCATCCGCTTTGGCGAGATTGCCGCGGGTTTTATCGCGCAACTCATCCAGCATATCGATCATTTCGCGGGCGCCCTCCAGATCGAGGAAGGCCTGGCCTGTTCGCGGATCTGCCATTCCGCCCATCATCGCGGCGGCATTGCGGGTCAGGAAGTCCACGAGCATCTGAAAATTACGTGAGGGCGCAATGGTTTCGGCAGGCTCAGCCGACTGAGGCAGCCTGCCATCGGTGGGCACAGATGTGGGGCGCTTTTCCTGAGCGCTGCTCTTGGCCGTCGAGCTCTTGCGGGCTGCTGCTTCCTCGTCGCGGCGCTCTTGCTCGACGGCTTCCTTGCGCAGTTCGCCTTCTTCGGTAAAGAGCCGGCGGTCGACTACCTTGAAGCTTTCGTCGTGTTTGGGGTCAGCCACGCCAGAAGTCCTTGCGTTTCGTTGGCCGTGCAAACGGCCTTTCTTCCTTGCGGGAATTCCTATGCGTCCTACGGTACTAAAAATAAGTTTAGCATTCACATGGGTTCGCGACAAGGCTGCCGCCACCAGAACGGGCGGTAAGGCGCGCGGGTATGCGGCGATGGCGGAAGGGTGACCCGTTGTCGTCGACTCTGCGCTTGTTGCCCGCCGTTCGCCACGGTACATTGGCATTTTGTGGGAAAGCAAATTTGGCGCTGAAATCCACGAAAAGGTCGAAGCCCAAGCGGGCTATCCGCCGAAGGGCGAAGATAGCTGTCACGCGGCGCGATCGAGCCGCCGGTCGATGGTTCGCTCGCCTGGTCGCGCTGCAGCGGCGGCTGCGAGGACGGCAAGGATGTCCGTGGGATCGTGAGCAGACCCACCAATCGCTGCGCCAATTCCTGATCGAGGAAGCGTACGAAGTACTGGATGCGATGGAGTCGGGTGACGCAAAGAAGTTTGCGTCCGAACTCGGAGACTTGATTCTGCAGGTGATATTCCACGCAATCCTGGCCGAAGAGGCGGGCCAATTCACGATTTCTGACGTGATCGCCTCCGTCCATACGAAGATGATCCGGCGGCATCCGCACGTGTTCGGCGATGTGGCGGCCAAGACGTCGGCTGCCGTTTTGAAGAATTGGGAGGACATCAAGCGGCAAGAACGTGCCGAGCAAGGATCGGAAGATTCTTTGGTCGGGGGGGTGCCGCGGTCGCTACCGGCCGTTCTGGAGGCCTACCAGCTGACGCGGCGAGCTTCCGGTGCCGGATTCGATTGGGAGAACTTGGTGGGCCTCTTCGATAAACTCGAGGAGGAAAGAAGAGAGGTGGAGTCGGCGCTGTCGCCGCGGGCCGCAGGCACCAATCTCGAGCAAGCTCCCAGGAACTTGCAAGGGAGGCAGCAGCTGGAAGAGGAGATGGGAGACTTGCTGTTCGTTTGCGTCAATATCGCACGCTTCCTCAGCATCGACCCGGAAATCGCACTGAAGAGGGCGAATGCCAAATTCAGGAAACGCTTTCAGTGGATGGAGTGCCAGGCTGCGCGCACAGGCCACCGCTTTACCGACCTCCCGCGAGGGGCCAAGGAAGAGCTCTGGAACCGCTCAAAGCTCGCACGGTAGCTCGCCAGCCAGCCGTCCCCTGTTCGATGCAAACGGCGATCGATTCACCACCTTTGACCGCTCTACGGCCTTGCCCTGTACGCTTCGGAACTCGGTATGGTATCCTTAGCCGTTTTCGATGGGCTCTCACGCAGGAAGTGCGGCACACCGATGGCCTGGAAGACATCGCAGCGTCTACCATTCGCTGCGAAGTGTCCCGGCTGGCGGTGGAGCGGGCTTCCGCGGGTAGGACGTGATCGACATGTCAACCCCAGCCGCGACACCGAAGACAGTCGTCTTTCGCCTGGCCCATTCGCCGGACAGTGACGATGCCTTTATGTTCTACGCGCTGGCCACGGGCAAGGTTCGCCTGCCGGGCGTAAAGTTCGAGCATGTTCTGTCCGATATCGAATCGCTCAATCACGCGGCGCGCGAATCCAAGTACGAAGTGACCGCTGTGAGCTTCTATGGGTACGCTTTCGTTGCGGACCAATACGTGCTGCTCGATTGCGGCGCAAGTTTTGGCGATGGGTATGGCCCCATTGTAGTTTCCTCGCATCCGATCAAGAAACACGATCTAGCCGGTCGTAAAATTGCCATCCCCGGCGCGCTCACCTCCGCCTACCTGGCGTTGAAGCTTTTCGAGCCCAACGTCGAAACCGTCACGATGCCTTTTGACAAGATTCTTGGCGCAGTCCAAGCCAAGGAGGTCGAAGCCGGTGTTCTGATTCACGAAGGCCAGCTGCTTTTTTCAGGAATGGGCCTGCGCCGCGTCGTGGATCTCGGGCATTGGTGGCAGGAAGCGACCGGTCTGCCCCTTCCTTTGGGAGCCAACGCGGTTCTGCGGAGCCTGGGAGCTGAAATGGGTCTGCAGGTTGCGCGCATCCTTCGCGAGAGCATCAACTACGCACTTGAGCATCGGGACGCAGCTGTCCAGTACGCGATGCAGTTCGCGCGCGATATGGACCCGGAGCTCGCCGACAAATTCATCGGCATGTACGTCAACCACTGGACTTTGGATTATGGTGAAAAAGGTCGGCGGGCCGTTCGTGAATTGTTCGCCCGCGGCGCAGCGATTGGCCTCGTCCCATCGTCCTTCCGACTCGAATTCCTTTCCGAAGCCGCCTAAACGGCCCGCTTGGGTTGGTTCGATCTGCCCTTGCGCGCTATTGACGCCAAACGGGTTTCCACCGACCATAGGTATTCGACACGCAGGTAAACGAGGAGTGGATGCAACGGATTCTGTCCACGTATAGGTATGTGAATCAGCCGCTGCTTTCCGAGTTGTTGGCCTCGATCGCTTCGGCGGGCATTCAGGCTATCGAGGTCTTTTGCAGTTCGGGGCATTTCGGCTACTCCTCCCCGCAGACCGTGCGCGAATTCGTTGCCCGCCTTGACGAGTACGGGATCAAGTTGCAGTCGCTCCACGCGCCTACCGAACGTAGCTCGGGCGGGGGGCGAAGTGGCGGAGCACCGATTTCCATCTCCGACCCCGAGCGCATTCGTCGCGTCGATGCCATGGACGAGGTCAAGCGCGCTTTGGAAGTGGCTGAGACGATCCCGTTTCGCTATCTCATTCAGCACATGGCAACCAGCCACCAACCTGTCGATCCCAGGACTCTCGACGCGGCGTTTAGTTCGCTCGAACATCTCGTGCTCTTCGCCAAGCAGCGAGGCGTCGTGATCGCAATTGAAAACACGCCCAACGAATTCGGCTCTCCTGAGTCGCTGGCACAGTTTGTCAAGCAGACTCGCCTGAACGACCTGCGGTTCTGCTTCGATCTCGGACACGCGCATATCGCAGAAGGGGTTGCGGCCGGCTTTGAATTGCTGCGCGACCGCACGGTCACCGTGCACGTCCACGATAATCACGGCGAAACCGACGAGCATTTGCTGCCCTTTGACGGTACGATCGATTGGGGTGCCGCGTTGGGCGCAATCACAGCCGTGCGCGAACCTCCCGCTGTGGTTCTCGAGCTCAAGGAGCGATCGCCAGGAGTCCCTTCGCTTGAGCAGATTCGCACCGCCTTCGACAAGCTCGAAAAGCATTGGGACGAAAAAGGCGTGAGCGCCGCTCACACGTGACGCCTGCGTTGGGTGAATCCATCGGATGAATCCATGACCCGGGAATCGCAGGCGGCCCTACCCGTCGTTACGATTGAGCGCGCCGGCGACTATGCAGGCCGCACCGTCATCGTTCGCGGATGGCTCTATAACCTGCGTGAATCGGGAAAGCTCCTTTTCCCGATTTTTCGCGACGGCACCGGCGTGATCCAGGGTGTCGTCTCCGAGAAAGAGTATCGGGAAGCGTTCGCAGCGCTGAAAGGCCTTACCCAGGAATCCAGTGTGGTTGTTTCCGGCCAAATTCAGGCCGAGCCTCGTGCTCCCGGGGGTTATGAGATCCACATTCGCGCCGCCGAGGTCGTGCAGCGTGTGCCCGACTCCGATCCCTATCCAATTCAGCTGAAGGAACACGGCGTTGATTTTCTGCTCAATCATCGCCATCTTTGGATTCGCACGCCACGTCAGGCTGCGATTCTACACATTCGTGCGGAGGCCATTCACGCCGCCCGCAATTTCATGGATTCCCAGGGCTATACGCTCACCGATGCGCCCGTCTTCACGCCGGCAGCCTGCGAAGGCACGACCACGCTGTTCGAGGTCAATTATATTGACGACCAGAAAGCCTACCTCACGCAGTCGGGCCAGCTCTATGTAGAGGCCACGGCGGCTGCGCTCGGCAAGGTCTATACTTTCGGCCCCACGTTTCGCGCCGAGAAATCGAAGACGCGCCGCCATCTCACCGAGTTCTGGATGCTTGAGCCTGAGGCGGCCTACGCTCATCTAGAGGATGTGGTGGAACTCGGTGAACGGCTGGTGAGTGCGATGGTGCAGGGCGTCGTCGAGCGTCGCGCGCGCGAACTCGAAACGCTCGGCCGCGCTGTGGACAAACTGGCGAAAATCGTCCCACCATTCCCGCGCCTCAGCTACGACGAAGCGGTAGAGATTTTGCGGAAGGCTGGCAATCCCACGAAATGGGGCGATGATTTTGGCGGCGACGAAGAGACGCTCATCTCACGAGGTTTTGAGAGACCGGTCATCATCCACCGCTTTCCGGCGGCGATGAAGGCGTTTTACATGGCCACCGATCCCAACCAACCGGACCGTGCCCTCAGCTTTGACATGATCGCGCCGGAAGGCGGCGGTGAAATCATCGGGGGCGGCGAACGCCAATCGAACTACGACACCCTCGTCCGTCGCATTCGCGAGCAACACCTGCCGGAAGAAGCCTTTCAGTGGTATCTCGATCTCAGGCGATACGGCAGCGTTCCGCACGCCGGATTCGGTTTGGGGCTGGAACGCACCGTGGCGTGGATTTGCGGAACCGAGCACATCCGTGAGGTCATCCCCTTTCCACGCATGCTCTATCGCGTCTATCCTTGAGCGGGTTGCTCCAGAACGCCCTGACGAATGGCGTTCTGGCATGCCGCCTTCAGGGGTATTGGAACCCGAGGGCACCTGTTTCGCCGTTGCGGGGCGACGGCAACCACACACAAGATGCCCGACAAAATCCGCATCATCGGAGTACCGATGGATCTCGGCGCGAGCCGCCGCGGCGTCGACATGGGGCCATCGGCTCTTCGTGTGGCGGGATTACAGTCGCGCCTGAAGCAGCTCGGCCGCCAGGTCGAAGACGTGGGCAACGTCTTGGTGCCTCAAGCCGAAGAGCAGCCCTATGGTGAAAAACGCGCGCGCTATCTGGAAGAAATCTCGCAGATCTGCAAAAACCTCGCGGCCATGGTCGGCAAGGCGCTCGACGAGGGAATGCTCCCGGTCGTGCTCGGCGGCGATCACTCGATTGCCGTGGGAACGGTAGCTGGGGCGGCCTCGCACTTCCACCAACAAGGCAAACGGATTGGGGTCATCTGGCTGGACGCGCACGCCGATATGAATACACCGGAGTCATCGCCCTCGGGCAATGTTCACGGCATGCCGCTGGCTGCGATTACGGGCAGCGGTCCTACCGAGCTGATCGATCTGGCGGGCTTCCGACCGATGGTCGAGCCGCGTCACGTGTCGCTCGTCGGGACCCGCGATCTCGATGCCAAGGAGCGTCGCTTGGCGAAGGAATCGGGCGTTCACGTCTTCACGATGCGTGATATCGACGAGCGTGGCATGAGGGAGGTCATGACCGAGGCACTGCGCTTTGCAAGCGACGACACGGCCGGCGCTGCGGTAAGCCTCGACATGGATTTCATCGACCCGTCGGATGCACCCGGCGTCGGCACCCCGGTGCGGGGAGGCGTTACTTACCGCGAGGCGCATTTGGCGCTTGAAATGATTGCCGATAGCCGCGCGATGATTTCCTTCGAGCTGGTGGAAATCAACCCCGTGATCGATGTGCACAATACGACGGCAACGCTTGGCGTCGAGTTGATTCTCTCGGGTCTGGGGAAAAAGATTCTGTGAGGCGAGCTCGTCAAGCGGCGGCCTTCGGAAGCAGGTGATGTTTCCAGATGAGCGCTAACAAGCGTCTTCGTGTGGCGGTAATTTTTGGCGGCCGTTCCGGTGAGCACGAGGTTTCTCTAGCCTCCGCCGCGTCGGTGATCGGTGCGCTCGATCCGGAGAAATACGAGGCTGTGCTGATCGGCATCTCCAAAGAGGGCCGGTGGCGGGTGGGCACGGGAGCGCAGAAAATGTTGCCAGAGGTCCTGCAATCAGGGGAACGCGTCGTGCTTCCGCCCGACCCCTGTTCGGCCGCACTGGTTCGACTGGTGCCTTCGGAGGAACGTCCCACCATCACGGTCGACGTTGTGTTTCCCGTCCTACACGGAACGTTTGGCGAAGACGGCACCGTGCAGGGGTTGCTGGAACTCGCGGGTCTGCCCTACGTCGGAGCGGGCGTGCTCGCCTCTTCGGTGGGAATGGACAAGCATGTGCAGAAGCGGCTTTTTGTGGAAGCGGGCCTGCCGATCGTTCCCTTTGTCCCCGTGCGGCGTTCTGACTGGGAGAATGATCGAGCCAAAGTGATGCGCCGCATCCAGGGCAAGCTCCGTTTTCCCGTCTTTGTCAAGCCGGCGACACTGGGTTCCTCGGTTGGAATGACGCGGGTGAAGTCGGCGCGCGAACTTCCCGCGGCACTCGATCTCGCGGCCCAATATGCGCGGAAGATCCTGGTTGAGCGCGCGGTCACGGCCCGTGAGATCGAAGTCTCCGTTCTCGGAAATGACACACCGCGCGCGTCTGTGCCCGGCGAGATTTTGCCGCATCGGGAGTTCTACGATTACACGGCAAAATATCTGGAGCAGGGAACCCGCCTGGTGATTCCCGCCAGGCTGAGCCAAAAGCAGGTCGCCACGTTTCAGAATTTCGCCCTGCGCGCTTTTCAGGCGATCGACGGAGAGGGCATGGCGCGCTGCGATTTTTTTCTCGAAAAGAAAACCGCTAAGATCTTTGTCAACGAACTCAACACGATCCCTGGCTTCACGTCCATCAGTATGTACCCGAAAATGTGGGAAGCCTCCGGGCTTGCGTATCCCAAACTGATCGATCGACTGATCGAGTTGGCGTTCGAGCGGCACCGTGAAAAGGCCCGAACGAAATATTCGATTGACCTTCCTGCCGGCAGCAAGGGTGCCCTGGAAACCTAGTTCGCCGGGGGCGCCTTGACAGAGGCTCCTCCGCTTATTAAACTAACTAGTTAGTTGAAAAATAACCGTTCCGGGGGAGGGCTCCTATGTACTATCGCCGTCTGGGGAAAAGCTCGCTGGTTGTCTCCGCACTGGGCCTCGGATGCATGGGAATGTCCCAATCCTATGGCACGCCGGACGATCCAGAATCGTTGGCAACGCTCAACCATGCCATCGACCGTGGCATCACGCTGCTCGACACGGCCGACATGTACGGAGGAGGGACGAACGAGGAGCTGCTCGCGCCGGTGCTGGCCCGGCGGCGAAACGAGGTTGTGCTGGCCACGAAGTTTGGCAACATGCGCAATCCGGACGGCCGTTTTCTCGGAGCGAACGGACGGCCCGAGTATGTACAGCAGGCGTGCGAGGCCAGTTTGAAGCGGCTGAAGATTTCCACCATCGATCTTTTCTATCTCCACCGTGTGGACACAACGGTGCCTATCGAAGACACCGTCGGCGCGATGGCGCGATTGATCGAACAAGGGAAGGTGCGTTACCTGGGCCTGTCGGAGGCGGGGGCCGAAACGATTCGGCGCGCGCATCGCACCTACCCGATCGCAGCGCTGCAGAGTGAGTACTCGCTGTGGACACGCGACCCGGAGGGCGAAATTTTCTCGACCTGCCGCGAGCTGGGTATCGGCTTGGTTCCCTATAGTCCTTTGGGGCGCGGCATGCTGACCGGCCAGCTCAAAAAAGCGGATTTTGGCCCCAAGGATTTCCGTCGAGTGGCTCCGCGCTTCCAGGGCGACAATTTCCAGAAGAACTTGGAACTGGTTAGAAGGGTCGAGGAGCTTGCCGCGGAGAAGCATTGCACGGCAGCGCAACTGGCGCTCGGCTGGGTGCTGGCACAAGGCGAGGACATCGTCCCGATTCCGGGGACTAAGCGCCGAGCCTACCTCGATCAGAATCTGGATGCTCTGGACGTCACACTCACGCCGACTGATCTAGGTCGGCTCGATCAGGCGTTTCCACGCGGCGTCGCTGTCGGTGCACGATACCCGGAAGAATATATGAATCGTCTCGGAGTCTGAAACAACCATGGCACGTGGACGTAGAAGAGTAGAGGACCCAGCGACGGCGCGGCGCATTCTGGCCGCGGCGGAGCAGCATTTTGCCGCGCAGGGTCTTGCGGGAGCTCGCACGGAAGAGATCGCTATGGCGGCGCACGCCAACAAGGCGATGCTCTACTACTATTTCGGCAATAAGCGCCGGCTGCATCGCGCCGTGCTCGAAAATCTTCTGCGCCAGTTGCGCGCGGCCGTCTTCTCGGTGCTGCAAAAGAGCCTATCGCCAGGGGAAAGGTTTTTCGCCGGCGTGAGTGGCTATTTCGATTTTCTCGCGACGCATCCGAACTATCCGCGGCTCGTGCAGCGGCAGGTGATGGAGCCCGGGCGCGGCTTCGAGTGGATGGTGACGGAATTCTTTCGCCCGCTGCATCGTGAGTTCGCCCGGACGGTGGAAGAGGCTGTCGCCCAAGGTGAATTTCGCAGCGTCGATCCCGATCAGACCGCCTTAATAACGCTACAAATGACGACGTCCTACTTTGCCGCCGCCGCGATCCAGAGCCGCGTGGTGGGTCGCGATCTGCTGGCGCCAGAGGCGGTGGCGGCGCGCAAACGGGCCCTGCTCGATTTTCTGCGCCATGCCGTTGCGCGCCACGGAGCGAACACGCGATGAAGGGAAGCCAGAGATCGTTTGCAATTATCGGACTGGTGTTTCTCGTCGCGCTCGTGTTTTACATTCTCACCACACCGCACGGGCGAGAGATCCCCCTGACGGGCATTGTCGACGGCAACGAGGTCATCGTTAGCTCGCAGATCACCGGCCGAATTGTCAAACTCAACGTCGATGAAGGCTCGGAGGTGCGAAAAGGGGACCTGCTCGCCGAACTGGACCGGAAGGAGCTCGAGGCCAGCCTCGCGGCCTCCAGGGCCAACGTCGCGAGCCTCGAGGCGCAGGTCAACGAGGCCAATCACAATTACGCGCTGACGGACGATTCGACCGGTGCCTCGCTGAAGCAGGCCGAGGCGACTTTGACCTCCACCCGGGCACAGCTCGAGCAGGCCCGCGCCAATTTGTGGCGCGACGAGACCGATTTCGAGCGCATGCAGAAACTGTTTGATGGCGGCGTGGCGTCGGCGCAGGAGCGCGACCACGCCGAGGCGGCACGCAAGGCTTCCGAGGCCAATGTCAAATCGCTCGAGGATTCGGTGGGCGCGCAGGAGGCGGCCCTGGCGCTGGCGCATGCGAACCGCAAGCAGGTGGACGTGCGGGGCGCAGAAATCGCGACCACACTGGCGCAGCTCGAGCAGGCGCGTGCCTCCGCCGCCGCGATGGAAACGCAGCTAGGCTATACGGAGATCTATGCGCCGATTGATGGCATTGTCTCGGTGCGGGTGGCCAAGCAGGGTGAAGTCGTCACACAGGGCTCGCCGATCGTCGTGGTTGTCGATGTGGACCACCTCTGGGTACGCGCGGACGTAGAAGAAAGCTACATCGATTCGGTGCGGTTTGGGCAGACCCTGCACGTGAAGCTTCCGTCGGGAGACATCTTGCAGGGGCAGGTGTTTTTCAAGGGAGTGGAGAACGACTTTGCGACGCAGCGCGACGTGAGCCGCACGAAGCGCGATGTGAAAACTTTCGCCATCAAAGTGTCCGTGCCGAACCAAGACCGAAGGCTGTTCACAGGCATGACGGCTACTGTGCTTCTGCCCCCACCGGAGAAGAGGAGTTGGTTTGCAAGGCTATAGTCCTAGGATCGTCTCGCATGAATGCCATTGAAGTGGATCATCTGACGAAGAAGTTCGGGGAGCTCGTGGCGGTCAACGAGGTAAGCTTCGACGTCGCGCAACAGGAGATTTTCGGCCTTCTGGGGCCCAACGGGGCGGGGAAGACGACATTGATCCGCATTTTGACAACGCTGACTCCTCCGACCTCCGGCACCGCGCGCGTGGGGGGGCACGATATACGCAGCGACGCCGACGGTGTGCGTCGCACGCTCGGCGTGATTCCGCAAGCCTTCACATCGGATCCCGAATTGACGGCTAAGGAAAACATGATGATTCACGCCAAGCTCTACGGCGTCTCGGCCGGTGAACGGGACAACCTGATCGATCGGCTGCTCGCATCGGTCGAGCTCGTCAACTTCCGCGATGCTCTGGTGAAGACATTTTCGGGCGGCATGCGGCGACGCCTTGAAATCGCCCGCGGGCTCGTGCATGCCCCGAAGATCATGTTCTTGGACGAACCCACCACGGGTCTCGACCCGGTATCGCGGGCGCACGTTTGGGAGATGATCCGGGCGCTGCGCGACAAATCCGATCTGACGATTCTCCTCACCACCCATTACATGGAGGAAGCCGATCGGCTTTGTGACCGCATCGCGATCGTCGATCACGGCAAACTCGTCGCGCTCGATTCTCCGGTCCGGTTGAAGGACAGCGTCCCTGGCACGGAAATCGTGGAGGCGGAATTTGAAAGTGCGCCCGCGGACTGGATTGACCAGCTTCGGGCGCTTGACCACGTCACCGGGGTCGCAGAGCACGACGGGGTGTTTCACCTTACGTCGAACGACGGACCCGCGACGGTGGCCGCGCTGATGGATCGGGCCCGCGACAGCAAGGTTACGGTGAGGAGAGTTTCCGTTCAGAGCACGACACTCGACGACGTGTTTCTGCATTACACGGGAAGTGCATTGCGCGACGCGCTCCAGAAGGCTACTTATCAACCGAGCCCCTTCTCCCGCTAGGTGCGCAATCGTTTGTCGGAGAAGGGCAAGTCATGGGTCACCTTGGAATGAGGGGCTATGAAGCTATATCGCATCCTGGCGCTGATTGAGCGGGACATGCGGAAATTTTTCCGCAGCCCCGCGCTCATGCTGAGTTCGCTGATTTTTCCCCTGGTGCAACTGGTGGTCCTCGGGTATGCGTTCGGCGGAAAAATCAAAGGTGCCACGATTGCCGTGGTCGACGACGATCACTCGGTTGCGTCGCGGCGCGTCGAGGAAATGTTCAACGGAATCTCCACCGGCCCGCAGACGTTCCGGGTGATTCAATACGATTCACTGTCCCAGGCGATCGACGATCTGCGCACCGGATTTGTCCGCGGTGTCGTCCATATCCCCTACGACTTTTCGCGCCGTTACTATCAGCACGACCGCCCCCGGGTCGTCTTCACCGAGGACAATAGCGATCAATTCATTTCCAGCGCGCTGCTCGAGCGTGTGCAGCAAATGACGGATGAACTGAACGCCGCCGACGTGCAACCGCGCCTGGAGGCCCAGGTACAGCTGAATATCGTCGAAATCTACCCGTACATTGAGTACATCAAATACCTGCTCTCCGGGTCGACCGCGATGGCGATCTTCATCACGGCGATGATCGGCGGCGGCATTACCTACATCGACGACAAGATGCGCGGGCTGCACGAAGGGTATCTGCTCACGCCCATCAAGAAAACCGAGCTGATCGGCGGACTGATCGGGGCGGGTACAATCAAGGCGTTCATGGCCGGAATGTCGCTGATTATCATCGGAGGCCTGATTGCGGGGATTCCGCGAATTTGGGACCCGGCGCGGCTGGTTTATCTTTCGGTGGTCATCGTGGTCGCCTCGCTGGCCATGATCAGCCTGATGTTTCTGGTGATGGTTCGCGTAGACGATCCGCTGGTGCCTCGCGCCATCTTTGGTGTTCTGAACATGCTGCTGTTTTTCCCCTCGGGAGCGGTGTATCCGATCGAAGCGTTTCCTTCCTGGCTGCGGTGGATCTCCATCATCGACCCTTTCACCTACACGGTGCATGCTCTGCGCAATTTGACGCTGAAGGACACCGGCCTCGGCGGCATCTACATGGACATTCTCATTCTGAGCGGCTTCTCGGCTATCATGGTTGCGGGCAGCGTAGCGTTGTTTAAGCGCCAACTGTGAGTGAGGGCTGTGGGGTTATTGGACGCAACCGAGGAACGTCCTCCGTCAAAACTGAAGCGCCGCCTGATCATGACGGCGGTTTTCATCGTGCTGGGTATCGTGGGACTGTGGTGGTTGCTGCGGTATCACACCGAGAAGGTCACCGTCTACCACTTCTTGAGCGCCGTCGAGGCCGGCGACATGCAGCGAGCCTACCAAATCTGGAAGCCGGTGCCGTCCTATACGTTCGATCGCTTTCTCGAGGATTGGGGGTCGAACGGGTACTACGGCCCAGTCAAGAGTTTCAACGTGAAGGACACGGACCATCCGACAGGTTGTGCTTGCGTCGACGTGATGGTCGAGGTAAGCCCCTATTCCCCGTTCCCGGCAAAGGACGATGTGCTAGAGCAGGCAAAGACGAAGGAAGTGAAGCTGCGTGTTGAATACAACGATCAGTCGATCGGTTTTCCGCTCGATTAGAGGGCTATTCGGGCTCGATGCGCGCTTCGTCGATCAGCATGATGGGAATGTCGTCGCGAATCGGATAGACACGATGACAGGTCGAGCATTTCAGGCCCTGTTGGTCCGGCGTGGACTTCACCGGCGTCTTGCAGAGCGGGCAAACCAGAATATCGAGCAGTTCCTTCGCGACGGCCATGCCAGTCCTCCTTCTTGCACCGTAGATTAGCAGGGCGTCGGTCCGTGAGGCAATCAGCAAGCCACCCCCTCGATGCGGGCGTCGGATTTCCGCCCGCACGACGGCGCTTTCGACTCACACATGGTCCGGGCGGAGTGCCCCGGCATGCAGGGTGAGTTGGCCCCTCCATTCGCCTCCTTGTGACAGTTCGACGGGCCAGACCGCCAGGATCTGCGATCCCTGGTAGATTCTCTCGAAGCCGTCCTCGGATTCAGAAATGGTTTCAATCGGCGCGATCCAGAAGCAGCGCGCGGCGGGAGCCTCCAGAGCCACGCTGACGCGCTGCCATTGGTCGATCACACGCAACTGTTGGCCCGGAACGGCCGCCGACCATCGCAGGGGAAATCGCTTGCCGTCGGATTCGAAGTAGCGGTCCGGGGACGAAGGAGCGAGAAGATTCAGCACAATTTCAAGCCCGAGGTGAACCGATGCGGTTCCGGGCGCGTCTCGCCGCAAGGTGAGCTGACAGGCGATATCGAAGCCAGCGGAGGTCGGGGCGAAAGAGAAAATCTTTTCGAGGGGCCAATCGCGGCTATGGTCGCAGACCAGGGACACCTGCGTAGCCGATGAGTTCGCCACGCGATAGTGCCCGCCTGCGAGCGCCGCATCTTCTCCCAGCTGGCAGGACATGTAATCCTGTTGTGTCTTGCCCATCCCGAACAGAAGCAGGCGGAAGGCGTTTCTCGGCCAGCGGTCGTAAACCAGCCAGCGTTGGAGGCCTTCTTCTTTGGCGCGCGCCTGTTCGTGGATGGAATGCACAGCTGCGGAGCGATCTTCGGACAGGTGTCGCAGTTTGGCATGGTAGCTTTCCAGGCGCCGCATGAGGGAGTTGACGAGCGTGACGTTGGCTGGGCGAAAGTCGAGGGCGCAAATGGTTGCACCGTCATCAGGCACCACAAGAGCAGCATAGCGATCGGAAGTGAAATAGAACTCCTCGCGGCCGTCGGCATCGAAATCGAGCCTGGTTTCCTGGGCGAATTGTTTCTTGCGGTGCGCGAGGCTGTCGGCGATCGATTCGGCGCGCGCCAGAGCAGTCCACACGGCCGTGCGCAAATGCGGCGCGTAGAGGCCGCCGAAGATGCCGTGCCAGTAAGAGTCGTTGCACTGACCGCGCAGGAGAAGCGTGGTGGCTTCGTCGTGAGCCTGTCGAAAATATCTATCCCGGCGTGGGTGGTGCGAAAGACGTTGCACCTTGTCTGAGACGTGCAGCATCTTCTTGTGCATCAGGTTGGACTCGGAATACTTCGTGAGAAAGCTGCGCCAAGCCCCGCCGCGGAGGAAAGGGAGGACGTCAGGCCGCGAGGAGAACTCTTCGATGAGCTTGTGGTAGCGATCGCGCGCCGACGACGGCAGGGACCACTCCATCATTTCGGTATAGGAAGCGCTCGGCAGGTCGGCACGGCCGAGCGGGTCGTGGGTGGCGATGGCGTCGCTGGGCGTGGAGGTGCCGAGCCAGCTCGCGCTTTGCTCGATCGCCGAGAAGAAGTGCTCGAGCCAGCCCTCGCGATAGCAAAGGTCGTTCGTTCCAGGCCAGATGCCGAACTTTTCAAGGTCGTCTCCCATCGTGGCGAATCCACGGGGACGCTCGGCGGCCGCCTTGCGGAGAAAGTCGATCGTTTCGGTGACGTCGTGAAAGGGAATCAGGTAGCGCAGGATTTTCAGTCCGGCTAGCACCTTGACGGTGTGGCCAAGATCCTCGGTAAGGCGATAGCCGTAGAGATCGTCGAGGTTGAAGCCGGCGCTGAGAAAGTGATTGTCGTCGACCAGCGTGTATTGAACGCCCGCCGGTGCGAGGCAGGAAGGAATCTGAGGCTCCCAAACGCGCTCAGCAATCCAGGCTCCGCGAGGACGTGCGCCAAAGTGTTTTTCCACGTAATCGGACAGGCGCGTGATCTGTTCATGGCGATCTTCGGGCGGAATCGTTACCAGGATCGGTTCATAAAATCCGCCTCCGACCATTTCGACCTGCTGGCGTGCAACCAGCTCGCGCAGCTGGCCGAAGTAATCGGGGTGTCTCGTTTCGAGCCATTCCAGCAAGGGGCCCGAGTAATGCAGCCCTGCCCGGATCGAAGGATGGCGCGCCAAAACATCGATGAACGGGCGGTAGGATTTTCGGTACGCGCGTTCGAGCACTTCGTCGAAATTTCCGACCGGCTGGTGAGCGTGAATCAGAAGGACGAGCTCAAATTGGGGCACCGGAAGCCTCGGGGCCTGCCAAACAGAATAACTGAATCGCTCGAAGTTCACACCTGCCGATTTGCGTGTTTGTGATCAGCAGATTGCCGAACACGTGACGAGCGCCCCCCGCCTACGCGCAAAAAGGGGTTCGCCGTGCCGGGCGAGAGCCGACTCCACCGAGGCCGAAGGGGCGGTCGAGGGCGCACGCCTTTGGCCTCGAGCAGGCCCCGCTTTACGCCGGGTAGCCGAACGCGGATTTCCATGGGTGCTCGCTTCGATCGAGGGCTGCTATGATCACATATCTCTCGCGATGGGGCGAATTTCGGGTTGCTCACGGCAGACGAAAACGAGCGGTTCGAGGATGGGGTCTTGCGCTTCAACGCGCGCCAATTCTTCGAGGCGCATGAAGTTTGGGAGCAGCTCTGGTTGCGCGCACCAGCGACGGAAAAGGCCTTCCTGCAGGGGATCATTCAAATTGCGGCCGCCTTTCACCATTACGGGCTAGGGAACCTGCCTGGAGCGAAGTCGCTGGCGGCTGCCGGGGTCGAAAAAATCAGCAGGTATCCGGGCGGGCATCGCGGAATGGATGTCGTGAGACTGGCCAGCGAGGTGCAGGCGTGGATCGACGCCCTAGGGGGTGACAAGACCGCATGGCAACCGTTGCCCCCGATCCATCGGATCAGGTAAGCAGCAGAAACTGCGAAACGAACGAGCTTCAGACCAAGGCGTCGCGTACGCCGGGAGGAACCAACCTCCGGCGCGACTTGCTAGACCTTCTTAAAGTAGTCCGCATTGGTCTTTGCGTACTCAGCCCATTTCTCAGGCAGATCTTCCATGGCGAAAATCGCGGTTACAGGACAGACGGGAACGCAGGCCCCGCAATCAATGCACTCATCGGGGTTGATGAAAAGTTGCTTGGCGCCGTCGAACTCCGCCTCGTCCTTGCGCGGATGGATACAATCGACCGGGCAGACGTCCACGCAAGCAGTGTCTTTCGTTCCGATGCAAGGCTCGGCAATGACGTAAGCCATTCTATCGTTCTCCTGTTAGGGCTGCCCCCGGAGCCTCGGTGCCCGAAAAAAAAATTTATACCATCAAAACAAGGGGCGCACAAGCGCGGTGGCTCCGCCCCGGTCCGAGCAGAGGATGGGATAACTATTTCTGAGCCAGGAAGCGTTCAGCTTCGATGGCGGCCATGCAGCCCGAACCTGCCGCGGTAACGGCCTGTCGGTAGTGGTGGTCTTGGACGTCGCCGGCAGCGAACACACCGGCAAGATTCGTCTTGGGACCCTCGTGCGTCAGGATATAGCCGTTTTCGTCCATATCGATCTGACCCTTGAAAATCTGGCTGTTGGGATCGTGGCCGATTGCCACGAACAGGCCTTCGATCTCGATCTTCCGAGTCTCACCTGTCTCCACATTACGCACGGTGGCAACCTCAACCGACTTCTTCAGAACGTCGTGAACGTCGTCAACGACATAGGGTGTCAAGAATTCGATCTTCGGATTGGCGCGGGCGCGATCGAGCATGATTTTCGAGGCGCGGAATTCCCTGCGGCGATGGATCAGGGTGACTTTGCGAGCGAACCGCGTGAGAAAGGTCGCTTCCTCCATGGCCGTGTCGCCCCCGCCCACGACCGCGATGTCCCGATTGCGGAAGAACGCTCCATCGCACGTCGCACAGGTGGAGACGCCGTGGCCGAGCAGCAGACGCTCGGACTCGAGATTCAGCATCCGGGCCGACGCGCCCGATGCGATGATCAGCGTTTCGGTTTCGTAGGTGTCCTTGCCCGCGACCACCTTGAAGGGGCGCTTGCTAAGATCGGCAGAGGTAACGGCGCCCGAGCGAAACTCGGCGCCGAAGCGCTGCGCCTGCTTGCGCGTACGTTCAATGAGTTCCGGGCCCAGGATGCCGTCGGTGAAGCCCGGGAAGTTCTCGACCTCGGTCGTGAGCCCAAGTTGCCCGCCCGGCTCGTAACCGTCTAAAACGATAGGCTTTAAGTCCGCGCGCGCGGCGTAAACGGCGGCCGTCAGCCCCGCACACCCGCTGCCGATGATGATCACCCTGTGCACCAATCGCTCTCCCACGTGATTTGAAATGATTGGATTCCCACGGACAGCGCGGCGCTTCAGCTCGAACCAAAATAGTATAGCAGTCACGGAGTGGGGCTGTCATGACTGGTTCGACTTGGGGGGTTGCGGCGATTGCTTGCCCAGCCTGCAAGCGGCATAATCGCCGCCGACCTGGTTGGACCCAGTATGAAACTGGCGACCGTCTTTCGATTTCTCAACGAGTTCGTCGTCCTGTTGCTAGGGGCGTTACTGATCGTGCTGGCCGTTTCCGGCCGTGTGGGTCTGCCCGGACGCCCGATTGCACTTGCGCTTCTGGGTGTAGTGTTGATTTACTGGGGCGCCCGTGCACTGCTGCGCGCGGAGCCGGAGGGTGGCCGGCTGCAGGCGCAGATTCGTGCGACGTCGCTCGTGGTAGTTGGGGTGCTGGTCATTGCGATTTTGTTTCTTCCGGTGCGGGACGCCAATCCGCTGTTGGAAATTGCAGGCGCGGTGCTGGTGTTGCGCGGCGTACTCGGCAGCGTGCTCTGGATGCGTCGGGCGTGATGGATGGACCATGCGGATTTTTTGAATGAGGAGGGAATGATGCTGAAGGAGTTCAAAGAATTCGCCACACGCGGCAACGCAATCGATATGGCTATCGGTATCATCATCGGGGCCGCTTTCGGTCGAATCATTACATCCCTTGTAACCGACATCATCCTGCCGCCGATTGGTCTTGTCCTTGGAAAGGTGGACTTTTCCGGACTGTTCCTGAACCTATCCGGGAGGCCGTACGATACGCTGGCAGCTGCCAAGGCCGCAGGCGCGGCGACGATCAACTACGGGATCTTCCTAAACACCGTAGTAGATTTCCTGATTGTGGCATTCGTTCTGTTTTTGCTGGTCCGCCAGATCAACCGCTGGAACCGGCCCGCCCCGTCTCCCCCGGCAACGACGAAAGAATGCCCGTACTGCTGCTCGACGATTTCGGTTCAGGCCACACGCTGCCCCCATTGCACATCGCAGCTTACAGGCCAGCAGAATCGTAGCTGAATGGGGATGGTTAGATCGGGCTAGGCCGTCGTCTGCTTGACGTCGCCGCGAAATTCCCGGGCACAGTCCTGGCAGGGGCAGATTTCCCGAAGGCAATCGAACGAGTAGATGCCGGTCTTATGTGCGTCGGAAAACTCGATTTGAATCGCATAATTTCCCACGGCTTTGGCGGTCCTGGCCTTCACCCGCTCCTTATACATGGGCAGCACCACCGTCTCAGTCGCCTTTCGCTGGCGTTCGTCGTTGCACGTGGCGCAAGGACAGTGATCGCGGAGATAAGGAAAATCATAACGACTCCTGTGCCCGTCCGACCAGGTGATCTCGACACCTTCACCGCTGGTAACGTACACCTTCAGCTCCGTGGGCGTTTTTCGCGCATCCATTGGTAGGGGCATCAGTCGTTCTGGCTGCGGCCATGTCCTGTGGCAGCCCGTCCCGGTGGCCTGACTCCGCATCGACAGATCATCGAGCCTCTGCAGGTGGCACACATTATACATCGCGTGAAGCGACCCGGATTGGCGGGGATTGGCTCGCAAAGGTGCGTCCTCAGTCGGCCATGGCTCGACTCGGATACGGCTCGGCGGAAAAACGAGCTCGTTCTGCTTGCGGCTGCCGGGCGCGCGACGGATACTGTATGCGCCGTCGGGAGGATGTGGAATGAAGCCCGCGAAACGGAAGGGGCTGTCGTCGGAAGAAGTGTTTTATGAATGTCTAGCGCTGCTGGGTGTTCTCGCGATGACCGCCGTTTTGGCTATTGCCATGCGCTTGGGCGCAGGCAAGTGGTAGGTGGACACCCCTGACAGAGGAGGTTTTCGTGGCGGCCGATTATTTGCTCAAGACCGAACCCTCCGAATACTCGTTCGACGATCTCAGACGAGACGGGGCAACAACGTGGGATGGGGTTTCGAATCCGGTCGCCTTAAGGAATCTTCGGGAGATGACGCCGGGCGCTCGACTTGTGATTTACGAAACGGGCGATCGCAAAAGCGTCGTCGGTACGGCGAGTGTTGTTTCGGTAGACGCCTCGAACCCGAAAAAGCCCGACGTGAAAATCAAAGCTGGCAAGCCGCTGTCGAAGCCCATCACGCTTGCCGAAATTAAGGCCAACAGGCTCTTTGCGGGCTCGCCTCTGGTGCGTCAGGGCCGGCTCTCGGTCGTTCCCCTTACCGCCGCACAGTACAAATTTCTGATTTCCTGATTTTTGACGACCTCGCATGTGGCCGACGGGTCGGTCAACCAGCATCGTCTGCCAGCTCGAAAGCGAAGTCCCGGACAAGGAACCTATCGAAACGCGGTGGGGGAGCGGGCCAGGCGGCCGTGGGCAAGTTCGACACGGCGGTCGACCAGTAGACCGATTTCGGGAGCGTGCGTGACGATCAGGATCGTGTGACCTTCCTTGTGCAGCTCACGAAGCAGCTCGAGCACGGTTTGTTCGTTGGCCTCGTCGAGGTTGCCTGTCGGCTCATCGGCGAGAATCAATTTCGGCTGATTGATTAGTGCGCGAGCCACAGCCACGCGCTGCTGCTCACCGCCGGAAAGTTCCCCAGGGAGGTGATGCAGGCGGTCACCAAGTCCGACGCGCTCTAGTTCCCCCCGCGCCTCCCGTTCGTCCGTTGTGCTGTGAAAATACTGCGCCAGCATGACGTTTTCAAGCGCGGTAAGGTACGGCACCAGGTAAAACTGCTGAAACACGAATCCGATCTTTTCAGCGCGAAAGCGTGTCAATCCAGCTTCATCCAGTCGCGCGAGGTCAGTTCCGTCCACCACGGCACGGCCGGAAGTTGGCGTATCCAGCCCGCCCAGAATGTTGATGAGCGTCGTCTTGCCCGAGCCGGACGGGCCCATAATCGCAATCCACTCGCCGGCCTGGACTTCGAACGACACGCCATCGAGCGCTCGTACGTTGCCGAATTCTTTGCGCAGGTTCTCGATCTCTACCAGCGGAGCCAACTATTCGCCTCGTAGAATCACGGCTGGCTTTACCTTGCCCAGCAATCGCAGCGGCAGCGCCCCGGCCAGGGCCACGCCCACCATCAGCGCAATCGTCAAAGGAAAGATGTCCCAGCGCGGGTGGATCAACGCGCCAAAAACCCGCTGCCCCATCCATCGCGCAAGCGCCACTCCGAGAACGGAGCCGATCAAGCCTCCCGCCGCGCCCAACGAGCCAACTTCGGCGAGGAACAACGACACAATGCGTGAAATCGAGCCGCCCAGCGCCTTCATAAGCCCCACATCCTTGCGTCGCTCCATGGCTAGGGCCGCCATCGTCGCCAGGACACACAGAGCGGTCAGCACGAGGATCAACGCAACCATCAACGCGATCAGCAGCCGGGTCCGATCGAGCAAATTGCCCTCGGCCCGGGATACCGCTTGGATGGGCCGCACCTCGTAACCGGGAAGTGCGGCGGCCAGCTGTGCGGTGTAACGATCGATGGTGGCGCTGGTGCCGCGGACGCTGATTTGCACCAGTTCGATCTGAGCGCCGCCGCTTTGTCCTGCCAGTTTCTGCGCAATGGGCAGACTCACGAAGATTTGACTGTCTTCGGTGCCGCCTGCATCGATGACACCGGCGACTCGGACCTGCGCTCTGCGGTCGAGATACTGCACATCGAGCGAGCTGCCCGGCACAAGGGCGAACTGGCGAGCCACTCTGCGGCCGATCAAACAGTCGGCTTCGTCGTCACGGGCGGTGACCCAACGCCCGTCGATTCTCCAGGTCGGTTCGAGGCCTGGTATTTGGTCGAGCCAGGTGCCGGCGACGACAACCGGTGTGTTGGCCGCGTGCGCGACGATGTAGAAAAACGGCGCGGCAGCGGCGACATCGGCCATGGGCAACTTTTCCACTTGCCTAAGCACGAGCGGCTGATCCATAAGCGCCGGTGCGTCCAGAATTTCCGATGGCGGTTGCGGCGAGTCGAGTGTGGGTGTTTGTGTCAAGCGTGGGCGCGAGATGACCACGTTGGCGCCCAGGAGGCGAAATTGTTGGGTGAGTTGGTGCTCGATGTCGAACTGAAGATCCAGGAGCGCCGAAATAACGGTCGCGCCGCTCACCACGGCCAGCAGCGCCACGGCCATCCGCCCACGATTGCCCCGCATCGACCTCCAGAGAAGTCGCGCGAACATTACTGGCCCCGCAGGATCGGCGCGGGATGGAAATGCGCCGCGCGCCGCAAGGGAAGCAAGCTGCCCAGGACGGCGACAGCCGCCGCGATGGCAATGACCATCGGCAACAGCAAGATGTGGGGAGAAGTCGTCGCGCCGAAGACGCTCGCGCCCAGCGCACGCGCCATCACCGCGCCAAGCAGGAAGCCGATCACACCTCCTACAGCCGCCAGCATCAATTGCTCGGCCAGGAAGAGTCCCGTGACCAGGGCGTTGGTCGCGCCGATCGCTTTCATGATGCCGATTTCCGCGCGGCGTTCGAGCACCGATGTCGCCGATGTGGCCGCCACAGCGAGGGCTGCAGCCGCCAGCGCCGCCAGGCTCACAATCCACAGCAACGAGCTGACGTGTGAAAGAATGCGCCCTTCGGAGTCGGCGACGCGGCGAATCGCACGCACGTCGGTTCCCGGCAATACCTGCTCGATCTGATAACTGATGGAGGAAATGTACGGCGAACAAAACCAGCGGTCGTACTCGGTCGGCGTCAGTGTTTTCGGATCCCGCTCAGCCAACCAGTCAGATGGCTTGGTCAGCGCGCTGACATAGAGTTGCCGAAACTGCCCGGGATGGTGGGAGATCTCTTGAGCGACCGAAAGCGGTACCAGAAGAGCGTTGTCTTCCGCATCGCCGGTGGTTACGATGCCGGTGAGGGTAAGCCGGGCGTGAGCGCTTGCCTGGGCGTCGGGGGCTACCTCGATCGTCGTGCCTATGGCGAATGCGCCGGGAAACTTCCCCGCCAGCGCTCGACCAACCACCGCTTCGTTTGCGCCCTCGCCGAACCAACGCCCCCGAATTTGCCAGGATGGTTGGGTGGCATGCAGGCCAGTCTGGAACATCGTGCCATCGGGCACGGCGACGTCGTGCTGGTACCAGGTTCCAATCAAGGTCACGTTGGTTCCCGTCTGCGAAGGGCCGGCGCTGGCCGAATAGGCGGGCACATCCAGGAACGGAGCAAAGCCGAGAATATTGTGGCGCCAGAAGATCGTTTTAAGCCTACCAAGGTCGGCTTCGTGCAGATAGGCGCCTTCATCGACGGGGCGATAGTCGACACCTCCTACTTCGAGCGGTAGCGTGTCCGATTCTGGAGTAACCAGCAAGTTGGCGCCGAGGCTGCGGAATTCGCGCGCCATGCGGTCGCTGACTTCGAGCGCTACGCTAAGCGTCGCGGTAACAACGGCCATGCTAATGGCCAGCGCCGCAGCCGTCAGTAGCTTGCGTCGCGGGTTGCGCAGGAAGGATTCGCCGACCAGGCGTAGAAACATGTCAGGATTTGTGAATCGTCCGAGCCGAAGCGCTGAAAGCGGAGAGATCGACGATCACTTCTCCCCCTTGGACAGTCGACTTCACGGGGACGGGATTACAGCCACCGTGCTGGCCGATCGACGGAATGTAGATCGTTGCGCCGCAATTGCGACAGATCACATTTAAGCCTTGCTGTCGGTAGCCGGACCAACCACAGATCTGGCAGGCATCGAGCGCCACAACGTAGTTGCCGCTGGTCTGATGAACCACGAGAAACCGCAGCGCCGTGGCGCCCGTATCCACGGTATAGAAATGCAGGCTGGCATCGGTCAACTCAGACAAAGGGATGCGAACCTGGTTATTGGCAGCGGTCAGTAGTCGAGCCGGCGCGGGGGCGGCCATGGCGCGCGAGTAGGCAAACTCGGCCGCCAGCGAAACGACCACGAGCACGCAAAGAATTGCAGCGGAAAAGCTCCATCGCCGTTGGCGGCGAAACTCCCACTGAAGCATGCGGCGCTCGGCGGGATTGAGGGCTAGGTCCTCGGCCGGGCGCCGCGCAGCGAACCACTCGCGCATGACGACCAGGGCAGCCACACCCAGAATGACAGCAAAAAAGAAAACCTCGTTGCGTACGATGGGCCCGATGATCGCCATTTCCGTCTTGCTCGACCCAATCCACTCAGCTTCGCTGAGCTCGTGCAAACCGGTAAGGGCGAGCTGCAATGCTACGATCATCAGGATGATGCTGGTGGCGGCAAAGAAGCGGTTGAGGGGAATGCGGAGCGTTCCTTCGAAGAAGAACACGCCCACAGCAATGGCAATGGCGATACCCAATAGCGTGCCGATCCACAGTTGCACGCCCGTGCTCGAGAGTTCAACGGCGCGCAAGATCAGCACGAGTTCCGCGCCTTCGCGCGCGACCATCAGAAACACGAATGCGCCGATGCCCACTCCCGCCGCGACCGTGGTTCGTTGTGCGTAACCTTCGACACGTTGCTCGATGTGCCTGCGCAGGGTTCGCGCTGCCCGGTTCATCCACACGATCATCGTAACCACGAGCGCAGCCGCAACCAGCATGAGCACACCTTCAAAACCGTCCTCACTGATCGCGAGGCGTTCGAGCTCGAGCGCGGCAGCAATGCTCGCGGCGGCCGCCGCTATCACACCTGTCCATACATAACGGTTCAAGGCGCGCCGACCGCTACGGTTGAGGTAGACAACGACGATGCCGACAACCAACGCGGCTTCCACACCTTCGCGCAGGGCTACCAGAAGAGCCGAGATCATGGGTCAACCAGTTGACAACGAGTTTCAACTGGTAGGACCACTTTATATCCATCACACGAGTGGAAGCAAGCTGTTTCCCAGATTCGCCGTCGATGCCACTATGCCTGTAAAATAATGCATCTCAACGCTGATGAGTTACGAACCTCGCACCGTGAGTTGGCGCGCAGGGCCGGTGTTGTTCTGCGCGGTCATGATGGCTGTGGCGGTCAGCTTGTGGCTTCCCGCAAAGGCACAGTCGCCAGCTGATTCGGCCGATGACACGGACCGGAAAAAGGCCAGAGCCGCTTTTCAACTCGGCATGAAGGCTGAGAAGCGCCAGGATTGGTCGGCGGCCTATGCAGCCTATTCCGATGCGGTCGAGTCGGCCCCAACCAATCACGACTACGCGCTCCATCGGGAGATGGCACGTAGCGAGCTGGTGCAGGACAAAGTGGATTCGGCCGAGAGGGATGCCGTGGCGGGCCGTTTCGAGGAGGCAGAGCGAGAGCTGGTGAGCGCCCGGAGGCTGGATCCGGCAAACCCTATGGTGAGCGAACGTTTGGCGGAGTTGGTCGCTGCTTGGCAACCGTCGAGCGACCAGGTTGAATCGCGCGATATCAGCGGTGAGATCAGCCTCGAATATCGGGCCGGGAAGCAGAGGTTCGATTACCGGGGCGATACGGCCGGGGCCTACGACGAGTTGGCGCGGCGCTTTGGCGTCGAGGTAGCGTTCGATCAAGATCTTCGCTCGCGCAACGTTTACTTCCACATCGACGAGGATGTGGACTTCCCGACGGCGGCCCGGCTGCTGGGCGAGATGACCGGCACGTTCTGGCGACCGCTGACGGGTCACCTTTTTTTCGTCGCCGAGAACACACCGCAGAAACGAAAGGACTACGACGCATCGGTCGTGCGTACGATCCTGCTGCCGGCTTCCGAGACGCCGGATCAGATGACAGAGGTTTTCCGGACCGTCCGAGAGATCACTGGCATCACACGATCGGACCTCGACGTCCGTAGCCGCACCATTACGCTGCGCTCTTCACCCGAAGCCGTACAAGTCGCAACCGACTTGATCGCTGGCCTCGAGCAGAGGCGGGGCGAGTTGATTTTGGAGACGGAAGTTCTCGAACTGGACCGAGCTTACGCGACGCAGCTTGGTATTACTCCGCCGCAAACGGCGACGGTTTACGCGCTTTCCTCCTCTCAGATTCAGGAAGCGGAGCAGTCGGCAAGCGGTTTGGTCAACGTGATCAATCAGATCTTCGGGGGTGGGGGAGCGTTGATTCCGCCGGTGATTGCCTTCGGCGGGGGCAAGACCACATTTCTCGCCACCCTTCCCGGTGCGTCGGCGGATTTCGCTGACATGCTTTCGCGCGTACGCTCGGGCCGCCGGGTGTTGCTGCGGGCAAAGGACGGTGAGCCAGCTACGTTTTTCGTGGGTGACCGGATTCCGGTTTCGCTAGCCACCTATTCGCCGAGTTTTTCGGCGGCCGGCGCCACGGAGAGTCCCGTCACGAATCCCATCACGAGCTATGCCGTGGGAAATGATCCCGTTTCGATTGTCGAGGCTGATTTCTATGACCTGACGAGCGGCGCGATCGATCTGGCGGTCGCAAACCAAGCGGACGGCACGATTTCTATCCTCGAGGGAAATGGAGACGGAACCTTCAATCCGCAGACCGTGATTACACTGCCGGCCGGCTTCAAACCCACCTCCTTGGCCACGGCGAACTTCACAAGCAGTGGCCACACGGACCTCGTGGTGACGGGCAACGTCGCGGGCAGTAACGCCGGGAGCTTTCTGGTTTTGCTTGGAAACGGAAACGGCACTTTCACCCAAACGAGCCAGTCGCCGATTGCGGTGGGCAACAATCCCGTTTTCGTGGTCGTGAGCGACTTCACCAACGACGGTTTCGAGGATGTGGCGATCGCCAATCAGGGCAGCAACTCCATCTCGATCTTCCTGGGTAACGGCAATGGCACTTTCCAGACGCCCGCCCCGGCGCCGATTTTGCTTCCCGTAGGCTCCCTACCCACGGGCCTGGCGGCGGCCGACGTGAATGGAGATGGCAACGTTGATCTTATTTCTGCCAACCAAGGCACAAACTCCGTGTCGGTTTTCTTTGGGAATGGCAACGGAACCTTTCAGACACCCACCAGCTACCCCACGGGAAACGCGCCGGTCTACGTGGCGCTGGGCGATTTCAATAACCAGGGCGCTCTCGACATGGCGGTAGCTAACCACGGTGCACCAACCACCAACAATAGCGGAAACTCTGTCACGATTTACTACAACCAGATCAGCACAACGAACGTTCCAACGGGTAGCTTTGTCGCCGGCACGCCCCGAGACTTTTTGGCGGGGAATGGACCGACATCGATTGCCATTGCCGAATTTAGCCAAAGTGGCTACTCCGATTTGGCCATCGCGGATCAAACGGACAATGCTGTGACGCTCCTGCTCAATACCGGCAGTGAATCCTTCACGGCAGCGCCTGCCGAGCTTCCCGTCGGCACAGCTCCTGTTTCCATCGTCACAGCTGACTTTAATGGCAGTGGCCTGCCCGATGCGGCCACCGCGGATAGCGGCTCGGCGCAGGCCACAGTGATCCTGAATACCAATTTTTTCACCACGGGAACGACGACGACTAGCTCGGCCGGCACGCCATTCCCCGGCGTTCAGTATCTCGACGTCGGTCTGAAAGTGAAGGTAACGCCCCGCGTCCACCTGAACAACGAAGTAACGCTCCAGCTGAGTTTCGAGCTGAGCAGCGTGACCAGCCAGAGCTTCAATTCCATCCCCGTGATCGCCACAGAAAACGTCGATCAGACGGTGCGGGTGAAACAGGACGAAACGGCTGTGGCGGCCGGATTCTTGCAATCGCAACTGACAAATGCTCTGAACGGCAATCCGGGAATCGCGGAGATTCCGGGAATTGGATGGCTCGATTCGGTCCAGAACAACCAGCGACAGGACACCGAGTTGGTGATTCTTGTAACGCCTCGCATGGTGAGACTGGCGCCTCGGGAGAATCACACGATTTATGCCGGACAGGGCGCTCTCGAGGGCCCAGGGACGGCCGCAAGCCCAGGGAATGTGGCACCGGCGCCATCGCCGCAGCCGACGCCCGGGCCACAGCCGCCACCGCAGACCCTGCCGCAACCGGGGCCGCCGCAACCTCCGCCGTCGCCACCTGAACTACAGGCGCCTCCCCAGCCACCGGAAGGGGAACCGCCACCGCAGCAGCCAGCGCGGCGTCCTGACTAATAGCGAACAGGAGCTACGTCGCGGTTTCAAGAACCACCAGCGGCTGGTAGGTGCGCAAAACGACCGCTTCAGCGATAGCCACCAAGCTTCCCCGCTGACTGAAGACGCGCAGCCACGATCGACGCCGGTCTCCGGAGTCGAGCTCAGCGGGAGCGCCCTCGCCAGCCGTCACATGTCCGGGCTGAATCTGGGAAACAGGTAGATGGAACTTCGCTCCGTGCCGGACCCGCTTCTCGACGACCGGCAGGACGGTGGCGCGGGGAAGTTCAGGCAGCAGATTTTCAAGGTGGATCACACGACGGGCGAGCTTGCCCATTTTTGCATCTTCGACCAATTCCTCGACTGCGACGGCCTGATCGAGGGTGAACTCGCCCACGGCCGTGCGGACAATTTCCGCCAAATGGGCACCGGCCCCGTGCAGTTTTCCGAGGTCATCTGCGAGCGAACGGATGTAGGTACCCGGCCCGCATTCCACGACAAAGCGCGCCAGGCAGCGTTCGACGTCCGTCAATCGGAATTCGTAGACCTCCACATCGACCGGGGCGAGGGCGACTGGCTTGTGCTTGCGTGCTAACTCGTGGGCCGGGCGGCCGTGGATTTTCTTGGCAGAAAATGAGGGCGGAGTTTGTCTTATCTTGCCGATGAATTTTTCGGCCAGCGCTTGCAACTGTGCGGGGTCGAGCACGGGCGCGGAGTCTTCCGAAAGCGGCTCGCCATCGGCGTCGTAGGTGTCTGTTGGGAAGCCAAAGCGCACCGCGCAGCTGTAGCGCTTACGCCTGCCGGCGTAAAAACGGGCGAGTCGTGTGGCGCGGCCGAGAGCGAGGACGAGAACGCCCGTCGCCAGCGGATCGAGCGTGCCCAAGTGCCCGATCTGACGGAAACCCACCAGGCGGCGGACGGTTTCGACGACATCGTGGGAGGTTTTCCCGCGCGGCTTATCGACGACAAGAATACCGTCGAGTCGAGGAGGCTGTGGTGTGCGTCGCATGTCGCTTCGCAGCGCCGGATTGCAACCGGCCATTTCCGAGGGCCGAGCGCCCCGCTACGATTTCTCCGGCTGCTTCACTTTATCTAAGAGCGCGTCGATGCGCTTTCCGTATTCTTCCGATTGGTCCACGACAAACAGAATTTCGGGTGCCCGCCGCAGTTGCAGCCGCTCCACCAGTTCGTGGCGAATAAAGCCGGCTGCAGCGTGCAGCGCGTCCAGTGCAGCCGCGCGCTCTTCCTCGCTTCCTTCCAGCCGAACGTAGACGCGCACTTGGCGCATGCCGGGTGCCACACGGACTTCGGTCACATTGAGCGGCAAAGCCAGGCGGGGATCTTTCAATTCCCCCGCGAGCAGCAGGCTGACTTCGTTGCGAATCTCCTCGGCGACCCGCTCCGAGCGATGCCCTCCCAGTGTCATGCGCCATCCTCAAAATAATCGATTTGCTGCGAGACGAGGTCGCGGCCCAGAACGCGCTCGGTTTCCTGGGCAATGGCCTGCAGCGAATCTTCCAGGTGTCTTCCGTCGCCCGATATGCTGACCACGCCCACGCGGGAGCGCTGCCAAAGCTCCTGATGCTCGAGCTCGGCCACGGCCACGTTGAAATTGGCGCGCAGGCGATCCTTCAAACTACGCAACACCTGTCGCTTGTCCTTCAGGGAGCGCGCGTCCGGAATGTGGATTTCCAGGGTTAGGAGGCCGATCGGCATTTCCCGCCTCGGGTGAATTCTCTACCGTTGGAGAAGCTGGTGGTTAGCCGCGCCGCGCCTCGGCGGTGTCCCGAGCGCCGCCGCGATCTCCCGCAGTCACCGTCTCCAGCGGCGCCGACTTTTCCATCTTGAAACATTCGAGCACGTCGCCGACTTTCACGTCGTTGAAATTGGAGATTCCGGCGCCACACTCGTAGCCCATGCGCACTTCGTTGACGTCCTCTTTGAAGCGGCGCAACGAAATCAACCGTCCCGTGTACACAACGACGTTGTCACGCAGAACGCGCACGTCGGCGTCGCGCTTTAGCAATCCATCCTGTACGAAGCATCCGGCGATCATCCCCGCACCCTTGATGCGGAACGTATCGCGCACTTCAGCTCGACCGAGATAGGTCTCCTTGATGACCGGTGCGAGCAGGCCGGAAACGGCCTTCTTTAGCTCATCGAGGAGTTCATAGATGATGGTGTGCGGCCGAACATCGACACCTTCGCGCTGGGCGAGCTCTGTGGCTTTGCGTTCCGGTCGCACGTTGAACGCGACAATGATTGCGTTTGAGGCCGATGCTAGAATCACGTCCGATTCGGTGACGGCGCCGACGCTGGCCTGAATGACTTCGACTTTCACCTGATCGTTGGAAATCTTGGGCAGCATCTCGCTTAGCACCTCGACCGAGCCTTGCACGTCCGCCTTGATGACCACCGGCAGTTCCTTCACCTCGCCGGCGCGGAGTTGCTCATGCAATTGATCGAGCGTGAGTCGGCCCGACGTGGTTTTCGCCAGCGACGCCTCGCGTTGTTTCGCCTGCCGATATTCGACGATGTGGCGTGCTTTGGCCTCGTCGGCCACCTGGAACTGGTCACCTGCCTCCGGGACTCCTTGCAAACCGAGGACTTCGACGGGCGTGGACGGCCCTGCTTCTTTGATGGGTTGTCCGCGATCGTTAAACATGGCGCGGTCTTTGCCGTACACGGCGCCCACGATGAAGACGTCGCCAACGTGCAGTGTGCCATTCTGCACCAGCACGGTGGCCACCGGCCCGCGACCACGGTCCATGCGCGACTCCAGTACGACGCCGCTGGCCGGAGCGTCAGGATCAGCCTTCAGCTCGCGCAGGTCGCTGACGAGCAGAATCATTTCGAGCAGGCGCGGAAGATTTTGCTTCGTCTTGGCGGAAACTTCCACCATGACCGTTTCGCCGCCCCATTCTTCCGGCATCAAGGCGCGGTCCGACAGTTGACGTTTGACGCGCTCAGGTTGAGCTTCGGGCTTATCAATTTTGTTGATTGCCACGACAATCGGAACGTTCGCCGCGCGCGCGTGCGCGATGGCTTCCTCGGTTTGCGGCATGACGCCGTCGTCGGCGCTGACAACGAGTACGACGACGTCGGTGACTTTGGCGCCGCGCGCGCGCATGCGAGTGAATGCTTCGTGGCCTGGGGTGTCGATAAAAACGATCCTTCGGCCGTCGGTATGGGCTTCGTAGGCGCCAATATGCTGCGTGATGCCGCCCGCTTCGCTCGCCGCGACTTCGGTTTCGCGAATGGCGTCGAGCAGACTGGTCTTGCCGTGATCCACGTGGCCCATCACGGTGACCACCGGCGCACGTGGCTGCAGATTTCCGGTCCGCTCCTCTCTGACCTTTTCCTCTTGAACGAGCTGTTCCTCAAAGGTCACGACCTGCACGATTCCGTTAAAGGATTCCGCGAGGCTGGTGGCCGTCGGAACGTCGAGCGGCTGATTGATGCTCGCGAACACTCCTCGATCGAGCAGCGTTTTCAGTAAATCCTTGGCGCGAATGTCGAGTTTTTCGGCCAACTCGCGGACCGTGATGCCTTCGGTGACCGTCACCTCTCGAGGCTCGCGCTGCACCGGCACGGCTGGCTCTGGGTGAGCCGCACGGCCCGCGCCCGCACCAGCACGCGCGCGGACCGGATGCAGCCGGCGCTCGCCCTCGGCAAATCTCTTCTCAATGGTCGGCCGAACGCGAGGGGCGGGGGGCTTGCGTGCGTAGAGCGGCTTGCCGGGTTCAGCCTTGGGAATCGCTCCGAGAGAGCCCGGCCTGGCGGCGCCGGCAGGGGCGGGCCGCCCTCCTACCGGTCTCTGCGGAATTCTGGAAGGCGGCGCGCCACCTGGCCGCGGTGCCCCGGTCGGATGAGTTTGGCCGGCGGGGGGACGTAGGCCCTGTGGGGCAGCAGGACGACCCTGACTCGGCTGTAGTGGCCGCGCCGGTCTTTGTCCTGGGGCAGCAGGCGCAGGTCGCTGCGTACTGGGCGCAGGCGGAGCTGGCGGTGCGGCAGCCGCCGGACGCACTGCCGCGGGTGCGCCAGACGGAACGGGACGAGTCGGCACCGAGGCGCTGGGTGGAGCTGGTCGTGCGGGCGCGGGAGTGGCCGCCGGCGCAGAAACGGCTCCGGGAGCCGGAGGACGAATGGGTGCGGCCGGTCGCGGTGGTACTACAGCGACTCCCGGCTTTGCTTGGGGACCAGCGCCTGACGTGGTCGCCGGCGCGACAGGGCGCACCGGTGCACTGGCTGGTACTGAAGTCCCGGGAGCCGTGGTTGAGCCGGTCGGGGGCCTTACGCTCGGCGCGGTAGGTCTTGGCGGCGCGCTGGGCGCCGCTGGGGGAGCCGACGCGGTCGGCCTGACCATCGCAGGTGGAGCCGCTGCCGCTGTCGGGGGACGGGCAGGCTTGGCCTTGGCGACCTTGGCTGCCTCCGCTGCGGCCTCCTGCTCCGCCAACTGGCGGAAATGGCGGCGCACAAGCTCGGCGTGCTCAAGATCGAGCGAGCTAGAGTGTGTCTTCTTCTCGGTGACGCCGATCTCAGGCAGATAATCGATCAGAACTTTGGCCTTGATCTCGAGTTCTCGCGCCAGTTCGTTGATTCGGATTTGGTTTGCGTCTGACATGCGCGGTTCGATTACGTTTGCTCCTCGGCCGGCTCGTTTGCTGGAGTCTCTTCCTCAAGCCGCTCGGTGGCGGATTTATCGGTCGCCAGCGGGGCTGGTGAAGACTCTCCGACCCCTTCGTTTCTTTGGAAAGCCTCTGTGAACTCTGCGGCTGGTTCATCGGCGGCGTCTTCATCAGCCGCCGCAGCCGTTTCCTCCACCGGAGGTCCTTCAGCTGATTCTTCCGCCGTTTCGGCGCCGGCCGTTTCGCTGGATTGCAATTCGAGCGCCTCGAAGTGCGCCGCCACCGCCTGGTGAATCTTTTCCACCATTTTCTCACCGATACCGGGAATTTCGACCAACTGTTCGGGAGTCATGTCGGCGAGCTTCTCGATGGATGTAATTCCGGCCGCTTCGAGCTTTTCAACCGTCTTGGGACCCACACCCTTCAGTTCTGTCAGTGGCGTGCCCGGCGCGGTAAGCGCGGCCATTTGCGCCTCGATCTCCCGGCGCTTCTCTTCTTCACTCTTGATGTCGATGTTCCAGCCGATCAGCTTGCTCGCCAGGCGGACGTTCTGGCCCTTCTTGCCGATGGCGAGAGATAGCTGTGTATCTTCGACGATCACTTCCAGCCGCTTTTCCTCTGGATCGATGATCTGCACGCGCGTCACCTTCGCAGGGCTGAGAGCTTTCTGCGCGAACGCGATGGTCTCTTCGCTGTAGGGAATGATATCGATCTTCTCGCCGCGCAGCTCGCGGATGATCGACTGCACGCGCATGCCTTTCATACCCACGCACGCGCCGACCGGGTCAACGTCCTTATCGCGGCTCTCGACGGCGATCTTGGTACGCTCGCCGGCCTCGCGCGCGACGGCGCGAATCTGCACAGTGCCGTCGTAAATTTCGGGCACTTCCATTTCAAATAGGCGCTGTACCAAAGCTGCGTCGGCGCGCGACACTACCACCTGCGGCCCTTTGGCCGCACGCTCAACGGCACGAATCGTTACCCGCAGCCGGTCTCCCACATTGTACGTCTCCAGCCGCGACTGCTCTCGCTTCGGGATGCGCGCCTCGGTCCGGCCGATGTCTACAATGATGTCGGGGCCTTCCATGCGCTTCACAATGCTGTTGACCAGCTCGCCGACGCGGGTGTGAAATTCGTTATAGATCGTGTCGCGCTCAGCTTCCCGCACCTTTTGCAGGATGACCTGCTTGGCGGTCTGGGCCGCGATTCTGCCGAGCACGTCTGTGGGCTTTGCCTGTACTATCTCGCCGCCCACTTCGATCGACGGGTTGTGCTTGCGCGCCTCGCTCAGCGAGATTTCGCGCAGCGGGTCTGCGACTTCGTCCACCACCGTATGCACCGAGTAGACGTCCACTTGGCCGGTTTCCGGATTGAACTTCGAACGGAGATCCTCCTCGGTGCGGTAGTATTTCCGAGCCGCCACGACCATCGCGTCCTCGATGGCCGCGACGATGATCTCCGGTTCGATGTGCTTCTCCCGGCTGATCTGCTCGATTGTCTGATACAGCAGACTCGCCATCCCTGCTTCTCCTGACCCCCAACCCCTACAGCTCCACCATCAGATTCGCCTTGCGAATCGCCGCAAACGGAACGGCGACTTCACGGTCTTTGATGCTCACCTTGACGAAGCCGTCGGTGTAGCCCCCCAGACGGCCCTCCATATAGCTCTGATGCTCAATCGGTTCGTTCAGCCAAATCTTGGCAAGCCGCCCTGCGAAGCGTTGGTAGTCGGAGGGCTTGATCAGCTTGCGATCCAGCCCGGGCGAGCTGACTTCCAGGATATAACTCGCCCCACCCGGCACCAGCTCTTCCACATCCAGAATTACGCTCAACTGCTCGCTGACGCGCTCACAGTCCTTGTGGCTGATCCCCGATGTGGGGTCCGGCGGTCGGTCAATATAAACTCGAAGTAGGCGCTGCTTGCCGACCTTCCACTCGACGTCGAAGACTTCCAGCCCTTCGGAACGGGCGACCCTTTCGGCCGCCTCACGAATCTTTCCCAGGTCCATTCTTTTCGACGGCAGGCGTCAGCCCGCTCGCAGGGCCTGCGCCGAACTACCCCACTCGGCTCGGCCAACAAAAAAGTGGGCTTACGCCCACTGGTTGTTTCGACCTATCCGGAACCGCATCCAGTATAGTATCCCGGCCTAGGGGAACGCAAGGGCGGTTCGGGGCCTTCCGGAGCCGCCCGAGCGCCACTTCGAGGCCCTTCTGATACGATAGGGTCCGGTTAGGAGGGGCAGTGACCCTACGCGAGGCGATCGACCGGTACTTGGTGGCGGCTGGCGGCTACGGCAAGTCGGTGGCCCTTGCGGCACTGGGTCCATCGCACGACGAGACCGAACGAAGCTTCAGCCTTTTTGACGAGGACTATCACATCAGCCGGTTCTTCCATATGCGAAACGATTCCGGCGAGACGTTTCAAATCAACGGTTTCCCGCAGACGCACGTTTCGATCGACGCTGACATTCAGACGATTCTCTGAATTCGGAAACTACCGGGTTCCGCCCTGAGCTGCACCCCGCGCCCGCTCGGCTGCCTTCGCCGCTTGCTGGGCCCGTCTGCCGATTTCCTCGGGCGTCACGTCCTCGATGTGAGTGGCAAGCGACCAGGAATGGCCAAATGGATCGGTCAACCGGCCGTAGCGATCGCCCCAAAACATATCGGCTGGAGGCTGCACTTCCTTTGCCCCCGCCGAGACGGCTTTACTGAAGACCGCATCAACATCTTCGAGGTAAACAAAAAGGCTAACGGTGGAACCGTTGAGCGACTGTGGCGAACAAACGCCACTGTGGGGTGTTTCTTCGGCGAGCATGATCATCGAGTCTCCGATTTTGATTTCCGCGTGACCGACCTGGCCTTGCGGGTTGTTCATGCGCAGAATTTCCTTGGCACCGAATACCCGTTGATAGAAATCGAGCGCTCGGGCCGCGTCGCGGACTGTAAGATAGGGTGTGACCGAATGGTAGCCTTCCGGAATTGGCTTCGTCATAACGACTCCTCCTGATCAGAATCTCTACCCTGCTCCGGAAAGACCACTCTTGCCGACAACCGGGCGAGGTCTTTCGGGCGGGACTCTATTGCTACCGCAAGGGGGGTTGAAAATCAAATGTAGGATCGACGTCGACGGGAATGTCGGAGGCCCGCTGGAGCGCCGCAGCGAGTTCGGGCGGCATGACGGCATACTTCTTGAACCACTCCTCGGTCCGCGCACCATCGCCGGTGGCTTCTTGTTCGAGGAGTTCCTTGGCAAGCAGGGCGATGGCGCCAGGCATTTTTTCGAAGTTCACCTCGTAGAGTCCGGTCGAGGGATCGCGACGAATCGCGCCCTGCCCGGCGAGGTAGTTGAACTCCATCATCGCGCCCTGGCCATGTGCTTCGGCGATGCCAAAGCGAATGGTGCGGAAGGTCTCACCGAGAAAGGAGGCGTAAATGCCGTTGAGCTCGTCTCTCGGAATCACGCCGTGATCGACGAGCCATTTCACACACAGCATGCCGGTGATGTCGGCTTTCGCTTCTTCCAGAGCCGAATACTGCGGGCCGATCGCCTCGCGAATGTCGGCTTGACGCCCCCCGGTACGGGCGTAGGCGGGCCCGAGGCCGTGAGAAATCTCGTGCAGGGTCACGAAGCGGAGCAGACCGTCGCCGGTTACGAGCTGGGCCTGATCGGGACGCATCAGGCGTTGCGCGACGGGCAAAATGATGTAGTTGACGCGCGCATCCATAAAGTTCTTCCAGAAGATTTTCTTCGAGCCTTTTTGCTCGTGGATACGCGGATCGTTCGGAAGATTGTCGGCGACGGCCTGATAACCGTGCAAGAGATCGCCCGCGCGGTAGATTGCGTCGACAACCTCCATGGGCGATTGCTTGCCGTGCTTGGAAGGTAGGTCTGCCCGGGCAAGCGGGAGCGATTCCTGCAGCTGAGGCACGTATTGCTGAAAAATGGCGAGCTTCTTGCTTTCGGGGTCGTTGCGGATCATCACCGACGCGCCGTACGACGTTTTCACCCCGAGCAGGCCGTCGAGGTAGGTCTCATAGGGCGCGAAGACGATGTCGAATTTTGGATTCTTCAGATCGAGCCAAGCGAGGTCGCTCGGGAAATAGTCGTCGGTGAGCAGGGCGTGGGCGCGCAATTGGAGAAACTTCGCAAAGGCGGGGTCGTCGGTGAGTTCCGAGGCTTCGCGCAGATCGCGCGCCATGGGAACGAGGAATTCGCGGTAGGCAGTATGGTAGGGTACCGCCTCGAGTGCGTTGCCATCGCGCCGGACAATCGTTTGCGGGCCGTACAGGGCAGCCCTTTGATCAGGGTGAGCCGCGACATAGGTGTCAAATTCCGAGCGAGTGAGGCCGGTGGGAAAGAAGCCGCGCCCCGGAGGCATCGGCTCGGTGCCCACAAAGGGTTTGTTGTCGTCGATCAGATCGAAGCGGCTGCCATTGATTTTCAGATACTCGCGCAGCATCTGGTCCCGCGCGTCCTTGCTCGTGGCGAGCGAAAGATAAAGTTTCAGGCCCTCGGGATCGCTCTGCCGCCAGTAGATCGAATCGAGCAGGCCGGCTGCGTCGACAAGCTTATCAACCATTTTCCTTTCGCGATCGGTGAGGCTGCTGGAATCGAAGGGAATGTGAATGGGCTTGAATTTCGCTACGCGCTGCTCAAGATCGGGTGCGACAACTAGCTTCGCCGATGTCGACGCGCTTTTCGTCGAGGCAGGCTTGGGCTTTGAGCCAGGGGCGGATTGAGCCGAAGCGGCCGAGCCAACGAGCGCGAGAAAAAGGGTAAGCAGAAAAGGGAAGGCCCCCAACCTGCCTTCCGTCCTCCCAGAGAGAGCAAAGATCCCCACGCGCCCATCTTAGAGCAGAAAAGCTCGAGCGCAAGCGCGTAGTCCTTGGGAGGTGTCGCGTTGCGAAAGCGCCGTCGTGAAGGATTTATCGCGAACTGAGCGCCAGCAGACGGGCGGCCAGGGCTTTTTGCTCGTCGCGCATGGCCTCGGGGAGATGAGCCCCGAGTCTTGCAAAGAATCGTTCGATGGCCTGTTCCTCTTCGGCCCAGGCATGCGAATCTACAGCCAGCAACTCATGCAGGGTGTCCTGCGAGATCGCGAGGCCGTCGAGCGTAAGCGAGGATGGCGTGGGGACGCAGCCTATCGGCGTCTCCGACGCGCCAGCGCGGCCCTCGATGCGCTCCAGGATCCACCGCAGCACGCGGACATTCTCCCCGTACCCCGGCCACAGAAAGTGGCCGTCCACGTCACGACGAAACCAGTTCACGTGGTAAATCTTGGGAGGATTCTTCAGTTGCGATCCCATCGCGAGCCAGTGGCCGAAATAGTCACCCATGTTGTAGCCGCAGAAGGGAAGCATGGCCATCGGATCGCGGCGGGTGACGCCGACGGCTCCCGTCGCGGCAGCGGTCGTCTCGGAAGCCATCGTGGCACCGACGAAGACACCGTGCTGCCAATTGTGAGATTCGTAGACAAGCGGCGCAAGTCGCGCGCGGCGTCCCCCGAAAATCAGAGCCGAAATCGGTAGACCCTCGGGATCCTGCCAGCGGGGCGAAATTGAGGGCGACTGCGACGCCGGCACCGTGTAACGGGAATTGGGATGCGCGGCCGGACTCTTGCCCGAAGACCATTTGTTGCCGTGCCAGTCGGTGAGGCCGGAGGGGGGCGCAGCATCCATGCCCTCCCACCAAGGTTCGCGCGATTGGGTGAGTGCGACGTTGGTAAAAACAGTATCGTGATGAATGGCGGCCATCACGTTGGGGTTGGTTTTGCCGTTTGTGCCGGGTGCTACGCCGAAAAATCCAGCTTCCGGATTGATCGCCCTCAGCGTGCCATCGGACGCAACATACATCCAGGCGATGTCGTCGCCAACGGTCCAGACGCGATAACCCTCCGATTCGAGAGCGGAAACCATCATCGCGAGGTTGGTCTTTCCGCAGGCGCTCGGAAACGCCCCGGCCATGTAGGTCACTTTGCCGGAGGGGTCTTCCAGACCGAGGATGAGCATGTGTTCGGCCATCCATCCTTGTTCGCGGGCCATCCAGCTCGCAATGCGGAGGGCGAAACATTTCTTGCCGAGCAGGGCGTTTCCGCCGTATCCCGATCCGACGCTCCAGATCAATTTTTCCTGTGGGAAGTGAAGAATGAAGCGACGGTCGGGATTGAGGTCGGCAAGGGAATGAAGGCCCGGAACGAAATCATCGGACGAACCCAGGCGATCGAGCGCAACCTTTCCCATGCGCGACATGATGCGCATGCTCGCTGCGACGTACGGGCTATCGGTGAGTTCGACGCCAATTTTGCTGTAAGCAGAATTGGTAGGGCCCATGATGTAGGGAATCACGTACATCGTGCGGCCCTTCATCGCCCCTTCGAACAGTGGCCTGACTCTTTCCTTGGCCTGAGCCGGATCCATCCAATTGTTGGTTGGGCCGACATCCTCTTTCCTCGGTGTGCAGATGAACGTGAGGCTTTCGGTTCGGGCAACGTCGCTGGGGTTACTGCGGTGGAGGTAACAACGGGGATAGGTATCGCGGTTCAACTCGATATAGGTGCCTTCGCTGAGCATCCGCTGGGTGAGGGAGTCGTTCTCGGGCTCCGAACCGTCGCACCAAACGATTTTGGATGGCCTGGTTAATTTGGCTGATTCGTCAACCCAGCCTTCCAGTGGTGTGGACACCCAACCTCCCCGTGATTGCGCTGGGACGCACGTGTAAGCCGCTAAAGTGGCGCGTCACTGCGGAAAAAAAGAAATCAATCTTCGCTGATGAGTGAAAGCTTAGAGTACGCTCGAGGGAAATGCAAGCAGAGCGAGCTGAGGGTGGGTCTGAAAAGGTTGGGTGTTATACTCGCTCGCAGTGTACGCGCGAAAACTGCGAGCGGAGATGATCATCAAAGACGAGCGGAAGCTGGTACCGCTGGCATGGCTCGACAGCTTTTGCATGCGGAATTTTACGGGTGCGGTTGAGTTCGACGATACGCTTCCGACGACTGACGGACGATTGGAAGCGGGGCTCCGCGTCGATCCGCAACGGCTCGCGGCCGCCATGAGCGAGTGGTTCACCAAGCGCGGCAAGGGGGATGGAGCGGCGGTGATGGTGGAGATTCGGGTCGACAACAAGCGGCCTTGGGAGCCGCAGTAGCCCGCACACGAGCGCAAGCGAAAAGGCGACAGCTAAGAAAAGGGCCGAACCATTCCCGCTCACGTTTGGGGCGTTGCAGCGACATGGCGGGAGAGGTTCGGCACCCTACTCTTGGTTCGACGCGACAGAGAGGCGATCGTTAGCAAAAGATCTCCCACTCATCCACGAGCGTGCGTGAGCCATTGTGTCCGCGCACTCTTAGCCTGCCAGCTGGCGAGCGCGCCTCTAATCGCGGGCAGAGCGGCACGAGCGGCAGCTTCTCCCGCCTCGACCAGCTGTGGCGTTTTCGCAAATTCATCCCATAGAAAGTGATGGACGTTTGGCTCGATCAACACGTCGGTCTGACCGCGCCAGGGCTGGGTAGCGGCCATTTGGAGAATGGAAAACGAACGGCTGATGACCTCGATCGTATTGCGCGGCCCACTTGCGAGAAGTCCCGGCTCTAGGTGCACGCCGATGATGATTTCCGCCCCCATTTTGCGCGCTGCAACGGCGGGCACGGTTTCGGTGAGGAATCCGTCAACGAGGATGCGGTCCTTGTGGCGCACCGGCAGGAACAGTCCCGGATACGCGCAGGAAGCGCGCAGCGCCGGACCGATTTCACCGCTCGTAAAGTAGACCGATTCCCCTGCCATCAGATCGGTGGCCACAATCGTGAGGGGAAGTTTGAGTTGATCAAAGCGCTTCGCCGTTGTGAATTTCTCGAGAAACTCGTCGAGGCGCTCGTTCGACGCCATGCCCATGCGCGAGAGAGTCCAACGGCCGAAGTCGCGAAAATGCGTCTCAGCGCCGCGGCGTTCCATCTCTTCCAGTGAAGTTCCGCCGGCATACGCCGCCGCGACGAGCGCGCCGACACTTGTGCCCGCGATGAAGTCGACGGGAATTTCATTCGACTCGAGAACCCGAAGGACGCCGACGTGAGCGATGCCGCGCGCGAACCCGCCACCGAGAGCTAGGCCGATTTTCGGCCGCTCACCCTGTCCGGCATAGGCAAACGAGCGCAGGCCATGGACGGCCCGCGAGAGCCATTTTGTTGCCGAACTCATGTGGCACCTCGCCCTTTCTCACCCAACATCCAATTTACCAAAATTCACGGGGGGCAAGCGTTTCCGGTTGACCCGATTTGGCGGTTTTGCAACGATGTGCGTTGCTCGAGGTGGCCGATGAAGCGCCCGATCGAAAAGACGGTGGTACTGGGAGCCGGAACGATGGGCGCACGAATCGCCGCACACCTAGCAAACGCCGGCATTCCTTGTTACCTGCTCGACATGGTCCCGCCGGACCTGACCGCTGCGGAGAAACGCAAAGGGTTGACGCTGGAAAGTCCCGCTGTGCGCAATCGCCTCGCGCAGGCCGGACTCGACGCGGCCAAGCAGTCACGTCCTGCAGCCCTGTTCACTGCGGAATCGGCGCGGCTCATCACCACCGGAAACTTCGACGACCATCTGGCTTGGTTGGGCCAAGCGGACTGGATTATCGAGGCCGTGGCCGAAAATCTTGAGATCAAGCGCGCACTCTTGGCTCGCGTCGAGAGCATCCGCAAGCCGGGAACCATCGTCACGACAAATACCTCCGGACTGCCCATTCGTCTGATCGCCGAAGGACGGTCGGAGGATTTTCAGCAACACTGGGCGGGCACGCATTTCTTCAACCCGCCACGTTACATGAAGCTGGTCGAGCTGATTCCCGGACCCAAGACCCTACCCGATGTACTAGCGACCCTGGCGGAGGTGTGCGATGTGCGGCTGGGCAAGGGGGTGGTCACGGCGAAGGACACGCCAAATTTCATCGCCAATCGCATCGGCACCTTTTCCGTAGTCAACGCGCTTCAGCAGATGCGCGAGCTCGAAATGACCGTAGAGGAGGTCGATGCCTGTACCGGCCCAGTTATCGGTTGGCCCAATTCGGCAACGTTTCGCACACTCGACATGGTCGGGCTCGATGTGCTCGTACACGTGATTCGAAATCTCTATGACAATGCCATCGATGACGAGTCTCGCGAGCTCTATCGTGTGCCGCCTTTGATGGAAGAGATGATCGGGCGCGGCTGGCTCGGCGAGAAGACTGGGGGCGGATTCTACAAGCGAGTGAAGCGTTCGGGCGACTCAGAAATCCTGACGCTTGACTGGCAGAAGATGGAGTATCGGCCGCGCCGGAAGGCCCACTTCAGCTCGCTCGAGGCCGCTGCGACGGTCGAAGGCACGCGCGAGCGATTGCGGGCGCTCGTCGGTCCAGCGCTCCATGGCAAGGCGGCCGACAAGGCCAGCCAGTTCTTGTGGTCCTGCCTGAGCGCGACCTGTCTGTATGCTGCAAGGCGCGTGCCGGCCATCGCTGACCGCATCGTGGAGGTGGACCGCGCCATGCGCTGGGGATTCGGCTGGGAATTGGGGCCTTTTGAGGTGTGGGACGCCATCGGCGTGGAGCCGATGGCCCAGGCACTGGAACGGCAGCAGAAGCAGGTACCGGCCGTGGTTGCGAACGTAGTTGCGTCTCCGAGCAAATCGTTCTACGTGACGGAAAAAGGCCACAGCGAATATTTTCAGGTTCCAACGGGCGGCTTGCACCGGCTCGAACAAGATCCCGGCTGCATCCTTCTGAAGGCGATCAAGGAGCGCACGGCAACGGTGCAAGAAAATTCTGCAGCGAGCCTGATCGATCTGGGCGACGGCGTGCTGTGCTGCGAATT